>OCVV012867922.1_pt1 | contig 24491 bp, 18 predicted proteins | sample 1539721 | NCBI WGS metagenome assembly OCVV01 (sample SAMN02144230, study PRJEB22623) | gut metagenome | biome: sheep rumen | host: Ovis aries | place: New Zealand
TTCTACTGGAGTCTCGGGTGCCACGAAGTATCGTCCTAACTCCTTTAACTCCTTTACTCCTTTACTCCTACAACTTGCGAAAGTTGAATTTTTAATATCACAACATCACCAAACTCATGCGAATGCCGATGGGCAGAGGGCTGAGCTTGGTGATGTTTTTGGTGACATTGTGATGTTTTTGGTAAAAAAACAAGCAATTTTCTTGCAAAACAGGAGAATTTTTCGTATCTTTGCAGATGTATTATCAACAAAGATAGTATCAACTAAAAAAACTAAAAACTAAATTTTATGGAAGAAAGAAAACTGAGTTTTCAGGATGTCCCATCGGGGTATCAACTGTGTTTTAACAGCAAGTGTCCGAAAGCGGACGAGTGTTTACGCTATCAGTCTGGGATGCTGGCTCCAGACACGATGACGCAAGGTGCCGCCATCTATCCTGCTGCGTGCAAGAATGGAGCCTGTCAGTATTTCCGGACATGTAAGCCTGTACAGATGGCATACGGATTCAACAACCTGTACCGTCACCTGCCCTCACCTCTTGCCTCCATGGCACGAATGAGAATCAGGGCTTTCCTGAGTAGTGGCATGAGTACTTATTACCGCTATCATCATGGGGAGCGGCTGATGTCCCCTCGGCTGCAGCAGCAGATCCTTGACATCATGGCAGGTTATGGAAGTACGGAGGGACTGTCCTTCGACCATTACGTTACCACTTATGACTTCACATAGTGCTTAGGGGATTATTCCCACGGTGGGAATACATCTTTCCCACGGTGGGAATCCTTCATTCCCATGGTGGGAATACCCCTACTCTCCTAATGGGAGTCATTCATTCCCATAATGGGAATACATTTTTAAAACCATACTAAATAACAACTAATAATGATACTAACACTTATTAGAACAGACAAGAAGAATAAAAAACACCTGAAACGACAGCAGGTGGAGAATATGTTACCCATCGTCAGCGACAAGTCTTATGATGATACCATCCGTGTATTACGTGACTTCGTCCAGTTTTCCACGGCGTATGCTGAGTTTCCGTACATGCATAGGCTACCTGTGGTCTATCCCTCTGTGGCTTTGAGGAGTGACGCAGAGGGTAACATCATGATGAGGTCATTCAGCGGATGGCTGACACTGACCGTGGGACCGCTCTGTAATGAGGGGGAGGTGGAGACCGTCAAGCAAGCCACACGTATTCTGCCTTTTACCATTGCCGCATTCGCAGGAAGTAGTGGGAAGACAGTGAAGATTGTCGTCAGTGCCTGCCGACCTGACGGCACCCTGCCCCAGACACAAGAGGAGGCAGAGCTGTTTTGTCAGCAAGCCTACCCTTTGGCAGGAAGTCTTTACGAGGTAGTACTGCGTACCGTCCATACCAACAACCGTCTGACAACAGGTCCTGCCGTAAGGAGTGATGAGAACTGCTTGCTGATGACGGGGTTCCGCATGACATACGATGTCTCTCCTGTCATTGCCGACCATCCTGTCGCACTCCTGATACCTGACATTCCCAGTACCTTCACACACATGGGAAATGTCATCGGATCATCAGACAACACAGAGGACACTCCGGACTCCCGCATTGGGAAAGAGACGCATGAGTTGATAAAATTCCTCGAAAACCGCTATTCCTTCCGCATGAACACGGTGATGGGGTATGTGGAATACCAGCGGAAGGACAAATGGCACTACGGGTGGATGCCCGTCGACGAGCGTGTGCAAAATGGGATGGCGATGGAGGCACGGCTCGCCGGTCTGGACATCTGGGACAAGGATATCCACCGCTACCTGAAATCGAGTCTTGTCCGCCAATACGATCCCATCGATGAATACCTCTGGGGCGTGAGGGGAAAATGGGACGGGAAAGACCATATCGGAAGGCTGGCAAGGACGGTACCGAATGACAATCCACACTGGGAACAATGGTTTCGCACATGGTTTCTGGGGATGGTGATGCAATGGCGGGGACGACAGACACGTTATGGTAATTCCATGGTTCCCCTCCTCATTTCCAAACAAGGTTACAACAAGTCGACCTTCTGTAAGTCGCTACTGCCCCCGGAACTGCAATGGGGATACACTGACAATCTCGTGCTCAGCGAGAAAAAGTCCGTGCTGCAGGCAATGAGTCAGTTCCTGCTTGTCAATCTCGACGAGTTCAACCAGATATCACCCAAGGTACAGGAGGGTTTCCTTAAAAACCTTGTCCAGTTGGCAAGCGTCAAGGTGAAACGACCTTATGGCAAACATGTGGAGGACTTCCCCAGACTTGCCTCTTTCATAGCCACTGCTAATGTTGTCGACCTGCTGTCGGACCCCTCGGGCAATCGCAGGTTCATCGGTGTGGAACTGACCGGACCTATTGATGTCAAATATCGCATCAACTATACGCAACTGTATGCACAGGCTATCACGCTGCTTGACAAGAAAGAGCCTTACTGGCTTGACGAGCAGCAGACCCGCTTGGTGATGGAGTCCAACATGAAGTTCCAAATGCGATCACCCGAGGAGATGTATTTCGCAGAGTGCTTTGACATCCCTGACACAGAGAAGGATGGTCAGTGGATGACAGCCGCAGCCATCCATCAGGTCATCAAACGGTACGCTGGCTCGGCAGTCCAAAACGGCAACATACGCAGATTTGGTCGCTTCCTTGCCAACGTGGACGGACTACGGCAGCGCCGCACTCGTTTCGGAATGGAGTATTTTGTGAGTCAAAAACCATTAAAATAACTCCAAAACAGCAAAGAAACATCACAAACATCACCACAAACATCACCAAGCTCAGCCCTCTGCCTATCGGCATTTGCGCAAGTTTGGTGATGTTGTGATATTAAAAATAAAAATTTACGTGGTATCTTTATCTGGGATTGAAAGAACAAAAAAAGTTCTGATTATTTGCGTATTTCACTAAAAAGTTAGTATTTTTGCAGTTGGAATAATCACTTAAACGAATTAGATATGAAGAAAGTTATTGTAAGTGCCATGATGATCATGGCTTTCCTGTGCTCCACTACAACGGTGAACGCACAGTCGGACAACAAGCCCAAGGCTAAGAAAGAATGCTGCGACAAGAAAGCAGAGAAGAAAGACTGCTGCAAGAAGGAGGCTGAGAAGAAAACAGACTGCTGCAAGAAGAACGCTGAGAAGAAGGCTGACTGCTGCGACAAGAAGAAGGAAGAGAAGGCTGGCTGTAAGGCAGACTGCAAGAAATGTACAGAGTGCAAGGCTACATGCAGCGATACTAACTGCAAGGACTGCAAGCACAAAGGACAGTGCAAGAAGAACTGCAAGAAATGATTCTCTGTCTTTTTTAACCTTTATGTTACGTTTTTGACATCCGTCGGTCTCGGTTTATTACTGAAAAGTGGTTAGATATAACGAGACAACACTTAATAAATTTTAAATTTCACAAGTTGGTGAATCACAAACTTGTGAAATTTAAAACAATTGCTTATCTTTGCATTGTAAATCAATGAGATATGGATAAAAGTTTTGTGTATGGAGTGGCTGTTACGGACTATAATTTCACTGGTCGCAAAGAAGAGACCCGCCGTCTGAGTACTAATTTCTTAGGCGGTATCAACTCCATCTTGATATCGCCACGCCGATATGGTAAAACGTCGCTCGTAGATCATGTTTGCCGAAACCTGGCAGACAAGGATATTATCATCGTAAGGCTTGACATCTTCGGCTGTAAGACGGAGTACGACTTCTATAATGCCCTGGCTGTCGCGGTTTTGAAGCAAACAGCTTCAAAGGTACAACTATGGATGGAGGAGGCACGTGACTTTCTGGTTCGCCTGACTCCCAAAATAGGGATACCCATTGATCCTGTATCTGAAATAAGCGTCTCTCTTGGAATAACTCCTGAAACACATTCTCCTGAGGAGGTGCTTAACATGGTTGAAGTCATTGCTAAGCGTAAAAACAGCCGTATTGTCGTCTGTATAGACGAGTTTCAGCAGGTGGGAGAGTTTGAAAACACACGACAGGTGCAGGCCAGACTGCGTTCCGTTTGGCAGCACCACCACAACACCTCCTATTGTCTTTATGGCAGCAAACGGCACATGATGAGTGGCATATTCCTCAATCGCAGCATGCCCTTCTACCAGTTTGGCGATCTTTTGTGGCTTCAGAAAATACCTACCACTGATTGGATGGATTATGTCATCAGCCATTTTGAAGCAGCAGGAAAGCACGTCTCTCCACAAATGGTTGAACACATCTGCGAAGCCGTCGACAACTATCCGTCCTACGTCCAGCATCTGTCATCTATACTCCTTAGCCATCTTCCCCAAGGCGGAAGCGTCACAGACGAAACGATGGCCATAGCCCTTTCCGAACTGATGAGTACCAACGAAGCACTGTATATGCAGCAAGTAGAACCTCTCTCAGCTTACCAGATGAATCTGCTGAAGGCTATCGTATCGGGCATTCATTCCGGATTTAATGAGAAGCGTGTACGTTCCATGTTCAATTTGGGCAGTCCGTCCAATATAGTGCGCTTGCGCGATGCGCTCATCGAGCGCGATATTATCTACTCTGAGATGCGGCAGTTATACCTTACAGACCCCGTTTTCGGGCTCTGGTTTAAGAAGAGATTTTTATAGTGCTATTATATCTTTGCTTGATGTTTTCGGATGCAAAGGTACAAAACAATTTGGATTTTTCTACAATTCTGCCTTGATTTTCGCATAGTAACGAAAATCAAGGCAGTCGTCTTTTGGTAAATCTCTATTTCACAACTACTTTCCGCCCATTGACAATATAGATGCCCTGTTTAGCATTCTGCACCTGCCTACCCTGCAGGTCATAATAAGTGTTTTCGCCTTCAGAGAGAGTCGGGATAAGAATTCCAGTATCGATTTTAGCATCCTCAACTATATTTGTAAATTTTTTCCAGTTATAATGTGCTTTATATGCTTCGCCACAACCTGGCAGCACGTGAAGCGTTGCATCGTAAGTACTAAAAGTGCTTGACATTATAGAAGGAGGTGTCGTAGCGAGAACCGTTACATCTTTAAGTTTATAACAATAACGAAAGGTGTAATCTAATTCTGTAAGGGAACTCGGAATTGTTACTTGAATCAGTTTGCTACAGGATTCGAAAGAACTATTACAACTCGTCACGGAATTAGGAAGAGTCAAGGAAGTAAGACCAGAACTTTCGAATGCAAATGATTCAATCTTGGTGACAGAATTGGGAATGTTGATCGTCTCAAGTCCATAACATTTGTAAAAAGCCTGATATCCAATCTCGGTGACAGATGTGGGAATAGTAACAGACTGGAGATTTGTACATTCCTCAAATGTGTTTTTTGGTATGGTTGTCAAGGAACTGCCCCACACCACAGATGTGAGTTCATTGCAACCTTTGAAAACCTCTGTACCGATGGTGGTCACAGAAGCAGGAATATTTACAGATTGGAGTTTATTACATACTTGGAAAGCATAGTCTCCGATGGTTTTCACAGATGTCCCCAAATCTATAGAAGTTAAATGGTAACAGCCTCTAAAAGCCGAATTGCCAATGGACGTTATCGTATTGGGGATAGTTAAAGATTCGAAATCGCAGCCATAGAAAGTATAATCCTCAATAGTTGTAACCGAAGGCGGAAAGGAAAAAGCGGTGATGGCTGTATTCCTAAAAGCACTTTTCTCAATAGTGGTCACAGTATTAGGCAGATTTATTGACCTAAGAGAACGGCAATTATGAAATGCACCCTCTTTAATAATTTTCAAGTTTGACCCGATACTCACCGATGTAAGAATCTCGGAATCGTAAAAAGTACCTTTCTCAATTACTTTAACGGCATCCGGTATATTGACTGAGGTGAGTTTTTTGCAGCCAGAGAAAGCATATTGACCAATACTGGTTATCGTACTGGGGAGTTGTACGGCAGCGACATAGTTATGCTGATAGAAAGCATTGGCAGCAACACTCGTCACCGTATAGGTTACACCTTCATACGTAATCGTACTTGGGATTTTTGCACTGCCAGCCCAATAGTCACATCCTGAAACCGCTGCGGTTTTGGCATTATCATCAAGGACATAATAAATGTCGTTGACATCAACAGCACTTGCCAATACAGGCATGAATGCAAGTAAAGTGAGTAAAATTGATTTTTTCATAAGTCATAGTTTTTTGAGATTCAAACATTGTCCTTGAGTCCCTTCCCAGACTTAATTGTCAGAAAAACTGCACAGGCGGATGCCTATACATAAAAAGCGTGGAACCCTACTGTTGCCCGTTCCACGTTCTGAGGCCTTAGGACTTGCCCGTCATGTCGAAACGAGCAACGAGACCCCACGCCGATATGTTCGTTCACACCCCATAAATGCTAAAGTAAAACCACGCATTAAGAGGATATGTTTAAAACATACCCATGAGCATCATCGTTGCATGGCTTCTTGACATGACTGAAGTGTCCTAAGTTTCAGAACGTCAGATACCAAGCGTCAATAACGCTTTTTCCCAAATGTTTACCCACAACCTACCGCTCTCCTTACGGAAAGTTTCGGCGTGAAGTTAATTTTAAAACGTTGCCCTCTGGCATCTTTTCACTTGCAAATATAGTCATTTTTCTTAAAACAGCAAAGGAAAATAAAGAAATATAGACGTTTTATTTTGCTTTCCATTCGTTTTTTAGTACCTTTGCACCATCTATTTAAAGCATCATGGGAATCATCATTGGAATTGACGTGGGCATCTCCACGACGAAGATTGTAGGACTACGCGAAGGACGTGTCGTATCACCTATCCGTATCACCGCTGCCGACCAGGTAACCTCCCTTTATGGAGCTTTCGGCAAGTATCTGCATGACAACAAGATAGCGCTGAGCGACGTAGAACAGGTGATGCTCACAGGAGTTGGTGCCGCTTACATCGATGAACCTGTTTACGGTATTCCTACCCAAAAGGTTGATGAGTTTATCGCAGATGGACTGGGTGCCCGTTTTGAGTCAGGACTGACCAAAGCCATAGTGGTATCGATGGGAACAGGTACGAGTTTCGTACAATGCGATGGTGATGACATCCGTCATATCGGAGGCATCGGCATTGGCGGCGGTACGCTGCAAGGACTTGCCCGTGTGATGCTGAACACCCGTGACCACAAAGAGATCCAGGCACTTGCCATGAAAGGTGACATCCACAATATCAACCTGTTGATTGGAGATATCTCCACCCATCCGCTGCCCGGACTGCCTATGGATGCCACCGCGTCCCTGTTTAGCAAGGCGCAGTATAATGCCAGTCAGGAGGATATCGCACTGGGTATCATCGTCATGGTATTGCAGACGATTGGTTCCGCCGCTATCCTGTCGTCACTGAACTCAGGTATTAAAGACTTTGTGCTGATAGGTAATCTGACACTTATTCCCCAATGTAAGGATATATACCCCATGTTGGAAAAACTCTATAGCGTGCATTTCCACATCCCCAAGTATGCGGAGTTCTGTACCGCTATCGGGGCAGCATTGAGCTATAAGAAATAAGACTATTTCCTGTGCTTGTCAAACTTATGGAGGAAGTAGTTGAAAGCCTCCAGACCAATGAGCACCATCAGCGTACTGCCGATGGCGAGGATATACATTCCCCCTCCACAGGCAAGTCCGATAGCTGCTGTCACCCACAGACCTGCTGCCGTAGTCAGTCCACTGACCATATTCTCCGTCTTACGGAAGATGATGGTACCGGCACCTATGAAACCGATACCGCTGACCACCTGGGCAGCGACACGTGACACATCCCAGCGCTGCAGCTCATTGTCCATGGCATCACTGAAGCCGTATGCCGACACAATCATAAACAAGGCGGAGCCCAACGCCACCAGGAAATGGGTGCGGAAGCCCGCCTCCTTTGACCTATACTCGCGCTCCAGTCCGATGATTCCACCTAAGACCGCAGCACAGAAAAGACGCAATAAGAATTCTAATTCAGGTGTCATTTATTACTTTCATTTGATTTTCTGAGGCAAAGATACACATATTTACCAAAAAATGATTATTTTTGCAGCATAAATAATAACTAAAGGCAAAAATATGTTTGGATTAGGTATGACCGAGATTCTCGTAATCGCCTTCATCGTCCTGTTACTGTTCGGTGGTAAGAAGATTCCCGAGCTGATGAAAGGACTGGGCAAGGGCGTGAAGGGTTTCAAGGACGGAATGAAGGAAATCGACGTTGACGACAAAGAAGAGACGAAGAAGGAATGAGTGAGCCACTGACCTTCTGGGACCATCTGGACGAGTTGCGCTCCTCACTGCTTCGGATGCTGGGCGTCACCGTCCTTTTCGCTATTATCGCCTTTGTCCTGAAAGACGAGTTGTTTGCCATCGTACTGGCTCCCCGTTCGAGTGACTTCCTCACTTATCGCCTGCTGGGCGTTGAGGACTTCCAGCTCCACCTGATGAACACCGGACTGACCGAACAGTTTATGATTCACATGCGGACCGCCATGTATGCCGGACTGCTGGTCGCCTCACCTTATATATTATATGAGCTCTTTCGCTTTGTGTCACCAGGACTCTATCAGAACGAGCGGCGGTATGCCGTATGGATCGTGGGAGCCGCCTACCTGATGTTCCTCGTCGGAACACTGGTCAACTACTTGGTGGTATTCCCTTTCACCGTCCGTTTCCTCGGAACCTATCAGGTGTCCCCTGATGTCGCCAACATGCTGACGCTGCAGTCGTATGTCGACACCCTATTGGGTATGAGCCTGGTCATGGGTGTTGTCTTCGAACTGCCTGTCGTCTGTGGACTGATGGGGAAGATGGGTCTCATCAACGGTCATCTGATGGCACAATACCGCCGCCACGCCTTGGTAGCGATACTGATCGTGTCGGCAATCATCACGCCAACGACTGACGCTTTCACGCTATTCGTCGTGGCAGTACCTATCTACCTACTCTATGAGTTGAGCATCCTTATTGTAAAAATAATAACTAAACAACACTAAATACTTTATGCTAAGAAAAATCCGCATCGTATTAGCAACCGTGATGTTTATAGGCATCACATGGCTGTTTGTTGACTTTACTGGAACGGCACACCAGTGGTTCTCGTGGATGCCGAAGCTGCAACTACTGGAGGTAATCCTTGCGCTGAACGTGGTGGCATTAGTCTTCCTGATTGCGATGACGCTCGTCTTCGGACGTATCTATTGCAGTATTATCTGTCCATTGGGTATCCTGCAGGATATCATCGGATGGGTGGGTAAGAAAGTAAAGAAGAACCGCTATACCTTCTCGAAGGCGCTGTCATGGTTACGCTATACTATGTTAGGTGTGATGGTCGTAGCCCTTGTGGCAGGCATCGGCAGCATCGTACAACTGCTCGCTCCCTACTCTGCCTTCGGACGTATCGCCACCACCCTCTTGCAGCCATTATACAAGATGGGGAATAATGTGCTTGCCGCTATCTCTGAGCATTATGACAACTATGCCTTTTACCATACGGAGACGGGTGTTCCTAACATCACCATTGTCCTCGCGGTTGCCTGTGTGACATTAGTCGTACTGGCTGTTCTCGCCTATCACAATGGCCGTACCTATTGCAATACTATCTGTCCCGTGGGTACCGTCCTTTCATTCCTGAGTCGCTTCTCATGGATGAAGATACAGTTTGATGCCGACAAGTGTAAGAACTGTTCGCTCTGTACCAAGAACTGTAAGGCTGCATGTATTGATTTCAAGAGTCATCAGGTTGATTACAGCCGCTGCGTCGTCTGCGGCGACTGCATCGAGAGCTGTAAGTTCGGGGCGCTGGGGTATTCTAGTTCTACTATGGATACTAGTTCTACTAGGAATACTAGTGTCGACCCCAGCAAGCGCAGTTTCTTATTGGCATCAGCGATGATGACGACAGCAGCCCTTGCCCAAGAGGCAAAGATGACGGATGGCGGATTGGCGGATATCGAAGACAAGGTGGCTCCTGAGCGCCAGACGCCACTGACACCACCGGGATCCCTCTCTGCAAGGAACATGGCACAACACTGTACGGGCTGCCAACTCTGTATATCAGAATGCCCGAATGAGGTACTACGCCCCAGCGGTGACTGGCTCCACCTGATGCAGCCTACCATGTCGTACGAGCTGGGCTACTGCCGTCCAGAGTGTACCCGTTGCTCGGAAGTTTGTCCTGCCGGTGCCATCAAACCCATCCAGAAAGAAGAGAAGTCATCCATCCAGATTGGTCATGCCGTATGGGTGAAGAAGAATTGTATTCCACTGACCGATGGCGTGTCTTGTGGCAACTGTGCCCGGCACTGTCCTGTTGGTGCCATTGAGATGGTGCCCTCCGACCCTGATGACGAGGAGTCACTGAAGATTCCTGTAGTCAACGAAAGTCGTTGTATTGGTTGCGGAGCATGTGAGAACCTATGCCCGGCACGCCCCTTCTCCGCTATCTATGTGGAAGGACATGAAGTACATAAGGAAATATAATCGAAAAAAGAAAGAGAAATGAAACAACAAGATATATCACGTCGGTCTTTCCTCAAACTGTTAGGAGGAGGTGCACTGGCTTCTGCCGCTGTCCTGTCAGGTTGTAAGTCAAGAAAAGACATCAAGGCGGTCAGCGAATATACCAAACAGGTAGAACCACCAGTAGGTCAGATGACCTATCGTATCAACCCCAAGACGAAGGAGAAAGTCTCCCTGCTTGGCTATGGCATGATGCGACTGCCGTCGAAGACGGAGAACCAGGACGATTACGACCAGGAGATGATCAACAAACAGGTAGACTATGCCATCGAGCATGGTGTCAACTACTTCGACACGTCCCCGGTCTATTGCCAGGGTAAATCGGAGTATCATACCGGTGTGGCACTCCATCGCCATAAGCGCAGCGAGTATTTCGTCGCCACCAAGCTCTCGAACTTCAACCCTGCCACACAGACCCGGGAAGGGAGTATCGCCATGTATAAGAAGTCTATGAAAGACCTGCAGGTGGACTATATCGACTACTACCTGCTGCACTCTATCGGCGGTGGCGGTATGGAGAACTTCCATAAGCGGTATCTCGACAATGGTATGCTCGACTTCCTCGTCAATGAGCGGAAGGCTGGCAGGATCCGCAACCTCGGTTTCTCCTACCATGGTGATATTGCCGTGTTTGACTACCTGCTCTCACAACATGACAAATACCAGTGGGACTTTGTGCAGATAGAACTGAACTACCTCGACTGGAACTATGCCAATGAGATTAACGACAGTAATACGGATGCCCGTTATCTCTATGACGAGCTGCAGAAGAGAGGTATTCCTGCCGTTATCATGGAACCCCTGCTCGGCGGCAGACTTGCCAATCTGCCCCAATATATCGCCACAGATTTGAAAAAACACAATCCGGAACGCAGTATTGCCTCATGGGCTTTCCGTTATGCCGGAACACCGGAAGGTGTACTCACCGTACTGAGTGGCATGACTTATATGGAGCACCTGAAGGACAACCTGCTATCCTATTGTCCTTTGCAACCGCTGACCAAGGTACAGATGGAATATCTGCATGAGGATATCGCCAAGAAGATTGTGGGACTGAGTAATATTCCCTGCAACGACTGCAAATACTGTATGCCGTGTCCCTATGGCATCGATATCCCAGCCATCTTCGTACATTATAATAAATGTAAGAACGAGGGAACACTGCCCCGTGACAAAGGGGATGAGGACTATAGGAAGATGCGTCGCCAGTACCTGATAGGTCTTGACCGTGCCGTACCTAAGTTACGTCAAGCAGACCACTGTATCAGTTGTGGACAGTGTGAGCCGCATTGTCCGCAGAACATCCGCATACCGAGGGAGCTAAAGAAGATCAGTGATTTCGTGGAAGCACTCAAACAAGATAAGTTAGAGCGTCCGAAAGACACGAAAGATACAAACGTATAAAGGAAGAGGGCACTTTCCAAAAACAGGAAGGTGCCCTCACTTTATTCATTCTACGATAAAGTCTATCGCTTGCAAGTCTTTGTCAAGGGACGAAGTGCCATAGAGTATCTGGTAACGCCCTGCCTTTGTGGCAAGCTCGTCAATATGCTCATCGTAATATTCGAAGGCTTCTCCATCGAGAGTAATCTTGACAGTACCTTTCTCCCCAGCTTTCAACAGAACCTTCTGGAAACCCTTCAATGCCTTGATGGGAGCCCCTGCGTCATCCAGTGCTTTTATATACACCTGTATGGTTTCTGTACCCTCACGCTTCCCCGTATTCTTGACAGGAACCGTCAGTGTCACCTTTCCATCTTTCCGCATTGAAGTGGAGGACAGTTTTCCCTTACCTACCATAAAGGAGGTATAACTCAACCCATATCCAAAGGCATATTGTGGTTTGCCTGTGAAATAACGATAGGTACGGTTCTTCATCGAATAGTCGAGGAAATCCGGCAGGTCATCATTAGAGCGATAGAAGGTGACGGGCAGTTTTCCGCCTGGGTTATAATCACCGAAGAGCACCTCGGCAAGTGCCTTGGCACCGCCCTGCCCTGCATACCATGCCTGCAGGAGCGCATCATACTGTCCCTCCACACTTCCAAAAGCGATGGCAGAGCCAGAACAGTTGACGAAGACCACTGGACGACCCGTGGCATGCATCGCACGCAGCAACTGTTGTTGCACCATTGGTAGTTCAATGTCTTTTTTGTCCCCGCCCTCTCCTTCTATTCTGGCAGAGATACCACCTATGACAATAATCACATCAGCATCTTTCACCTCTTGAGCCAGTTTCTCAAAGTCGGTCGTTGCCACATACTCCGGGGCACGCCAGCGATAAGAGCCAGCCTCAGCAAAGTCAGCAGGTCCCCCATTAAAGCGTTTCAGTTCACATGCCTTATTATAAATAATGTTCGCATGAGGAACCGCAGCCTTGATACCATCCAACAGAGAGTGTATATGCTCCTTGGTAGGTGTACCACCATAGTTACCATTCAGCATAGCGGCATCATCCGCATTAGGTCCCACTACCGCAATGGTTTTTAGCTGTTTGGATAATGGTAGCACGTTTTTATTCTCCAGCAATACCATCGACTCACGGGCAGCCTGAATAGCTAACTCATTGTTTTTCTCACTACTGATCACCTCAGGACCCATCTTTGCCCAAGGCAGCATCTCCGCAGGGTCAAACATTCCCAACTCCATCCGACCATAGAGGGTCTTACGAAGATGCTGGTCTAAGTCGGACTCCTTGACAAGTCCCTTCTTCAATCCGTCTGTCAGACACATGAACACCTTTCCGCACTCAAGGTCCGTACCATTGAGGACAGCATCCACACTTGCCGACAACGGGTCTTTATGGGTCTCATGCTGTCCTTTGTTATAGAAATTATTGATGGCGTCACAGTCGGTAACCACCAGTCCGTCATATCCCCACTTGTTACGAAGGATGTCAATCAACAGGCGGTCGCTCGTACAACAAGGCTTACCCTCAAACCGCTGATAGGCACACATCACCTCCCGTACGTTTCCTTTCTTCACCAACGCCTTGAAGGCAGGGAGATAAGTCTCCCACAAGTCACGGTTCGTCGGTTCTACATTCATCGAGTGACGCAATGGCTCCGGACCGCTATGTACGGCATAGTGCTTGGCACAGGCATGGGTCTTGAGGTAATGCTGGTCATTGCCCTGCATTCCCCATACCGTCTGAACCCCTAATACCGCATTCAAATAGGGATCCTCACCGCAGGTCTCCTGTCCACGTCCCCAGCGGGGGTCACGGAAGATATTCACATTCGGGCACCAGAATGTCAGCTCTGGATTACCTGGATAATAAATCTCTCCCATCGGCACATGAAAAATGTCATGATTACTACGGTTCCAATTGGCACGGGCCTCATCAGAGACAGCAGAGAACACTTCATATACCAACTGGTCATTAAACGACGCTGCCATCCCGATAGGTTGCGGAAAGACAGTATAGCCATCCTGACGGACACCATGACATGCCTCACTCCACCAGTTATAGGAAGGAATACCGAGACGGTCGACCGATGCCGACTTATTCATCATCAGTCCCACCTTCTCCTCTGGTGTCAACAAGGATATCAGGTTCTCCACACGCTCCTTATAAGAGAGTGACGGGTTTTGGAACGGATACTGATACTGTGCAGAAGCAGGACCAGCCAACAGGCATACAAATAGAAAAACGAAAGTCTTTTTCATATCATTCATAGATTGTTACTCAACTCTTATGACGCAAAAATACAAAATAAATCCAAAGACTCCAACATCTCATCCAAGGAGAATATCAATATGAAACATCAGCAAAAAAGAATGATACAATTAGGATAGTTTTCCGACAATCGAAGTGGCTACTGCATAGGCTGTCGTCCACGCTGCCTGAAAATTGAAACCTCCTGTGATGCCATCAATATCCAACACCTCCCCTGCGAAAAACAGGTTCGGCACCATTTTGCTTTCAAGGGTAGAGGGATTCACACTCTTCAGGGAGACACCTCCGCAGGTGACAAACTCATCTTTAAAAGCGGCACGACCTGCGATCTCGTAGGTATCATTACAAAGGACATTGACCAATCGGTTGGCATCTTTCTTGTTCAACTCACTCCATCGTATCTGCATCCTCGCTGCCAATGATTTCGCCAACAGGTAACTCCATAACCGCTGTGGCAATCCAAAGGGATTGACAGTAGACAGTTGTTTCGGTGAGTAACGGATGACGGCTTCAGAGAGTGAGGACTCCACGTCAGCAAGTCTTTTCCCCAGCCAATTGACACTCAAAGGCATCTGGTAATGCTGGTCAGCCAACTGTCTTGCCACATAGCTGGAGAGTTTCAGGATGGCAGGACCGCTCATCCCCCAATGGGTAATCAGCAAAGGACCTTCTGCACGAAACTTGGTAGCGGGTATCATCACAGAAGCCTCCTCTACCACCGTCCCCATCAGCGATGTCAACGACTTGTCATTTATCTGAAAGGTAAAGAGGGACGGCACAGGTTCTGCTATCTCATGCCCCATATCCCTCAACCATCTTAACCCTTCCCCTTTGGGTGACCCGCCTGTCGTCACAGCGATATAATCATACTCGCTCAACGTATCCAATGACTGTACCTTTTGTCCAAGACAAACGTTGACATGATAACGATGCGCCAAGGACAGGAAACAGTTGATGATGGCATGTGAGTCCTGCACAGCAGGAAACACACACTCATCATCTTGCGTCACTAACGGGACACCATGTCGCTCAAACCACGCATAGGCTTCGCGATGATCAAAGACATTGAAAAGGCGTTTCATCAGCCGGTGCCCACGGGGATAGACCATCTGTAAGTCTGTCACCGTTTCGAAAGAGTTGGTGCAATTACACCGTCCGCCACCAGACACCTCCACTTTCGACAACACCCGCTGACTACGCTCGAAGATGGTCACCTCCATCTCCGGCATCATCTCCTTCAAGTTAATGGCAAGGAAGAACCCTGCCGCCCCACCGCCTATAATAACTGTCCTCACCTGTATAGGTAAACACCTTTAAAGTCTTACACTGACTTCCTTGCCGTCATACTGCACCATCTTTCCGTTAGGATTCTCCAGATTGAGAGGTTTGGGGGCATCCTTCGTGATGAGTACGACATTGAAGCGACGGTTCTTCAACATACCGTTGAACTGTCCCTTACGGGCACCAAATTTCACGGTCTTGGAGGCGTCATCATAAGTAATGTCGATGGTAGCATACTTACCCTTCTCATAGTTATAGTTCACACCCTCGTCCTCATAGAGCTGGAACGACCCGTTCTTTCCTGCATAGACATAGAGATTGATGAGTTCAGCGGGTTTCTCGTCACTCCACTCCATCTCAGGACCGAAGGGGATGATAGCACCCTCACGGACAAAGACGGGGATGCACTCGTATGGAGCGTCGACCACCAGAGACTGACCACCCTCGATGTACTCGTTGGTATAGAGGTCATACCAGCCACTCTGCTTGGGGAAGTAGACACTGCGGTTACGTGCCTTATAATAGCCTACAGGACATGCCATCAGCGCCGGACCGAACATCCACTGGTTACCGATATTCTCCACTTCCTTATCACCATTGAAGTCCATCACAAGGGCACGCATCAGGGTATAGTCCTTGAAATGCGCCCAGCCAGCCATCGAGTAGAGATAAGGCATCAGGCGGTAACGCAGTTTGTCGTAGTAAACGAACGACTTATAAGCAGGGTGATTATCCGGTGCGATGTTCCATATCTCACGCAAAGGCCACTGACCATGGGCACGGAACAGGGGGATGAAGGCACCGAACTGGTTCCAGCGGGTCTGCAACTCACGCCACTCCTTCAGGTCCTCATTCTCAACACCGCTCTTATCATAAAGCTGCTGGGCAGCCACATAACGGTTCTCCACACAGAAACCGCCCTGGTCCATTCCCCAGAAAGGAATACCCGACATCGAATAGTTCAGACCTGCCGTCATCTGGGCACGCATATCCTCCCAACGGGTAGCGATGTCACCACTCCATGTTGCGGTAGAGAAGCGCTGCTCACCGGCGAAACCGCTACGTGTCAGCAGGAACACGCGGGGCTCATTATCCTTTCCTTTATATACGCTACGCTGTCCGTTATAGATAGCATCCGCATTGACGGTAGAGTAAGCATTGAAAAACTCTGTAGAGGTACCGAGTGCCGTAGGACCGGAGAGTGCCTTACGGTACCACATCGGGGTACAGTCACGAACATTAGGCTCTGAGGCATCCATCCACCAGGCATCTACTCCGGCAATGCCGTCATGGTTGTATTTTGAATAAAGGTTCTCGTCCATCTGACGCCAGAACATCTTACGGGCACCAGCATCATAGGCATCATAGAAAGAGCCCCGGAAGCCCAGCCAGTCATGGATATCATCTTTGACAGCCTGATGGTACATCCATCCCTTCTTGTCCAGTTCCTTGTAGTTCTTGACCGTATCATAGAACTTAGGCCATACAGAGATCATAAAGCGGCCATGCATCTTGTGAACATTGTCAAGCATAGCCTGTGGATTAGGATAGCGGTCAGCCTCAAACTCATGACTGCCCCAAGAGTCCAGTTTCCAGTAGTTCCAGTCCTGTACGATATTATCCACAGGGATATGACGCTTACGGAACTCGGCAAGGGTCTCCTCTATCTCCTGAGAACTCTTATAACGCTCACGGCTCTGCCAGAAGCCCAGCACCCATTTCGGATAGAGCGATGCCTTACCAGTCAGTGTACGATAGCCGCTGATGACCTCATCGAAGTTCTTTCCTGCGATGAAATAGTAGTCCATGTCACGAGCCATCTCACTCCAGATACTCAACTTACCACGCTCCTCCTCACTGCGGGGCTCCGACACACGCAGTCCGCAATATGCCTCACCGCCGTCAGGCTGCCATTCGATACGCAGTTGTGCTTTCTTTCCTTTCTTCAGATCGGTGGCGAACTTATAGGCATTCGGGTTCCATGCCGTACGCCAACGCTCAGGAACGACCTCTTTACCATCGATATACACCTTCACGTAACCAGAATAATAGAGGATGAACTGATAGAGATTAGAGACCTGAGGCTCTATGAATCCCTCATAGACCACACGAGCGCCCTGCAGGTTGAATCCCTTGGGGAAGTTCTTGATACCGCCATTATCCGTCTTCACGGCAATCTCGGAGGTAGCAGGATAACCATACTCATAATAGATAGAGTCCTCATTGCGGACGAGTTTCTTTCCCTGAGCATCCACATAGGTGCCTGTCAGATGACCAGCCTTCCCTTTTCTGTCATAGAGCTTGAAAGCGCGGTTCAGCTGGAGGTAGTCGTTGGGATTACCGAAACGGCAGTAGCTATAGGAATCCCACAGGATACCATAGTTCTTGTTGGAAAGGACAAACGGGATGCTCACCTTCGTATTATACTGGAAGAGGTCCTCATTCTTACCTTTCATGTTAAACTCCTCTGACTGATGCTGACCCAGACCGTAGAAAGCCTCGTCGTCAGGAGAGTCGAACTTCATCTGCCACTGGATACCGTGCTTCATTGCCTCTGTCAGCGGAGCACCGCCCTTCAGACCATACTCACGCTCCGGGACGGTAAAGTTCTTGAACTGCTTGCCATTATCAGACTCCTTCAGCAATTTCTTTCCACTGGCGTCATAGAAAGCAATCTCACCTGACTTTACATCGACACGTGCCTCCACACGGGATGCCTTCACGCAGACCTTGTCATCATCCTGTCTGACATCAAACTTCGGATTTGCCTTTTGCTCCACGATCATCAGACTCTGTTTCTGGGGCAGCGAAGCCTCTGACGTAGCCTGCACACGGATGATGTTGTCGTTAATCACTTGAAGGCGTACCACCTTGGCACCACCAGCCTTCACTTCCTTGACAGGAATCGTCACAAAATTACCTTTAACGGTATAGTCGGCAGCCATCAGTGCCACTACCATCAAAGACAAGACGCCTGTCGTCATTACTCTTAAATTCTTCATTTCGTGTTAATAGTTATACTTATTATTCTATAATTTCCGCTTCTTCCACGACATCACCTGCCGGCAGTGTGATGACGAAGATGGAACCGCCACCAGGATTATCCTCCAGACGGATCGTTCCATGATGGGCATCCACTATCGCCTTCACCTTGTCAAGTCCGATTCCCTCACCATCGGGAACAGGATCAAAGAGGGTGTCCTTATACTGTTCCGGCACACCGATACCGTTGTCGGCTACCTGTATCTGCGCATCCCCATTCGCCATGCGGGCAACACCCACACTGATACGGCTTTCCGTGGGAGCGAACCGCACGGAATTGGTGAGCAGGATATTCAAAGCTTCCCTCAACTTATCAGCATCGAACATCAACTCTAACTGATTGACGGCAGTAACCACAGACAGTTTGAAAGGCAAGCTCTCATAACCCTTGAAATCCTTACAAACCTTTTTGATAAAAGCGACCACATCTGCCTGCTGCATCTGAGTCTCCACTTTCTCATGCTCCACCACCTGACTGACATGCTGCTGTTCCTCCATCATCTTCTTACGCATATCAGCCATCCATGACAACTTCTCTGTCTCACGGCGCAGCGACTCTGCCTCCATACGGCGCTGTTGACGTTTCATAAACCACTTGCGCCAGAACCATGCCGCAACGGCAATAAGAAGCATATAGAGGAGTATCATCCAGCGGGTACGCCACAATGGCGGACGGATAGTGATGGCTATACGGCTCTCTTCTTTTCCCATGGTGCCGTCATCGTTGAGCATCCGCACACAGAGATAATAGAAGCCGGCGCGAAGACTCTGGTAGGTGATATTGGGATTGACCTCCTCGGTGCGCAGCCATTCTTCATTATAGCCTGCCATCTTATAGATAAAACGGGAACGGTTATGTACCTCACCGCTGTTACTTGCCAACTGGACCGTGAATTCCTCGTCGTATTTAAGACTCAGTTCCCGGCAGTCATCCAGTGCCTCACTCAGGATGACATGCCCGTCAATCTCCTCACCCACGGCAACCTCACGACCCCTGATTTTCAGTCCGCTGAATACCGGTACTTCCTTCACACGTCCCTTTCCCATCTGACGGGGATTGAGTATATCCAGACCGCCCTGTCCTCCTACCAGCACCTTACCGTCGGAAGTATAGCAGACCGAGCGCTGGTTATAAGGAGCACCGCGCAAGCCATCACGGTTATTGAAACTGCGGACGACAAAATTCCATTTGTTCCCGAAAGTCTTCTGCGGCACGACGTTGGTAACACCATGATCCGTGACCAGCCACATCGTGTGACGCTCATCCTCGACGATTCCATTGACAGTAGAGCCGAACATTCCCGACCGCATGTCGATGAGATACAGCAGGTTGGTCTTGGGGTCCCAGATGGTCGCACCAGAGGCAGAGCCTTGCCATGACAAGCCGCGACTGTCCTGCATGGCATTGATGGAGGTCAGCGTGACATTGATCTCATTCTGGCCGTCGGGGAATTGACGGTTGATGACTTTCTTTGTCTTGGGGTTGATAATGGAATAGAACACAGAATGGGATACCATCAGCCACCCTTTCTGTGTCATCGTTATCGTTGAGACATAATCACTGGGAAGGATGGAGTTCTTGGTATTGATAGGCTCGTCAAAACGCTCCGTCCGCGGGTCGAAACGCTGAACGCCACCGCCCAGCGTACCCAGCCACAGATAGCCCCATTGGTCTTCACAGATTGTCCATATATTATCATTGACAAGGTCTGTGGACTTGCCGGTGGCACGATAGTTGGTCACCTGTCCGTTCTTGATATGTATCAGACCTCCCTCATAAGTGCCGAACCACACAGAACCGTCACGGGCAGTCAGGGAGCCTACCATGGTATTGGAGCCGATACCGCTGTTTGCCTTGTCATAGATTACCTGCTCTCCTGTCTGCGGATGATAACAGATAATTCCCTTGTCGTTGGTGCCTAACCAATAATTACCCGCCTTATCGGTACAAATGGTGTTGATATTCCCCAGTTCAATGTTACGGAAATTAGAACCGCTCTCCATGTAACAGTTGACACCATTCATATAGGTGCCCAGCCACATACGCTCCAACTTGTCACGGTAGATGAAGCGGATGGTATTGTCGCTGATGGACGTCTCTTCCCGCTTATCATTCAGGAACTGCCGGATCTCTTTTGTCTTACGGTCTACCAGTATCAGTCCATGGTGGTCAGTAGCTATCCATAACCGTCTCTGCTTGTCAACGGCGACATCCCATACACTCTGCACCTCGCCTGTATCTTCGATACCCCAGCTATGTAGAAGGTCCGGCAGAGAATGATACCATTTCCCGGTGCCATTCAGCAGGATAAAGGTGGACTGCATGGTGATGGCGTACAGATTACCATAGCTGTCCGTCCGCAACTTACAGTCCTGGTCATTCACCATCTTGAGTCTGCGGAGATGATCACTCTTCCAGCTGATCCAGTCTTTCTCACGATTGAAACAGATAATCTCACCGTTGAACGAGGAGACCATCACGCTCTTGCCATACTCAGTAAACCCGGAAACACCAAAGTCATTATTAAACTCCTGACGACCATAGCCGAAACGGTACTGCTTCAGTTTTCCCGTACGGGGACTGTAATGCCAGAAGCCCTCATCATAGGTCTTCACCCAGAAGTCTTTCTTGGAGTCAATGAACAGGCGCTCGATACCTCCTTTTATCCCATGCTTGCGCAACCACACCTCCGGATGACGGTCGAAAGTCTCTGTCACCGGGTCATAAACAGTATAATTCATGCTCTGGCGCAACCATAACTTACCGTCGTACGCCTCATATATCTCATCCACATAGTTATTACGCAGCGTCGTGGTATCTTTCGGGAAAGAATAGAAAGTCTTGAAGCGATAACCGTCATAGCGGTTCAGTCCATAGGGCGTTCCGAACCACATCATGCCCTTTGAGTCACGCATGATGCATAACAGCTGAGAATTACTTAATCCATCACGGGTATCCAGACGACTGAACTTTATATCTCCGATAGCAGCACTGGCAGGTGCCATCACACCAACCATCAACCACATGAGTACAAATAGCTTCTTCATATAGCAAATTTTTTCGTTATCATTACATCACAAGGTTAGTATGTGCAAAAATACACTTTTTCCGCCACACTACCAAATAAAACGCAGGATTTTTCAAAAACGTCAGTCTGGCCATTGGGCGGATTGCACACCTTCAGCAATACCGTCCACCGCCGCTTGGTTGAAGATTTTCAGATGAGCACGGTCAAGGAGGGTCATCGTCCCCTTCTCACCATGCTGCTGGATGGAGTTAATATCCCACACCATCGGCACGCAGCCATTGGAGATAGCTTTCCGGGTGACATCTTTGAACCATGCCTTGATGGAGGCATCATGCTCTTTCTGACGACTGCCCACCTCACGCCATTGGGCACCATACTCACCCAGCACGACGGGATAGCCCTGGTCATAGAACTTCTTTTTCATCGCCGCGAACTGCTTAGCCGTCCAATCCTCCTCGCCCCATTGACAGTTATGGTCATCGCCTGCCACATGGTGCGACTGTCCCCAGAACCACTTTCCACCTTCTTCCTGTCCGCAGAAATCCCAGGGGTCGTAATAATGCACCTCCACCATGAGCCTACCCTTTCCCGCAGGGTCACCGGGCATCGTGAAATGTATCTTCTCGTCGACAGCTGACGAAATATTGATTCCGGGTGTCTGTACCACCAATATACGTTTTTTATTCTTCCCTCCCGCACGGCGGACAGCATCCACAAAGGCTTGATTATAACGCTGCAGGACTGGTGTCAGCTCCTGGTGCCGACCATGGAAGAGGTTATATTGCTGGAACGGTTCGTTAAGACCGGCGAAAAGCAGGTGCTCGTCATAGTCTTTGAAGGCATTGGCAATCTGCGTCCACAGTTCCTGCAGACGCTGTATCTTGGCACGGATGGTCTGCTCGTCCACCTTCTCATAGCTCTTGTCCGTCTTGCTGAAACCCTTCACCTCTATCCAGCCATTGTCCCAATGGTCATTCAGGACCACATATAGCCCGCATCCGATACAAGCATCGACAATTTCCTTTACACGGGCGAGCCACTGGGGGTCAATCCGTCCCTGCTGATCTGAATGGATATCCCAGGAGCAAGGGATGCGGACAGAGCGGAAGCCCTGCGACTGGACGAAACTGATGATTTCCTGTGTTGTCTTCGTCGTTTGCCAAGATGTCTCAGCAGCCAGTCCGTCCCCTGTCGCCTCCATGGTATTGCCCAGATTCCAGCCGGGATACATCCGTGAGGCGACGGACTGGGCTGTGTTGGAATATTCTTTACTTTTCTGCTGTCCCTTTACCGACTGACAAAGGAAAGGCAGACTGACGCATGCGATGATAAGCAATAACCTTAATTTCATGATGACGGTTTGTTTTTGGCAGAGGTGTCCCGAATGACCAACTGCTGAGGTACGATTTTCTTATATACATTAGTATCTCCTTGTATATGACGGAGTAACAGCTGACAAGCGGTAGCTCCCATCAGGTACGACTGGTCCTGGATAGCAGACAGACGGGGAGTCACATAGGCTGCATGGGCATCATCCGTGAAACCGATCAGGGCAACGTCCTCGGGAATGCGGAACCCCTGCTGCTTGATAGCGGTAAAAGCGGCGAAAGTAATGATGTCGTTGAAGGCAAGAATGGCATCAGGACGGTTTTCCATCTGCAACAGTCTCGTGGTGGCATCCAGTGCCACCTGATAGTCTATCTTATTACATGTCACCAGCTCGCGGTCTATCGGGATGCGGTTCTCCCGCAAAGCCTCCAGATAGCCGTGCTTGCGGCGCTGCACCATATCCAGGTGATTAGGACCACCGATAAAGGCGATACGCCGACTGCCGGTATCTATCAGATGCTGCGTCGCCATCTGCGCCGCCTCATCACCATTGGCGGTCACACTGGAGAACCTGTCTGACAGACAAGTACGCCCGAAGAACACCAAGGGGATGCCCATCTCGGAGATCTCCTCGAAATGGCTGTAATCAGTGGTCGTCTGGGAAAGACAAGCGACGATGCCCTCCACATGCAGACTGATGAAGTTGTCGATGACATTCGCCTCCGTGTCGCAATTCTCATGACTATTGGCGCTGATGACGCTATATCCTGCCCTTCTCGCCTCATCCTCAATACCGTCCAGGACGGCAGCATAATAATGAGTGACCAGATTAGGCACTACTACACCTATTATTTTAGGGGCTTCCTTACGGAGACTCTGTGCAAACGGATTGGGGCGATAGTTCATTTTCTTCGCCAGTTCCTTCACTTTCTTCTGCATTTCCTCACCAATCTCCGTAGAGCTGCGCAGGGCACGGCTCACGGTGGCGATACTGACATTCAGCTCTTTTGCCATGTCTTTTAAGGAGGTCCTATGTTGTTTCTTACTATTCATCAAGTGCAAAATTACACCTTTTTTCTGATTTACGCAAACGTTTACGGAACTTTTTTCGAACTTTTTTATGCTTTTTCTTGCAGGTTTCAAAAATATTACTTATCTTTGCATCGTGAATTCAGAATGAGTAATGAATAGTTGATAATAAGTTAGTTAGAAAGGGAGTAGGAGTTGTCGTGAGACAGTTCCTACTTTTTTTATGCTCCATGAGGAACACACCGCAAGGAAACTTCTTGACAAAACGTCGCTGTAGATTTGCGTAGAATCCACCAAGTCCTAAGTTGGTCTCAAATACGCGAAAATACAGCGGTTATCGTAATACACTGTGCGTCAGCCGGTTAACCTTCTTAAGCCCTCAATTACTCCTTAATAAGTCCCCAAAAACAACCGAAAAAAGCTGTTTTTAGTGCTATTTCCCACTAAATTAGGCGGCACCTTCGAGGCAGGAAGGTGCCTCCTTCGGGGGTGAAAGGTGCCGCCTTCCTCCCCCGAAGGTACGTCCTAACTCCGAAACAGCCCGTTTTACCCCTCGGAGGTGCCGCCTGAAATCCTAGAATGCACAAAAACCCATACACGTT
>OCVV012860283.1_pt1 | contig 24481 bp, 18 predicted proteins | sample 1539721 | NCBI WGS metagenome assembly OCVV01 (sample SAMN02144230, study PRJEB22623) | gut metagenome | biome: sheep rumen | host: Ovis aries | place: New Zealand
CAGCGGGTTGCGCAAGGATGATAAACTCTTGCCTGTGCATGTACTTTGGTTGTATCATGGAGAAAAGAAGTGGGACGGTCCAAGAAGCCTTAAGGATATGATGAATTTCGGAAGCGACACTGACGGCATGAGCGAAATATTTCAGGACTACAGGCCTCATTTGGTGTGTGTGAACGAAATCGATGATTTCGATCCTTTTCACACAGAGCTCAGAAAACTGTTAGAGGCTATCAGTATAAAGCACAAAGCGGCCGGACTTAAAGCCATCCAGAATAATGAAAACTTCAGGCATGTTGACGAAGAAACATTGGAAGCAATATCCGTAATGATCAATACACCGTCCCTGTGGAAGAACAGGTCAGCTATCAGAAACACAGAAGGGAGTGACTACGATATGTGTACAGCTGTGAGAACATGGAAAAAAGAGATAATAGATGAAACTACTGCAAAGGTAAAAGAAGAAACCACCGACTATGATACCATCAACTATGTCAAAAACCTTATCCACAACGAAGGTTTCAGCATTGAGAGAGCCCTGTCTGCACTCGGGGTTCCAAGCGACAAGCACGACTATTACGCAGCCAAGCTGAAAACCATAGCTACAAAATAACCCGTTCAAAGCAGGTGGCCGTGGCCACCAGCTCCTTTATCCTCTCCCATCCGGTACATCTCGTGTAATTCCCATTGGGAAGCTCACACTCCCTGTTCCATGGCCTGTCGTAGACCATTACCTTAAGCTCCGGCAGGTGATCAAAAAATCGGAAGGCTGTCGGTGAATCCTCTATCGCATAATCGAAATGCATCTTATAGTAATCCTCCAGCTCAAGGCTGAAGCTGCAATCCTTTATGAAACCGTCGTAACCGTATTTGTTCAGGCAGTACAGACTGACACGCTCCAGGTCATGCCGGTCAAGCCACTCCCTAGATGCTTCATAGGCACTAAAGGGTCTGCCTGTTATTATTGACACATCATATCCTCTGTCCAGCCAGATGTTGAGAGTATCAGATGCCCCCGGAGTTTCATCAAATGACAGAAGGGCTTCAGGTTCGTGAGCTATGGCCATCATATGTTCAAAATCTTCATCCGTAAGTGAAAACGACTTTTGCAGATCAAAGTATTTTATCTTTTCATACGGAATATCCAGTCCAAAAAGCTTTTTTACCAGTCCCGGAAAAAACCTTCCGGTCTCACACAGACAGTCATCAAAATCCACATATATTCTAACGGTTCGGTTTCCTGCGAGCTCCGAACCGTTACGGCTGATTTCATCTTTTTTCACGCCCCTGGCGTCAAGTGCTTCAGGCTGTCCCAAACGGTTATCATAGTCATTCATATCTGCACACCCTCCTTATTTTTGTGGCCTCACGATCCTGTTCCGTTATACTTCCTTACCCCGAGCATCCAGAACTTATAGCTCAGTCCGAAAAATATAAGTCCGATAACAGGTGACAGCCAGGTGAGAACCGGAATTTCATCCGGACGAAGTATCACGAGACTCGGGTAATATGCAATAAATGCGATTGGTATCAAAAAGGTGAACACAAATTTGAAGACCGGTCCGAATATCGTAATGGGATACTTCGCATAATCCCTGAACTTGTACGCCAGATCCAGCACATAAAACGAGTTGTTGATCCAGAAGCAGGTAGCTGCCGCGGCATTCTGCAGTGCTATCATTATGAGCGATGCTGTAATCAGGAATACCACCAGCTCCACCACTGCAAGCACTGTCACAGGGATGCCAAGCTTTGCCCAGGCATAAACAAGAGTGCCTATTCCAAAGGCTAACTGCCCCAGTCCCTTTACATCAAATATTTCCGACTGATAATAGAAGAAAATATTGATGGGGCGGAAATAATACTTTATGAAATCCCCGGAAAATACATTCTGCCTCAGGCTCCAGTTATTATCAAACAGGCACTGCACGGGCGTCAGTGATATCAGTGAGAAGCCGTAAAGGAACAGCATCTCATAATATCCCCATCCGCTGATGGACGGAAAATTCCTGAACAGTATCCAGAAACTTATAAAGCCTGTTACATTGGTTGCGATCATTCCCACCGTTGAAATAATGAAGTCCGAACGGTAGCTCATCTTGCTCTTTATATCCTGTATCACTATCATACGATAGATATGCAGGTAGAAGCCTAAGCCTCTTTTTTTACTTATACTGTTTGTCATATCAACCTCCGTTTACGGTTATCTGCTTTACCGAAATATTCCAGAATACCCTGCTGGCAATTCCTAAGAACAGGCACCAGAACAGTTGCACTCCCAGCATCATCACCACATTTTCAAAGGATTCCTTACCTAACAGTATGGTAAGCGGCGTATTGTATATAGCCTGGAAAGGAAGCAGGTAAACCACTGTCTTCAGTGTCTCCGGGAAAAATGCTATGGGTATAGTCGCACCAGAAAGCAGCAGCACTACCACCTGCTTCATGATGTTGATACCCCAGATGGATTCCGTAAAGAGACATATGGTTCCCACCATGAAGTCTATGCTGTAATTGATCTCAACAGCCATCAGCACCGAAACCAGAAAATACAGCAGGTTAAGCCCCAGGGGAATGGTGTCCTTTGTCACTATCCTTATCACTATAAATGTAGGCAGGAATGTTGCAACAAAATTTGTTACAAGACCTCCTGTGTATGACCAGAACAGATAGCTTCTGTATTCCATAGGCTTTATGAGGTTCAGCGCCATCTTTCCGCTCTGTATGTCCCTTCCTATTTCCCATACGGCATACATTTCCATAAAATTAAATATTGCCGTTGCCAGTACCAGATAGATCAGGGTATCCGAAAATGTCATGTTGTTTACTTTGTCCGTACCGGCGGAAGCATATATTGCGTTCCACAGATAATAGATCAGTATCAGATACAGCATGTTTCCCACTATCATTATGAAAAGGGACAGCCTGAACTGAACGGATTCTATCACTCCGGCCTTAAGCAGTGTGATGTATTTTTTTACCTTCACTTTGACTCACTCCCTTCCTCAGTTTCTTCAGATGCAGCGCCGTTTTCCCTGTCCGCATCCTCATAGATCTTGCGTATAACATCCTCTGTCGAGATTTCTTCAAGCTGCATATCTCTGACGGTATAGGAATTCTGAATCTGCGAGAGCACATCCATTACCTTCCTCTTTTCCTCATCCACAAGGACCGTGATCCACTCTTCATCCTCGGTGATCCCCACGCTGCATTCCGGAATCTCTGCGGTCAGCTTTTCCAGCTGCGCCTTCTTATCACCGGACAGGCGGAGCTTCAATGTACGATAAGATCCAAAAAACCTCCTCAGATGTTCGATATCGTTATCATAGAGCATTTTGCCGTGGTCGATGATAACTATACGTCTGCAGAGTGCATCCACATCACCCATATCATGTGTGGTCAGGATAACGGTAGTGCCCTTCTCCTGGTTCAGTGCATGTATCAGTGTCCGTATCTTGGACTTCATGGATACATCCAGTCCTATGGTAGGCTCATCCAGGAATACAATCCCCGGATTGTGCAGGAACGCCGCAAGTATGTCGCTTAATGTCCTCTGACCCAGGGACATCTGGCGCACGGGCTTATGCAGCAGCGGCTCGATATCCACAAGTGACTGGTAAAACTCCAGCATATCCTTGTACTCCTGATCGGGGATCATATAAATATCCTTTAATATATTGAAAGACTCCGTCAGGGGCAGCGCCCACCACAGCTGTGAACGCTGGCCGAATACGACTCCTATCTTTTCCGCATTCTTTGCCCTGTTCTTATAGGGTACTGCGCCGTTTACCAAAAGCTCGCCCCTCGTAGGCTCCAGCACACCGGTCATCATCTTTATGGTGGTGGATTTTCCGGCACCGTTAGGTCCCAGATATCCGACGATCTGTCCCCTGGGTATCTCGATAGAGATATCATCAACGGCTGTCACTGTTTTGTAATCTCTGGAAAAGAGATCCAGCAGACTGCCCTTCAGGCCTTCACGCCTGTTCAGGACTTTGAATTCCTTTGAGATGCCTTTCATAACTATTGCACATTCATTGTTTTCTTTCATAACTCTCCTCCCTCCGTTGAAATCGGTACCACGAAGAGAATCTGCATAAGCAAATTCTCTGCTGCGATCAATAAACATCGAAGCCATCATATTGCTTCAATGTTCAGTTCCTGGTATGTCAGTCCGGAAATTCTCCGGGAACCACAGCCTTGGGTAGCCTTGTAAATCTTTATAATCCATATTATAATCATACAAAAATCTGAAAAATAGTAATAAAATTCCAGATTTTTATAACAATTTTGCAAGTGAGGTGGAAGATTGTGATAAATGAGTACAAAGGACTGGTAAGAACGAGAGAAGACGGCTCTGAAATGATCAACTATGATGACGCCGCATTTCCCTCATATATCTATGACGGATATGTGTACAGCGGCTGCACCTGGGAGAAGGTTCCCCATTTCCACAAGGACATAGAACTGTTAAGCGTTCATTCCTCATGTATGGGATATTCCGTGAATGGAACCAACATCTTCCTGGAAAGGGGCGATACCATTTTTGTCAATTCCGACCAGCTTCACTACTCATATGCGACACCGCCGAGGGAGGGAAGATACATAATCGCCGTACTCCACCCCACCATACTCTGCTCCAATTATGCCGTGGAAGCAAAAGCGGTCATGCCGGTGATAAGCAACAAAAAAATGCCGTACATACACTTCCGGAACGGAGACCGTGATGCGGCACAGATGCAGGAGCTTATGTTCAAGCTGTACAGGGAAGGCTTAGGCAATGAATTCCTGATAACCAAGACCTTCTTCGAAATATGGGAACTCATCATGATAAGGTCCAGCGAAACAGGGAATATCAGCAGTGATGTACAGTCCAATCAGGACCTGCACAACGATGTGCTGAAGGCAATGATGAGCTATGTGGACAAAAACTATATGAAAAACATCACCCTGAATGATGTGGCAGGTGCCGGGGGCGTAAGCAGATCCCTCTGCAATACGATCTTCAACAAATATACCCAGATGACGCCTGTGGAATACATCATGCATTACAGGATACGAAAGGTGGCCGACCTCCTGCAGTCGGGAGATATGTCAATGACGGAAATAGCTGATATGACCGGCTTTTCCAGCGCAAGCTACATGGCGGAAACCTTCAAGAAATTCTATAAATTCTCACCAAGGGAATACAAGAAGACAATACGCCAGAGCTGAACCGCAGAGCTGCTGCCGCTTTCAGATTCCGATATCACGATGCCCCCTTGCCTTCGGCTATATCAGCACCACTTCCATGCCTATTGTTCTTAAATAATCTGATGAGCCTGCCCTGTTTTTATTATTTTTCATACTGTCATAATCAAATACCATGCATGGAGCTCCAATCTCAGTCTTCCTATAGGTAGGCCTGTGAGAAATCCGGTATTCTTCCTCCACACCACGCTCATCCCTTATCTTAAAATAATATTCAATATACTTGCCTCTGAAACATCCGTATTTATCTGTCACTGTACCCTTCATTACCGTATAGCTGCCGTTCTTTATTTCAGTGATATGTTTCTTAGCAGAATAAACAAAACATGCATGAACCAGTATAATGCTGACCGCCACGATCGCGAACCATATACCGTTGCTGTCTGTACCGGTGGAATTGACATGGAAAGCCACTGCTGCGAAGAAAATATCTATCAGCAGCCCCCCAAAAAAGATCTTATATAATGTTCCCTTCTTTCTCTTAAGAAGCTTATCGGCAACCCAGCGCTCACTTTCCGTGATCTGTCTGAATGAAGAAGACTGATCCGGACGATCAGCCTTTCCCTCATTCACCTTCCTGTCAACCAATACTGCAGCAACCACTAATCCTATACTAAGGATTACGGCAATCCTGAAAACCCACATTTTTATCTCCCCGTAAATCTAATCCCTCATCTATACTTTTTGTAAAAACTTCCCACCCGCCGGGCAGCTTGTGTTAAACGAAATAAGTATTTGTAGCTTTAACAAAATTTGTTTACTATAGAACGGCTCTCGCAATTGTGCCGGAACGATCACGCTTTTGAGATCAGTTCATCACTTCATTTATGTTCTTGATGATCTCTTCCTCATTAAAAGGCTTGCTGATAAAACGCTTTGCACCGATACGAAGCGCCTGTATAAGCTTATCCTGCTGCCCCGCTGCTGTTATCATTACCGCATTAGCAGCGGGATCCTCCTTAAGTATATGCTCAAGGGCCTCTATACCATCCATTTCCGGCATGGTGATATCAAGAGTCACAACATCCGGCTTACATTTCTTATATGCTTCCACTCCGTTCCTGCCATTATCAGCCTCTCCCACGATCGTAAAGCCAGCCTTTTCAAGTATATTGCGAAGCATCTGTCTCGACATCCTGGAATCATCAACTATAAGGACACGCTTTCCCTCATCGCCCTCAGCAGCGGATATAAAACTGTGAACCGCAGAACCTGTCTTTATCGGACTTTCACCTGCCACAAAATCACTGTTCACGGATATAAGCAGTTCCATGCGATGGTCCCCCAGCACCACGGGTATTACATAGAAATCACCGCTTGCCTTCTGTCCTGAAAAAGCAAGAGGGGGTTCCATATCCACGTTAATTTCCTTACGGCTCATCTCCGATGCAAAAAGACCGCAGCCTACATTTATGAATTCTCCGACGGAATCATATGCATCCTCGGATACATTTTCCATCTCCTGCCCCGAAAATCCGGTTGCAACCTTAAGGAAAGCGCCTTCATCCTGAGACTCCGCAACAGCCACAAAGATGGAAGCATCACCTGAAAGCTCCTGACAGCACAGGTTTTTATATTCATATTCTTTAGCCCTGTAGGCTTTTTCGATATAAAAATCTCTTGATACAAAACGGGTAATATTTCTTAAGAACAAGCCTGCGATACTGCTGACATGCGGCTTTGATGAAACCACAAACAGATCAAGTATCCCATCTATGTCATCCTTTTTGAGTGCTTCCATTTCTTTTTCGCTGAAGCCGCTCTTTTTACGGAAGCCCTCAATATACTCATCCAGCTTAGCTGCACTTATATCCGTCATATCAGTAAGGAGCTGGACAAACTGAAGATATGAATCACCCTGCTTCTTAAGCAGCCCGCCAAGCTGTTCATCAGTTATGAGCCCCAGGTCTACCGCTATATCTCCGAAACGCCTGTCCTGCGTCATCTGAAGACGGTTTACTTTCTCGACCTGTTCCTCAGTCATCAATCCGTCAGCCACTGCTATGGTTCCGAGACGAACTCTCACGTTCATCTGTTCATTGATCAGGGTTCTATAATCCGATTCATTGATAGCCCGCTGCTCTAAAAGATATTTTCCGAATAATTGACAGAACATGTAACCCTCCATTTCTCCTGCCTGCGTCTATAGTAAACGAATCTCAGATCAGGATGTATTGTGCTTTATGCCTTACATTGTACCATTAAAGTACAGTTTTATTAACTGTTTTTGTTTTTTTGCGCCTATGACTGCAACAGAATTGAAACCCCCGATACATTTCTGCACCGGGAGTTTCTTAATGAAAAGGGGTAAACTTTTTACATTTAAGCTTCTGTAGTCGTCTCAGCGGCAGGTGCTGCGGTTACAGGTGCTGTACCGGCAGGTGACTGCTCTGTCTTTTCCAGATTGACGTTTACCACTGAATCTACACCGCTAAGCTGTACATTCCTGTTGACCTGTGCATCATATGTCGATGCCTTCATCACTTCGGTAAGGTCAAAGCCGGTCGTTTCCTTAACGGATTCAAGCACTTTTGCAAGTACTGCCGGTGTATAGCCGCCTACGCTGGATACGCCGCTCTCGCCGTTCCCACTGTCGATGATAGTAACCTTGTCGATGGTAGAAATAGGCTTTGCAACTGCTTCGGCAATGGAAGGAAGCTGCTTTATGATCATTTCGGTAATAGCAGCCTGGCCGTACTTCTTCATGGCCTCGGCCTTCTTTTCCATAGCTTCTGCTTCAGCGATACCCTTTGCTGAGATAGCCTCTGCCTCTGCCCTACCTACTGCAGCGATACCTTCAGCCTCTTTCTGCTTTCTGTACAGCTCAGCTTCGGCAAGGGCCTTTTCAGCTTCTGCCCTTCTCTGCTGTTCAACCAGCTCAGCCTCAGCTTTCTTCTGGCGTTCAATGAACTCAGCTTCTGCTTCCTGCTGCCTCTTATACTTTTCAGCATCAGCCTGCTTCCTTACTTCTGCGGCAAGCTGCTGCTCACGAACCTGGGCTTCCTTAGCCTTGAGCTCTACCTCACGCTCCTGCTTTGCGATCTCGGCATTGGTCCTTGCGACCTCGATGCTCTTGATCTGTTCCTGCTTCTGGATCTCATAAGCCGCATCAGCTTCAGCTTTCTTGACATCCGAAATCTTTTTAAGCTCAGCCTGCTTGATGGCTAATTCGTTCTGCTTCTCAGCGATTGCCAGGTCAGCGATGACTCTTGCATCATTAGCTTCCTTGGCAGCCTCAGCCTGAGCCACAGCCACATCCCTGTCGGCATTTGCCTTAGCAATGGATGCATCTTTCTGGATCTTGGACATATTGTCCTGACCGAGTGCATTGATGAGTCCCTTCTCGTCCTCAATCCTCTGGATATTGCAGGAGATGATCTGGATACCGAGAGACTTCATGTCAACCTGAGCTTTTTCCTGCACCTCGTCACCGAACTTTTTACGGTCGGTATTGAGTTCACGAAGCTCGATAGTACCGATAATCTCACGCAGGTTACCCTGTAATGAATCGGTGAGTGCTTCAACAAACTGTCTCTCGGGCATATTGAGGAAGTTCCTCTGGGCCTTTAAGATTCCCTCTTCGGATGTGTCTACCTTTACCTTTGCAACGGCATCAATGTCAACGCCGATGAAATCCTTTGTAGGCACATAACCGCCGGTCTTGATATCAATAGATATCTGCTTTAATAACAGTGTGTCCTTTCTTTCAAGGAAAGGTATCTTGATACCTGCCCTACCGATAAGCACCTTAGGCGTTTTCTTCAAACCGGATATGATATACGCCGTATCAGGCGGCGCCTTTACATATCCGGATGCCAGGATGCCAAGCAGTACGATCACAACCAGTACTACTGCTCCTGCGGGAATCAGGATTCCAAGACTTAATAGATCTAACATAGTTTCATTCCCCCTTGCTTTGGTGGTAACCGTTCATAAATATGTGCGGTTACGGTTTATGTTTTGAACCGCAGCGGATTAATATTTTTTATTCAGCTGATCCTCCGCAGTACACTCTCATTATACACATCAGTCCGGCAGTAATACATATATACCGCGGTAAATTTATGATGTTTATTTCTCTTTTTTCGCAAAATAAGACTAGAGGTCACACCGGGTGGTACAAATTAAGAAAAACAACCACCGCCAGGATCACCGAAACCGTTACAACGATCTGCACTAAAAGTCTTAAAAGCGTCTGGAGAAACCAGCTTTTCTTTACCTTGTCGGAACCGATAAGAGGAAGCCTGTCCTCCAATTTATTCCATACGGAAAAATGGGTTATTATGCTGTATATGATCTTCCCCACGCTTGTGGCAAGCATAACGGCAATTACCACAAATGCACGCCAGTCTGAATACCTGACAATAGGATTGATGCTAAACAGAATGCTCACAAGCAAAATAAAGCTGGCAGGCAGGTATACAATCATTATTATGATCGTCCTTATAAGCTTCGATATCAGTCTTGCCCTGGCGGTGGGACCAAGCTCAGCGATCATCTGCTCACAGTCCTCAAGATATCTGGCAGATTCCCTGTACGATCCCAGATCGGTAAATATCCTCTTAGCCTTTTCATAATTTTCCAGCCTGCCGGAATAATAAAGATTTACGGCCCTGCTGTAATCAGTCTCGGTAATAGTTATTATCCTTTCTTCACATTCATCTATCAGCCTGAATGCATCCCTGTAATTACCCAGTGAAACAAGCAGATCCCTTGCCTGGATGAAATTACTTTTGCCGCCCTTTTTCATCATGGACTCTGCACTTTTGTATTTATTCTTTATCCTGTCCTCATAACGCCTGAGCTTTACAGCGTCATTATAGGATTCCAGCTCTGACTTAAGCTCGTCATCAGCATACCGCAGCGCTATCTTAAAATACTTCTCGTTCTCTAAGGACGTCTTGTGCCTCTTAAGCTGTTCCGGAACTGTATACTTGTTATCTATCATCAGTTTTGCAAGATAGGCCATTGCATTTTCCGGGTTTTTGGCAAGGAGCTTATCACTGCACTTCTTAGCTTTCCACCACTCACGGCTCTCCAGGAAGAGCATCATTTTTCTTTCCGTCAGTACCAGCTCATCATCAGGTGCCGTACTGTTCGCAGGCCCCCGCTGCGCCTCTCTCCGGGGGATCTGTCCGCCGGATGCAAGCAGAGCCTGCCTGAATTCAGGCATGGACTGATAGCGATCCTGGGCATTTACGCTCATTGCCACCATAATGGCATATTCCTTCTGCGGAGGGATATTTATCCCGAGATGGCTGGGAGGAACAAGGATATCTTCATCTATACGGTCGATCGAATCAGGCGGACGTCTTCCGGTAACTGCATAGTAAAATGTTGCCCCCAGGGAGTAAACATCCGTAAATGCTCCCTGACGTCCCCGCCTCGTATACTGCTCCTTAGGTGCAAAGCCGTGCTTCAGTACCACATCAAGACTTTTGCTGCGGTCGCCAAGTGAATACCTGGCCGCACCAAAGTCAAGAAGCTTCACGTTTCCATCTGCTGTAAGATATATATTGTCAGGAGTAACATCGCGATGTACGATGCCTTTTGAATTAACAGCCGCAAGTGCATCCATAATAGGAAGCAGTATCTGCTCCGCTTCTGCATAGCTTATCCTGCCGCCATGGTTTCTCATATAACGGTCCAGGCTCATTCCTTCCACGAAATCCATGACAAAGTACGCTGTACCGTTTTCTTCAAAATATGTATATACGCGGACTATGTTCTCGTTTCCAATGAATTCGGCCAGCGTCTCAGCTTCCTGGAGAAAGCAGTCTTTTCCGTAATTGAAGCTGTCCCCTCTTTCATCCGAAAAAGCGGTTACTCTTACCTTGTCAGTCCGGCCGGCCAGCGAATCCGGAAAATATTCCTTTATCGCAACCCTTTCGCCGGAATGATGGTCTGTCGCCTGATATGTGATGCCGAATCCGCCCTGTCCCAGAACTCTTTCAATGACATACTGTCCTGAAAGCACTGTTCCTGCAGGCAGGGCAAAAGGATACTTGTCATTTGTATCCATGGGAGTGGTTCCTTTCTCCTTAGTGCGCATACAGGCCTATTATACAACTTTTATCCGTTATTACATATATTCCGAAAATCTGATGTGGCAGCATCATCCTGCAAACATCATTCCGTCAAATATCGCATCCGCATCGATACCGTTTACCTTCTGCGGATAATCCGAACGGTCCACTTCAAAGCGGACAAAACTTCCGTCACTACGCTTGAAATCAACCCAGTTTTTGCCGTCCGTCGCATAGAAATCCAGCTTTTCACCGGACTTTATGACAGCTTTGGTGCCCGTTCCTTCGAAATCATCCCTTACCTCGCCTTCCACATCACTGATGGTCTTAAGGCTCAGATCTGTATCAATAAAATAGAAATCCTCCAGACCTTCAGGTACTCCGTCCCTGCCTACATAATAATTCTTATACATACTGTACGTAGACAACACATCGCCCCTGTCATATATCCTGAACTCATACGGATCTGCGGGAACATATCCCATAAACCCGCCGTATACATCGGCACAGCATTCTACATTTCCGGTGGCAGAATTAAGGGAATAAACCATCAGGTGCTCATAATCATTATCCTCTGACAGATTTACAAACAGATAATTTATTCCGCCTATAGTGCATATCCACATATCCGCTCCGTAGCCGTAAATCTCCTCACGGAAATCCTTTCCGTTGAAATTGATCACAAGCTCATCATATGTCCCCCATTCATCCGGTGCGGAAAGATAGGCATTGCAGGTATCGTCACTGTGTGGAAGCGTCTCAAGATCGGCATCAATGCCTATAAAATAATCAGCGGCACATTCCGTATACTTTTCGTCCACCAATTCCGGATAGTCTTCGTATTTAAGAGTTGCATTTAAGACGCCTGATGAGTAAGGTCCCAGCTCGTAAGGCTGGAAATAGAAAGTGAGTCCCTCATACCCTACTGCAAAGGAATAATTATCACCCTTTCCGTAATTTTTCTTTATGGTTTCGGCTATTGCATCCTGAGTATCAGCATCCCCATAGAAAGAATCTTTACCGTATCTTTCCAGCAGGGCTGCCGCAACAAGATCCGGAATTTCATCCAGCATTCCTTCATCCACAACATCACTTATGAAAAGCTCCTCTCCTGTAGACGAATCATAATTAACAGGGTAGTAGCAGTAATTTCCGTGAACCCCTCCGGTATAATCCCCATAGTAGGTAAGAAGACAGGTGACAGCTGTATCCGCCCTCATGATCGTGGTATCGTACTTTATGGAGAATCCCTCAGAATAATCTCCCATATCAGGGATATATTCTATGGCTTCCTTTTTGAGCTCCTCAAACGTCTCTCCATATACGATATCTTCCTTGTTCTTGCTGTATTCATCTATTACTGCTTTAAGCTGCGGCAGGTCTTCATCCAGCAGTTCTATATGCGTAGCCTCTGCTTTTACTGCAATCATATCAAGCTCAGCATCATAGACATAATTTGACATCTGTCTGGCATAGAACCTAAGCTGCCTGTATTCCGAACCTATCCCGCCAGACTGAAGGTCACCATTCTCATTGTCATGGGAATCATTATCGTTATGCTGACCTGATATGTTTACATCATCACCTGATGAAGAGTCGGTCGCCCCGGCTTCCCCTGCTTCTGCCTCCGCGGCAGTCTCTTCTTCTTCAACATCTGCTGAATTGCCTGCTGTGCCACTGCTGCCTGCACAGCCCGCAAGAAATGAAGCGGCCAGAACGACCGCCATGAACATTTTTCCGATAGCTTTATTTTTCATATCTCCCCCTTCAGCCGACTTTTATGCGGCATTACCTCCCTCTGATATCACTATATTCTTTCCATGCTGCTTTCCATAATACATCCTCTCATCAGCCACCTTGATCAGCTCATCAGGATCATTATATTTTTCTGCATATTCCTCAAGTCCGATAGTAATGGTTGCCGGTATGTGGTTGTTAAAAAATACCGTCGGTGTAGTCTCTACGCATTTTCTTAAATATTCCATTTTCTGCTTTGCAACGGCCATATCATAATCCCTCATAAGGATTATGAATTCCTCGCCGCCCCATCTGCATATTTCACAGCCGTTCATCTCTTTCCTGGCAAGCGCCGACACATGCCTCAGCACCTCGTCACCGCAGTCATGCCCATAGGTATCATTGATACGTTTGAAATTATCAATATCAAAGAATGCTATGCAGAAATGATTTGACGCATCACCTTTCATCAGTTCCGTTATCACCGGTGTAAAGCCTCTGCGGTTGAGTGTTCTTGTCAGAGCATCTTCCTGGGCTTCAGCCGAAAGCTGCTTATTCTCCTGCTCAAGGGTTATCCTTGTATGCTCATCAGCATAGATAAATATGGAAATATAAAAGACCACGCTGAAAAACATCACAAATGATGCGAATATCATCATAGATGTATTGGCAACATCATTGATCTCAAAAATAGGAGCCATATCCTTTAGGCCTATGTACAGAAGGGCATACATCAAAAAATCCAGAGCCAGTACAGCTACAATGATCCACCGCTTCCGGGCTTTAAAGAGATAGCAGCCGAAATATATAATTATCGGCACAATGGAAATAAGGAAATTAGCCGAACCGCTTTTCCAGCCAATATAATATACAGCCAGGGCCGAGTAACATGCCACTTCCATAAGAATGCTCACATAAACAGGCATGATATGTCCTGACCTGCACAGGATGATACAGAACAGATAAACGATAACACTGACAACATTTGCCAGCGCTAACGGGGGAACGCCCGCAAAAAAAGTGATAACCAATAATGTCGCATGCACAAGGCACATTATTACAACAGTAAAAAGAAAACTGTTATGCGCAAGAAAGTGCATGACCTCCTCAATTATATTTTTCCTCTTCATACCTACTTCATTACAACCAGTTCATATTCCCTGGTTCCTATACCTATCTTTTCTGCATGCTCCAGGGTTTCAGCCCAGGAAACATTAGGATTGCTGTTATGCCATACATCACCATGGTCATGGAAATGCTCGCTTGCCATATTATCACCCAGCTGGCTGTTCCTGATGGGTGACGCTTTCTGACAGAGATCTACACAGGCCTGATCCAGTGCCACCGGATCGAAGGACGCAAGCATTCCGATATCAGGAAGGATAGGCGCATCATTTTCACCATGACAGTCACAGTTTGGCGACACATCGGTTATCAGGCTTATATGGAAGCAGGGCCTTCCGCTTACTACCGCGGCAGTATATTCTGCCATTCTCCTGCCAAGCATCTGCGGCGCATCCCAGTTATCATTTTCAATAGCATCAAAAGCACATGCGCCTATGCAGCGTCCGCAGCCTTTGCATTTATCCGGTGATATGAATGCCTTATTTCCCTCATAGCTTATGGCATCCGAACCGCACTCCTTCGCACATCTCCTGCAGCCTCTGCACTGCTCCGTGATCACATGGGGATGTCCGCTATTGTGCTGCTGCATCTTTCCGGCACGGCTTCCGCAGCCCATGCCGATATTCTTTATAGTGCCGCCGAACCCTGCCTGCTCATGTCCCTTGAAATGGGTAAGTGAGATAAATACATCCGCATCCATTACGGCACGACCGATATATGCTTCTTCACAGTACTCCCAGTTTGGAACCGGCACTGCCACGTCATCCGTTCCACGGAGACCATCAGCTATGATTATCTGGCAGCCGGTGGTTATTGTATTAAATCCGTTTATGTTTGCACAGTCCATATGCTCAAGTGCGTTCTTCCTGCTGCCGGGATAGAGAGTGTTACAGTCCGTCAGGAAAGGCAAGCCGCCGTTTTCCTTTACCACATCAGCAACAGCTTTTGCATAGTTAGGCCTTAAGTATGCAAGGTTTCCCAGCTCACCGAAATGCATCTTGATGGCTACGAACTTTCCGTCCATATCTATGGAGCCGATATCCGCTTTTCTTATCAGCTTCTGAAGCTTTGCCGGAAGGCTGACTCCTAAAACAGTCCTAAAATCCGTAAAGTAAACTTTTGATCTTTCCATGCTTTTGCCTCCCGTCTCTTTAAATTTCCCTATGTATCCTGTATGCCACATCCGTATCGGATCTGTGGCCGCAGACCGTGACATATTCTCACGATTGCTTTAATTTTAACTTATAAGCAAACCTGTTTACAAGTAGAATCGAACAGATTGCCTCAGACTGACGGCATGCCCGCCATACATTAAAATGCGGAGCACAAAGCTCCGCATTTCATGAATATCATATTCCAGAATTCAAAATTTATTTCTTCTTAGCGCCGTTTACAGCATCCTTAAGAGCCTTACCAGCCTTGAACTTAGGAACAGTAGCTGCAGGAATCTTGATAGCCTCACCGGTCTTAGGATTCTTACCCTTACGAGCTGCTCTCTTGCTTGTCTCGAATGTACCGAAACCTACAAGCTGAACCTTACCCTTCTTCTTAAGTTCCTTAGATACGGTGTTTGTAAAAGCCTTAAGTGCCTTTTCGCTGTCAGCCTTTGAAAGACCAGACTCCTTAGCAATTGCATCAACAAGTTCTACTCTATTCATTTTTGTTCTCCTCCCAACTTAGTGGATTTTGTTAACATAATGGATTATAGCAGAGAAATCATGGGATTTCAATATGTTGCGACAAAAAATTGAAACAATCTACATTTGGTAATATATCATTGCAAAAGTATTTTTTTGTCCTCCGGAAGATACGAGTAAATCATCTCCTCAAGCTTAACGGGATTAATTGGCTTGGTGAGATAATCGGTAAAACCGGCCTCCATGTATGTCTCCTTTGCACCGGATATTGCATTGGCGGTAAGGCACACTATCGGAGTATCCGCATTAGGATTGTCCGGATACTTTTCCCTCAGTTCTTTTAAGGTCTCTATTCCATCCATAACAGGCATCATATGGTCCAGGAATATGATGTCATACTTATTTTCGGCGGCAAGCTCGATACATTCCCGGCCGCCGGCGGCAGAATCTACTTTGATCTCCGTCTTTTTAAGAAGTCCTTTAAATACCACTATATTAATGGGCGTGTCATCAACCATGAGAATGCATGCATCGGGAGCCTTAAACTTGGGCACATACTTTTCTTTTGAAGCATCCCCGTCCGATGCTTTTTCGAAATCACCTATGGGTGTACGCTTTCTGACCGGCTGAATGATCTCAAAGGAAAAAACGGAACCCTTTCCGTACTCGCTTTCCACAGTGAGCTCTCCCCCCATCATATGTAGAAGGTTGCTTGTGATATTCAGTCCGAGGCCGGTACCCTCGATATTTCTGTTCTTCTTTTCATCAAGCCTTACAAACTGGCCAAAAAGCTTTTCCATATCTTCTTTCCTGATGCCCATTCCGGTATCCGTCACGGAAACTTTCAGTCCGATCGTATCGGTCTTCTCCGGCTTCCTGCCAAAACCCACCTTGAGAGTAACACTTCCCTTCTCAGTATATTTAACGGCATTGGTCAGCAGATTGGTGATAACCTGTTTGATCCTGATCTCGTCACCAAAAAGCCCACTGGGAAGTTCGGGATCTATCTCCATTATGAATTTAAGATCCTTGGCATCAGCCTTAGGTCCTATCATATTCTTCAGGTCATTTAAAAGTGACCCGGTCTCATACTCCACGGGAATGATGTCCATCTTGCCGGACTCGATCTTGGAGAAATCAAGGATATCGTTGATCAGCACTAACAGTGATGTACCGGCGCTCTTGATATTATTTGCATAAGATATGATCGAAGGATCGTCGCATTCACGAAGTATCATTTCATTCATTCCAAGAACCGCAGTGATAGGAGTCCTGATCTCATGGGACATATTTGAAAGGAATGCAGACTTTGCCTCGTTGGCGGCAACGGCACTGTCGGATATGTTCTTAAGCCTCTCTCTTTCTTCTCTTTCTCTTGTGATATTTTCAAGCATCCAGAGCACATGTGCGACCTTGCCGTCTCTGGTCCTCTCCGAAACTATGAGCCTTGCCCTTACCCAGATATTGCCAAAGCTCTGGTACTCAATAGTCAGGGTATCCACATCCTTCATACGTTCATCTATGGTATCCATATCCGTAAATTCCACAGCAGCCTTTTTTGTAGGCGACTCCGGGAGACCATTCATTATATTAAAGAACACTTCATTCATATTATGGTCCACGCTGGCAACTGCCTTTGAAATGGCCGGATTGACATTCTTGATTTCAATGACACTGTCATTGATCACATCCAGATCACAAAGTGACATGTAGATATCAGCCGTAGAATTGATAACCTTCTGCAGCCTTTCGTTTGCCAGCTCTTTTTTGCCTGAGCTGATAGTGATAGTGGTAAATATCAGAAGGGTGAGAACTATAGATACAACGCTCAGTATCACTATGAGCCTGATAGGTCTGTAAACTTTATCCGAATCAGCATATGTGATACTGTACCATTCGCCTCTGATAGGACACGAATACACAGTATAGCTTGTATTGTCATACTTTATGTCAAAGCTGTTTTCATCTGAATTCATTACCGTAGTCAGTATATAACCGCCTATATTGTCCTGGTCCTCAAGATAATTATTTCCGCGCTGACTGCTGTCTGTATGTGCTACCACAAAACCCTCATTACTAAGGACCATGCTTATCGACGAAAGACCTTTTGTATCTGTTTTTTCAACAATGCTCTGAATTTCTTCAAGGGTAACGTCGATAGCAACAACACTTTTGCCATCAGAAAGTACCTTTGCAAGTGTCATGATCACCTGGCCGGTATATAGGTCAAGATATGGGTCTATAAGCATTACATCACCATTTCCCTCTACTGCCTTAATATACCAGGGGCGTTCCGTAGGAACAAAGCCTTCATAGGGTTCCCACCCCAGGCCGTCGTAATACTCACCGTCTATACAGGCGTAAAGTCCGGTGGATCCCGGAAGCGTAGTCTTTATGATGACATCTGATTCATGCTGGATAAAATCAAGGATTTCCTGTTTAGAATCTCCCTCTTTTATCATGTTGTCGATGGTATAGCTTGAAATCTCAAGGGCATTTATTCCTGTGGAAAGATACAGTTCGATATCACCCGCTGTGTTTTCAGCACTGAGCTCGCCACCCCCGAGGATACTTTTCTTGGCGTAATTCTGAAGAAGTCCGTTGTAAACAAAGATTATTATAATAAAGATCATGGCTAAGACAGGAAAGATCAGGGCATTCTTCATTCCGGACCAGCGCATGAGATCCGAAAAATTAATGCTGCTCTTTATTTTCTTATTTTCCTGTTTTCCCATTGTGCTCCCCCGAAAAAAGAAAATATATTTAAATTTTACCTTCATATTATTTATGCGTCAATCTGATTAAAATTTTCTTATTGACATTCATTTTTCATCTATGTTACACTCAAATAAACCGTTGAGGAAGAGTAAGTAAGTTTAAACCTCCTTTTCCAAGAGAGCTGCGGATGGTGTGATCGCAGTAAAAGTGTTTAAGCCGAATGGACTTCTGAGGGCGAGCAGAAACGGGAAACCGGAGTATGTGAGACGGAGCGGAACTCCGTAAAAAATCCGGCATATGATAGTATGCTTAAGTGGGTGTTTGATACACCAAGCCGGGTGGCACCGCAGGATGAGAATATTCATACCTGTCCCAGCAGTAAGAAAACTGTGGGACAGGTATTTTTTTGTTCCACCATAACATATTTACATGAACATCAAAAATGTACAGAAAATGATGTACAAACAAAAGAAAGGAGACAGATATGTCAGAGAAAAAAATCCCTTACAAGATCTATTTATCGGAAGATGAGATTCCCAAAGCATGGTATAACATGAGGGCTGATATGAAGGTTAAGCCCGCTCCCCTTTTAAACCCGGGGACAGGCAAGCCCCTTACAGCCGAAGAGCTCTCACCGATCTTCTGCGATGAACTGGTAGCTCAGGAACTGGATGAGAATACACCTTTTATCGACATTCCGGATGAGATCAGAAACTTCTATACAATGTACCGTCCCTCACCCTTAGTAAGGGCTTACTGCCTGGAAGAAAAGCTCCAGACACCTGCCAAGATCTACTACAAATTCGAGGGAAACAATACCAGCGGAAGCCACAAGCTGAACTCAGCCATCGCACAGGCCTACTACGCAAAGAAGCAGGGACTTAAAGGTGTGACCACAGAAACCGGTGCCGGCCAGTGGGGTACTGCACTTTCCATGGCATGCTCATACTTTGGTCTGGACTGTAAGGTATACATGGTAAAAGTTTCCTATGAGCAGAAGCCTTTCCGCCGTGAAGTAATGCGCACTTACGGAGCATCCGTTGTTCCTTCACCCTCGGAGACTACAGAAGTAGGAAAGAAAATCCTTGCCGAGCATCCCGGAACCACCGGAAGCCTTGGCTGTGCGATCTCTGAAGCAGTTGAAGTAGCTACAAAGAATCCCGGATACCGCTATGTACTGGGAAGCGTGCTGAATCAGGTACTGCTCCACCAGTCAGTCATCGGTCTTGAGGCAAAGGCTGCAATGGATAAGTATGACATAAAGCCTGACATCATCATCGGATGTGCCGGCGGCGGCTCAAACTTAGGCGGCCTTATCGCTCCCTTCATGGGTGAAAAGCTCCGTGGCGAAGCTGATTACAGAATTATCGCTGTTGAACCTGCTTCATGCCCCAGCTTCACAAGAGGAAAATTTGCTTATGATTTCTGCGATACCGGCATGATCTGCCCCCTTGCAAAGATGTACACGCTGGGAAGCAGCTTCATTCCTTCGGCAAACCACGCAGGCGGCTTACGTTTCCACGGAATGAGCAGCACGCTTTCACAGCTCTACCACGACGGATATATGGAAGCTACAAGCGTAGAACAGACTTCAGTATTCGAAGCAGCAGAGCAGTTTGCACGTGTTGAAGGTATCCTGCCCGCACCTGAAAGCTCACACGCTATCCGCGCAGCCATAAACGAGGCCCTTAAGTGTAAGGAGACCGGTGAAGAAAAGACCATTCTATTCGGTCTTACCGGTACAGGATATTTTGATCTTGTCGCTTATGAGAAGTTCCACAACGGCGAAATGACAGATGAGATACCTACCGACGAGCAGCTTCAGGCATCATTTGCAAAACTGCCTAAGGTAGATGCTTAAGATTTAAAACAGTTAAACCCCAATTACCCCCCCTATGAATAACCCCGTGTACTCAGGTACACGGGGTGTTTATTTAGTGAAACTTCCCACATATATTCTGTTACAGACTTTGTGTGGGAAGTTTAATTAAACTTACACAGAAATTTAATCTATGCGGTGTGGATTTTACAGTTCCTTAATCCTCAGTCAAGCTTCAGCACATAGCCCTTGCTCTCCCTATCCCGACTAAGGACCACGGTGCTGTTCTTAAGATCGTAGAGGGTACAGGAGCCGAATTCGTATATGTTTCCGGTACGGTCCTGGCCGACAACAGTGATTCTTACTGCATCGTCCTGGGCGTAAGGGTCCAGGATAGCTCCTGTGTAATGGAAGAAACCGGCATCAGGCAGATCGGAGATGCCGAGTATCTCGTACATGTCCACGTCTCCGTCCTCGGTGCTGATACACATATGCACAATATCTATTCCGCTGGTATTTGTGAAATAAATGCTGACATCCTGAGTAGAAAGGGAATCGGGAGCCTGCTCCCGTACAAGGCTGTCAGGCTGTGGCTTATCATTTTCTGTAGCATCCGTGCCTGATTCCGTAGTATCACTTGCGCCCTCGTCAACCGGAACAGCTGTAAAGCCCATATCTCCCGGCACATCAGCATCAGAATCGGAAGTGTTTCTTGCAGCCAGGTCAGCCAGAGTGCCTGTGGCTGAATCTGAGGCAGCATCTCCGTCGGAAACACTGTCCTTTACACCCTTCCCAAGACCGCAGCCGGCAAGCAGAGACAAAGCCAGGATCATTATGGCTATATGGGAGACTGTATGAATATATCTTGATGCTCTTTTTTTCATATTTCTCTTTAAGCTACAATCAGTTTCCAACAGTTACTGTAGGGGTTCCCAGGCTCTCGCTTGTCTTTATTATGAATCCCACTTCTATGCTCTCGCCTGCTGCCAGTGAGGAATTGAAATCCTCAGGCTTTATGCTCACGGTATTTCCTGACGCAGTGATATTACCGCTCCAGAACTGGTCGATGCTCACATTACCGCCAAAGCTGACTGTCACGCTCCATCCTGAGATCTTGCTGCTGCTTGTATTCTTTACATTGACAACATACTGGTAGAAATCCGCCTTGCCGTCGTTCCAGTGATTGCTCTGCGTAAGTGTCACGCTTGTATTCGCAGACGAGCTGCTTGCAGCAGGCTCGGATGAGCTATTGTTGTTATTGTTATCACTTGGCTGGCTGCTTTGAGAACTGTCCGCCAGGTCAAGGGATCCCAGCGGCACGCCGTTATTAAGCACACCTACATACCACTTTCCGGCATCCGACAGATCAGACTCCGACCATCCTGATGTCTTGCTGCATCCAGAGTTTATAAGTGCCGCAGTTTCATTTTTGTTGCACAGACTCCATATACAGTAGCTTACGGAGTTTTTGTCCATCAGGTCTACCCATGCATTGGCAGAACTGAAATCATTTCCGCCGCTTCCGCTGGCATCACAGGTTCCGAACTCTGTTACAAATATAGGCAGTCCGCTGTTTATGGCATTCTGCATGGTCTTCCTAAGGCTGTCCTTATGGGTTGCCGCATAGAAATGCAGGGTATACATGATGTTGGTATAGCCTGTAATAGGATCTGCAGCCGCCTTGTCCACTTCCTGAGACCAGGTGGGGGTTCCTACTATTATTATTGCGTCAGGATTGTTTTTCTTGATGACAGGGATCACCTGTTCTGCGTAATTCTTGATGGTAGGCCAGTTCACACCGCCGTTTGGTTCGTTACATATCTCATAGATCACGTTGTCATAGCCTGCATACTTTGCGGACATCTCGTCAAAGAAAGCTATGGCCTCCGCAGTGTGCTTATTGGGATCCTGGTCCTGAAGTATGTGCCAGTCTATGATTACATACATTCCCAGGTCGGTAGCATAACCTACGCCGTTATTCACCATGGTTTTCATCTGGGATGATCCGCCCTCACAGTATCCGCCATACTCTGCGGTATACATTGCAAGCCTTACGCAGTTTGCACCCCACTCATCACGAAGTGTCTGGAAGGATGCCTTATTTACATACTCAGGGAACCATGCCAGTCCATGAGTGGATACGCCCTTTATCTGGAAAGTCTTGCCATTGCAGTCCACAAGGTGTGTGCCGTTTACCTTGAGCTCACCGTGAAGGGAAACCGGCGTTCCGCTTGCAGCCTTAGGAGCAGGTGCCTCTGTCGCCGCAGCCTCAGCAGTCGGAGCTGCCATTTCTGTTGCCGCCGCAGTAGCTGTCTGAGTTTCTGCTGCAGGCTGCTGCGCGCTTTCTTCTACAGGTGTTTCAGCAGAAGTTTCCGCAGGCTCTTCAGCCTGACTCTCTGCAGAGCCTGACTCTTCCGTGGAAGGCTCCTCTGTTGCATCCACTGTCTCAGGAACATCTTCCTCCGGCGCAGTGCTTTCTGCGTCTGCAGTGAGCACTTCGCTTTCAGCAACATTTGTGGCAGGTTCCGTTTTGGAATTCCCGCTAAACAGGAAAACAAGTGTTGCAATACCGGCTCCGATTATGAAAGTAGCTGCGATTATTATTATCAGCTGTTTCTTAGACTTGTCCATATTAAACCTCCATGCATGATGCAGCTCTCACGCATCAAATGTCAGATCCGCCGCTGCGGCTATGCACACTCACACGCTATCCTCACGCTGTCTTCTTATCCGGAAACTTACTGTATAAAAGCTTCAGTATTATAGGCACGCTTATACTGGATACGATTATCAGCAGGATAACTGCCGTAAAATAGCTTGAGTCTATTATACCAAGATTCATTCCTTTATTTGTAATGATCAGTGCCACTTCTCCCCTGGTCATCATTCCCACACCGATCTTTAAGCTGTCAGTCCAGCTGAACTTCATGCACTTGGAAACGACTCCGCAGCCGATTATCTTGCCAAGACAGGCCACCAGCACAAATAATACGGAGAAAAGTATCATATCCACCACTATATGAGAGAAGTCAGTTTTTAATCCTATCCCCACAAAGAAAATAGGAGCGAATATCATATAACTGTTGATATTTACCTTCCTGTCGATATATTCCGCGTCCCTTACATTGCAGAGAATGATACCTGCGATATACGCGCCGGTAATATCAGCAATTCCGAAATACTTCTCCGCTATATAAGAAAGTATAAAGCAGAGCCCTAATCCGATTATGGGAATACGCCTGGTGTGGGGATATCTTGCATCTATTTTCTTGAATATCTGATAGAAAACAATACCAAACAAAAGGGCAAGCACCAGGAATGCTACGGTTTTTAATATAACTATTCCCGGATTATTTGCAGGATCCTTCATGCCCAGCACAAAGGTAAGTACTATGATTCCTATTACATCATCGATTATGGCTGCACTGAGTATGGTCTGCCCTATGGTACCCTGCAGGTGTCCCATTTCCTTAAGGGATTCAACTGTAATACTTACGGAAGTAGCAGTCATTATGCAGCCTATAAAGAGTGCTTTGAAAAAGCTCTCGGAACCCGGACCTTCCGTCCCATAAAATAAAGCATATAAAAGCGCGCCTCCGGCCAGGGGCACTGCCACGCCAAAGCATGCGATAACAAGCGCCTTTATGCCGGTCTTCTTAAGTTCCTTGAGATTAGTCTCAAGGCCTGCCGAGAACATTATCAGTATGACACCGATCTCAGCCATCTGGCTTATGAAGTCGCTGGGCTTTACCCAGCCTAACAGACAGGGGCCGATTATAAGACCTGCCACGATCTCTCCCGCCACCGCAGGTATCCTGCATTTCTTAGCCACCAGTCCCATAAATTTAGCCGCAAGAATGATGATCGCAAGGTCTCTGAGTATTATGTAGGTTTCCATAGTTTCCTTCCTTTTCGAACGGCCCCCCATTCCGTTCCATTTATGTCCTTAATAAACAACCCTTGTATAATATCATCTTTTATTTATTTTTCAAGAATTATCGTATAAACATTCATCCGGCATTCCGGTATAGCGGTTATTAAATAGCCGAACTGTCTGCACAGAACACCGCTCAACTATTCAATAACTAAAACTTCCCACATATAGTCTGTGGAAAGAGAACGACGACTCGCATATGCACCGGAACCGATGCAACGCCTCGGGATTGTTCCGG
>OCVV011353971.1_pt1 | contig 24474 bp, 20 predicted proteins | sample 1539721 | NCBI WGS metagenome assembly OCVV01 (sample SAMN02144230, study PRJEB22623) | gut metagenome | biome: sheep rumen | host: Ovis aries | place: New Zealand
TTTTGGATTGAAATAGGGAGTGTAAAGCGTCCATATAAACCTTTAAAAATAGTTGAATATGATGTATGTATATTACCATTTTCATCTTCTGTTTCATGCTCTTGTTCAGTTAATACATCACCAATTTCAATATATGTTTTTCCTGCTAATTTACCAAAAACTAAATCATTAGATTTAAATCTATCATAACCTTCAAACATTCCTAAATCATATGATTCCATATCAATTGCACGAGAAGAGTCAAAGTCTAAATCAGGATTAAATGTGTTTACAAAAGTTCTTATTAAAACTTGTTTGTATTGTCTTTTATATGATGTTCCTGGCGTTTTTTTAGAACGACCAATTAGTATTTGAGGAAGTCTTTTGGCAAGAATTATAAGCCCTGCAGCAAGTACTCCTAAAAATATAGGAGTAGCTAGCCAAAGCATAATAGCAACATCAGGTGATTTTATAAACATACGTATTTCTACTACAATAAAAGCTAATACTAGCAAAATAGTAATTATATATTGTTTTAGAGTTCCTCGTCTTGCACGTTCTAAATCTTCCATATTTACTTTTGATAGTGTCTCTTGATAAATTCTTTCAAATTCGTCCATTTTATATATCCTTTTCATTAATTACATCTGTAATCATGCTACATAGCTTACACATAAAATGTAAGTAATTATAATATTTAAGTAAAAGATCTTGATCTAATGGATCTTTTCCTAAGCGTGATTCAAATAAATCAGAACAATGGATTCTTATATATGCAACATCATTTATGATTGAAAAATCGAATCTAATTTTATTTTCTTTTTTGAAATTAATCATAAAGTCCATAATGTCAGAGGTTAAAAGTCTCATAGCTAAAACTTTGTCACTAGAATAAACATCAAAATTCTTTTCAAATTCTTGTGAATCCATATTTACTTGGGATTTATTCTTTCCAAAGATTCCTTTGTCAGCTCTTACTTTTAAAGTGTTTCTAGTATCTTTACTTAAATTACATTTACAAAATAGACCAGAGAAGACTGTATAGTATGTAGTATTACCATCACTATCAGTACTCTCATTTTGTGTTAAAACATCACCCATTTTTATAAATGTATTTCCATTTAAATCTCCAACTATTAAATCATTTGAATGATATATTTCATAAAATTCAAATTGCCCTAGATTATATTCTTGTCTAGGAATAGATTGAGTTCTATCAAAGTGTAGACCAGAGTCATATGTGTTTACTAGGTTTTCCATTACTTCATCTTTGAATAAGTTTTTATAAGAATTATTATTCTTTCTATTTTTTATACTATTGATAATTAAATATACTAAATAAACAAAAAATAATATTAGGCCTACAACAAATAGGGTAGAGAATAAATCACTTTCAGATGCAAAACCTATAAATGCAAAAGCTATAAGTGCAAGTATTGCTATGACAGTAAATGTTGTTCTTCTAAGTTCTTTTTGTCTTACTTCATTTAATTTTTGGGTATCAACTCTAGATATTAAAGTTTGATATACTTCATCAAAATTTTTCATTTATTATCTCCTTTAGAATAAACTAAAAAATACCTTTTTTCCTTAATGTCATTATCGGTTAAAGGCATAGTAATGTCAATTAAAATTCCTTTACAATTGTGTAAGAAAAAAGCAACTAATTAATACTAATTAGCCGCTTTAAAAAAAACATTTAATTATAATTCTTTGCTTTCTATTATCTCAGTTAGCTTCTGGCATAGAGTAAATAAGGTATCTAAAGTTTTATAATAACTATGTAAAACCTTTTTGTTTAAGAAATCTTTTTGGCTTGGTGGTTCGAACATTTTTGAACATTTAAGTCTAATTGATAATTGATTATCTATTATAGTAAAATCGAAATCAATATTGTCATCTTTTCTTAAATGTAAAATGTAGTCTATTACATCAGATGTGAATATTCTCATAGCAAGTAATTTATCTTCTGCATACATATCATAATAATTATTAAATTCTATTGATTCTGTTTTTAGTATTTCTTTACCATCCATAAAGCTATCTTTATAGACAAATATTTTTGAATGGATTGATTTTTTTAAAGTAACTTGTGCTAATAATCCTTCAAATTTTTTAACACTATAAGGTAATCCAGAGCTACGTGGATCATTTTTTATTCTGACAGTAACATCAGATACTTTAATTGGAAGAGTTCCACCTAACTTGCCTCTAATAGTATCTTCTGAATCTATGGCATCATAAGGATTAAACCCAGCTCTTTTATATTCTTCCATGCTAATTCCCAAATATGGATGATAATAAAGATTATCATCATAATATTTAACTAGTTTAGAAATAATAAGAAATTTGTATCTTTCTTTATATGGCATTTCATATTTTTTCCTAGAAGGACGAATTATTCGATAGAAGTAATAAATCACATAACCTATAACACTAATAGTTGCAATAATTAATGCTATCTGAATATAGAAAAACATTAGGAAAATAAGTGCAAATATTAGAATTATTGGAATGAAGATTAAAAATTTCTCATTTACTGCATTAAGCATTGCTTTTTTATCTGTTTCTTCACAGATTTTTTCGTATATTTCGTTAAAATTTCCCATTAAATTTTTATCCTTTTTTAAATAAAATTAGCTTTATATCATTATCAATTAAGAATCTTTTTAAGTCAATTAAAAATCATTTACAAATAAGCCAAAAAATCTTTACAAATAGGCCAAAAAGACTAGATATTTTGCTATATATTATGATAGAATGTATCTGCGTGAAAAAGCATAAAAACATAGGATGAAAGGAAGGAAAAAGTTTTGGGCAAGAAAAAGAAAATGCAACAAAACGATAAGTTCAATTTTGAAGATGATTATATAATTGGAATTTCCGATAATAAGACTACAAAGAAGAAAACTAAAAAATCTTCGAAGAAGACAAAAGCATCTAGTAAAAATTATGATAGAAATAATATTGCAACAGGTGAAATTGATATAAATGTAACTAAAGAGGTCAAGCCAAAGGCAAAATCAAAACCTAAGAAAGAAACAATCAAGATTGAAAAGAAAAAAAGAGAACCAGTTAAAGTTGAAACTCAAGGAGATTATAGATTACTTAAAATCTTGCTTGTTATTTGTGGGTTATTGCTATTTGTAATCTTCTTAAGATTCTCACCATCATTTAATTTAAATACAATAGTAATAGAGAATAACCATATAGTATCACAAGAAGAAATAGAAGGCCTATTAGGAGTAGAGAAGGGAACAAATTTATTTGCGCTAAATAAAAAACAATTAGAAAAAAGAATAGAGGAAAACCCTTATATTGCAGAAGCTACAATATCAAGAAAATTACCTGACACATTAAAGATAGATATTAAAGAAAGACAAGAAAGATACTACGTAGAATATGAAGAAGGATCATTTGCTATTTTAGATGGTCAAGGATTTGTATTAAGTAAAGAAATAACATCAAAAGATTTAGTAGGTTTAGTTGGACTTGAATCTGATTTTAATGATTTGATTTCTAGAAGAGAATCTGAAGGAAATGTAAGAATAAACGATGAAGATTTAAAGAAACTAGATTTAGTAGCAAAGATAGTAGACACTGCTGCATCTAATGAAGTTTTAACATATATTAAGACAATAGATATCTCTAATATGAATGATGTAAAACTTAACTTACCTCAAGAAGGTAAAGTTGTATATATGCAAAATTGCAGTGATTTAAATACAAAAATACAATGGATAAAAACTTTAGTTTTAGCAGAACAAGGTAAGAGTGGAATAATATTTTTCACTGATGAATATTCAAATGAAAACAGAGCAGTATTTAGAGAAAATGTATAAAGGAGGCTTAATTTAAAATGCAAAAACAAAAGTGGTATATAGCGATAATCGGAGTTATGTGTTTCTTAATAGCTGCAAGCATTTGCGTTCAATATAGAAGCGTAAAAGAGTTCAGTGCAAATGGTAAAGTAGTTACCCAATCTGTAACAGAAAACAAACTAAGAGACAACCTGCTTAAAGCACAAGAACAAACAAGAATCTTGACAGCAGACATTCAAAAATCACAAGAAGAACTAGAAACTTTAAGAAAGAATTCTACAACACATAGTACTGAGGCACAAGAATTAGAAGCACAAATAACAGAACTTAACAAATCACTTGGATATACAGATGTAAAAGGACAAGGAATAGTAATTACACTTAAAGATGCAGAATCATCTGATACAAATTCAATAAATAATATTATTCATGATTTAGATTTAGTTGAAGTTGTAAATGAATTATTTAATGCTGGAGCAGAGGCTGTTTCAATTAATGATCAAAGAATAATTTCAATTTCATCAATAAATTGTACAGGTAATGTTGTTAAAATTAATAATCAAAAGATTTCAGTTCCTTTTGTTATAAAAGCAGTTGGAAAAGCCAATGAATTAAATTTAACAATGACAAGACCTAATGGTTGTTTAGATTTCTTAAAGAAGTTTTCAATCAGTGTAAAGGTTGAAGAAAAAGATGAGATAACAGTTCCTAAATATACAGGAACAAGACAATATAAATTCTTGAGCGTTGCAGAATAGGAGGTAAGAGGAAAAAATGAAAAGTAAAATAGCAATTATAGTTACAATCGGTATTATATGTATTCTTCTTACTTCAGTAATGTTTATGCAATTTAAAACAGTACAAGAAATAGAAGATTCTGGTGTAACTGCGATGAGAGAATCAGAACTTCGTGAAGAAATAACAACAGCCAGAGAGAAGAATAAAGAATTAGAACAGTCTTTAATAGATACTAAAAAGAGTATCGAAGAATATAAAGCAAAACAAACTGACGAAGTAGGTACAGTAGAACTATTAAAGCAAGACTTAGAACAAGCAAAATTAGATATTGGTTATACAAATGTAAAAGGACCTGGCCTAGTTTTAACACTTTCAAATGGAGAGGATGCTATTAATTATTCAGATTTATTATTTGCAGTAAATGAACTTAAATTTGGTGGAGCAGAAGCAATATCAATTAATGGAAACAGAATAGTAAATAATAGTTTTATAGCAAATATTGCAAATAACTTTATAGTAGTAAATGGTGAAAGATTAATTGCTCCATATGAGATAAGAGTAATAGGAGATACTAAATACCTAGAGAGTGTTATAAACATCAAAGGTGGTCTAAAAGATACAATCGAAAGTGAAAGCAAAGGCTTTTCATATGTAGTACAAGATGAAGTATTAATAGAAAAATATAATAATAAAATAGAAATCAATTATGGTGAGTAGGAGGATAAAATGATTTACATTACAATTTTAGTTTGTTCAATTTTAGGAATAGTATTAGGTATTAATTTACCTACAATTTCTTATTCATATTCAGGATATCTAGCAATAGCTATTGTTGCTGCACTAGATTCTGTATTTGGTGGAATTACTGGTGTTCTAAAAGGTAACTTTGATATTAAAATCTTTGTTACTGGATTTTTTGGAAATGCTATTTTAGCAATTCTACTTACATATCTAGGAGAGAAATTAAATGTAGATATTTATTTAGCAGCAGTTATAGTATTTGTTGGTAGAATGTTTACAAATCTTTCAATTATAAGAAGAATTTACTTAGAAAAATGGACTGCAAGAAGAGAAAAACACAAAGTAGCAAAAGAAGAGGAATAAGTTAGAAGAATTTTTATATAAAGAAAGAGAATAATTATGGATAAAAAGAAATTAGTGATAATCGGCATAATATTGTTTGTCATAATATTAGCTATTATTTTAGTTTCAATTTTTGTTAAGAAGAAAATAGAAATAGACAGGGAATATGTCTTACTTCCAGAAACAGATTACACATATTATCTACTAAATGTGGATGAAAAATATGGTGTTATCAAAAAAGATGGAAGTATAGTTATAGACCCTGTATATGACGAGGTCCAAATTCCAAATCATGACAGAGCTATATTTGTTGTAAAAGGTGAAAATGGATTTAAAGTATTAGATGATAATAAACAAGAAATCTTAACTGGAAATGGGGAAGTAACAGGTATTGAAGGAACTAATCTAGAAGGAAAGAAAGTTTATAATAATACTGTATTAAAATATCAAGAAAATGGAAAATATGGATTAATTAATTTCGAAGGAAAGAAAATAACAGATCCAATATATGAAGAACTAGTTTCACTTAACGAAAAATATGGTGAAATAAGAGCTAAAAAAGATGGAAAATTCGGGGTTATAAATGTTAAAGGTGTTATTTTAGTTCATGCTAAATATGACTATGTAAGAGGTGATGGATATACAAATGATAATTCATCAAAAGAAGCGGGTTATATAGTAGGAATTAGAAATGATAATGGAATGGTTTATGGTGCTTTAGATAAAAATGAAAAAGAAATAATTAAACCAGAACAAGAAACACTTTATAGAGTAACAGAAATAAAAGATAACAATAATATATACAATGTAGCATCACAAAATGGTAGATATGCTGTATATAGAAATAAAGATAATCTTACAGATTATAAATATGTAAGAATAGATTACAGTAATTCAGGAAACTGCTTTATAGTTCAAAAGAATAAGACATATGGTGTAGTTAATTTAGATGGAAAAGTAGTTGTTCCAGAAGAATATGATGAACTATTAGTTGTTGGTATTTATATTAATGCATATAAAGGTGATGAAAGTTTTATCTTTGATTTAAATGGTAATAAAGTAGAAGATAAAAGATATACATCTCTTGCAGAAACATCAACAGGAAGATTTTATATTTCAATTGATGGTAATTACCAATATGGATTAGTTAATAAAGACAAAGAAGTGGTTATTCCAAATAAATATGATTATATAACAGAAGTTAGTAAATCAGGACTTCTTATTGCCACAAGTGGTAGAAATGTAACTATTTATAGTGCTGGTGGTAGTGAGATTATATCAGTAGAAGATGCTGAATATAAAATAGCAGGAGATTATATTTACATTGATACTAAAGAGGATAGTTATTATTTAACTACAGATGGAAAGAAAGTAACAAATAAGACAGTATTTATGGAGAACCAATTATTTGCTGATAAAAAAGGAAATAAATGGGGATATGTAGATTTAAAAGATAACACTCAAGTTGATTATATATATGATCAAGTAACTGAATTTAATGAGTTCGGTTATGCCGGTGTTAAAAAAGATGGAAAATGGGGAGTAATGAATAGTGACGGAGTGGTTATATTAGAACCAACATATGTTATTTCAAATGATAACTCACCAGTATTTATTGGTATTTATTATAAAGATGGAGATACATTAACAAACAATGTATATTAGACTTAGTATTTTAAGAGGTGAAAAATGTTAGAAGAATTCGGCATAAGTAAAGATTTAGAAAAATTAGCTGAAGAAGTAGAAGAAGAGGTAAAGCAGCAGTACAAAGAAATAGATAGAAGAGCTTTAAGAAATAGTATGAGAGTTTTAAAAGCATTTCAAAATAATAAGATTTCAGAGGTACATTTTAATTCAACAACAGGATATGGTTATGGAGATATAGGAAGAGATACAATTGAAAAAGTATTTGCAGAAGTTTTCCATACAGAAGATGCTCTTGTTAGAAATCAATTTATATCAGGAACACATGCTATAACAGTAGCACTTTTTGCAAACCTAAGACCTGGTGATACACTTTTAAGTATATCAGGAAAACCTTATGATACATTAGATTCAATAATTGGATTTGATGATAATAAAAGTTCACTTAGAAGTTATGGCGTAAAATATGAACAAATAGATTTAGTAGATGAAGATTTTGATATAGAAGCAATTAAAACAAGACTTGCAAAAAAAGATGTAAAGATGGTAGAAATCCAACGTTCAAAAGGTTATGCAGTGAGAAGAAGCTTAACTATGGATAAAATAGAAAAAGCAATTAAAGCAATAAGAGAAGTAAACAGCGAAGTTATAATCATGGTAGATAACTGCTATGGAGAATTTGTTGATGATATAGAACCAGTAGATGTTGGAGCAGACTTTATGGTAGGATCTCTTATCAAAAACATGGGTGGAGGATTAGCTCCAAATGGTGCATATATTGTAGGTAAAAAAGAGATAATTGAACTATGTGCAGAAAGATTGACATCTCCTGGTCAAGGAAAAGAAGTTGGACCTACACTTGGAATTAATAAACAATTTTTACAAGGACTATATATGGCACCACAAGTTGTTGCAAGCAGCTTGAAAACTGCAGTATTTACTGCAAAGATAACAGAAAAACTTGGGTTTAATCCAGTTCCAAAGTTTGATGAAAGAAGATCAGATATAGTTCAAACTATAGTATTTAATGATGAAGAAAAATTAATAAAATATGTTCAAGGAATACAAGCAGGATCTGCAATTGATTCAGATTCTGTACCAATGCCGTGGGATATGCCAGGATATACAGATAAAGTAATAATGGCATCTGGAAGCTTTACACAAGGGTCTTCAATAGAATTATCTTGTGATGCTCCTATAAGGGCACCATATATAGCATTTCAACAAGGCGGCCTTACATATGAGTATGGAAAATTAGGAGTATTAAAAGCAATCCAGTATGTTTTAGATTAATTTTAAAGGAGAAAAATTATGATAAAAAATATTGTCTTTGACATTGGAGGAGTAATGGCAGACTTCGATGTTGATGTATATTTAAAGCATCTTGGATTTAGCAAAGATGATGTAGAAAAATATAAAAAAATGGTGTTCTACAGTGAAGAATGGGGAGCACTTAATACTTCTGTTTATGATATGAGCAAAGTTAGAGAAGTATTATTAAATAAATACCCAGAGGAAAAAGAAAACTTAAGTAGAATTATTGATGAAATGGATTTTAAATATATTCTATTTGAAAAAGAAGATTCAACAGAATATTTAATAAGCTTAAAAGAGAAAGGATATAAAATATATTTACTTTCAGATTTAAGTAGAGAAAGCTTTCCATACAATAGTTCTATGAGATTCTTTGATTATATTGAAGGTGGAATATATTCATTTGAAATAGGAACACTTAAACCTAGTGATAATAATTATGAAAGACTACTTGGAGATTTTGGCTTAGTTGGAGATGAAACAATATTTATTGATGATAGAAAAGAAAATGTAGAAGCTGCAGGAAAGTTCGGAATACATGGAATACAGTTTACTACTTTAGATGAAGTTAAAGAAAAAGTAAGTAGTTTATTAGAAGAGTAATTTATGAAAGTAATTGTAATAGGTGGAGGACCTGCTGGGATTCTAGCTAGCTATAAAGCAAGTAAAGAAGGAAATCAGGTTGTCCTTTTAGAAAAGAATAATATTATAGGAAAGAAAATATTAGTTACTGGAAAAGGTAGATGTAATTTTACAAGTTCTGTTCCTATGAGTGAGTTTATATCAAACGTACCTGGAAATGGTAAGTTTCTATTTAGTGCGTTTGAAAACTTTACAAATGAAGATATAATACATCTTCTAGAAGAAAATGGAGTTAAAGGAAAAGAAGAAAGAGGAAATAGAATGTTTCCTACGACAGATAGAGCAGAGGATGTAAGAAAAGCATTTGAAAATCTTTTGAGAAAAGCCAAAGTAGATGTAAGACTAGGTGAGACAGTTACTAAAATTAAAACTATAGATTTAGAAAGTAACATTAAAGAAAATGAAGCTTTAGGAAAGAAAAAATACCAAGAGAAAAAAGCTGTAGAAGTTATTACAAATAAAAATTCATATAAAGCAGATAAGATTATTTTAGCTACAGGAGGAATGAGCTATCCAGGAACAGGGTCTACTGGTGACGGATATAGACTGGCAAAAGAGTTAGGTCATAGTATAACTGATATTAGAGGAAGCTTAGTTCCTTTAGAAGCAGATGCATCTTTATGTCCAAATATGCAAGGACTATCTTTAAGAAATGTAGGAGTCAAGATTATTGATAAACAAATTAATAAAACAATCTATGAAGATTTTGGTGAAATGTTATTTACTCATTTTGGAGTATCTGGCCCTACAATATTGAGTGCTTCTTCACATTTGATTAGATATAAAGATATAGATGAAAAAATAAAAAAAGGAGAAATCTATTTAAAAATAGATTTAAAACCAGCTCTTTCTGAAGAACAATTAGATGCAAGATTAATAAGAGATTTTGAAGAATTTAAAAATAAAAGATTTAAAAATTCTTTAGAAAAACTACTTCCAGGAAAAATGATAGAGACTATTGTTGAAGTATCTAAAATAGATCCAGAAAAACAATCAAATAGTATAACTAAAGAAGAAAGACAAGGTTTAGTTAAATTATTAAAGAATTTTGAAATAAGAATAGATGGCTTTAGACCAGTAGAAGAGGCAATAGTAACTGCTGGTGGAATATCAATAAAAGAAATTGATCCTAAAAGTATGGAATCTAAATTAGTAAAGAATCTATATTTTGCAGGTGAGATTATAGATGTAGATGCATATACTGGAGGTTTTAATCTTCAGATTGCATATTCAACAGGTTATAGTGCAGGAACAGATAAAGAGAACTAAAGGAGCAAGAAATGTTCAAATCTATTAAGGAAGAAGTAGTAGGAGAAATAACTGAAAAGAAATCTAAGTTTATTTGCCACCTTTATCCTGTGGATTCAGTGGAAGAAGCGGAAGATAAAATCATCAATTTGAGGAAAAAATATCATGACGCAAGACATAATTGCTTTGCCTATAGGATTTATAAAGATGGGATTGAAAGATCTAGTGATGATGGAGAACCATCAGGTACAGCTGGAGCTCCAATGCTTGCCATATTAAATGGTAACAATTTATCTAATTGCTTAGCAGTAGTTACTAGATATTTTGGCGGTATTTTGCTTGGCACTGGAGGATTAGTTAGAGCATATCAAGATGCATTAAATGATGCATTAGGAAAAGCAAAAATAGTTGATGTAGAACTTGGAAAAGAAGCTATATTTGAAGTGGATTATAATCAATTTGAAGAGCTAAAATATATACTTAAGAATATGGAAGTTAATGTTGCTGAAGCTAGCTACGGTGAAAAGGTTGAAGTAACAGTAATAGGCCCAGAAGAAAAAATAGAAACTTTAAAACAAAACAATTTTTCAGAAAGAGTAAAACTTAATAATTTTTCTTTCTTGGGTGAAAGATATTATTATCTATAACCTAAAAAAGTTGAAAGTAGTTTTAAATTATGGTAATATATTTTCTAAATTAAGAAAGGAAGAATATTTATGCATTCAGCTTCAAGAATTAACAACTTAAGACTATCTCTCTTATCTCTATTATTTAAATAATATAGAGATGATTTGTAATGCAAAAAATACTTTTTTTAAAACTAAAATTTAAAAATAAATAAACAAAAAAGAATGTAATACTTTAAATCTCTATATTATTAAAATGTAGAGATTTTTTTGTGGCAACAAAAAGCTAAGTAGAGAAGTATTACATTCTTTTTTATTTATAAGGAAAGGGAAAAATATGAAAAATTTTGAAAAGTATAGAAAATTATATGATTGGAAAAAACCAAAAAATAGAACATGGATGGATAATGAAATAAAAAGAGCTCCTATATGGTGTAGTGTAGATTTAAGAGATGGAAATCAAGCATTAGCAAATCCTATGACACTAGAAGAAAAAATAGAATTTTTTGATTATCTAGTTAAGATTGGTTTTAAAGAAATAGAAATAGGATTTCCTGCAGCATCTGAAACAGAGTATAAATTTACAAGATATTTAATAGAAAATAATAAAATCCCAGATGATGTGAAAATACAAGTTTTAACGCAAGCAAGAGATAAAATAATAGATAAGACTTTTGAAGCTTTAAAAGGAGCTAAAAATGCAATTGTTCATTTGTATAATTCAACATCTAAAATCCAAAGAGAAGTTGTATTTAAAAAATCGAAAGAAGAGATTAAAAAAATCGCTACAGATGGAGCAAAAGCAATGAACCAATATATTAATAAATACCCTGAAACAAATTGGTATTTTGAATATTCACCTGAAAGTTTTAGCACAACAGAAGTAGATTTTGCTTTAGATGTTGTAAATAGTGTTTTAGAGATTTGGGATGGAACACTTAAAACAAAACCAATCATTAATTTTCCAGCAACTATAGAATGTGCAATGCCAAATGTATTTGCAGATCAAATAGAATATGTTTGTGAAAATATAAGAAATAGAGAAAATGTAGTTATAAGTATACATTCTCATAATGATAGAGGAACAGGAGTTGCAACAAGTGAAATGGCTCTTCTTGCAGGAGGAGATAGAATAGAAGGTTCTTTATTTGGGAATGGAGAAAGAACAGGAAATGCTGATATTTTAGTTATTGCAATGAATATGTTTGCTTTAGGAGTTGATCCTGAAATAGATTTTTCACAGATGAATGAGACAAAAGAAATTTATGAAAGATGTACAAAAATGGAAGTTGAGCCAAGACATCCATATGCAGGTGAACTTGTATTTACAGCGTTTTCAGGCTCACATCAAGATGCAATTTCAAAGGGATTAAAAGCACTAAAAAAAGAAAAGAAAGACTATTGGGAAGTTCCATATTTACCTATTAACCCTGCTGATGTTAATAGACAATATGAACCAATTATAAGGATAAATAGCCAATCAGGAAAAGGTGGAGTAGCATTTATTCTTGAAAATGAGTATGGATATAAAATTCCAAAAGAGATGAGACAGACAGTTGGATATTTTATTAAAAATATTTCTGATGAAAAACATAGAGAATTAAATAATAAAGAGATATTTAAAGCCTTTATTAAGGAATATCAAAATAGGAAAGATACAGTAAAATTTGTATCTTATAGTGTTTCAAAAAATAAAAAGAAAACGGAAATTTCATTACATTTAAAAGTAAATGATATAGATGTAGAAAAAACAAATGTAGGAAATGGACCTATTGATGCTGCAATAGGAATATTAAAAAGTATGGGATATAACTTTGAATTCAAAGATTATGTTCAACAATCATTCCAAGATGATGAAGAAAAATCGATTGCTATTTCATATATAAATATTGTCTCAAATAATAAAGATATATGGGCAATAGGAAAAGATGAAGATATAATAAAATCAAGCTTAATTGGAATCATAAGTGCGATAAATAAGATATAAAGTGTTTTACAAATCTATTTTTGGTGCTATAATATGGAATGCTTATATAAAAGAAGGGAGATATTATGTGGATTTTATTTGCAATTTTAACAGTTTTGCTTTGGGGAACTTCTGAAACTATTTTTAAAAGTGTATCTAATAATGAAAAAAACACTGTACTAAAATTAATAGCATGTAATGGTATTATGATGGGAATAGTTGCATTATTTTATGCTCCTATAGTGATATTTGTTAAAAAGGAACCATTTGACATTCAAGCATTATTAACATACCTACCAGTTGCAGCAGTTTATATAACATCAATGTTTTGTACTTATAAAGCTATGAGATATATTAAAGTATCTATAATGTCACCAATACAAAATGCATCATGTGCAATTGTTACTATTTTATGTGTTGTAGTTTTAAAACAAGCTTTAGCATGGTATCAAATTTTAGCTATTGTGTTGGTAGTTGTTGGATTAATACTTTTATCAATAAATAAAGATGAAACTTTAAGATTAGATATGCCAGAAGGAGAAGAGAGAATATCAAAAGCAGCAGCTTATAAATTATATTTAACAGGTTTTGCTTTTGCTCTTGGATATTTCTTACTAGATGGTATAGGTGGATTTATGGATGAGGCTTTACTAGATATAAGCCTTTCAGAAGAACAACTATTAATAGCATATTCTGTTTTATACTTTATAGTAGGATTTATTTCTTATATTTATCTAAAAGTAACTAAGAAAATAACAAGACTATATGATATTAAAAATGATAAGAAAAAAATACTTGGAACATTAATAGAAACAGCTGGACAATATACATATATTTATGCATTTGCATTTGGAGCAGCTTCAATAGCATCACCATTTGTTGCTGCATATAGTGTAGTTACAATTATTCTTTCAAGAATATTCTTAAAAGAAAAATTGAAGGTTAGACAATATGCAATGATAGTTCTAGTTATGGTAGGATTAGTACTTCTTTCAATTGAAACTGAAGATGAAGTAGATGCAGCAGAAATTGAAGAAGCAAATGAAAATGTAGTAGTTGAACAAGTTCAAGGAAATCAAGAAGTAGAGGAAAAAGAAACTATTCTTGATGAATATGTAGTAGAATAAAGCAAAAAAGAAGTAGCAAAGCTACTTCTTCTTTTTTATTCTTTGTTTCTATCTGTTAATTCTTTTATTTTTGATCCTAATTTTTGAGCATCTTGTCCTGAAAAACCTTCGATTGCTCTCATTGTTTCAATTGGTACTGCAAATATAATTGTGTTTGATTGATCTGATGATAAATCATTTAATGTTGCTAAAGTTCTTAAGTGTAGAGCACCAGGTGAACGAGCCATTATTTCAGCAGCTTTTGCTAAGTTTTCTGATGCTTCAACTTCACCTAAAGCTTTAGTTATAACAGCTTGTTTTTCTCTTTCAGCTTCAGCGACTTTAGCTATAACTCTTTGCATTTCTTCTGGAAGAGCTATATCTTTAAGCTCAACATTTTCAACTTTGATTCCCCAAGGATCAGTTTCAGTATCAACTATTTCACAAATTTTTTCACTTAATTTTTCTCTTTCAGATAAAAGTTCATCAAGTGATACAGAACCTACTATGTTTCTCATAGTTGTTTGTGCTAATTGGCTAACTGCATAGTGGAATCTTTCAACAGCTAAAACTGCTTTAGATGCATCAAATATTTTGTAATATAAAACTGCATTAATTTTTATTGATACATTATCTTTAGTGATAGCTTCTTGTTCAGGAACGTCAACAGTTTTGGTTCTTATATCAACTTTTTCAAAGTGGTTGATTATAGGAATAATTATGTGCCATCCTGGTTTTAAGATTCTTGAAAACTTACCAAATGTATATAAAACACCTCTTTGATATTCATTGATCTGTCTTATAGAACATAAGATAATGATTAACAAGATGATTAAAATTGGTAACAAAGCTTCCATATTAATCCTCCTTAATATTTTTAAATCATAACAATTTTATCACAGAAGTATTAAAAAGACCATATATATATTGAATAATATTATAATAAAAAATATAATATAGTAGATATATTAGATTGGAGGATACTATGCCAGTACATAATGAAGCAAAAAAAGAAGATATTGCAAAAATAGTTATAATGCCAGGAGATCCTTTAAGAGCTAAATTTATTGCAGAAAACTTTCTTGAAAACGCAAGACTTGTAAATACTGTAAGAAATATATATGCATATACAGGAACATATAATGGAAAAGAAGTAACTGTTATGGCTTCTGGAATGGGAATGCCAAGTATGGGGATATATTGTTATGAGTTATATACTTTTTATGAAGTAGAAACAATCATAAGAGTTGGCTCATGTGGAGTATATGTAGATGGAATTGATTTATTAGATACTATTTTAGTAGATGGAAGTTATACTTTAGGAAATTTTGCATTAAACTATGATGGAAAAGATGAACACTATGTAAAAGCAGATGAAGAATTAAATAATCTTCTTGAAGAAAAAGCAAAAGAAGAGGGGATTAAAATAGTTAAACGTAATATGGCCTGTACAGAATGTTTTGATCCATATATTGAAAATCCAGATAGAGTTTATGAAAGCTTTCCAAAAGAATTAGATATAGCAGGATCAGAAATGGAAGCATTTTCACTTTTATATACTGCTAAAAGACTTGGCAAAAAAGCTGCGTGTATGCTAACTGTAGTGGACTCAATAAAGCAAAAGAAGGGTCTTACTTCTGAAGAAAGAAGAGCAAGCCTTTTAAATATGATAAAAGTTGCTTTAAAATCTTTAATATAAGTTAACATAACTGTTGAAAAATACAGGAAAATATGATAAAATATAAGTGTTGAGAAATTCCAATTTAGGAGGATAAAATGGAAGAAGAGAAGAATTTAGAACAATTACAAGCTGAACTAAGACAAGCGCAAGATGAGTTAATGGCTAAATTAAGAGAATATGCTGACGTTAAAATGGGCGGAGATGAGGATAGAATCAAAGATTTTATGGATAATAAAATCAGAGTTAATCCAACAGAATTATACTATAAGTTTGAAGATGCCGAACATCCAACACCAGAAGACTTAAAGCCAAGATTAGCAGAACTTGAAGCTGAAATAGATGCTTTACATGGTAAAGTTATTTCAGCTAATGAAGCACTTGTTCAATATCAATTAGCACATAGAGATGAACCTGTTGAAGAACAACCTGAAACTGAAACAGCTTTTAGAGAATTATTTAATGCAAAATTTACACCAGATCAATTAGAAGGTAAAACTAAAGAACAACTTGCAATTGAATTATTCGAAGCTGAACAAGCAGCAAAAGGAACAGGAATTAAATTTGATCATTCTAAATATGTTGTTGAAGTTGGTGAAGATGAAATATTCATATTAGAACCATATCAAAGACAAATAGTTAGAGCACCAAAAAAGGATGATAAAGAAAAAGGTGGACATGAAGATAAACCTGAAGATGAACATGATAAGCCTGAAGGAGGACGTGTTGAACCTGATGGTGAATCATTAGATGCCAAAAAAGATAAATTACAAAAACTTGAAGAAGAAATAGCTAAAGCTGAAACAGAAGCTACAGAACAAGAAGCAAAAGTTAAAGAAGCTGAGGAAGAAGATGCAAGACTTAGAAAAGAATTAGAAGATCTTACTAAGGAAAAAGATGCACTTCTTGCAGAAATAGCTGAACTTGAAGCTAAAAAGGAAGCCTTGGAAAAAGAGATTGCAGCAGCAGGAGCTACTAAAGGACCAAAAGAAGATGGAGATAAAGACCATGAACATGATGGTGAAGGTGAAGGTGATGGCGATGGCTCATCTAAGACTGAAGAAGAAAAAGTAGCTGAAGAGAAAGCTAGAGTAGATGCTTTAATAGCTGCAAAAGCTGCAGAACTTGCAGAAATAAATAAGAAAATTGCAGAAACAGCTAAAAGATTAGAAGAATTAAAAAAGCAAAGTGATATATCTAGAAGTGAAGTAGATAAATTAAGAAAAGAATTAGAATCTTTAAAAGGACAAAGAGATGCATTAAAAGCAGAAATCGCTGATTTAGAAGCAAAAAGAGATGCACTTGTAGGAAAGAAACCAGAAGATCCTCCAAAAGATAAGCCAGGAAAAGATGACGGCAAAGGTAAAGATGGTGGAGTAGGTGGAACAGGTAAAGGCGACGGAGAAGGAGAAGGAGAAGAACCACCTAAAGGTAAAGACGATGATGAAGTAAAAGAAACTGGAAAACCTGAAGAGGAAAAAGATAAAGAAGGTAAAGATAAAAAATCAAAAGATACTACAGGTACTGTAAGAGTTTCTGGATTCTTTGAAAATATAGTATTAACAGTTATAATGGCCATCAGAAGAATAACAGGAAATGAACTATTTGGACGTAAAGCTGAAGATAGAATAGTGGATAGAGCAGTTAGAAAAACATTAAGTGATGGCGTTGCAAAGAATAAAACTGATTTAAAGAGAGCTCAAGAAGAAGCTAAAAGACAAGCTAAAGCACAAGCTAAGGAAGAAGCTAAAAAAGATGGTAAACCAGCAGAAGGTAAAGATGGTAAACCAGCTGAAGGTAAGCCAGCTGAAGGTAAACCTGTAGAAGGAAAACCAGCAGAAGAAAAACCTGATGAAGGAAAACCTGTTACAACAACTGTTGAAACAATGAATGTGGCTTGGGTAATGAGAAAAACAAGAGAAATTAGAGAAGGCGTTTATAAAGATTCTATTTTAGAAGAAATATATAATGAAGAAAAAGGTAAAGTAGATGCTCTTTCTCCAGAAGAAGTTAAACAAATAATGGAATCAGGAGATGTTCCTCAACTTGAATTTGAAGGACACCAAAAACCATCAGCACAAGCTTGTATATTTGTTCATAGATTAACAGAAAGATTATATGAAGAAGCAGTTAGAACAGGAATGGCAATTGAAGATGATGAAGGTGCAATACCATTAGAAAAATTAACACCAGAATTATTTGGAAGATTAGCAGTAGCTAAAGGTGTTAAAGATGTAATGGGTGATGAAGCAAAAGGTAAAAACCCTGAAAGTGGAGTTGAAAAATAATTGAAAACAATTAATGTAATAGGAGGCGGCCTTGCGGGATGCGAGGCCGCTTATCAAATAGCAAAGAATAAAATAAATGTAAGATTATATGAGATGAAGCCTGAGAAGTTTTCTCCTGCTCATTCTAATAAAGATTTAGCAGAAATAGTTTGTAGCAATTCATTTAAATCTGATTTGCTAACAAATGCTTGTGGTCTTTTAAAGGAAGAACTAAGAAGACTAGATTCTTTATTAATAAGAATTGCAGATGAGACAAAGGTACCTGCTGGTCAAGCTTTGGCTGTGGATAGAGAAGTATTTTCGAGAAGGGTTACTGAAGAAATAAAGAATAACCCTTATATCGAGGTTATAGAAGGCGAAATAACGAAAATACCAGAAGATGAAATAACTATTATAGCCACTGGACCATTAACCTCAGATGGGCTTTTTGATGAGATTTCTAAACTAATATCAGAAAAAGAATTATACTTTTTTGATGCAGCAGCTCCAATTGTAGAAAAATCAAGTATTGATATGACAATTGGTTTTATGGGAAATAGATATGAAGAAGAAAAGAAAAAAGATGAATCTTATGATGAATGGCTTTCTAGAATTAATAATGAAGAGGATAAATCTTATATAAATCTTCCAATGGATAAAGAAGAATATGAAACATTTTGGAATGAACTTACTAATGCTGAAATAGCAACACTTCATGACTTTGAAAAAAGTGAAATATTTGAAGGATGTATGCCAGTAGAAGTAATGGCAAAAAGAGGAATAGATACATTAAGATTCGGACCATTAAAACCTGTTGGATTTGATGATCCAAGAACAGGAAAAAGACCATATGCAGTAGTTCAATTAAGACAAGATAATAAAGAAGGAACTTTATATAATATAGTAGGTTTTCAAACAAACTTAAAATATGGAGAACAGAAAAGAGTATTTAGTTTAATACCAGGTTTAAAGAATGCAGAGTTTGTTAAATATGGTGTTATGCATAGAAATACATTCATAAACTCTACTAAAGTACTTAACCAAAATTTAAGCCTGAAACAAAATGGAAAAATCTTTTTTGCAGGCCAAATTACAGGTGTTGAAGGGTATGTTGAATCTATTGCAAGTGGACTATTAGCAGGAATTAATGCATCAAATAAAATGCTTGAAAAAGAAGAATATATTCTTCCAGAAGAGACAATGCTTGGAGCATTAACTAAATATATAGTAACTCCAAATGATAAGTTCCAACCTATGAATGCAAATTTTGGAATCTTACCTGAATTAGGAGAGAAGATAAGAGATAAAAAAGAAAGATATAGAAGGCTTTCTGAAAGATCATTAAAGAATTTTAAATAAAGTGCAATGTTTTGTAAATAAAGTGCAAATATTGCACTTTATTTATAAGTAGTAATTCTAAAATCACTCAAGAAGAAATAGCTCAAAGTATGAATAAATCTCTAAGAACAATTAAAAGTTATATGAATAAAATGCAAGAAAAAGGAATAATAAAAAGAGAAAATTCGAAGAAAAATGGAGAGTGGAATGTAGTAAAAAAGACTAGTTAAAAAATTCTTTTTATAATATGTAGAAATTGAGTGTAAAAATCGTTCCAAAACCTTGAAAAAAGTGTTGACTAACAAGGTTAAAGGTGATAAAATGTTATACGCTAATGCAATTTATAAAAAATGTATTAGCGTATCTTTGTTTTTATGCGAGATTTCAAAGAAAACATCGCTTAAAAATAAAATAAAAATTTAAGAAAGATGGAGGTGAAAAATAAAATATGCCAACAATTAATCAGTTAGTAAGAAAAGGTAGACATTCTACAACATCAAAAGCTACTGCTCCAGCATTATTAAAAGGATATAATGCTAAAAAGAACAGAACTACTGATGCCAGATCACCACAAAAAAGAGGTGTTTGTACAGTTGTTAAAACTGTTACTCCTAAGAAGCCTAACTCAGCTTTAAGAAAAGTTGCCAGAGTAAGACTATCAAACGGATATGAAGTAACATCTTATATTCCTGGTGAAGGACACAACTTACAAGAGCACAGTGTTGTTCTTATAAGAGGTGGAAGGGTTAAAGATATCCCAGGTGTTAGATACCACATAATTAGAGGTACTTTAGATACAGCAGGCGTTAAAGATAGAATGCAAGCTAGATCTAAATATGGAGCAAAGAAACCTAAGAAATAAGATGTAATATTCTTACGAAATTAGTTTAAGAGAAAATAGTGCATATTTTATTTATTTAAAGTTACCTTTAATTAGATAAATTAGCACTATTACGGGAAAGTGAAATAATCTTTCCAGAGTACCTTTTAATGTTTTTTAACATTAAGCACAATTTTTTTAAAGGAGGGAAGTATAGTGCCAAGAAGAGGATTTATAGCAAAAAGAGATGTTTTACCAGATCCAATATACAATAGTAAAGTTGTTACAAAATTAATCAACAACATAATGTTAGATGGTAAAAAATCAGTTGCTCAAAAAATAGTATATGATGCTTTTGATATCGTAAAAGAAAAAGAACAAAAGGATCCACTAGAAGTTTTTGAAGCAGCTTTAGAAAATGTTATGCCAGTTCTTGAAGTTAAAGCAAGAAGAGTAGGTGGAGCAACATACCAAGTTCCAATCGAAATCAAACCTGAAAGAAGACAAACTTTAGGTTTAAGATGGTTAGTTTCTTATGCTAGATCAAGACATGAAAAATCAATGTCAGAAAAACTAGCTGGTGAAATCATCGATGCTGTTAACAGCAATGGTGGAGCATTTAAGAAGAAAGAAGATACACATAGAATGGCTGAAGCTAATAAAGCATTCGCACATTACAAATGGTAATCTTCAATTTAAGAAGGATAATTTGATTTATATTTAAGATAAAACCTAAGAGAGGGGGAAAAATTAATGGCAGGAAGAGCTTATCCGTTAGAAAGAACGAGAAATATAGGAATAATGGCTCACATTGATGCTGGTAAAACAACAACAACTGAGAGAATATTATTCTATACAGGAAAAACTCATAAAATCGGTGAAGTTCACGAAGGTGCTGCTACAATGGACTGGATGGAACAAGAGCAAGAAAGAGGTATAACAATTACTTCTGCTGCTACAACTTGTTTCTGGAAAAATAACAGAATCAACATCATTGATACTCCTGGACACGTTGACTTTACAGTTGAAGTTCAAAGATCTCTAAGAGTACTAGATGGAGCTGTTACAGTTCTAGCTGCAAAAGGTGGAGTTCAACCACAAACAGAAACAGTTTGGAGACAAGCTGATAAATATAATGTACCAAGAATGGTATATGTAAATAAGATGGATATAGTTGGTGCAAACTTCATGCTTTGCGTTGACCAATTAAAGAACAGATTAAAAGCTAATGCTGTTCCAATCCAATTACCAGTTGGTGCAGAAGATAACTTCCAAGGAATTATAGATCTTATCACTATGAAAGCAATGATCCAAGAAGATAAACTTGGTGAAACAATAGTTGAAAAAGAAATTCCTGAAGATATGAGAGCAGAAGCAGAAAAATGGAGATCAAATATGATTGAAGCTGCTGCTGAACAAGATGATGAATTAATGATGAAATATTTAGATGGTGGAGAACTAACAGAAGACGAAATAAGAAAAGGTCTTAGAATTGGTACAATCGGAAACAAGATAGTTCCAGTTACATGTGGTTCTTCATACAAGAACAAAGGTGTTCAAGAATTATTAGATGCTATAGTTTACTACATGCCATCTCCACTTGATGTAGAAGATATCAAAGGAACAACAGAAGATGGAGAAGAAACTACTTCTAAAACATCTGATGATGCACCATTTGCTGCTTTAGCATTTAAAATTGCTACAGACCCATTTGTTGGAAAATTATGTTTCTTCAGAGTTTACTCTGGAACATTAGAGACAGGATCTACAGTTTTAAATTCAAGCAAAGATAAGAAAGAAAGAATCGGTAGAATTCTTCAAATGCACTCTAACCATAGAGAAGATATAGACAAAGTTTATGCTGGAGATATCGCTGCAGCTGTTGGATTAAAAGATGTAACAACAGGTAACACACTATGTGATCCTGATCATCCAATAATCCTTGAATCAATGGAATTCCCAGAGCCAGTTATCGATATAGCTATTGAGCCTAAAGATAAAGCTGCTCAAGAAAAAATGGGTATTGCACTTGGAAAACTAGCTGAAGAAGATCCAACATTCAAAGCTTATACAAACCATGAAACAGGTCAAACTATCATAGCTGGTATGGGTGAGCTTCACCTAGATATCATCGTTGATAGATTAAAAAGAGAATTCAAGGTTGAATGTAATGTAGGTAAACCACAAGTTGCTTACAAAGAAACAATTAGAAATAGCGTAAGAGTTCAAGGTAAATTCATACGTCAATCTGGTGGTAAAGGACAATACGGTGATGTTTGGTTTGAAATGGAACCATTAGAACCAGGTAAAGGTATTGAATTTGAAAGCAAAATCGTTGGTGGTGCTGTTCCTAAAGAATACATTAAACCAATTGAACAAGGTATGAGAGAAGCTGCTGAAACTGGTGTTCTAGCTGGTTACCCAGTTATAGACTTCAAAGTTTCATTAGTTGATGGTTCATATCACGAAGTTGACTCTTCAGAAATGGCATTCAAGATTGCTGCTTCTATGGCATTCAAAGAAGGATGTAAACAAGCACATTCAGTTATCTTAGAGCCAATTATGAAAGTTGACATTACAGTTCCAGAAGAATACATGGGTGATGTTATTGGTGACATCAACTCAAGACGTGGTAGAATGGAAGGTATGGATAGTGATGATGGAATGCAAGATATACATGCATTTATTCCACTATCAGAAATGTTTGGTTATGCAACAGACTTACGTTCTAAGACACAAGGTAGAGGAACATATTCTATGGAACCTTCTCATTATGAAGAAGTTCCAAAATCAGTTCATGAAGCAATCGTAGCTTCAAGAGCTAAAAACAATAATGACTAATAAAGTCTAAAGCAATTTAAATTTTGTAATAATATTGATTTTTTCATTAATTTATTATAAAATGCAAGTGCTAAAAATTATTTAGTTTTTAAATTTAAAAAATATAAAACAAGGCTACTTTAGCAAAAAGTTAAAGAGCAAATTTAAAGGAGGATTTTAAAAATGGCTAAAGCTAAATTTGAAAGAACAAAACCACACGTTAACATTGGTACAATCGGCCACGTTGACCATGGTAAAACAACAACAACAGCTGCTATTACAAAATACTTAAGCTTACTAGGACAAGCTCAATATGAAGCATATGATCAAATCGATGGTGCTCCAGAAGAAAAAGCAAGAGGAATCACAATTAATACAGCTCACGTTGAATATGAAACTGCAAACAGACACTATGCACACGTTGACTGCCCAGGACATGCTGACTATGTTAAAAACATGATTACTGGTGCTGCTCAAATGGATGGTGCTATACTAGTTGTATCTGCAGCTGATGGCCCAATGCCACAAACAAGAGAGCACATCTTACTTGCTAGACAAGTTGGTGTTAAATATATCGTAGTTTACCTAAATAAATGCGATATGGTTGATGATCCAGAACTATTAGAATTAGTTGAAATGGAAGTTAGAGATCTACTTACTAAATATGATTTCCCTGGAGACGAAATTCCAATCATTAAAGGTTCTTCATTAAAAGTACTAGAAAGTACTTCAAAAGATCCTAATGATCCAGTATATCAACCAATGAAAGAATTATTAGATGCAGTTGATAACTACATCCCAACTCCAGATAGACCAACAGATCAACCATTCTTAATGCCTATCGAAGACGTATTCACAATCACAGGTCGTGGTACAGTTGTTACTGGTAGAGTTGAAAGAGGTGTTGTTAAACTATCTGACGAAGTTGAAATCGTTGGTTTACAAGCTGAATCAAGAAAAACAGTTGTTACTGGTGTTGAAATGTTCAGAAAATTATTAGACCAAGCTGAAGCTGGTGATAATATAGGTGTATTATTAAGAGGTATTGAAAAGAAAGATGTTGAAAGAGGACAAGTTCTTGCAAAACCAGGATCAATACATCCACATACAAAATTCAAATCAGAAGTATACGTTCTAACTAAAGAAGAGGGTGGAAGACATACACCATTCTTCAATGGATATAGACCACAATTCTATTTCAGAACAACAGACGTTACAGGTGTTATCGAATTACCTGCTGGAACAGAAATGGTTATGCCAGGTGATAACGTTACTATGACAATCGAACTAATCACTCCTATCGCTATCGAAAAAGGATTAAGATTCGCTATTCGTGAAGGTGGTAGAACAGTTGGTTCAGGTATCGTTTCTGAAATAATGGAAT
>OCVV011309783.1_pt1 | contig 24472 bp, 20 predicted proteins | sample 1539721 | NCBI WGS metagenome assembly OCVV01 (sample SAMN02144230, study PRJEB22623) | gut metagenome | biome: sheep rumen | host: Ovis aries | place: New Zealand
ACATAGTTGTAAAAGTTTTGTGCTCGGTTGTATGCGAGTGGCCACTCAATGCACGTGCGGACACACAAACTTTCGCGGTTAATAAATAGGTTAGATGCGTACTAAAACAACGCACCGCCACTCGTTATTTCGAATGACGGTGCAAAGGTACTGCTTTTATTTGGGATTCGTTGGGAAAGAGTGTCCCAATTTTGTCCCAATTTTGTCCCAATTATCTGCTTTGTGCTTTACGCAAGCTGTTTTGGTCCGGCTCCCAGCCAATGATTTTCAATAAGTTACGACACATTTGTGAACGGTTAAAATCGGCGTCCGCCAAATAGTCGTTCCCGTTCTTTTTTTGCGCCTCGAGCCATTTGACGAGTGCGGAATAGTCCCCTTCTTTTGGCAATTGGATGACATCCCGGACGTTTGGTTCGGCTACTGATTGAGTGTGTTGATTGTTGTTTTGGGCTTGGACATAGTTGTCGATGTGCTCGATGTATGTTCCATAGAAGTTGTTGATAAAGGCGGACATAGTTTTATGTGTTTGATGTTTTCAAAATAATTGCCGGTGAAAGACTCGATCTGATTGGTGACATTGATAATATGTCTTTTCTTTTTGAGTCGTTGTATCTCATTTTGTTGGGAGATAAGGAGGTCAAGCATCATTTTATCGTGCTGCGCATGAGATCGAAGAAGAGCAGCCATAGCTTCTTCGTGCTCAATTCGTGCCTTCGTCTGCTCAATGATATGTTCAATATGCTTCTTACTCATGATTGTCTGATGAAAGTTGAAAATGGAGTGCAAAGTTACAACAAATTTTTGACATGTGCAAATGTGTCGGAAGGCGTACCCCTCGCGAGCCCTTATTTTGCGTAAAATGTTGATAACTATTATAACTGTTTGTAAATGCGCGAATAACGGAGAAAATGCAAAAAAACGTCAAAAAAATGAAGATTTTTTGACATTGAAAATCAATGGATTAGAGGTTAATTTTCAAAAAGTGCGAAAATCGTGAAAAAATGAAAATTTTTGGAATAAAGCCCAAACTCGCCCAAAAAACGCCACCGGTGAAGGTGACGTTATAAAGAGAAAAGATTAGGGTGGATCAATGGGATTTGGGATCAATGGGATTTGGTTTTGATCTTGTCAAAGCCCGAACCGAAGACACCACCTACATCCGCAAAAGAGACAAACGCATCGGGGTCAATATCATGCACAATCTTCAAAACCATTGAACTCTCAGGCTTGCGCACCAAGACGGAAATGACCTTGACCGGTTTTTGAGAATACCATCCTGTACCGTCCAAAACCGTTACACCACGGTTAACCAACGTGTTGATTGCCGTAGCGATCTCGGCATAATTAGAGGAATAGATCATGAAATGAACCGAACGATGGAGACGTCCCATCAACCAATCTACTGCCATGGTATAAGAGACGGTCATACAAAGACCACAAAGAACACGCTTGATCTGGATATAGGTCACGTTGGTGCCTTCCGCCAACATGCGTTCGGGCACAGGCAGTAAGAAAGCGGAAAGGATAATCAGTATATCACAAAGCATCATGATATTACCGACGGAGACATCGCGGTAATGATTGACAATCATCGCCACAATATCCGTCCCCCCGGAAGAACCGTCACAAGCAATCACGACGCCGAGACTGAGTCCGAAGACAAAACCACCGACGATAGCGCCTAACCACGGGTCTTCGATAATCGGTTCCGGCAGAATAGGAATGACCTTATACCAAACCGTGATCGCCGCCACGCCCACCATCGTCCTCAGGCAGAAGCGCCAGCCAATCGTGAACCCCGCAATGAGAAGCAGAATGGCATTGAAAAGGAAGGTAGTGAGCCACACAGGAATAGCGCCCCCGTACTCGGGAAAAAGCTCGGGGAACCAGCCTGCGGTCAAGTAATAAATGATTGAGCAGATACCCGTCAGACCACCTCCAACAAACGCGTGAGGAAGCAAGACCCAGTTGACCATCAGCGCCATGGGGAAAATACCAAAGATGATCGCCAGGTACTTGAAAACCGTACGCGTCATGGACTCAGTAGGCGCATTGTGGGGATTGACATAGGATATGGGGGATTTGATATTGGGCATTGTGCATTGTGAATTGTGAATTGTGAATTTTATTTGCCATAGAGCATGGGGTCAAAGCCCTGTCCGAAGACACCCCGGACTTGACTTTGGCTGACAAAAGCTTTTGGGTCAATCGCCCGCACAAGACGGAAAATCGTAGCCGATTCATAGGAACGGGCAATGGTCGTAACGACCTTCATAGGCTGCTTGTGATACCCTCCTTCTCCATTCAACAAAGTACATCCGCGATGCGCCTGCGAGATAATAGCCTCAGCGATCTCATCCGCCTTGGTGGAGAAGATCATGAACTGCACAGATTGTCTCATTCGGTTCATAATCCAATCCACCGCCGTAGAACACATGAAAGTGTAAGTGAGACCGAAAAGGATCTTCTCAATCGCGCCCTGCATACCCGCTGCCTGGATAGTAGGTAGGAAGAAAGCCGAAGAGATCACCAGCATGTCCGCCATAAGGAGCACACGCCCCATGGGCAGGTGATGGTACTTATTAACAATCATCGCGATAATATCCGTACCACCGGTGGAACCGTTATTGAGGAAACAGATACCTAAGAAACAGCCGGTGAACAGTCCTCCGATTACCACCGCCATAAACGAATCGGTCAACAGCGGCACCGAAGCGATAGGAATCACTTTGAGCCAAATCGTGAGCCACATAACACCCCACACAGTCCTGACGGCGTACCGACGACCTACCGTGATTGCAGCAATAATAAGCAGCGCGATATTGATGGTTGCACTACTGAGCCAGATAGGGATGTATGTCTTCGTTGCGAAATAAATGATCTCACAGAGACCCGTTACCCCACCTCCGACGATCGCGTGCGGCACCAACAGTTGGTTGACCGTCAGGGCGTACGGGATCGTACAAAGGACAATCATCAGCAACTCCTTGAGTGTTATCCAGGGCAACGTGCGGCGATACGCACTCAGATGTTCACGGAGTTCGGACATAGGTTGTTGTTTCTTTTCTGTCATGCAAATTTAGCTATTAAATTACGATCACCAAAACCGTTATCGACGCGTCCGACCGGGCACCAGAACTTGGTCTGCTCGACCCAGGGCGTAGGATATGCCGCCTGTTTACGTGAATAGGTGTGCGTCCATTCGTCCGCGACCACTTCGTATTCCGGATGCGGTGCGTTCAGAAGCACATTATCCGTCTTATCCGCCTTTCCGGACTCGACATCGGCTATCTCCTGACGTATCTGCAAGAGGACATCGCAGAAACGGTCAATCTCCGCCAAAGATTCGCTCTCGGTAGGCTCCACCATGAGCGTTCCGTGAACCGGGAAAGAGAGTGTCGGCGCATGATAGCCATAGTCCATGAGGCGTTTCGCCACATCCGACTCGGTGATACCGATTGCGTGGAACTGACGGCAGTCCAAGATCAGCTCATGCCCTACCCGACCGTTCTTGCCGGTATAAACGATACCGTACGCATCTCCTAATCGCTTTGCCATATAGTTGGCGGATAAGATAGCCGCAGCCGTAGCGTGACGGAGTCCCTCAGCTCCCATCATCGCGATATAACCCCATGAGATCAACGCCATGTTGGCATTACCGTACATCGCGGAAGAGACGCGGTTCAGATCCTCGGAAGGCATGCAGTCCGCCAGTTTGGCAGCACAGCAAACGGCTCCTGCACCGGGACCGCCGCCGCCATGAGGCGAAGCAAAGGACTTATGCAGGTTCAAGTGGCACACATCCGCGCCGATAAAGGCAGGGTTGGTCCATCCGATCTGTGCGTTCATGTTCGCGCCATCCATATAGACCAGACCACCGTTGGCATGCACGGCGTCCACCATCTCGCGGATAGCCTGTTCGAAGATACCATGCGTAGAAGGGTACGTGATCATACATCCCGCGAGGATCTCTTTGTTCTCCTCCGCCTTCTGTTTCCAATCCGCCAAGTCGGTATTGCCGGACTCGTCGCATTTGACCACGCACGGCGTGAATCCTGCCTGCACGCAGGAAGCAGGGTTGGTTCCGTGCGCCGAAGCAGGAATAAGCAGCACTTTGCGTGCGTCCTGTCCCTGGCGATGCAAGTACTCGCGGATCACCACCAAACCGGTATATTCGCCTGCCGCGCCGGACGTCGGTTGGAACGTACACGCATCAAAGCCCGTGATAGCGCATAACTGCTCGCGCAACTGGTCCATGATCGCTACATAACCGCGTGTCTCGAACTCGGGCGCCAGAGGGTGAACGCTCATCGCCGTATTGAACGTAATAGGAATCATCGCCGCCGCCGGATTGAGCTTCATCGTACACGAACCCAAGGGAATCATCGACGTAGCGAGAGATATATCCTTGCGGTCCAGACGTTTCAGATAGCGCATCAGTTCCGTCTCGGTATGATAGCGTTTGAACACCTCCGCCTGCAAATAATCCACCTCTCTTGTGCGGCTCTCGTCAATCGCCCAAAGACCTTCGAACACCTCTTCCGATTCTTCGTATTGCGGCAGGTTACCGCTGGCTATCGCGAAAATCTCGATAAGGTCGTTCATCGTATCGAGATCCACGGTCTCATCCATCGAAACACCAATCCATCCCTGCGGATCGTAGTAGAGATGTATCTCTTTGGACACGGCTATATCCTGCACGCGCTCCATCCATCCCTCTTCGTCGCGTGTGATCTTGAGCGTATCGAAGAACTCAGCGTTCTCCTGGTTATAACCGTAGGCTTGCAACATCTCGCTCAGATACACCGCCTTGCCGTGAATACCCTCTGCGATCTGACGTATTCCTTCCGCGCCGTGATAAACGCCGTACATACCCGCCATCATGGCAGAAAGCGCCTCGGCGGTACATATATTCGAAGTAGCGCGCTCGCGTTTGATATGCTGCTCGCGGGTTTGGAGCGCCAGACGATATGCCGGGTGCCCGTATTTATCCTTGCTCAGACCGATGATACGTCCCGGCATCTCGCGTTTGTACTCGTCGCGCGTAGCCATATATCCGGCAGTAGGACCGCCAAAGCCCATGGGCAGACCGAACCGCTGCGCCGTACCGCACATGATATCGGCATCCAGCGGTTTCAACAAAGCCAGTGCCATGAGATCCGCCACAACGGTCACTTTCAGTCCCTTCGCATGACAATCGTCGATAAACGCCTCATAGTCCTCCACGGAACCGTCACTGTTAGGCCACTGCACCAACGCGCCGAAGAAAGCCTCCGAGGGTTGGAAATCCGCATACGAGCCGGTAACGATCTCAATTCCTTGTCCCTTTGCGCGCGTACGCAATACAGATAAGGTGTTCGGCCATATTTTCTCATCCACAAAAACTTTGCACACATTCGCCTTGACCTGCTCGCGCGAACGGAGATTGCGCATCATCGTCACCGCTTCCGCCGCCGAAGTAGCTTCGTCCAGCAAGGAGCAGTTCGCCAAAGGCAAGCCGGTGAGATCGCTGATCATCGTCTGAAAAACGAACAGCGCTTCCAGACGTCCCTGGCTCACCTCCGCCTGATACGGCGTGTACGAAGTGTACCAAACGGGATTCTCCAACATGTTCCTACGGATCACCGCCGGCGTGATCGCTCCGTACCATCCGCGCCCGATCAATGCACGGGAAAGGAGGTTCTCATTGAGCATCCATTCCGCGTTTTCCAACTGCTTTTGCTCGGTCAGAGGCTCCTCCAACTCAATCTCTTCCGGCAGCAGAATATCTGCCGGCATTGTTTCGCGAACAAGCGATTCTAACGACTCGGAACCGATGGTTTGCAACATGTGTTTTTCGTCTTCCGGTGTGAGTCCGATATGACGGGACTCTAAGTAATTTACTTTCATATTTGGTGTTAATTGATAAATTCTAACAAAATTGTGTGCAAAATTACAAAAATATTTTGATATATGCAAATTTTTTTGTAATTTTGCAGCATGAAAGAAAAAGAAGTAAATTTTGCGCCTATTTGGGACCTCAATCCCTTATGGCAAACCCTGACTGACGAAGAGCGGGTTTTTGTAACTCAAAATGTAGAATTAGTACACCTTGCCAAGAACGAAATCATCCACATGGACGGAGAAAAATCGGAGTATATGTGGATGCTCTTGCAAGGCAAAGTGCGTATATATAAAGAAGGAATCGGTCAGCGCCAACAAATTATTCGTTTACTCAAACCCTTTGATATATTCGGTTATCGCGCCGTGATAGCGAACGAGCCGTATAACTCCAGCGCCAGCGCATTGGAAGCAAGCATGGTTTATCGGATGAAAGGCGAGTTTTTCAACCAACTCATCCGCAATAATGGTGCTTTATGCTATGAAGTGATGCTGATGATGGCAAAAGATTTGGCGTTCTCGGAGATTCAGACCGTCAATCTGACGCAAAAGCACATCCGCGGACGTTTGGCTGAATCGCTCCTGTTGCTGCTCAAGAACTACGGTTTTGAAACCGACGGTCAGACTTTGGCGATGCTCCTTTCGCGCGAAGATTTAGCGAACATGAGCAACATGACTACCAGCAACGCCATCCGCACCCTCAGCCAGTTCGCGCAAGAAGGCATCATCGGCATCGAAGGAAAACACATCCAGATCATTGACGAAAAAGCACTTGAAAAAATATCCCGCTTAGGATAAGAAAAAGCCCTTCCGAAACCGGAAGGGTTTTTTATTGGTTAATCCATCATGTTACCCATATTCGATGAGAGTTGCACCATGAGGTCGTATTCCTCCGGGGAAAGATCGTAGAAATAATAGTTCCTCGGATCAACAGGTCTGCCGTTATAATGCACCTCGTAATGCAAGTGCGGGCCGGTAGATTTACCCGTATTGCCGACCAGCGCAATCACGTCGCCGCGTCTCACCTTCTGCCCTACCCGGGCGATCCGTTTAGAGCAGTGGGCATACCGTGTCGTATAATGGAAGCCATGATCTATCTCCACCGTCTCACCATAACCTTGCCTCCAACCGGAATAGGTCACAACGCCGTTTCCCGTAGCAAAAATATCCGTTCCGACAGGTGCCGAGAAGTCCATACCCTCGTGGAAACGGCGGATATGATATACAGGATCAACACGCCATCCATAGCCCGAAGCCATGCGTTTGAGGTCTTTATTGGGCACAGGCTGAATAGCCGGAATATTCTCCATGCGCACCTCCTGCTGTTTAGCCAACTCCAGAATCTCCTCATACGAACGCGCCTGCACATAAAGCTCTTTCTCCAAAATATCCACCTTACGGTGTATATCCGCCGCCAACTGCGTATTGGTCATGCGCGCCAGAGAATCATAATAGGACAACTGCTGCGTAGCTCCCATACGCGCGCTCAAAGGTATCGGTTCGGCACCCAAGATAGCGCGATAGAGGTTATCGTCGCGCTGCGAGAGATCGGACATGATGATCTGCATCTGATCCACCTGCTTGCCCAACACCTCCATCTCCGCCGTCAGGTTCTTGTTATACTGCATCAACGACGCCTCGCGGGGCGAAGGAAAGAAATAGAGGAAGATATAGAAGAAGATGATACCAAGGCACACACCTCCCAAGATATAATAGCCCGATCGCCGGAGCCAATAGCGGAAACCGTGCTCCACACGCTCCAATTGCAGCGTCTCCGGGTTAATACGATAATGCCGTTTGCGAATTTTTGAATTCATATCCCAATAAACTTTTTTACTTCTTATACCAGAAGAAATACTGATTCTGTTGTTTTTTCTCCTCACTCGTGCGCGCGACATAAACAGGTTCGCGCGTGTAAGGGTTGATGCCGGTGTAGAACATCGTCGTGGAGAGGGTCATGGGCGTTGGCGTAAAATCCTGCACCTGCTCCGGGCGGTAATGCATCTTTTTCGTCTCTTCGGCTAACTGCGCCATGTCGCGCTTGGTGCAACCCGGGTGCGATGAGATGAAATACGGAATCAGTTGCTGGTTCATTCCCGCCTCTTTGTTGATACGCAGGAAGAGTTCCCGAAATCTCAGATAGTTCTGCCACGAGGGTTTGCGCATAATCTTCAGTACCGCTTCCGAGCAATGTTCCGGCGCCACTTTGAGCCGCCCGGACACATGGCGCGTGATCAGTTGGCGCGCATACGCCTCGCTCATCAGGTCATAACGAATACCCGACCCCACGAACGCATGTTTGACGTACGGCAGTTTGTCCACCGTCTTGTATATATCCAACAGCGGCCCGAAATCCTGATTGAGGTTCTTGCAGATAGCCGGTTGGAGACAGCTTGCGCGCGCACATTTCTCGCAAAGCGACATGTCCTTGCCGTGCATCATATACATGTTTGCTGACGGTCCTCCCAAATCGCTCAGTACCCCATGCCAATCGGGCAATTGGCTCAGCCGCTCAATCTGCCGGAGGATAGACGCTTTCGAACGCGAGACAATCTGTTTGCCCTGATGCGCCGAGATTGTGCAAAACGAACAGCCGCCGAAACAGCCTCTGTGCATGCAAACCGACCATTTGATCATCTCATATGCCGGTATATGCTTGTCCTTGTATTTGGGGTGCGGCGTGAATTGGTACGGCAGGTCATAGATCGCATCCAACTGCTCCGTGGTCATAGGCGGATAAGAGGGATTGACCACTACCCATTGTTTGCCCACCGGCTGCACAAGAGTTGTCTGGTGGATCTTGTTCGATTCGATCTCCATGAGCCGGAAGTTCTCCGCGTGCGCCCGTTTGTCCCGCAATGCCTGCTCATGGCTTGCTAACAGGATTGATTCCGCAGGTATCTCCGTCTTATCGGATGTCAGGAACGCCGTTTGCGGCACAGTGTGCAGGCTTTCACTTTTAATTTTTAATTTTTCATTTTTAATTCTATCCGCTATCTCCGTCATGGCCTGTTCGCCCATACCATAGACCAACAGATCCGCGCCGCTATCCACCAAGATCGAAGGCATCAGTTTGTCCTGCCAATAATCATAATGGGTCAACCGCCGCATAGACGCCTCGATGCCGCCTATTACCACCGGCACATCGGGATAGAGTTCCTTCAATATCTTGCAATACGTGATCGTACAATAATCCGGCCGCATGCCGGCTCTGCCTTCCGGCGTATAAGCATCGTCCGAACGGCGTCTCTTGGCTGCCGTATAATGGTTCACCATCGAATCCATCGAACCCGCGGAGACCGCAAAATAGAGCCGTGGGCGACCGAACTTCTTAAAATCCCGGTAGTCGCCATGCCAATCCGGCTGCGGAACAATCGCCACACGATAACCGGCTGCCTCTAACACGCGTCCCAACACCGCTGCACCGAAAGAAGGATGATCTATATACGCGTCACCGGAGAAGAAGACGATGTCCACTTCATCCCAGCCGCGTAAGTCCGTCTCTTTGCGCGTGGTAGGCAGATATTTCAGCAAGTCAGCCATGTTAATTGACGATTTGACGATTGACGATTTAATCTATTTGTAAATCTAATTTCTCTTTCAGTTGTGCCAAAGCGGGGTTTTGATCCGCCATCAGTTTATATTTCTCCTCCGCCGTGAAAGCCATCTCTTCCTGCGTAAACTCCGCTTGGATCAGTTGGATCTGTATATGGTCGTTTTGCAGACGTTTACGCAACTCCTGTAGCAAGTCCGGCAATGCTTTCCGCATCAACGACAACTGCCAGGGATTCGGCATTTGGATCTCCGCGTTATGGGCATCGATCATCTTTGGCTGATAGATCTCTATCAACTCTTTCAGACGGGGTTCATCCGAATATCTTGCGCTCAGACCAACCCACGTGGAAGTGAGTTGGTCAGCCGTAAAAGGGCGGTTTTGCTCCTCCCCGGGCTGCGTGGCTGTTAGTTGTTCAGGCGTTTTCGGTGCTTCTTTCTTCAACCCCAAACCTAAGCCGATAGACGGCATTTTCGGGATGGAAGGAGGAGGTGTCTGCGTTGGTTGAGGGGTCTGAACCGTTTGAACTGGCTGCACCGGTTTGGCAGGCTGCGGAGCAGGTTGTACCGGCTGAACAGGTTGTACCGGTTTCGCAGGTTGCGGTGCCGGTTGTTGAACAGGAATATTCTGCGGCACCCCTAACTGACACAGTTTGACTAACGCTAACTCTACCGTCAGACGTTTGTTACGCGCCGTGCGGTAGTTAATATCGCAGGTATTGAGGATATCCAGCGCCTGGAACAACCACACCGGAGAACAATGCTGCGCCTGCTGAGCATACCGCTGACGGATTGCTTCGCCGGTCTCCAACAAAGGCAGTGTCTGCGGATCCTTGCTCACTAACACATCGCGCAAATGCTGCGCAAAACCCGTTACAAAATGTCCGGCGTCAAAACCGTGATTCAGCACGTCGTTGAACAGCAACAATGCCTGCGCCACATTATGCGTCAGGGCACTATCCACCAGCGAGAAATAATAGTCCGCATTGAGCACATTCAGCACCTCAATCGTGCGCTCGTAACTGATGGTCGTGCCGCAGAACGCCACCAACTGGTCAAAGATAGAGAGCGCATCACGCATACCTCCGTCTGCTTTCTGCGCCACTACATTCAGCGCCTCTTCGCTCACGGTAATACCTTCTTTCTGCGCCACGGATTGCAGATAAGCCACCGTGTCCGGCACCGTGATACGATTGAAATCATATACCTGGCAACGGCTTAGAATAGTAGGCAGCACCTTGTGTTTCTCCGTCGTTGCGAGAATGAAAATAGCATATGAAGGCGGTTCCTCGAGGGTCTTAAGCAAGGCATTGAACGCCCCGGCAGAGAGCATATGCACCTCGTCGATGATATAGACGGAGTACTTACCGATCTGCGGCGGAATGCGCACTTGGTCAATAAGCGAACGGATATCGTCCACCGAGTTGTTCGATGCCGCATCCAGTTCGTGGATATTGAACGATCTCTGCTCGTTGAACGCCCGGCAGGACTCACATTCGTTGCAGGCATCGTAGCCGTTCTGCGGGTTGAGACAGTTGATGGTCTTCGCAAAAATACGCGCGCAGGTGGTTTTACCTACTCCACGCGGACCGCAAAACAAGTACGCGTGCGCCAAATGGTTCTGACGAATAGCGTTCTGTAAGGTCTGTGTCAACGCCTGTTGCCCCACCACCGACTCAAACGTCTGCGGCCGGTACTTGCGCGCCGATACAATGTAGTTTTCCATATTGTTTATTTTTTATATGCGATACTATAAATATATTTCTCTTCCTCGTGGGTCTCGATCGTCCATTCGTCATTTTGCGCCAACACCTGTTGCAACTGCTCGAACGATGCTATTCCCACACCTTGCGCTTTGACAACCGCCTCTTTCTGCGTCCAAAGCCTCGTAAAAATGCGTGCTTGCTCCTGCTCGTTGGCGCCGGAATGTACTTGTTCCAGTTCTTCGACATTCATCACACGCCGGAGCAAATCGTCCTCGGCATGCCGGATGCCCTCTATATCAATGCCTATCGGTTTATCATCTACCGCCACGGCAATACCTTCCTTGCAATGAGAGATGCTGAACTCCGGTCCGTTCGCTATGTATGGCTTGCCGTGCTCGTTATAAGCCCATTGCTCATTGGGAAGCCATTCGCGTTCATGCAACATCAGCCAGCTTTTCAAACAGCAGAACTGCCCGAAGGTATGCTTGTACCGCAACGCTTGTTCGCGCCGTGTAGCACTCACCAAAGGAAGCATCCGTTGCACTTCCGCTTCGGTACATTCGTCCATATTGTCAAACACCACAAATCGCATCTCTCTGTCTTTTCCAGCCCTTGGTCAGATAAATAACCCGTGCCGCCAAGTGCGCAAAATAAGCGATATACAATGCCTGTGCGCCGCAAAAACGATACGTTGCTACATACATCACCACAAATCCAACCGCCGCCCAGATCATCGCGTTCCGTATCTCCGTGCCTGCCGTGGCACCCACATACACACCGTCCCACATGAACGCCAGCGCACTCACAATCGGCATCAAAATAAGCCAAATCATATATTGCTGTGCGCCTTCCAAAACAAGTTCATCACTTGTCATCAGCGCCATGCACTGATCGCCCCAAACGGCATACACCGCCGTAAAAATCAAACCCACGCCAACGCTCCAATAAAAGAGTGAGCGCACAATGGCATTCATCTCCTTTGTTCCTTGCCCCTTGTTCCTTTGTCCTTCCCCAATGGCTTTTCCGACCAGCGCTTCGCCGGCATAGGCAAAGCCATCAACAAAGAACGAGAAGAACATAAACAGCTTCATGATGATACTGCTCACCGCCAATTCGGTGTCGCCGTATTTGCTGGCAAGCGATGTAAAACCCACATACACCACCATGAAACACAACGAACGGACAAACAAGTTCCCGTTCAGCGCCATCATCCGCCGCATCACTTTCCAGCGCATTGCCGCACGCCATTGATCCGCTTGCAGCAAAGCCGGCAAATCGAAATAGCGTATCAGCAAAATCGCCAGCGCCAGCGCCAAACCGCTATATTGCGCAATCAGTGTACCCCACGCTACCCCCACTACGGAAAGCGGTGTGTAAACCGCCAACACATAACTGGCAGCCATGTTCACCACGTTCACTAATATATCCACCGCCATGGGGCTTTTCGTGTCCTGCATGCCGATAAACCATCCTTTGAAAGCCATCAGCATCAGGGTTGCCGGAGCTGCCCAAATACGGACAAAGAAATACTCGCGGGCGATTGTCGCCACCTCGTCCGAACAAGGCACTAATGCCAACACTACCGTCACAAACAACCATTGGATCGCCCAGATAGCCATCGCCGCAATAAACGCCACGGAAAGGCTCTGTCGCAATATCTTCCCGCACTCCTCCGGCACCTTTGTACCTTGTCCTTTTCCAAGAGCTTGTGCCGTGAGGCCGCTTGTGCCGATACGCAGAAAACCAAAGTTCCAGTACAGCAAATCAAAGAGCATCGTACCGATAGCGATACCTCCGATAGCTGCTGCATCGCTCAGATGCCCCACTATCGCCGTATCCACGATACCCACCAAAGGAATCGTTATATTCGCTAAAATACTCGGTATCGCCAGACGCAATATGTCCTTGTTTATACTGGTCACAAGAACAACAAAATCATCAACTGTCCTGTCAGCACGCGCAGGAACATCGTCAGCGGATAAACGGTCGAATAAGCCACCGCCGCACGGTCATTCACGCTGCTTTGCGAAGTAGCATAAGCCAATGCAGGCGGATCTGTGGTTGAACCGGCAATCAAGCCCATGAGCGTGAAATAATCCAGTTTCATCCATAACCGTCCGATCACACCGATAATCAGCAGAGGCAGCAACGTAATCAGCACGCCATAGCCGATCCACACGTATCCGCCGCCTAACAGAGTCGGAATAAAAGTCTTACCAGCGCCGAAACCAACCGCTGCAAGGAACAGCGCAATACCGATCTCGCGGATCATGAGATTCGCGGAAGTTGTCGTATAAGTGACCAAACCCCATTTCGTACCAAAAGCACCCATCAGAATAGCGATGATCAGCGATCCTCCGGCGATACCTAATTTGAACGGCTGACTCAGACCCGGTAGCATGATCGGCAGCGAGCCTAAAGCTACGCCTAATACGATACCGAAGAACAACGACGCCAAGTTCGGGGCATCCAGTTTCTTCGTGGAATTACCGAACACTTGCGCCACTTTGTCCACAGCCTCTTGTTCGCCCACCACGGTCAGACGATCGCCCATTTGCAGAATCAGATCCGGCGTTGCCAACAGCTCGATTCCGGCACGGCGGATACGCGTGATTGTAATATGATAAGCCGCACGCACCTTCAAATCGCCTATGCGTTTGCCGTTCATCTTCGGCTTCGTTACAATAATATGGCGGTTGACCAGATGTATATCTTTCTCCTTCTCTTCCCAAGGCACTTCGGTCTTTTCGCCGAGCAACATGATCGTGCGCTCGTTCTGCGCATCGCCTATAAAACGCACCTTGTCGCCCACATGCAGAATCGTGTCCGCATCGGGCATATACTCGCTTCCGGTAGTGTCCAGAATACGGCTCACCACGATGTTCACATGCGTCAATAGTTTCAAGTCGCGCACGCGAATGCCGTCTATCTGCGGGTTCGTCAGTTTCATGTCAAACGACGCCACCTGCGGTTCTTCACCTTTCGCTGCCTTTACCGCCTCTTCCTCTTTCTCTAATTTCAAGCCGAAGATCCAACGGATCAGCAGCAACGAAAAAATGATACCCACTACGCCCAGAGGATAAGCCATCGCGTATCCGGACGCTATATCGGGGTTCGAGACACCGGTTATGTCCTGATAAGCCTGCTGCGCCGCACCAAGTCCCGGCGTGTTGGTCACAGCGCCGAAGAGCACACCTGTCATCGTTGCGATATCCACACCGCTCACCACATGGATGATATAAGCCGTCAGACAGCCTAAGAAGACAATGCCCATGGCTAACATGTTCAGACTCAAACCACCCTTGCCGAACGATGAGAAAAATCCCGGTCCCACTTGCAGACCGATGGAATACACAAACAAGATCAAACCCAAGTCCTTCGCGAACGACTCCACCAACGGATCCAACGTCATGCCAAAATGACTGCATGCAATCGCGCAGAACAAAATCCATGTAATACCAAGAGTTATACCCTTGATTTTTAACTTGGAACCTAAGAAAATACCCGCGGCTATCGCTATACACAACACGAAGATAGAGTGAGCTATTCCGGTCCCGAAAAACAAATTACTAAACCATTCCATTTACTTAATTCATAAAAAACGGCACAAAATTACAAAAAAATTTTGACATGTGCAAAAAAAGTTGTACCTTTGCACAAAATTTTTTACAAACCTTAAAAACAGATACTATTATGAACGTAACAATCAATGCCGTAAATTTTGAAATGGCAGACAAACTGGAGCAGTTTATCGAGAAGAAAATGAATCGCTTTGAGCGTCACCTCAATGCCGATGACAAAGTGGAGATCCGTATGTCGGTGGTTAAACCGCAAACGAATAACAACAAAGAAGTGAAAATCAAGATTGCAGGACTCTTTGCCGAGAAGACAGCAGACACCTTCGAGGAGGGTATCGACGCATGTCTCAGCGCGATGGAGTCGCAACTCGAGAAACGTAAAAATAACTAACATTCTAATGAGGACAGATTTGGCTGCTTGCAACCTCATTACAAAAAATGCTAAAAAACAATGCACTATTTATTTACATCAGAATCGGTGTCTGAAGGACACCCCGACAAAGTAAGCGACCAGATCTCGGACGCTATTTTGGATAACATGCTGGCACAGGATCCGCAGGCTCACGTAGCCTGCGAGACCCTTTGTACGACCGGTCAAGTCGTCATCGCCGGCGAAGTAAGTTGCAACGGATGGATTGATATCCAGCGCGTTGTACGCAAAACAATCGCAGAGATCGGTTACACCAAAGCCGAGTACAAATTTGAGGCGGAGAGTTGCGGTATTCTTACCGCGATTCATGCGCAGTCGCAGGACATCAACATGGGCGTCAGCCGCGCTACCGAAGAAGAACAGGGCGCCGGAGACCAAGGTATGATGTTCGGCTACGCAACCGACGAGACCGATAACTACATGCCTCTCACCTTGGATTTGGCACACACCTTAGTTTATACGCTCGCGCGCATACGCAAAGAAGGAAAACAGATGCTTTATCTCCGTCCGGACAGCAAATCGCAGGTGACTATCGAATATGACGAGCAAAACCACCCTGTCCGAATTGACACCATCGTCCTTTCTACCCAGCATGACGAAGGCGTAACGCCGCAGATGATCAAGAAAGACATCATCGAGATTCTCCTGCCGCGCGTGGCAACACGCGACTCGCGTTACTCGCATCTGCTCCATGAGTTCCTGGCGGACCCCAACGCCAAACTGTTAGTGAACCCCACCGGCAATTTCGTGATCGGTGGTCCTCACGGCGACACGGGTCTCACCGGACGTAAGATCATCGTGGACACATATGGCGGACGCGGCGCACATGGTGGTGGTGCTTTCTCCGGAAAAGACCCGTCGAAAGTGGATCGCTCGGCGGCATATGCTGCACGTTGGATCGCCAAAAACCTGGTGGCAGCAGGCGTAGCGCACGAAGCACTCGTGCAAGTGTCATATGCCATCGGTGTAGCAGAACCTGTCTCTATTTACGTCAACACATACGGCACCGCGCAAGTGCAGAAAAGCGATGCTGAAATCGCACAAATCGTTGCGAATCTCTTTGACTTACGCCCTGCGGCTATTATTCGCGCCCTCAAACTGACACAACCAATGTACGAAGAAACAGCCAAATACGGACATGTGGGACGTACCAACGAAGTAGTCACCAAGTCGTTTATTGATGCAGACGGAAACACCTATACACGCGAAGTAGAATTATTCACATGGGAGAAACTCAACCGAATAGAAGACGTCAAAGCCGCGTTTGGCTTGTAATAGCTATCGTGCTGGTAGCCGTGGCTGTCGATCAGGCTATCAAACTCTATATCGCGACACATTTTGCTTTGGGCGAGAGCCATGAGGTTACCTCATGGTTCTGGCTCTGTTTTGTGGAGAATAACGGTATGGCGTTTGGTATCGAGTGGTTTTCCAAATTAGCTCTCACGCTTTTCCGGCTTTTGGCTGTCGGCCTGCTCGGATGGTACACACACACGCTCATTCAGAAACCCGAAACGCCCACCGGCTACATCGCTACGATCGCTTTCATCATTGCCGGAGCGTTAGGAAACATCATTGATTGCGTCTTTTATGGCAAACTCTTCGGCTATGCCGGATGGTTCTATGGACGTGTGGTGGATATGTTCTATTTCCCGCTCATCCATAATTCCGCCGGAGAAGTGCTTTTCTTCCGTCCGGTCTTCAATTTCGCCGACTCCTGCATCACCTGCGCCGTTGCGGCGATCCTCCTTTTCTACCTCAAGGAACTCAACCAATCAATGAAGGACTAAAAATATCAAATTTCAAATCTCAAATATCAAATCACAAATAGCATTATTGCTCCTCTCAGCAATAATGCTCGTTTCCTGCCGTCCGAAGGGTATTCTTCACTCTTGGGAGATGAGGCGAGTAATGGTGGATTTGCATAAGACCGATGCGATCCTCCAACTCAACGGTATGGCGTACGGACATGAGGAAGAGAAAGCGATCTATTACTCCATCGTCCTTTCCAAACATGGTATTACGCAGGCGCAGTTTGACTCATCGTTGGTGTGGTACACGGCTCACCCGCAGCTCTTCGATAAGATTTATCCGCGCGTGCTCAATGATCTCAAAGCCGAGGAGGATCAGTTCATCGCCATGCACGAAGCCGAACTGAATGCTCTACCAGCCCCCATTGAGGAGACAGCTCCCGAACTCCAGACGCCGACTTTCACACCCGCGCAGTTGGACAGTGTCTTGTGGATAATAAGAAACGGATACCCCTCCTCTTGGAATATCCGTCCTGACGCACAAACGCCTCACATTCCTTTCCTGCCCGAATAAGTCATTTTTATAACACCTAAAAACTCTCTCGCAGACTGTATAAAATCATGCTGCCCCCGTAAATTTTTATGAGCGAAATACCGCATTCACAAAATATATTACATAACCTTGTCCGGGGGAGCAATCAATGCATAATCTTGAAAATCAGCTCCTTCCATAAATCCGCATCTTTAGCGGAGGGATTATTGATACCCTTGGAGCGCGCATCTATCTCACGCAAATAGCCGATAATAAGAAATGTCTTTCCTGCCGGATAACGTCGTGCAGCAGTTTGATAATCCTTTACGAAATAAGGGTTGATACCTAACTCTTTCGCTACTACACCCTGGCTCTTATCCGGCATATAATGGTACATCAGCAGATTGCTGAAGAACGTGAACAACGGTGCGATCTCACGAATGATCACATGCTCTTTCGTGCTGGCGAAATACTGCGTGATCCTATTGGCACGAGCTACATCACCGCGAATGATAGCAGCCTGTAACTCCATGATATTGAAATCTTTCGACACGCCGATGTTCCTTTCCACCAACGCGGCATCGATGGTATTTACCCCTTCCGGCCGTCCGGCTATCAATTTCTCAAGTGCCCCCACGATAGCGGACAGATCCGTTCCTAAATGGTCTGCTAAGATAGGCGCTACACGCGGATCGATATTCACTGCCGAACCCCTACCCTCTGCCGCGGACTGTCTGTTGAAATCGGCAATATAGGTATTGATCCACCGCTCCACTTCATAGTCTCGCAACTTGTCGCTTTGCAACCATGCCACATGAGTACTCTCCGCTGCTTTTTTCCATACACCGGTGCGTTTATCCGGCTTGCCGTTATAGCAAAGAACCAACACCGTCTGGGGCATAATATTATCCAGATACGCATTCAGTGCTTCCCATTTCTTGACAGCCTGCGCCTCCCGAACGATCACCACTTTCTTTCCACCCATCATCGCAAAACCGCGTGCTGCCCCGATCACTGAAGCTATATCTGCTCCCTGCAAATCGCGGCCATAGACGATCTGCTGGTCAAACTCACGCGCCATGTCATCCAAGGCATTCGCAGCGATATACTCAAAGACGCGATCCGTGTAATACGGCTCTTCGCCGCACAACACATAGATCGGAGCATATTCCCCCGCGCGCAAAGCACGCATTATATCGTCATACTTCTTTACCATCACGCACTGTGTGTTTTTCTCGTTACAATAGATCGCATCGTCAGGAAGAAATACTTGATATCCGTCCTTATCGGATGCTCCAGATACTCGGTCAGATACTTGTCCTCGCTTGCAAATAGTTCATCAAACGTGTCCGGGTGATCAATATAGAACGGTGGTATCAAGCCCGGCTTACACATGGTGCGCTTATCTTGCAGCCACTGCGGATAAGTGTCAAACATCGTTCTGCTCAACGGACGAACACCCACTAACTTCACATCTCCTTTGATCCAGTTGATCAACATCGGCAACTCGTCTAACCAGTACTTGCGCAGGAACTTACCCCAGTTCGTGATCCGCCAATCGTCATTCGACTTATCGGATATATCCATGCCTCCGCGGGCATCGAACACGTATTTCTGGATATACTCGGCATAAGGGTGCATTGTACGGAACTTGTAGAAATACTTGATCTCCTTGTTCTTGCACACACGCGGAAGTTTAATCATCGGGCCATAAACCTTGAATTGTTCTTGCGGATAGGGCTGCGATTTGCGATGCGCGAACACATACTCAATATGTCCCATCGGCACAATCTCATCTACTTCAAATCCGCAGTAATACAACCGTCCTAACACCTCCGTCTTACTCAGCATACGCTTCCTTCCTTTCGTCACATCGTAGTATAGCCTGCTGACCAACATCAACCTTGGCAACACACGCTTGCGGAAGAAATACAGCGAATAAGCAAACCAGCGGATAACAGGCGGATAGGACTGCAAGAACTTCTGCTTCATGTACTCCTGCGGACGGTAACAGCACACGTACCGGCCATCATCCGGCAGTTTTTGATTGACAATACAGAACCGCCTGTTAATGCCTTTGGCATCATTGAGCAGGGTCAAATCGACCAATGTTTTATACTGATAATCAGGTATTTGCAGGAAAGCGAAACGATTTCTGTCGCAGATAGACTTGGTCTGCCTGTTGTTCAACTGCGCCTTTTCCAATAGCATCTGATAATCCTCTTCCGTTGTTACGCTCAGCACAGACTGATGGATAGACTCAATCGACTCTGCACTACGTATCTCATCGGGACGTTTTACTTGGGCGTTCTGGCGTTGTTCGGGTTGCATTACCGGCACGGTCATGTTCGTCGCGTACTTCCAATAATGCTCCATTAACACCACTACCGTTTCGATAGCGCCGACAACCAGAATTGTCCACATTGCCACATTAGGAGACAAGCCCCAAGGTAACTTCGGCAGAATCCACCAACATAAACCGATCAGTATGCCGGCATTGACCAGCAGAGCTAACCATGCCTGCCAAAACCAAGTCTCTTTGTAGGATCGATACACCTGCGTCAAGAAACCGATGCCGATCCACAGCACCGTCAACACGCCGAACATCGCCCAATAAGCCCCCATTTGGCTCTTATCGGCAGCCCAACGCCATAACATGCAGGCGAATATCGCAATGATCCACACCACAATATCTATACCTACTCGTCTATACCATCCTTCTCGTATCATTCTTTATTTATTGGAGTTAACATTTTCATTTACGTATTTTTTCGCGCCAATTTCGTGGGTATTTCGCGGGTTTTTCGCGGGTCTTTCGGGATCTCACTTTAAAATTTCTCAACTTCATCGGTATTATGTGCTGGTTTTGTCCTAATTAAATGCTACTTATGTCCTATTACCGATTCGTTCTTTCAACTTTCCACTAGGAGACTTCTTTCAACTTTCAACTATCAACTCTCAACTTTTTCCTTCACGCACTCGGCGATGAAAGCAGCAATCTGTTTCGGTTCGAGACCGGCTACATTGAGCACGAGATCATAGTTCCGTGCATCATAGCGGCTCTTACCGCTGAACGTATGCGTGAAGTTCTCACGCGCCTCATCCACCTTATCAATCAGCAGATCCGCACTACCCTCGTTGATATTCAGTCTTCGCGCCACTTTGTCGCGACGGAATGCACGGTCGGCGATTAGGAACACCTTGAACGCATTGGGGTTATCGCGGAAAATATGGAAACCCGTACGGCCCAGAATCACGCACGACTCTTTCTCTGCCAGCGAACGAACGATAAACTCCTCATCGTTGTACAAGTCCTGCGAAACCGTCTCAAACCACCAGCTTTTCTTCATGCCCTTCACTTTGTCGATATCTTCCTGAGTCATATTATACCTTTCCTCGAGCTGTTTCAACAATCCCTTGTCGTACAACTCGACACCTAACAATTGCGATAACTCGACAGCAATCTGCCGTCCGCCGACTCCAAACTCTCGTCCTATAGTTACTACAAATTTCTTATCCATAGTATAAATTTGTTTTGCGGTGCAAAATTACAAAAAAATTCCCACATACGCAAGCATATGCAGGAAAATCTTCAAAATTTAATCGTATTGCAGCATAAATACGGCTTTTCGAGCCTTTCACCCTTGCGTTTCCGAGAGCAAAAGTTTCAAATCCGAAAGGGTCAGCGCATGTGTCGTGTTCTGGTCATGAAGCAGCGCGTCCGCCAAATCGCGTTTGGTCTTGTGTAACCGCAGGACCTTCTCCTCTATTGTGTCCGCTGCTATCAGATGATACACCGTCACATTGCGTTTCTGCCCGATGCGGTATGCACGGTCTGTGGCTTGTTGTTCAATAGCAGGATTCCACCACGGATCCAAATGCAACACATAATTGGCTCCGGTCAAGTTCAGACCAAGTCCTCCTGCCTTCAGCGAGATAAAGAACACCTGCGCTTCTCCGCGTTGGAAAGCCTCGACCATCTCTTTGCGCTTGACCAAAGACGTCGATCCGTCCAAATAGAAAGTTGTGATCTCCTTGCCGACAGCTTGTTGCGCCATGTGCAGGAAAGAGGTGAACTGCGAGAACACCAACACCCTATTTCCACCGGTCACAATCTGTGAAATCAACTCCGTAAAATCCGCCAATTTACTGCCGCCGTTATTCGCCACGGTAGTTCCGTTCGGCACTAAATCCAGCGAACAAGCCGCCTGTCTGAGCCGCGTGATAGAAGCCAGGACGTTCATATCCACTTTCTCAGCCTGATCGACCATCTGCTGCGCCTCAATACGCAACGCCTCATACGCAATGCGCTCGTCGGCACTCAACTCTATCCTTCGAATAATCTCTGTCTTCTCCGGCAGTTCATCAATCACTTCCGCCTTCGTGCGCCTGAGCAAAAACGGCTGTAACATTCTCCGTAGCAAGGCCTGACGCTGTTTGTTGTGCTCCGCCTCTATCGGCATGATAAAATCATGCGAGAACGTTTCAAATGAGCCGAGCAACCCCGGATTGATAAACTGGAATAAGTTCCACAGCTCCGACAAATAGTTCTGCAGCGGTGTTCCGGTCAAAGCAATCCGCATTTCGGCTTTCAGGCTCATCGCAGCCTGCGACATTTTCGTGGCTCTGTTCTTGATCGTGTGCGCCTCGTCCAGACATACCACATTCCACGCCTTGCCTGCCAACATCTCCGCCTCGCGCACCAACAAACCGTACGTCATTAGCACCACATCGTAATTCCCTACCTTTTCAATCAGTTGCGCACGATCATCCGCTTCATTGAACACATGCACATTGAGCGTCGGAGCAAAGCGCAGGATCTCATTCTGCCAGTTATACACCACCGACGCAGGAGCTACCACCAGCGATGCGCCTTTCTTCGCACGCGCCAACAGCACCGCGATCGTCTGCACCGTCTTACCAAGACCCATATCATCCGCCAGACATGCCCCTGCTCCCCATTCTGCAAGCCGCATCATCCATCGGTAACCGTCCTCCTGATACGCACGCAACGTAGCCTGCAATTCCTTCGGCACCTCGATCGTCATCTGCGCCGCACGGTCAATCTTCTCCAGCAGCGTCTTAACTCCCTTGTCCTCACGCAGAATCGTCTGCGGATTAGCCATCAACTCACCCAATAACCCTATCTCGTACCGCGGAATAACAACGCTGTTCTTGCGTACCTGCGCGAGTTGCTGCACAGACGATAACTGTTTGGCGAGCCGCTCGTTCAATGCCAGAAACTCCGTATCATTGAGCCGCACGAACCGCTTACCGACCATATTCGCCTGCATCAATTTCAGCAGTTCCGCCGCCGAGAGTATCGTCTTTTCATCCAACTGCAACTCACCCTCTACCTCAAACCAGTTCTGCTTCGTCCGCAGCCCCATTGAATAAGTCTCCTCATTCGCTGCCTGTTTGATGCTCACCTTCGCTCCCTCAAGCCATTCTATCGCGAAAACCTCCTCATTTTCAGCCTGATGCGCCGCCACAAACTCCATCAACCGCAGCACATCCTCGATCTCAATCGTCTGCGTCTCATTCGCTAACAGGATATTCAGTTCGCTCTCCGCAAAATCACTAAGTATCTGCAAACGAACCGTTTCCGTCTCGATATCTCGTTCTACTTGATACCGAACTCCCTCTTTCTCATCAAAAATAACCGTCTTGCCCTCTCCCGGAAAGAACCGCAACTTGCCTCCTCTGAGCGGCTGTACGCTGCAACTCATCTCAAAACTGCCATGACGCGGCGCCAGACGCAGCACGATCGTTGCCTCTCCTCGCACATGTTCCAGAGTCGAACCGCCTTCAATCAAATCCGAATGAACCTCTATCCGACTGCTCACAGCCGTGATAAACTCCTTCAGTTTCGCCTCTCCTGCCACAGGAATAGGTCCTAATTTCAGCAATGCGCTGTATGCTTTCTGCTCATACTCAGACAGCTCGATCACCACAAAACTCGTCTCGCTCTCTTTCACGACCCACGGCGATGTCAGCGAATAGACATATTTGCCCATTTTGACATTCGACGACAAGACCAACGCATCCCCTTGCCGTTCGATACTGAGGTACGCATGCTCTTTACGAACCGACACCGGTACAAATTCGCTAATCCTCTTTTGCAACAACACCTTGTCCGTGTCCGCCAAGAACGGCAGATAATCCTCTTTCCTGCCCCAATTAGGGCGGTAGTAGTATTTGGTATGCCCCACGGTCTTGCGTAAGCGTTCGAAAATCTGCCGGTCGCAATCGTCCATAAAATCGTACCCTGTCGTGAAATACGTCTGCGCCGACACATTATACGGCAGACTCCAACTGCCGTCGATGCAGAGTTTTTGCTTCCTCGGAATAATCGAATAGTCATCGCCGTACTTCTCCATCACATACACTAACCGCTGCTGAATCTTCGTCTTTTTCTTTCCCTTCTTACCCTTTGTCTCCTCCTCATCATTCCCGTTCGCCGCTCGCATCAATCCCTCCAGCACCATCTCCCAGCGATTCGTCTCCTCACTCTTAACTTCTCTCAACTCTTCACTCTTATCTCTCAACTTTATATTCTCCGCCTTTTGTTTGAGATCCGCAACGATATCTTCCACTTCTGCCTTGTGCGCTGCCTTCTTTCTCACGTCCCTCAGATAATACAGCACCGCCACTTCATGCTTGCAAAACTCACCATAATCGTAAGGACATGAACAACGATGAGACCCTATCGTCCCATCGTCATCAATCTCCATTCGCACGCGATAGTTCTCGCTCCCCAATACCTCAGCCGTTACTTCTCCGTCTTCCTCTGTACATTCCGTCACCGCCCCCGAGCGGTAATATCTCCTTCCCCGCTGCACTATCACCGACTCTACCTCATGCTCAAAATTATCTATCCTCACTGCCATGTTTTGAATTCTTTAATTGCTAATTTTGAATTATTAATTTAAGTTTCCCTGTTGTTTTTTGTAAATCAAAAACGCGGCGGTACGACCTTGCGGTCTAATGCTTATCGGCTCTTGGTCTCAAGTGAATAAATTCCCTTGCGCCCAATATCCAATAAT
>OCVV011307592.1_pt1 | contig 24466 bp, 23 predicted proteins | sample 1539721 | NCBI WGS metagenome assembly OCVV01 (sample SAMN02144230, study PRJEB22623) | gut metagenome | biome: sheep rumen | host: Ovis aries | place: New Zealand
TCCATCTTGCTAGCCTGCCAGTGCACAAAGACTCTCTTTGCACCAGCCTCATAACACTTCTTAGCCACAATAGCAGCAAAGTCTTCTTCAAAAACAGCAGTACGAATCACCACGTACTGGCCTTTTTGAATGTTGGCGCCGGTCTTAACAATCAGTTCTGCATATTTTTCAATCAAGTCTTGATTCATTTCTCATTCTCGCTTTCTTTTCGTGAAGCCTTAGTGTTTTTGTTCTCAGATTCATCCTTCGTTTCATGGTCATGCTTTACCTGAATTGGTACAGTAAAAGTTTCTTTTTCTTCAATCACTTTGCTGTTATCCTTGCTTGGATCATAACCTGGTTTATCACAAAGGCATTTTCCACAATGAGGACAGATATAATGTTTGTGGCACTTAGGACATACCTTAGCCTCGCGACGATCAAATCTCTTAAAACACTTCCAACAATAATCTTTGTAATAGGCTTGTCTTTTTCTACGTTCTTCATCACCATATGTTGCCAAAGCCCATACAGCCAAACTTGAACCGATAGCAGACCCAGCAACACTACCAATGATTAAAAAGCCTTGCATCAAAAAAACCATACCAATGCAGAATGCAATCGTCAAAGTAATTGCGATGATAATCGGGACAAGTCGATTTTCAGCTTCTCCAATCACCCATGCATAGATGATAGTAAAAGCGACTAAACCGACAAAAAACAATGGCCAGGCACCCATAACGCATTCATTATACCAAAAATGCCCGTCGTTGACGGGCAAAGGTTTAGTTTTATCTGAAATGAACCATCACTTTATTCCTGATACTCAGGAATGCGTCTCAGACTCTTCTTCATGATAACCAGGATGTTCCTCAAGGAATTTCTGATGAAGCGTATTGACATCCTCATCATTTAACAAGCCATTATTATAGGCTTTTTGAGGATTATAGATATCACCATCTTGAGTACAGAGGCACAACCAATTTCCCCCACACGGAAATTGACAAACAATAATACCACTGATTTCGACATCAACAATCGCAGTTGTAACATCAATATCCGGTTGTGCAGTTTCAAAAGATACCAAATAGTTTTCATGGAATATACCAAAGTCCTTGGTAATGGTATACCACATCACAAAGGTATCGGAATAATGCTCACCATATCTTTCCTGAAGAAATGACTTTTTACATTTCTCATAGTAAGAATCACGGATGAAGGTGGCCTGCTTAGATGTAAGATTTCCAACAGCTGGATGATCCGCCATCACTTCCGGTTCTGGATAATAATCCAAAAAAGATGAAGAATTAGTGTTGCAGGAAAACAACGCCAAAGACGACATCAATATCGATAAGAACTTATGCTTCATAAAATCTTCCTCCTTTTCTTTACATACATGAAATGATGATGTTCATCAAATCGGTTGCATAAATTGTAAGGCACCAAAAGCAATAAGTACATATTTTTAGGATATTTTGCCTAAAAACAAACACTAAACCTTGTTCACAGATAATTAAATGTACATTATGTCCAATATTTCCATTAGAAATTCTATGTGAGAATCTCACTTTTTACATATTGTTTCAATCTTCGTAAAAGATTCAACTTTTTGTTTTCATCAAAAAATGCCCGTCGTTGACGGGCAAAGGTTTACTTATTTAAAGCGGCGGTAATCGCTCTTTCTTCCTTGGAAATCGTATTTGGTGAATACTCAATACCATATTTCTCACAGATTTCCTTAAGGATTTCCTGAGAATGAATGGCAGAGTCAGAATCACATTCCAATTCATAATCGAGATGATCACCATAAGAGTTCTGAGAAATATCCAAAACAGAATCTTTGTATTCTGTTTCTTTTCTGAATGTAGTCAGGGTAGCCAAGACTAAAAGTTCATCAGCATTGATCTGTAAGATATCTAAGAAATTACGAATGTCACCCTTAGGGAAGATATTCTTATCAATCAGACTTTCAGCCTGTTCTCTTGTTAAAGCCTGATTCTTTTCTAATAGGCCTTCAGAGAGAGGAGCTTTAAGAGTAAAAACAAAATTCTGTCCGCTTTCACGGATACGAAGAATCATGCCATATTTTTTCAAAACCTGACTGCGGCTATCTAGATAGTAGTTGGTCTGAACCAAACTGACAGTGGGGAATCTCAGTTCCTTGACAAGACGATCATAATTTTCCTTTGATAGAAGTACTTTTGCTTCGATTTCAATATTATTGCTGGACATAATAAACCTCTTTCAATGTCAATATATGATACAATAAAGCAGTCAAAATAAAAAGAGATAAGAGAACTATGAAACCCTGTCATTTCGCTGTATATTCCAAAATGTTCGAAAATAACTCCGTGATGATTGAAAAACTGAAAAAGGAACTTGGTCAAAACGGATTTGTTTATGATGAAAATAAACCTAGCCTGATTATTGTTTTAGGTGGTGATGGATCATTCATGAGAGCAATTCACGATCCAAAACTCCCACGTGGAAAAGATATCAGCTATCTACTTTTCAACACCGGTCATCTAGGATTCTATTCTGATTATGCCAAAGGAGAAGAAGATGACTTCATCCACGCTTTAATCAATCAAGAACCTGAGGTTGAATATCTTCCTTTCTTCCGTTTTGTCATCGACAAGAAGAAAGAGCATCACTTCATCAACGATATCGCCATACAGACTGGTGAAACCGTCTTTATGGATGTCTATGTCAATGATGAGATGCTAACCGAGAGCAGATGCAATGGTATTGTCATTGGTACACCGACTGGGTCCTCTGGTTATCTTCTCTCTTTAAATTCCCCTGTGGTCATCAACTCTCCTGATCTTTATCAGTTTTCTCTTATTTCTCCTTGTCATAACCGTTTATTTCCAAATACCATCACCAAAGCAATCATCGGTGGTGATCAGGAATTGAAAGTCATCATTCACGAAGGGAATTTCGATATCTATGTCGATGGTGGTCATAAGACCAAACTAAAGGGACATGAGTTTACCTTCTCTCATAAAAAGGATGAACTTGTCTCCTTGCTTCATCTGAAGAGCATCACAGTTGTATCACGTATCAGAAAAAATATTTCCGGAAAGGAAGATTAATCATGGAACCATATATCATTATCATCATTGTCGTCGCTTGTTTACTTGTCATCGCTTTAATAGCCTTCTTTGTCATTTCCTATAACAAGAAGAAGAAAATTGCTGAATCAGAAGCTGAAGTCAATGAAAAAGTGGAACAGTCCGCTTCTAGATTAGCCTTGTGCTTTGGTGGAAATGACAACATCTCTAAAATCACCACGGCGGGAAGTCGTGTCACAGTCATGGTCAATGACCCTAGCAAAATCAACAAGGATGATATCAACAAAGAATTAGATAACGTCATGTTCATGGGCAACAAAATTGTCTTTGTCATCGGCTCAAAAAGTGAAGACTTCTCTAACCTCTTAAAAGAAAATACCGACAAAACTTCAAACTGATAAGCAAACAACTTAGATTACCTTTAAGGCATCGTAAAGATGCCTTTTTCTGATGTTTAAAGAAAAAAGACTATCGACCTACCTTTTGGCAAGCTGATAGTCTATTCATCATTCAATAATACCTAATTCAACAAGATCATCTTCCAACTCATATTTGGGAAGACCCATGATGGTGTACATATCACCCTGAAGAATCTTGGAATAGATGAAGTCCTTATCCTGAACGCCATAAGCGCCAGCCTTATCATAAGGAGAACCCGTATCTAAATACATCTCAATTTCAGCATCTGCCATCTTTTCGATGTAGAGTTTTGCCACTACGACGCGATGGCACAATTCTTTTTCCCCTTTGAAGATAGAATAAGCAGTGACAATTTCATGTGTCTCACCGGACAACTCACGAAGCATGCGAAGCGCATCATCGTGATCTTTTGGTTTACCTAACTGTTCTCCTTTAAATGAGACCATGGTATCCGAAGAAATGACAATATCGTCTTGATGATCTTTCGCAACAGCTAAGCCTTTGCCTCTGGCTTCTTCAAGGCAGAGTTTTTTTACATCATCTTCATGGACTTTTCTCTCATCGAAACTCGATGGAATACAAACGAAGGGAACATCATCAAGGATTTCCTTGAGGATTTCTTTTCTACGTGGAGATTGACTCGCAAGAATAATCATGATTAAGCCTCTTGAGTATAAGAGAGAATGACAGGAATAATCATCGGATTACGTTTGGATTCACGATATAGGAAGTGCTGAGTGGCATTCTTGACCGTAGTTCTGATATCCGCGTAGGTGACTTTCTTGTTGGACTTGAGAAGTCTAGAGACTTCAATGCCGATGATTTCACCAGCCTTCTTCTGCAAACCCTTCTTATTAGAAGAGATAAAGCCACGGGATTCGACCACTGGAGTGGAGATCAAACGATTGTTGTTTGGATCGATGACGACAAACACACCGACCATACCTTCATTGATCAAAGTGGAACGATCGCGGATGACGGAGGTAGAAATACCAACAGGGGACTTACCATCGATATAGATATTATCCGCATGGACCGTGCCACCACGGGTCACCTTGTGATTGATGAGGTAAAGAACATCACCATTTTCACAGACGAAGGTGTGATCCTTGGCTAAACCGCATTCCACACCGATTCTAGCGTGAAGTTTAAGCATTCTATATTCGCCGTGAACTGGCATGAAGTATTTCGGTCTTGCCAACTTCTGGAAGAGTCTCATTTCCTGCTTGGAAGCATGACCAGAGGCATGAAGATTGGTAAAAGCAGAATTGGTGATGACTTCCGCACCAAGTCTGGTCAACTGGTTGACCAGGGCATTGATGGAAGAGGTGTTACCTGGAATTGCAGAAGAAGAGAAGACAACAGTATCACCAGGAATGACGTGGATAAAGCGATGATCGCCACGAGCAATACGGGATAAGACCGCCATCGGTTCACCCTGAGTACCCGTACAGAGAATGGTGATCTGAGATGGTGGAAGCGTCTTTAATTCATCTGGACGAGCCAAGAATTCATCTGGGCAACGGATATAACCAAATTCTCTGGCCGCTTCAATATTGGATTCCATGGAACGACCAAAGACAATAATCTTTCTCTTGAAACGAATGGAGGTCTCAATGATCTGTTCAATACGAGAAATATTGGAGGCGAAGGTGGAGATGATCAGTCGGCCATTGGCTTCATTAAAGACATCGGTGATGCCTCTTAAGACCATATGCTCAGAGTTGGTATAGCCTTCTCTTTCCGCATTGGTGGAATCCGCCATGAGAAGATCGATGCCCTTATCGCCAAATCTCACCAACTTGGACATATCAAAATCATGATCCACTGGAGTCAAGTCAATCTTGAAGTCACCAGATTCACAAATGGTACCCTGTGGGGTCGTGATATATAAACCGAAGGAATCTGGGATAGAGTGCGTGACATGGAAGAATTCAACTTTGAAATCACCAAATTTCAAAACATCATCTTCATCATATTCCTTGATCTTGGTGTTGGTAGGAATTCTTGCATCGCTAAGCTTATGACGAATTAAGGCACAAGCGATCTTTGGTGCATAGATGACTGGAAGATCAATCTGCTTGAGAAGGAATGGAATACCGCCGATATGGTCTTCATGACCATGGGTGATGACAAGACCTTTGATCTTGGACTGGTTTTCCACAAGATGCGTGTAATCCGGAATGATGTAATCAATACCGGGCATGGAATCATCAGGGAATAAAACGCCACAGTCAACGATGAGAATGGAATTATCATTCTCAATGCAGTAGATGTTTTTGCCGACCTCTCCTAGGCCGCCTAAGGCATAGATTTGAACAGGAGAAGTGAGCTTTTTAGTTTCAGACATATAGTATTACCTCAAAAAATCTTATAAAAACGCAAAATATGCGCAAAATCCTCAATAAAGAAACTTCAATTTTGATTATTTTACCCTAGAAAGTGCTCTCTAGGCAATATCTAGTGGTTAGAAAACGCTTTTATCTTCGATAAATCCGAAATTTTAAAACACCATCACGGAAGAAATCGTGATGGTGAATCAATGTTTTGTTTATGCTACTCGATAGCAATGGCGTCAGGATCGACCATGTATGGATCTCTACGATCAATCTTATCGGTGTATAAGACACCATTGAGATGATCGTATTCATGCTGGAAGACAATGGCTGGATAACCGACAAGTCTTAAAGTGACCTGCTTGTCAGAAACCACATCATATGCTTCTAACGTGATCTTGTAGTAGCGATAGACATAACCTGGCTTATCCTTAGGGACAGACAAGCAGCCCTCACCGGCAGCAAGATATGCCTTCTTAGCCGAACTGGAGATGATCTTAGGATTGACTAAGCCATACTCATAATGCTTATCTCCATCATCGAGATAGATAGCAAAGAATCTCTTGGAGATACCAATCTGAGGAGCGGCAATACCAACACCAGGACGGATATTATGTTCCTTAGCAAATTCCTCGTCCTGGGATAACTTCAGGTATTCGACGCAATCCAAAATCGTCTGTCTTAGTTCGTCCGACAATGGTAAAGTGACCTCTTCGGCCTTCTGATGAACAACTGGGTCATCAACCGTGTAAATCTTAAATAGTTTCATAATGCAAAACTATTATAGCAATTTTTTTGAAATTGATAAGTAATATACTTATAATTATTTAGCAATGACTGAAACAGAATTCCAGATAGAAGAATTCGAATTCCTTGAGAATTTGAAAAATTCTTCCCTTTACCAGCGAATGAAAGAATTATCTAAGATGATCAATGCCGATGAAGGACTAAATCATCTCGCCGAAGAAAGAGATTCCTATATGGCTTTAGCCGATAAGGAAAAAGACGATGAGAAGAAACACGAACTTCTTGTTTTGTTCAATCAGAAAGATAATGAATTACGCTCTTCTCCACTCATGAAAGAATATCTTTCCATCTATCAGTCTTTACGCGCTATACTTACTAATCTTGCGGATGCTTTGACAAAGGAAATTAAATTATTATGATCAGAATCATCGGCGGAATCTACAAAGGCAGATTCCTAGAAATACCAAACAGCAAAGTCACTCGTCCCACCATGGACAAGGTCAGACAAGCCATCTTCAACATCCTTTCCCATAAAACGGAAAACGCCATCGCCTGCGATTTGTTCGCCGGCTCTGGTGCTATGGGACTAGAAGCTCTTTCCCGTGGCGCCAAGAAGTGTTATTTTGTAGATAAGGACAAAGGAACCTTCTTCTTGATGAAAGGTAACGTCAAAGCCTTAAACGTCCCCCAAGAGCAATACGAACTCTTCTGTGGCGATTATCGCGTCTTCATCAAAAGAAGCGCAGGCCTGAAACTAGACCTGCTCTTCCTTGATCCACCCTATAAGATGGATATCAACGCCGATATCATCAAAGACATGGATAGCCGAGATATGTTTGCTCCTGGTGCAGTCATCGTCTCTGAACAAGAAAAAGCCAACAAAGAAATCGAAGGCTACAGCATGAAAGAATATCGTTATGGCGCCAAACACGTGGCCGTCTATACGAAGGAGGAATGATTATGAAAATTGCCGTGTATCCTGGATCATTTGATCCATTAACCAACGGACATCTCGATGTCGCATTAAGAGCCAGAAAAATCTTTGATAAGATTATCATCATGGTCGCCGATAACGCAGCTAAAAGCGGCCACTATATGTTCACTGCCGAAGAAAGAGTCGCCATGGCCAAGGAAGTCTTTAAGGATATGGATGGCTTTGAAGTCGTCTCTACCTCTAAGCTAGTCGTCAAGGAAGCCAAGAAGCTTGGTGCCCAGGCCTTGATCAGAGGTTTAAGAGCTGTGACGGATTATGAAGCCGAATACCAGCTTCATGAAGTCAACGAATATCTCGAACCAGAAATCGATATGGTCTATCTCATGGCCCACAAGGATCAAGCCTTTGTCTCTTCTAGCAACATCAAGGAAATCTTCTTCCAGCACGAAGATGTCTCTAATCTCGTCCCTGCTCCCGTCTTTCAGGCGATGAAGAAAAAAGAAAAACATTAATATCATAATAACAGGTAGAAGCCTCTTAGTTGGCTTCTACCTGTTTTCGTTTACAGTAGCAATAAATCGTTCTCTTCTCATCTAGGATTGGATTATAGACATCCTCAATCGTCTTATAAAGTTCAAATCCATTCTTTAAGGCAACCTTCTGAGAAGCAACATTCTGATCATGACAACAGATAATTAGAACATCGGCCATACCGCCTTCAAAAATGGCTTTAGAAGCCTGAAAAAGAAGTCTAGACATAATTCCTCTATTCCAGTAGTCCTTGCTTAAGACATAGCCGATTTCGATAGTGTGCAAATTAGGAAAATCACTTTTCCTTGTTGTTCTTTCTATCAAAGAAAAAGAACCGATGACATGATTTGTCTTCTTTTCAACGATAGCAAAGGTGTTAGGATCAACAAGAAAGTGATTGTATAAGACAGCCTGGCTTTCTTCTTTTGAAGTGTGGTGTTTCCAGCCGGCGTTTTCACCAACCCCAATAACAGAAGCATACAAAAAGATATCTTCTAAATCCGACTGTTTGAAAGGACGCAGGTACACGTCTTTAGTTTCTATTTCCAGCATAAGAAAATTATAACACGATAAAAGGCCACCTTAGTGGCCTTGTGTTTATCTGAGTTTGATCTGGAAGTTGTAAACATCAAGCATCTGCTTGGCAACTTCAGAATCGGAAGTGTTGGATAAGGAACCAACCATACCGAAGATAACCTTGGAAAGGTTAGCATCATAAGTATAACCCTTAGCACCGTTATCATGAGTGAAAGTCAAGAATAATGGAGTTTCTAAGGTACGAGCATTCTTATCGGTGATGATTCTTTCGTTGAGCTTAGCTTCATCAACACTGGAGGACTTATGTAAGTCATCCTGATTGAGATAGACATCAGAGATGCTATCCTGAACATCCTGCTGCTGCTCTAAAGTGATATAAGCATTGTTATAAGTGGAGATATCACCTTCATATTCAGTAGTCTTGGTGGAATCTGGAGTGTACCAATCGCACTGGATAGCATAGAACTTTAAGGTGTTACCATAAGACTTGCTATATTTGCTATTGAAGTTGTTGTACCAAGTTTCAATTCTACCCTGCAAGGAAGAGCAGTCGGAGCTGTTAGTCTTGTAGAACATAACAACGAAGCCTTCTTTATCTTCGCTAGCAGCGAAAGTGCCATCAGCATTGCCGTTACCGACAAGACCGTTGCAGCTTTCATCTTCACCACTTAAATATCTTTCATAGGTGGTGTAGTTGATTCTGTGAGCTTCATAGAAGCTGGAATCATCATTATTTAAGGCGTTGACAATAGACTGGACGACGAATGGAATAGAAACAACTAAACCAACGACAACACCAACAATGAGTAAAACCTGTAACCAAGCGGCCTCTTTAAACCATTCCCATGCAGCTAAAGCATGAGCACGACCGGCTTTGTTTTTCTTTTGTTCAGAAGAACTCATAGGGTTTCCTCCTATCATTGATGCACACGACGTCCCGACTATTCATACGACTATTTTTTACAGAGTGGTGCCCCGAGCCAGAATCGAACTAGCAATTGATCCTTACCAAGGATCCGTTATACCACTTAACTAAGGGGGCAAAAATTACCGCGTGAATTAATATACCTTTTTAGAAACCTATTGTCAATAACAAGGTGAATAAGTTCATTCGATACTTGCCTATTATAGAATATGTCGATAAGAAAAACCACAATTTTTTCTTCTTTTTTTCTTACTCGGCTTTCAAGGCCTTTTTAAAGAGCGATAAAGAGTCCTTACGAATAAACTTAATCACCAGGGTTTCATACTTTAAGATATTGACCAAACCAATTTTATTTGGGTTTTTCTTCACGTCTTTTCTCTTGGCAATCATAACCGTACCATTATCTAAATGAGAAAGATATAAAGATAATTCACAAGCCAAAGTTACCATCTCTTTATCATTAGAATCAAATAAGATGACATGAGCGCCAGGATAATCCTTGACGTGGAAGAAGGTATCCTCCTTCTTGGCCACATTAAAAGTCAGTTCTTCATTCTGCAATCCATTCATACCAAAACCGATCTTGCCCTGTGGAAGAACAATATAATGAGGATCATAACGATGCTTCTTAGAAACTTTATAGACGGTATTTCTTCCCTGCTTTTCTTTAATATATCCTTCTTCTAATAATTCCGACTTCAGTTCCATGATGTCGCGAGGTGTACCATCATTTGCTTCCATCAGTTTCTTTTCCAGATAGGAAATCTCATCCTTGGTCTTGATGATCAAGTCAGCCAGAATACCTTGAGCCGCCTTGGCTTTCTGATATTTCTTGAAGTAGGCGTTAGCATTCTGTGGAGCGGTCTTTTTGGGATCGAGAGGAATCTTATAGCCATCTCTATCTAATAAAGTATCGCCTAGTTTAATCTCTCCCTGATAGAGATAAATGATCTGACCATATTCCATATACTGCATCTTTTCTTTTGCCGTCTTTAAATCTTCCTCTAAGTTGGCAAGTTTCTTAGAAGCAACTTTCAAAGATTTTTCAATCAGTTTGATCAGTTCTTTTACCTTTTCAAATTTGGCAATGGATTTTTGGTCTTCGACAAAGTTTGAATATAGTTTACAAGCCTCGATTTTCTTTGCTTCAGGGTCGTTAAAAGAAAAAGAAAGAATATCCTTTTTGATGACAAACAATTCTTTGCTTTCTCTCATCGCCATCAAGGTCTCATGTAAGTCATGGCCTTCTTCTAAGACATAACGTTTTAGTCTTCTTAAGGTAGCGTTAGGAAGATAAGGTCTAGCTTCTTCAGGATCGTTTAAGTCTGTAGGTAAAAGGCCTCTTTCTTCCGGATATTGATAAAGAGCATTTCTGGTAACAAAAATACCTTTTTCAATATCGGTATGTTCGTGATAGACCGAGACAATCTTGCCATAAGGATAAGCAATGATATAGACATTTGGTCGATTGGGAAAGAGTTCTAAAATGAGATCGTAACCGGAATTGACTTCCGTGATATCGTTATGATTGGCTTCAAGAGAAATCGTCAGAATACGTTCCCCAGGATGCTTTTTGACGCCGGTGACTTTTGCCATGGTCAACTTCTTTAGGGAATTGAAGAAGATGGTGTTGTTCTGAATCTTGGCATAGCGATCAAAAGAATAGGTGACAAAAGGATTGGTAGGATCTAAAGAAAAGATAAAAGTACCATGCTTTAGGCCGTTTTCATCTTTTAAGGAATAAGGAAAAGCATAGTCATACTGACTAAGAGCCATGACACCACCAAACTGGGTACCAAGCATTTGTTGATTGAGTTCATCAGCGATGATACTAAGGGATAAATTATCTAAAGCCATGTCAATTATTATAAAGAATTGATAAAAAGAAAGCCACTCTTTCGAGTGGCAAAGGGTTTAGCAATGTTAGCGCCAGTATCGGATTAATACTGGGTTGGGTTGCTTAGGATATAAGAATCAAAGCTACCCTGGAAAAAGCCAATTCTATCTTCATTGGACTTTTTGGTTTTCTTGGAATGGATACCAAGAGTCTTCAAAATTCTTCTAAACATCAATCGTCCCTCCTTAGTGAAAAAAATTAGATGTGCCATTCGTCTTTCTGCTGGAGCTGAAGTACCTGCGAAACGGATCGGATAACGTCTCTTCCCTACTAGTGTCGATAGCTGTATCGAATGGATGAATAATTATAAACACTTTAATTTATTTTTCAAGTGTCTAAAAATGTAAGTGCTTTCCCTTACTATTTATCAAATTCACCATATTCACAACCGATATGAGAAGCCTTTAAGGTATCAAGTAAGACCCACTTGTTTTTCACTTTCTGATATAACTTGAGAATACCAGTGCCTGTTCCACCATTGTACAGATGATTGTGGCGGTGTAAGCCACTTGGTTCCTCATACTGCACCAATAACATATCTTCTCTCTTACAAGTGATATCCGTCACCAGTTTATAACCGCTAGCAATCTGTATGACATGCCAGGTGATTTCTTTTTCATCCTGGGTAGAAGAAAACTCTGTCTTAGAGCCAGTCCAGAATTTGGAGAAATTGAATTCATAGCATTTGCCTTCCAGATATAGACCGCCGAGCAGTTTTCTCGAAAATGGAATACCAAAAACCTTTGGTCTTCCTCCACCGATATCAAAAGCCGAATTCTTTAAGACGCGCTGCTGTTTTTCACTATAGAGATCCCAGCTAGAAAGCCAGACCCAGGGAGAAGTAAATGCTCTTCCCCAGTTTTTATCCGCATAGCCATAGGAAGTTTCTTTGTTCACAAGATAAGTCTCACCATCTAATACGACTTTACCAGAGACATAAGTCTTGATTCCTTCTCCATGCCAATACATCTCAAACGCCTTCAAGAAACGGAAAAGACCACAAGTTCCATATCCGACATTCCAGGCGATATCCTTTTCTAACTTCAGATCAAAAGACATATCCCCAGCAGCAGACATATATTCTGGATGCTTGTTGACTTCCTCTTCACTTAAACTGACATGTCCTTTTAGGATTTTTTCGGAAGCAAAACAATCCATCGCTTCTACTTCATAAGAAGCACCTTTTTTGATCCTGACCTGGCTTAAAGGAAAGAAGCGATGGAATTGTCTTGCATCCTTTCCCCAGCAACCGCATTTGACCATCAGGTAAGATGGACGTTTATGATTCTTCTTGTTTTCCTCTTTCTGACCAAGAATAGGAGCATCCTGATTTTTACTCAGCGCCGGATTGATAATGAAGAACTCGACAAAGAAAGACTTCTCTTTTCCAGTCTTTTCATTGATAGCGGTGAAATTATGCCACCACCAATCATAGCCTCTTTTCTTAAAAGAGCCATTTAGCATATAGGCATTCTTCTTTAAATCGTGCTTGTTAAACATAATCATTCCTCCGAGAATAATTTACTACTTAAGACGACAAAAGCAAGAAGACCAACTCTTATTCCTTTTGAAGAATAAAAGAAGAAACATGAGATGAGACAATACTTATCTGTTCGTCACAGGTGATACTTGCCTCCCCATCGCCATCCTGATGACCATAGTCACCAAAATAAGAATGAATTCCACCCTCGATGACCACTTCCGTCAAGTTAGCCAAATTCTTCTTGTTTTCATCATATCTTGTATGATTCAACACCTGATCATTGCTACCTAAAAAAGAAAGGGTACGTAAAGAAGAAGTCGACATATCATCTACCGAATAGGAAGCCAAAAGAATCAGGCCCTGATACATATCAAGATGCTGAGAGACATATTTTGAAGCGATTGCCCCACCAAGAGAATGCCCTCCGACATACCAATGCTGAATCTTGCTAGAGTAGACCTTATCTGCTGCACTGATATCAAAAAACGCAAGATGGAAAGGAACCTTCAGCAAATAGGAAGAAATCCCTTCTTCTGCCAAGGAAAACATGATCGGAGCATAAGCTTTGCTATCGACTTTTCCACCGGGATAAAAGATAAATCCATTCTCCTGATTCTCTTCTTTTGGAACAAAGGAGATATAGTCATCTTCTTCCTTGACTGTGACTGTCTCACTATCCTGAAGATAAGAGAGAGCATGTTCGGTTGGTTTATAATAACTTCCTACATAGATAAAGAAGGATAAGACAATAATTCCAAGCACAATAAAAAAGAGTGCTAAGCCAATAAATAATCCTTTGCGTTTTGATTTTTTTCTCGTCATAGTCGTACCTCATCACAAGCAATGGAAACTAGTTTAACACTCTCAGTGTCAAAAAGCGGTATTTTTTATGAAATTGTTATTTTTTATCCAGAAATGTTACCAGCCAAGCCCTTTTTGGAATAGATCATACGCCATAATGGAATAATCATAACTAACGTAGCGACAATCCAGGCTGCTGGATCAGCAAAATAGACCAAGAAGACAACAAAGTCAGAAGCAGCAGAATTCAATAATCCCGGGATAAACAATAATGGAATCAACACACCACATCTTGCCACCATTTCACCAACACCAGCCAAGAAGGGGAATAGTGGTTTATTTAAACCCTGCAAAGCGTTGCGGCAGATGAATAGCACAGCCAGAATGGCGTGGCATGGTAAGCAGGTATAAAGATAAAGATTGCCATAGTGGATTGCAGCTGGCGTGATATTATCCGGTTTGAGGAAGATATACATGTAGGCACCATTGATGCTGATAGATAAGCCAGCGGTCAATAACACAGCATAGGAAATCAAGGTGATAAGAATGATGTACTTAAAACCTTTGCGTATGCGGTCTAATTTATGCGCGCCATAATTCTGTCCCATATAAGTCAAGGTGGCTGAACCGATTGCCATATAGACATTCATGATGATCCAGTTGACCTTACAGGCGATAGTATAGCCAACCTGCATGGGAGCACCAGCAACGAGTGTGCCATCAATTGTGTAATCAAAAGAAATGACACAGATTTGCATGATCATGATGCCGATTTCTAAAATGGATTCCTGTAAACCGAGCGGGACACCAAGTTTTAAATGCTGAGTGATAAAGCTGAAAGGTACCTTCAGATCACCTTTCTGATAGTGCAAAAACTTATATTTACTAAAGGTATAAATACCACAACCAAGACTAGATAATGTCTGAGAAATCACCGTTGCCCAGGCGGAGCCAATGACACCCCATTTTAATGGGACAATGAATAAAAGATCTAAAAAGATATTTAAAATGACACCTAAGGCCAAGAAAATAAAGGGAGTAAAACTATCCCCAAGAGAACGAAGATTGGCCATCATGAAGTTATAGGCCATATAAGAATAGATACCTAGGAAGATGACAAAAAGATAGTCATGAGCAGACTGATAAAGAAGTTGTTCATTCGCATCTGCTTCATTTGGTGCAATGCTCATCCAAGAGAGCATGAAATCTACACCAAAGCAGAACACCAGAGTCAGAACAATGGTGATAATAATACATAACAGCAACTGAACATAAAAACTTTTTCTGACAGCATCGAGGTTTTTTTCACCGATTTTATGAGATACCACAACCGAGAAGCCACTAGCTACGCCGATACAGAACTGCAAAGCGATGGCCGAAAGAGGTGCGACATCATTGATACCAGAAATCTCATAAGTGCTGAGATTCTGTCCCACGATCACCGAGTCGGTCAAAGAGAAAAGTTGCTGGAAAATCAAACTCAAAAGAAGCGGCACCATAAAAACCAGAATGCCTTTGACAATGTTACCATCGGTCAAATCTCGAGGTGTAAAAAGATCTTTGAACTTCTGAATCAATTTCGTCATATGTTTCGTCTACTATCATACTGAATTATAAACCAAAAGAAAGAGTAAAGCGGTTAAAAGAAGACAGAAAACAGTTTTTCTTACTCCATGACATAACACCATGATTGCTCTTTTTGATGATAAAGATAGGGTGTTTTCGTTTCGGTTTTGTACAGTTGTAAAATAAAAATGTAGAATATTTTTTCTATTTTCGTTAGAATAAGGGAACTAGCAAGGAGGAATTTGCTATGAAAAAATTATTGATAGGTTTATTAGTTCCTGTCGTCATCATCGTCGGTGGTGCAGCAACACTATATTTTTTAGTTAGAGATAATAGTCAACCGACATATGTTGCTAATGACGACACAACCGAGCAGGTTTTAAACAAGAAACTGTTTAATGCAATCAAGGATACCAAAACCACCCATGCATTGAACATCGATATCACTCAGGATGACTTCAACCAAATTCTCGCTCATACCCACAAATCCTTAGGTAGCGATGTCAAAGAGTATGTCAAAGGCCTAGAAATCTCTATCCAGGATAATGACTATCACATCTATTTCTATGTCCACACCCCTGTTTTAGACACCAAGGTCGACTTGGTCTGTGCCTTTGATCAAGATGATGACAACATCTATTTAGTCATTAACGATATCAGAGCTGGTATTCTTGGTGTAAAGCATTTGGCACTATTTGCTTTAAGTAAAATGGTCTCTGGAGATAGCCTGACAAGTTCTTTAGGCCGTTCAGGCATCCACATGAAAGCTGATTTAGATGCTGGTAAGTTCACTTATCCAAAGAAATCAGCCAGAGAAGACTTGATTGCCATGCTGGGTTCTTCTGATGGTTCTAATTTAGCTTCTGCGATGTATTCCAACATTCTCAACATGGGTCTTACCACCGTCGATTTCCAAAAGCAGCTTAGCGTAGCGGTTGACCTTGAACCGATCAGCACAAATGAAAATTTCTGCAACAACGAATTTGTCCTCGATGAAGAAGCCCTCGGTCTAGAAAACGCCAAAACAAATCTCTCTACCTTATTGAAAGCCAACATCGTTCCAGAAGAAAAAGCGGACACCGTCTTTGAATATCTGATGCTTGGTTATGATCACCTTGACGAAAGTGAAAAAGATTATGTCAACAATGTCGATATGACTTCTATCGGTATTGCCAACAATCAGTTATATCTCGGCTATCAGCCAACCCCAGCCGGTATCTCTGATCAGTTTGCTAGCATCCCATTGTCCACCTGGTCTTCTGGCGGTGGCGTTTTGGTTACCGAGCAGTCCATCAACGAAGCCCTTCATTATCGCGATTTGATCGGTTATAGTGTCATCTTCACAAATGAAGGTGATGTAGAATACATCACCGTGGATAACTTCTACATCAACATGGTCAACAAAGAAAACAAAGAACAGATGAATATGGTCATCGGTATGAATATCAATGGCTATGAAACTTCTCTCATCTTAGAAAACACCAAGACCGAAAACACTCAGTTCGGTATGAAGTTACAAAATGAAGGTATGTATTTTGGTACAAAGACTGTCGATGACAATCTCAAAGATTTCATTTATGATTTGATTGCGGATAACCTTCCAAGCCATCACTTCCTCTCCTTTGATGGTCAGGGTGTCTTCACGGTCGACTTCACTGGATATTTACAAGATAGTGTCATTCCAGCTCTCGGTCCAACATTCGGCTTAGATACACACATCGAAGGTACTTCCTTAGACGATCCAAATGCCGGATTCAGACTTAATAGTACGTTTACCGCTTAATCTATATACAAACTGCAGCACAACACAATTTGCTGCAGTTTTTTCAGTTTATAGGGATGAAAAACCAAAAATCAGCAGATTTGATTGATTTATGGCCTAAAGAAGACTAAAATGAAGATAGCACAAACTTGTATACAAGTTTACAGCGGAGGATACATTTTATGGGAAATGCTATTGTTGGCCAGTCTGGCGGTCCAACATCCGTCATCAACTCCAGTTTAGCCGGCGTTTACGAGTCAGCGATCGAAAGAGGCGCTGGCAAAGTCTATGGTATGCTTAACGGCATCCAGGGTTTTCTTGAGAAGAGAGTCATCGATCTTTCTTTATGTTTAAAGAACTCCTTAGACATCGAATCGTTAAAGAGAACTCCATCTTCTTTCTTAGGATCCTGTCGTTATAAGCTTCCTGATCCAGAAGATAGCAAGAGCAAAGACACTTATGAATTCATCTTCCAATATTTAAAAGAATTGGATATTGAATATTTCTTCTATATCGGCGGAAATGATTCTATGGATTCCATTGCTAAACTCAGCAACTATGGTAAAAAGATCAATTCCCCAATTCGCTTTATCGGTGTACCAAAAACCATCGATAACGACTTAGTCAAGACCGATCACACTCCCGGTTATGGTTCGGCTGCCAAGTACATCGCCGTCACGATGAAGGAAATCATCCGCGACGCCACTGTCTATGGCACCAACTATGTCACGATTGTTGAAATCATGGGTAGAAATGCTGGTTGGCTTACTGCAGCCGCTGCGTTAGCCAAGGGTCCTGATTGTGAAGGTGTCGATATGATCTGTCTTCCAGAAATTCCTTTCACCTGTGAAGGTTTCCTTGAAAAGGTCAAGAAATTACAAGCCACTAAACAGAGTATCGTTGTTGCCGTCAGTGAAGGTGTCAAGCTTCCCGATGGCAGATATGTCTGCGAATTGAATGATGATGGTCATGATGAAGACGCCTTTGGTCATAAAGCTCTTACGGGTACTGCAAGATATCTTGCCAATATCGTCAGAAAGAATCTTCCTACCAAGACTCGTTCCATTGAATTATCTATCTTACAGAGATGTGCAGGACATATGACTTCCAGAACCGATATCACCGAAGCCTATCAGGTCGGTGGTGCCGCCGTCAAAGCCGCCTTTGAAGGTATGACTGGCAAGTTTGTTTCAATCAAGCGTATCTCTGATGCTCCTTATCAGTCCACTACAGAGCTTGTCGATATCAATGAAGTCGCCAACTTAGAAAAGAAGATTCCACTTGAATGGATCACTCCTGATCACATGCAGATGGAAAAAGCCTTCTTGGAATATGCCACACCTTTAATCCAGGCTGAACTTACTCCTATATTCGTCTCTGGTAGACCATGGCATATAAAACTGTAACGTTTTCTCAAACCCTTTGATTCGTCTCCTGACTTGTCAGGAGACTTTTCTTTTGCCTCTTTCTTTTGTTTTCTGATTCCATTCTAATACACCATAAAAAAGATAAAAATATTACTTATTTTACACATGTCAAATTTGAGTTTTTTACTTTTTTATTGTTTCGTAATGAACTTTCGTGATTAATTTTGATTTTTCAAAATTTAGTATTTTTTCACAACCAATCTCCGATTATTATAATTTGAGTCATGTACAAAACGAGTCATGAAAGGAACACTTATGAAAAACAAAAAGTTTTTAGGCATTATCGCCTCGCTCTCCATGTTGCTGGCTGGATGTGGAAGAGAATCCACTCCTGTTGACCCAAGTTCTTTCGAAGATAGCTCTATCACTGCATCTTCGGTTGAACCAGAAGAAGAACCAAACGAAGACATTGTCCCAATCACTACCGACTACGACGAGAAGTCTGTCAAGAAGTTAGCTTCTATTGTCGCCCTTCTTGTTGATAGTGATGATCCACTTCCTGTTGATGATCCTGATCTTTGTACCGTTTTGAAAGTTCTCAAGGATTCCGGTTTCTCCCAGGAATCTCTTGATAAATTCATCGTTCTTGGCAATAAGATTGTTTCCGTCGCTGCCAACGTACAGGTGGGCTTAGATATCGAATCTCCACTCGAAGATGTTTTAGACACCTTAAAGGAATTCCTTGACACCACCAACGGCAATCAGCTTTTCCACATCTTTTATTACATAAGCAATATCATTTTCACCGAAAACATTGAATTACCATCTCTTGGTGGTATCACTTCCATCGGTGGCTTTGATAATATGTCCAAGTATCTTTCTGAAGCAGAAAGAACCAAACTCAACGCCTACAAGGCCTATGTCGATGTCGCCTTCACCTTCTTCCTTAAACCAAGTGAAGCTGATATCCAGGCAGTTGGTGATTTATTTCATGCTTTCTTAATGGAATTCTTATCTACCATCACTGCTGAAGATATCATGTCTTTCATCAATGGTAAGGATATGGAAGACACCGTTTCCGCCTTACATAAACTTGGCACTGTCTTTACCAATCTTGCCACCAAGAAAGCCAATCTCTTAAAGAAGTGTGTCCCTGCTTTACGCAGTTGGATCGAATATGTGGCAGATGCCATGATCAAACAGGATCACAATTCTGATAACTACGAGCTTAATGTCGAAGTTCCTCTTGGCTATGTGGTTGAAAAGTTCGATGATACGATGGCCTTTGTTGATGATCTTTTAGAAAAACTCGGCGATGACTTCTTGATCAATCTTAATTTATATGTCGGTAGTCTCCTTGCCAACGTCGATGAAGAAGTAGCTGGCGCTCTTGTCAGTTATGTCATGCAGTTTGCTGGCTTAATTGCTCCAGAAGGTGGTATGACTCCGGTCATGAAAGCCTTCAATCCTGTTGGGCCAACCGAACCTATCATGCCTGATTTTGCTTCCTTACTTCCACCAGCCGAGATCATCGATTGGTTGAAGACTTCCTTAAATAGCTTAGAAGCTGCTACTCAGGATAGCATCAATGCTTTCTTCACCACCTTTACCGGTGTCACATACACTAGCTTATTAGATAAGACCGCCGAATTTGCCACCAAGGACTTATCTGAAGAAGAAAACATGAACGAATTCCTCTCTTATTACATGGGTATCGCTGGAACATTTATGCAGAATGTTTCTTTTGCTAACAAGACCTACCCTGTAATCGATGAAATGACTATGGAAGACAAAAACATTATTGTCAGACTCAATGGAACCATCACTGACGATATGATCAAGAATAGTTTAGCCTTCCTCAACTATGATGAGAAAGGTTACACCATCAGTTATGATGCCACTAAGATTGATACTTCTACCATCGGTATCCATTCCCTTGATATCTCTGTCACGGGCAACCTGGTTGAAATGGTAAAGAAGGCGCCAATCAATGACTACTCCTTACTCAACAAGGCTCCAGAAGCCACCGCTCCAAGCACATACACCTATCGTATGTTCTACACCGTTCTTGCCGAAGCCTACACCGACTTCAGTTTCCGTGCTTATAAGAAAGGTTCCGAACCAAACTCTTACTCCTTTGACTTAGAAAGTGGCATCTTCACAGATAGCAGACGAGACATCATCTACTTACCAAAATCCGAAACTCCATTAGACCTTGTCCTTATGTTAGAAGGTAAGATCCCAAACGATGACAATACCACCTATTCTACGATCAATGTCGAAAAAACTTTCGATGTTTCTAAAGTCGGCACCTATGCCACTCTCTTAGAAGGTACTTTCAGTCATGGTAAATACGTGACTCCTCTTATGTATCGTGTCTACGACCCAAGCAAATTAGTTCTCTCAAACGAACTTAACTATCCTAAAGTCGCCATCAGTGAAACACAGTACACGGGTTTCGATCTTGTAGCAATTCAATATGCTGAAATCAGCGAATTCGATGTCAAAATCAGGATTAATCGCGTCGGACAGATTGTCAAATTTGATAAACCTATCGCTCCTGGCACTTACAACAAGACCGTTACGATTGATGATGTAGAATATGAATACGAATTATTTGTCTATCCACTTGAAGACACCATTTTCTCAGGAACATGGTGCTACTCTACCTCTAGCATCCATGTTGGTGATACTATAGACAAACTCGGACTTCATGTTAGCACTTATGTGAATATCAAGCCTTCTTCCGTTTCTGATAAGACAGCTGATAACAATGGCTATTCAGTCAGTAGCAACTATATTTCGGACCTCTCTCCTGAATATTACACTGTCGAAGGTTTTGATTCCTCCACACCTGGCACAAAGACGTTGACTGTTCATGTTGGCGACACTTCCAGTCCTCTTTCTTACTACGTCTACGGAGAATAAAACACCATCAACAACTGGCTTCCACATTTGTGGAAGCCGGTTTTTCATTTAAAAAAGTTTAGAAGCACAAACTTCTAAACCTTTTTAAATTTACTTGATTCCAACTCTCTTATAGATGTAATCAACGTTCTTCATGTAATAATCTAGAGTAAAGCAATCATCGATTTCCTTATCGCTGAGCAAGGAAGAGACCTTGCTATCGGCCTTTAATAAGTCGATATAGTCTTTATCTTCCTCTAAGGCCTTCATGGCAATCGGCTGAACTGTATCATAAGCTTCTTCTCTGACTAAGCCTTTAGAAATCAGGGCATATAACACTCTCTGAGCAAAGATAACACCCTTGGTAAGATAGATATCTTTTAACATCTTATCAGGATAGACCATCAGGTTTTCTAAGATGCCCTTGAATCTGACAAGCATGTAGTCAAGAAGTTCGGTGGCATCAGGAAGGATGATACGCTCCGTAGAAGAATGTGAGATATCTCTTTCATGCCACAAAGCGATATTGTCATAAGAAGTCATCATATAACCGCGGATCACTCTTGCACAACCGCAGATATTCTCACTGGAAATCGGATTTCTCTTATGTGGCATAGCCGAGGAACCTTTTTGACCTTTGGAAAAGGCTTCTTCTGCTTCCTTGACTTCCTGACGGGAAAGATGTCTTACTTCCAAAGCCATCTTTTCTAGTTCGCTTGCCACTAAAGCAAGAGCAGAAAGATAAGCGGCATGTCTATCTCTCTGAATGACCTGAGTAGAGATGGCAGCGTGCTGAATGCCAAGGCCAGCACAGACATATTCTTCCACTTGTGGTGGAATGTTAGCAAAGTTACCAACGGCACCAGAGAGTTTACCGACCTGCACATTTTCACAAGCGCGGACGAATTCTTCTCTGATACGAGTCATATCAGAAAACCACAAGGCCCACTTCAAACCAAAGGAAGTGATATCGGCATGCATACCATGGGTTCTACCGATACATGGTGTATTTTCAAACTCTAAGGCTCTCTTCTTTAAGACCTTCATCAGATCATCGATATCCTTGAGCAAAATTTCATTGGCACATTTGAGAAGATAACCATTGGCGGTATCCACGACATCCGTGGAAGTCAAACCATAATGAATCCACTTCTTTTCTTCACCAAGGGATTCACCAACGGCTCTGGTAAACGCCACGACATCATGCTTGGTGACCTGTTCAATTTCCTTGATACGGGAAACTTCAAAGGTCGCTTTATCCAACTTTGGAAGATCCTCTTTAGGAACAACACCAAGTTCTGCCCAGGCTCTGGCATTCAAGATTTCCACCTTTAGATAGGCAGCAAACTTGTTTTCCTCAGTCCAGATGTCACGCATGCATTTTCTAGAATAACGTTCAATCATGATTAACTCCTTATATGGCCCAGTGTCCGATATCATGACGATAGAAGAGATTATCAGAATCGATCTTCTCAATATCCTTTAAGGCAAGTTCTCTTGCCTCTTTGACGCTGTCTGCCTTTTCTACAATGATCATGACTCTACCACCGTAGTTATAAAGCTGACCATCGACAATTTTAACACCCATAGCATACACCTTACCAGTGACTTTTTCTAAACCATGGATCGGATGCATCTTTTCATAGCTTCCCGGATAACCCTTGGAAGCCAAGACGACACCAAGACAAACCTTGTCATCCCAGACAAGTTTTGGATCTTCATGGTCGATAATCTTGTTGAAGGCGACAAAGAGGTCGCTTTCAAGACGAGGAAGAACCACTTCCGTCTCTGGATCACCAAAGCGACAATTAAACTCGATGACCTTGATGCCATCTTTCGTCTTCATCAAACCACCATAAAGAACACCAGTAAAGGAAGAATCATCATCCACCAAAGCAGCGGCTGTTGGCTTCATGATCTTTTCCAAGGCTTCGATTTTGTCTTCCTCGGTGATGAAACTGACAGGAGAATAAGCGCCCATACCACCGGTATTTGGACCCTCATCATGATCAAAAGCGCGCTTATGATCCTGAGAGAGTTCTAAAGGATAGACGTTCTTTCCATCCACAAAGCATAAGAAGGAGAATTCTGGTCCTTCCAAATATTCTTCAATGACGACTTTATCCTTGCCATACTTGTCATCAACAAGCATATCCTTTAAGGCGGCTTCTGCCTCAGATAAAGTAAGAGCGACAACAACACCCTTACCAGCGGCTAAGCCGTCATACTTGATGACAATTGGGGCTCCTTTTTTTCTGACATAAGCTAATGCTTCATCATAATCAGAGAAGGACTGAAACTTAGCCGTAGGAATATGATATTTCTTCATCAGTTCCTTAGCATATTCCTTAGAGGATTCAATTCTGGCGGCTTTTTTATCAGGACCAAAGATTCTTAATCCCTTAGCCTTAAAAGCGTCAACAACACCAGCGGCTAGAGAGACTTCCGGGCCAACGACAGTCAAATCAATGTTCTTTTCTAAAGCAAAAGCGACCAATGCCTCAACATCTGTATCGCCGATGGCAACAAGTTCGGCTTGCTTAGCCATGCCGTCATTACCAGGAGCGGCATAGATTTTATCAACAAAAGGAGAGGCACTCAATTTATCGATGATGGCATGTTCTCTGCCACCGCTACCAATCACTAAGACCTTCATGATGACTACCTGATTAATGACGGAAATGTCTCATGCCGGTGAAGATCATACTAATGCCAAGTTCATCGCACTTCTTGATGGAATCTTCATCGCGGATGGATCCGCCTGGCTGGATGATGGCAGTAACACCATACTTGCTAGCAAGAGTGACAGTATCATCAAATGGGAAGAAGGCATCAGAGGCAAGGACAAGACTAGTCTTACCCTGCTTCTTAGCCCATTCTAAGGAGATCTCAGCAGAACCGACGCGGTTCATCTGACCAGCGCCAACACCAGCGATAGTCTGATCATGAGCGACCAGGATGGCGTTAGATTTGACGTGCTTGACGCACTTCATGGCAAAAAGAAGATCCTTCTTTTCTTCTTCGGTTGGTTGCTTCTTGGTAACCACCTTCAAGTCTTCGTCTTTCCAGATATCCAAATCGAGATCCTGATAGAGAAGACCGCCGTTGATGGTCAAAGCCATCTTCTTATCCTTAAATGGAGTGGTCATATCGACTTCCATGATACGGCAATTCTTTTTCTTGGCTAAAATTTCCATGGC
>OCVV011355618.1_pt1 | contig 24464 bp, 25 predicted proteins | sample 1539721 | NCBI WGS metagenome assembly OCVV01 (sample SAMN02144230, study PRJEB22623) | gut metagenome | biome: sheep rumen | host: Ovis aries | place: New Zealand
CGAAACTCTCTTTCTGTGAACCAGCTGGGGCTCGAACCCAGGACCCCATCCTTAAAAGGGATGTGCTCTACCTGCTGAGCTACTGATTCATGCTTCCTTAACGAAAGCGGCTGCAAAAGTACAATAAATTTTTGACATGACCAAATTTTTTTGAAAAAAAATGCAATTTTTAACGAAATATGCCCGAAGACGCACATCTACGACCCAAATTGGTGCTCTCAAGATGGGTTCTGACTACCCAATCCGTATTCAGACGATGGCGAGCGTATCAACCAATAATATCGAGGCTGCTGTCGCTCAAGCCAAACGATGCATTGATGCAGGTGCCGAATTAGTGCGCTTCACGACACAAGGTTTACGGGAAGTGGAATCACTCAAACTTATTCACGATGAGCTGCATCGCGACTCGCGATATGCTGCGGTTCCACTGGTGGCAGATGTGCATTTTCGCGCCGAAGTGGCGGATGAAGCCGCCAAGGTCGTGGAAAAAGTGCGCATCAATCCGGGAAATTATGCCCTTCACCCCGATGAAATACGAGCTAAGTTCCTTAACCTCATCGCTATCTGCAAGGAACACCACACTGCCCTGCGTATCGGGGTCAATCACGGCTCACTCTCAAAACGAATCTTGGCTCAATACGGTGATACGCCGGATGGCATGGTCGTGAGTTGCATGGAATTTTTGAGAATAGCCGTTGAGGCGGATTTCAAAAACATTGTCCTTTCTGTCAAGGCCTCCGATACCCTCATTATGATTGAGACCGTGCGCGCCCTTGTAGCAGCCATGGATAAGGAAAATATGCACTTCCCGCTGCACTTAGGGGTAACCGAAGCCGGCGAAGGCGAAGACGGACGCATCAAGTCCGCTGTCGGAATCGGAACTCTGCTCGCAGAAGGTATCGGTGACACTATTCGCGTCAGCCTCAGTGAAGAACCGGAGAACGAAATACCCGTTGCACAAGCTATCCTTCAAGCCTGCGGCATTACCCGCTACAAAACTGAGTTCGTCTCCTGCCCGAGTTGTGGCAGAACGATGTTCGACCTGCAGCAGACAGTACACGAGATAAAAGACGCCTTCAAGGCTCGACCAGACCTCGATGCGCTACACCTTAAGATAGGCATCATGGGCTGCATCGTCAATGGACCCGGAGAAATGGCAGGAGCCGATTACGGCTATGTCGGCGCCGGAGTGGGACAAGTGTCCCTCTACCGCGGGCAAGAGTGTGTCCTCAAAAGTATTCCCCAAAGCCAAGCTGTACAACAACTACTCAAGCTCATTGAACAAGATAAACAATAATATATATTTTAAATCTTTTTTAACATGTTAAAATCTCCCTTACAAATTGCGCGTCAAGGCTATCAGCCTAAGATGCCTGTTGCCCTGCAAGGTCATGTCCGCCTTGTAGAGGGCAAAGCCACCCACTCCGTTGCCGACCAAGAAGAGATTAAAGCCCTCTTCCCGGAAACCTATGGTATGCCGATTATCACTTTTGAGCCTGCTGAGGTAGCTGAGAAGATTGAGCCTATGAACGTGGGCGTTATCCTCTCAGGAGGTCAAGCCCCTGGCGGACACAATGTCATTTGCGGTCTCTTTGACGGACTCAAAAGACTGAATCCGGACTGCAAACTCTATGGTTTCCTTGATGGTCCTATCGGTCTGATTGAAGGACGTTATAAAGAGCTCACCAAGGAGATTATCGACGACTATCGCAACACCGGTGGATTTGATATCATCGGCTCCGGTCGTACCAAATTGGAAGAAACTTGGCAATTCGACAATGGTATCGAGATTTGTAAAAAACTCAATATCAAGGCTGTAGTTATCATCGGCGGTGACGATAGTAACACCAATGCCTGCATCCTCGCTGAGTACTACAAACAGAAGGGCTGCGGTATCCAAGTCATCGGTTGCCCCAAAACCATCGATGGTGACCTTAAGAACGAAATGATTGAGACTTCCTTTGGTTTTGATACCGCCTGCAAGACCTATAGCGAGCTTATCGGTAATATCCAACGCGATGCCGCTTCTGCTAAGAAATACTGGCACTTCATCCGCTTGATGGGTCGTTCTGCCAGCCATATCGCCTTAGAGTGCGCCCTCCAGAGCCAACCCAATGTATGCCTCATCTCCGAGGAAGTAGAGGCTAAAAACATGACCCTCAACGATATAGTAGAACAAATCGTAGAGGTTATTGTGGATCGTGCTAACGCCGGACTCAACTTTGGTACCGTGCTTATTCCCGAAGGCCTGATTGAATTTATCCCCGCTATGCGTATCTTGATTCAAGAACTCAACGATATGCTCGCCAATAACGAGGAGTTCACCTCCCTGGAAGGCGACGATGCCAAACGCGAGTATGTTAAGTCTATGCTGACTCCCGCGTCCTGCACACTCTACCGCTCGCTGCCGAAGGCTATTGCCCGTCAACTCTCTATGGACCGCGACGCGCACGGTAATGTGCAAGTAAGTCTCATTGAAACCGAGCAACTGCTCATTGAAATGGTCGCTAAACGCTTGGCACAACTCAAAGCTGAAGGTAAGTACAAAGGCAAATTCAGTGCCCTGCACCACTTCTTCGGTTATGAAGGCCGTTGCGCTATCCCGTCTAATTTCGATGCGGACTACTGCTACTCCATCGGTATCACCGCGACGCATCTCATTGCCGCCGGTAAAACCGGCTACATGGCATTGGTGCGCAACCTTACCAAACCTGCCGCACAATGGGAAGCTGCCGGTTGCCCCATCACCATGATGTTCAACATGGAGAAACGGAACGGTAAGATGAAACCCGTTATCCAAAAAGCCCTTGTTGACCTCAACGGCAAGCCTTTTGAGTACTTCAAAGCGCATCGCGCTGCTTGGGCAGACGCCAATACCAGTTTCATTTATCCGGGGCCTATCCAATACTACGGTCCGACCGAGGTTTGCGACCAACCGACCCGCACCCTTAAACTGGAACATGATGCCTAATAAATTCGGCATTGTAGCATTAACACTTTGTCTGAGTCTGAGTCTATATGCTCAGTACTCGGACAAAGTACTTTATGACGCCTATATAAGCGAGGACCTGTCGCTCTGGAAAAGTTATTTGCTCTCTGAGAATTTCTATCTCCTATCCGAAATTGAGCAGGCGCGTTACATCAACTATGAGTATGGCTATGTTGCCGCTACCGTCCATCAAGACCCGGATGCCGGTGCTCGGCTCGATTCCTTGTTGAATCATATTGATGCCATGGAAGGCATATTGCCCCCTGCAACGATTCTCGCTTACCGCTCCGCTTGGTGCGCCTATAAAGGGAGACACCACCGCATTGAGATGATGACCAAAGGAATGCAATCCAAGTCCTACGCCAAGCAGGCCGTCATACAAGATCCCGACAATGCCTTAGCACATAATGTGTTGGGATTTGTGGAGTTTTATACACCTAAATTTGTTGGTGGCAGCAAAGAAAGAGCACTCGCTGAATTTAATAAAGCCCGAGAAATCATGTCTCTCGCCGGAGATACTCTCTATAACTGGAATTACCATTCTATCTTGAGTCATATCCGACTTTGCGAAGAAAAATATGTCTCAAATCACTAAAAGTGAAAAAAAACGCAAAAAAATTTGGTTATATCAAAAGTTTATTGTATCTTTGCAGCCCGAAATCCGAAAGGGATTTTTACTTGCCTAATGGTGTAACGGTAGCACTACAGATTCTGGTTCTGTCTGTCTGGGTTCGAATCCTGGTTAGGCAACAAAAGAGAGACCATCGGTCTCTCTTTTCGTATCATAACCTAAGCACCTCTGTTTAACCATAAGGTATTAACGATATTTGGATTCATTAGAGTCCTCTAATAGACTCAGATAGGAGAAATATCGTGACGGGGCGATGTCTCCTCGCTCGAGTGCTTGCGTCACGGCACAGCCGGGTTCATCTATGTGCATACAATCCCCATATCGGCAGTGCTTGCCTGCCTCAAAAATGTCGCGGAAATAATGGCTAATCTCATGGGGACTCATATCTACTGCCCCAAATCCTTTAATACCCGGAATATCTATGATACGCGCATCATTAAGTTCATACATCTCGGAGAAAGTTGTCGTATGCATGCCTTTGTGATGGGCATCAGAGATAGCCCCTGTACGTGTCACTTCGCGTCCGCAAAGTGCATTAAGAAGAGTGGATTTACCCACACCGGAATTACCGGCAAGTAAAGTCGTTTTGTGAGCAAGCAGAGCGGGAAGTGAGCTCTCCGATAAACTTCCGGAAGACTTGAGCGAGAGGGCGAGGGTTCGGTAGCCCATTTGTTGATAGATATCACTTAGTGACGTTAATTGCCCTAATTGCTCCTCAGTCAGTAAATCTATTTTGTTGAAGAGTAGGATGACAGGCACACGGTAGGCTTCTGCAGTCGCTAAAAAACGGTCAATAAAAGTTGTGTTGGTCTCCGGCTGCTGCAACGTGACTAATAACAAAGCCTGGTCGATATTGGCTGCAAGGATATGCGCCTCTTTGGAGAGGTTGGTCGCACGCCGGATGATATAGTTGCGGCGAGGTTGGATTTCTGTAATCCAGTTGGTGCCATCCTCTTGCTGTTGAACGGTGACATAATCACCCACCGCAACAGGGTTGGTCGTGCGGAGGTCTTTAAGCCTTAGATTACCTTTGATTGCGCAATCTAAGACACTACCTCCTTCCGTATGAACGAGGTAGTGCTTACCGGTTGTTTTAATGACTAATGCACGCATTAGACAGTCATTATTTCCTTTTCTTTCCTTGCGTAAATTTCATCCATCTGCTTGATATACTTATCATGCAGCTTCTGAATTTCCTCCTCGGCATCTTTTTCGGCATCCTCTGGGAGACCGTCTTTTTGCGCCTTCTTGAGTGCTTCGATGGCCTCGCGGCGGGCATTGCGCACGGAAACCTTTGCCGACTCTGCCTCGGCCTTGCATTGCTTAGCAAGTTCGCGGCGGCGGTCTTCGGTCAACGGCGGAATAATCAGGCGGATGCACTCTCCGTTATTATTCGGTGCCAAGCCGATATTGGAGTTAATGATAGCTCGCTCTATAACTGAGAGCATGGATTTTTCCCACGGCTGAATTTGGATTGTTCGAGCATCGGGAGTCGTAACAGTCGCGACATTGGCGATGGGAGAAGAGGCGCCGTAATAGTCAACCTTAATGGGGTCTAAAATACGGGAAGAGGCTTTACCTGCACGAATGTGAGCCAAAGCATCATCTAAGTAGAGGACGGCGGCTTCCATGCTGTCCGTCGCATTGGTTTTAATGTCTTTTGGGTCTTGCATAATAGTAGATATTAGGGGTTAACAATCGTTCCGATATTTTCGCCATTGATAACTTTCTGGAGATTGCCGACGATGTCCATATTGAAGACATATATCGGCATCTTATTTTCCTTACACATCACGATGGCGGTCAGGTCCATAATCTTGAGGCCCCGACTCAGTATTTCATCATAGGTTATGCTGTCGAACTTGGTGGCGGCGGGATTGGTCTCAGGATTGTCGGTATAGATACCATCCACACGGGTTCCTTTGAACATAATATCGCAGTTCAGTTCTATTGCTCGTAGGGCAGAAGCCGTATCAGTTGTGAAGAACGGATTACCCGTTCCGCCGGCGACAATGACAATATTGCCTTTGCCAAGCAGACGTTTCGCTCTATCGGGGCTATAAAAATCACCGACAGGCTCCATCCTCACGGAAGTCATCACACGCACTTTTTTATGCAGTGCCTCCAAAGCAGAAGCGAGGGCAAGAGAGTTGATGACGGTGGCGAGCATTCCCATTTGGTCACCTTTGACACGGTCAAAACCTTTTTGTGCGCCACTCAGACCTCGGAAGATATTGCCTCCGCCTATAACGATGGCTATCTCGACACCTTGGTCGCTCAGCGCGGAAATCTGCTTGGCATAATCATTCAGACGCTCAGGGTCTATCCCGTACCCTTGATGTCCCATAAGGGACTCACCGGATAGTTTGAGTAATATTCGCTTAAACATAACAATTTAACGTCGCGTAGCGACCATTTTAACTATTTATCGTTTTAACGTGACACGTGACAGAATCACTCTTTGTACCAACTGGCGTACATCGCGTAGTTGTGGGCGATTTTTTCGTTCATCTCCTGCGTTTGGGCTGGTTCTATCTTCTTGATAAACTTAGCCGGCACACCGCCCCATAACTCGTAGGCACCAATCTCAGTATTTTTGAGCACGAGTGCCCCCGCCGCAACGATAGCACCTTGCCCCACATGAGCACCATCCAATAAGGTAGAACCCATTCCTATCAAAGCATAATCATCTACATCGGCTCCGTGAATAGTCACATTATGTCCTACGGATACATAGTCACCGAGGGTGATGGTTGATTTCTGATAGAGGGTATGCAACACGGCACCGTCTTGGATATTGCAGTGCTTACCTATTGTGATGGTATTTACATCGCCCCTCAGTACGGAGTTGAACCACAAGGAGCTACCCTCCCCGACGGTCACATCGCCGACGATGGTGGCATTATCTGCCATAAACACATCATCTGCGATGCAAGGCGTCAGGATTTCTCCGTTGCGATTGATGGTCTTTATCAGCGCCATAGATTAGCGGGCATTGATAATGGCCATGAACTTCTCGGCTACCAATGAAGCACCGCCGATGAGGCCTCCGTCCACGTCGGGATTAGCAAAGAGCTCAGCTGCGTTCTTCTCGTTGCAGGAACCGCCATAAAGGATGGTCGTGTCGTCTGCCACTTGCTCACCATATTGCTTGGCTACCAAACTGCGGATATAAGCGTGCATCTCTTGTGCTTGCTGAGGCGTAGCTGTCAGACCGGTACCGATTGCCCATACCGGCTCATAAGCGAGGGTAATATTAGCCCACTGCTCGGCTGTCAGGTTGAAGACGGAACCTTCTAATTGCTCTTTGACTACTTCGTTCTGTTTGCCGGCTTCGCGCTCCTCTTTCACCTCACCGATGCAGAAAATCACTTTCAAGCCGTTGGCCAATGCCAAAAGCACTTTCTCTTTCAGTATAGCGGCATCCTCGTGGTAATAAGCGCGGCGCTCGCTGTGACCTAATATGCAGTACTCTGCACCGGTAGAGCGAACCATCTCGGCACTTACCTCACCGGTATAAGCACCCTTCTCTTTGTCGGCGCAGTTCTCGGCTGCTACCTTGATTGGCGAACCTTTGAGCAATTCCGCAACCGATGCCAAGTGGATAAACGGAGTTCCGATAACCACTGCGCATGAGGGGTTCTTAACTGCTTCTTTTAACTCAGTAGCCAATGCTACACCTTCTTGCAGGTTCTTGTTCATTTTCCAGTTGCCTGCGACCATTTTTGTTCTCATAACTATATATTATTTGATTGTTTGACCTTGCATATTGTATATTTTGCCGTTACGCATAACCAGGATATGTCCGTTTTGAAGCACCTTTACGGCAGACGGAACAACCTTACCATTAAGTTCGTCAAGCCCTGTCGGAGAGTCATATTTCACCTGTATAGACTTGATATACATAGCTTTCGCGGTATTGGTAAACCTTATCTCGACTGCACCGCGCAGACCTTCTGTATTGACAAAGGTATAATCGGTGCTGACACCCGTCAACGCTATCGTTTCTCCAATCTGCTCATCGCCGATATAAACGGCTAATTGGCCATCGCCGGAGTAGTTCTTCGCCGAATTGACCGTCACCGCACGGACAAGACAATCGGTTGTATTCTCTGTGATAAAGGAAGCACGTTGTGCAGCTGTAGAACTGGAACCTATCTGGAAACCTAATCCTCCTGAACTGTCCCATGAGAAACGACCTTTCTGGAGAGAAACGGTCCAATCATAATCTCCAAAAGTATTGGCACCCGCTACAGGTTTTAAATCGTAAGTAAAGGTGTAACTATAGTCGTCACAGCCGACGAAAGGCAATGCTTCATTCAGTACCGTAACATGACAGAGCGCCCACTCGCCCATATCGCGAGAAGTAACGATAATCTCCGTTTCGCCGGGAGCTACAGCACGCACCATACCGCTATTGGTCACGATAGCCACGGCCTCATTATTGCTGGTATATGTGCAGGACTTAACCGTTGCGTCTGCCGGATACACTACGACACTCAGCGGACTACGCTCGCCTAAACGGAGCGTCATACTGGTCGGATTGACCTTGACTTGCGTCACATGAACCGTATCTATCTCATTGGGTGCCAAACCGATAATGGCATCTATATAATTGCCAAACTCAAAATTACCGGTCTCACCATAAGAGGCACCCATCGTCGTGCTGATGACATCAAGCGGCGAATAACCGTTGCCCACACCCGACCAGCCGAAATTGAAGTGGAAATTGCCTTCACTGTCACGACCATCTACCACAAAAGCATGACCGGAAGCGTTTTCCAAACCTTCGGATATATCATAGCCCGCCATCAAAATAGGCTTTCCGGCTTCCAGATCCGCATTAAAAGCTTCGGTAAATCGGGCAATAGACGGACCTTCATCCTCGGTTGCGGCGTATCCACTCTGCCGGTAGTAATCGTTATAGTATTGCCCCATCTTGGTCCAGTAAGTCGTATAGTGGTAACCGAAGTGCTTCTCCAATCCGATTCCCATCGTGTCTAACAGGGCACCGCTGCCACCGGTTTCATCGCCGCCGAAATCCATATGTGCCGCTACGGCAACATGGTACATCAGACGCGCCACCTCATTTCCCTCCGCTTCGGAATAAGAATCGAGATAGGAAGGACGCATCAGGTCCCAATTGTAAGGAGCGATAGTATCATAATTGAGGCTTATCATCTCGACATACTCATGATCGCGATTAAACCAACTACTCCACCAACTGCCGCCGCTACTTTCACCGGCTGCTGCATCTCGTTCCCAACCATAGGTTTCTATACCGCCATTGGTTTTAGCGGGGTGCTTCCAATAGCGCAAAATCTGTGCTGCCGCGGTAGCCACACAGCCTATGTAACTGCGTGTATTATCCTTCGGATCTGTGGGGCATAACAGGTTAAAGGGCGCATCTTGATCCCAGCGAATACCTTCCCGGTCGAGAAGAGGCTCAATCGGTGTCACGGCTGCCGAAGTGGCACGCCTTAGCACATTACTGTCATTCACCGCCGACACACGCTCTTGAAGGTAGCCCATGAACCACTTGAACGACGGATTTTGCATCGCTGTGGCGTAATCACCCTCATCGGCATAGAACAGCACTTCTTCTGTGCGGTCATCGCCGCTAATCAGCATAAAACCGTCCCGTTCTACCGGATGTATCACATAAAAAGCAGGCTCCGTACTATTGAGCTTTGTTATCGTTTGTTCCACTCGATAAGTCGTATGGCGAACTCCTGCCTGCGCACATAATACCAGACTCGCCAAGGCAAGAGTAATGATGTTTCGTTTCATAAGTTACCTGTTCTTCAAATTATATTTATCTATTATTGTGCCGTTTTGGAGCACTATCACGCCGGGATTGGCGCGCACGATGGTCTTCAGCGTCACAGGATCGCAACTCAAGAAACGGCTCATCTCCAAACCCGTTTCCTGACAGAACGCCTCTATATCCGCCTCGCCGGAACCGGTCACATAGTAGCACGGCTCATCTATTTCATCTAATTTATCAAGATTTTTACGCTCCGTCTTGGCAAGGTCATACATAATCACCAACGTTACCACATCCTCACTCTCCAAAATATCATAGGTCATGTCTTCATACTCCATACTCATCAACTCAAAGTCATGAATAGGAGGCTCATAACCCTTCTTGATAAGCTCGGATTTCTGCCTGACAAAAGTCCAACTCGAATCGTTCTTCGGGTAGTTCTCTAAAGTAAACTCCTGCTCCTCACCGTCCTTCTGATAGACAAAAGTAATCGCATATTGGTCGGGCTCCGCATCTTCCGGATACTCCATCAACTCGGGGATATTATTGCCTATCTTATAGGGCCTGAAATCCTTTATTGGCAGGTGGTTCAATGTCCAAAACATGAAGCCTAACGTGCAGCCGATACTGATTACGGCAATCCCCGCCTCCACCGGTGATGTCCACATCGGACGGGTATATTTCTTGGTAATCAGCAGAATGACTACCAACAGCATCAGCATGATATTCTTCCAGAATGTCTGCCAGTTGGTCAGAATCACGGCATCCCCGAAACACCCGCAGTCGCTTACCGGATTAGTCAGCGCAATATAGAGCGTTAGAGGCGTCATCACGCAGTAGAACGCAAAACTCAGCCATGCCGTCCAATTGGTTTTGACATGTAGCACCATGCAGACGCCCAAAGTCACTTCTATGACAATCAGACACATCGCCGCCGCCTCTGACAACGGCAGAAACTCCGTAAAGAAACCACCGAATGCTTTCAGGTAGTCCTCTATCTTATAGGTCGTTCCAAGAGGATCGATCATCTTCGCGACACCCGAGAAAATGAACACTATACCCAATAAAGTTCGGGCGATATGGGATATAATATTTAATGTTTTCTTCATAATTTTGCTTTTATTAAGTAAAATACTGCATAATTCAGCATGTCGAAATAATTGCCTTCACAACCTTCGCTCGCGAGGGTTTTGTTATTATTGGCAGTTATGTTCTTATTGCGGTTAATCTTGGTCAATATAATGTCCGTCAGGCTCTCCGGCTCCATGTCACGCCATGCCTCACCGTAGTCATGGTTCTTCAGGAGCATCAATTCTTTAGCCTCTTTCGCATATTGGTCATAGAGTTCAGTTGCCTCTTCGGCACTCATATCGGTGGTATCGCTTATACCTTTGCGCAATTGGATAAGCCCGATAATCGAGTAGTTCACAATCGCTATATAGGCGTCCTCTATGGACTCACCGACCATATTAACACCCGTCATTTCGATTTCGCGAATGCGCTTGGCTTTGATGAAAAGTTGGTCATTCACCGTCTTTAGACGCATAATCCGCCACGACGGACCATAATCTTTCATCTTTAGAGTATATATGCGCCGGCACTTGGCGATGACGCTGTCAAATTCTTCTGCTGTATTCATATTATCCTTTTTTTTGTGTAGTTCGTTACACCTCCATCGTGTTAATTACTTTGCGCTGATAGCGTTGTTTGGGGTATCGTGTTTGCGGAGGGTCTCCATTAATGAATTTAGTTTTAAAGTAAGGTTTTTGCAGCGATTTCGGAATATTTTTGAAGTTTCGTCATCCATGTACCCTAAATCTTCCGCTGCGTAAAGCATACTTCTTACTTCGCCACAAGAGCCTAAAGCAATGTTTAAGAAATTCAAGAATAGCTTATTATCTATTGAATTATACCCTCTCTCAAAACCTTCTGCAATGTTGTTCATAACCGAGACTGAAGCACGTTGAATTTGGTCGTTAAAACCATAATCTCTACATGTTTTGAACGACGAGTATATATCTTTAACCAGATCTCTCGCCAACTGCCATACTACCAAGTCTTCAAATTTATAAACCTTCATATATTAACATTCACTGCCCAACACGCAGTCACCAACATTCACTTATCAACACGAAGTTACTAACACGCAGTTACTAACACGCAGTTACCAACCTCCGCCAAGGAGCACAACTTTTGCTCACCCGAGGTCATATTCTTGAGCATCACTTTGTTCTCGGACATCTCGTTACTGCCTACTATGGCGACATAAGGAATATGCTTGGCATCGGCGTAACCCATCTGCTTCTTCATCTTCGCTGCCTCGGGATATACCTCTACACGCAAGCCTTGGGCCCTTAACGACTTAGCCCATTGTAGAGCATAACGCAACTCCGCCTCTCCGAACGTTACAAACAACAATTGCGTACCCGCCTCGGCTTCTGAGGGATAAAGGTCCAACTCGGACAAAACATCATATATCCTATCTGCACCGAAAGATATTCCGACGCCGCTCACATTCGGCAATCCGAAAATTCCCGTTAGGTTATCATATCTGCCGCCGCCGGTGATACTACCCATCTGAACATCAAGAGCTTTTACTTCAAAAATCGCACCCGTGTAATAGTTCAGTCCGCGTGCCAGACACAAATCCAATTCTATATTCAGTTGAACCCCGGCAACATCAATCAATTCGAATATCTGCTCCATCTCCTTTACGCCCTTCAGACCTATCTCGCTACCTGCCAGAAAATCCTTCAACCGAACTAATTTGTCCTGATTCGTGCCTCCCGATTCTTGATTCAATATCGGCTGCAATTTCTGTACGGAATCTTCGCTTAAACCACGTTCAAGCAATTCCTCATTCACTTTCTCAAGCCCTATCTTGTCCAACTTATCGATGGCTACGGTGATATCTATCATCTTGTCCGCCGCACCGATTGACTCAGCTATACCGGCCAATATCTTGCGGTTATTGATATGCAGGCACACCCGGATACCAAAGCGTTTATACACCTCTTCCACAATCTGAATCAACTCCAACTCGGCGAGCAACGACTCCGTCCCGATTACATCTACATCGCACTGGTAGAACTCGCGGTAGCGACCCTTCTGAGGCCTGTCTGCACGCCACACCGGCTGGATTTGAAAACGCTTGAACGGAAACGATATCTCCTCCCTATGCTGCACCACGTACCGCGCAAAAGGCACAGTCAAATCGTAACGTAATCCTTTTTCCGGAGCCTCCGCAGCTTTCTCTCCGCTATTCTGAATACGGAAAAGCAACTTATCGCCTTCCTCGCCATACTTGCCCATTAAAGTGCTCATCAACTCCATGGACGGCGTCTCTATCTGCTCAAAACCGTACTTCTTAAACACATCTCTGATGGTGTCAAAAATGTAATTGCGTCGAACCATCTCTATTGGTCCGAAATCCCTTGTTCCTTTTGGTATATTTGGTTTATTCATAATCCTATCTATTTTTCCTTTCGACTTTATACTTTTCTTTTCGACTAATAACATTGACTGCCCGTAAGGCGTTTACTTACCGACACGCAGTCACCAACACGCAGTTACTAACACGCAGTCACCAACACGCAGTTAGTAACACGGCGGAGCCGTAAATATAACGGGACCACTACGGGACCACTACGGGACCACTGTTATACATCGAGCATAGATCGCTTATGCTTCATGCCCCGATAATGGCATTATAAATCCTCTCCGTGGCACCTAATTCGCTCTCCACATACTCGAGAGCCTTCTTCCCCATTTCTTCATGCCGGGCAAAAGCATTATCCAATACCGTCTCCAATTGCGGATAGGTCTTTACACTCGCCGCTGCGCCAACACGTATTAAGTCTTTTGCCTCCCTAAACCGCTCATAATGAGGGCCGAATATCACCGGCATACCGTAAACAGCAGCCTCTATGGTATTATGTATCCCCACTCCGAAACCTCCGCCTATATAGGCAACATGTCCGTAACGGTATATACTGGAGAGCATTCCTATTGTGTCTATTACCAAGACACGGACACCCGTTGGTATATAGTTTCGCGTCTCACTATAGTACATCATGCGCCCCTCAAAGAGGTTAAATATATAGTGCAGATGTTTGGAATCTATCTCATGCGGCACTAACACGAACTTGACATCCGGACGCGCCGCTACGTATTGCGCCAACAACGCCTCATCTTGCGGCCATGTGCTGCCGGCGACTAATACTTTCCCATAGCCTTCCACGAACTGTTCTACCAAGCGAAGCGGGTTTGCAACTGCATTGGTTTGCGTTTCAGCACCCGACAAAAACGGCGTGCCGGAAGCAATGCGTACAACACGATCAAAACGCGTATCACCGGACACCACAATCTCGGGCTTTGCCGCTCCTGATTTTTTGTCACTCCCATTCAACACACCCAAAGCATTCTCTAATAACGACTTACTGGCCTCGTCCTGCACAAAAATGCAGTCAAAATTACCCAATAACCTCAGATACCACTTTCCCCATGGTTTGAAGAATAGTTGGTTCGGTCTGAAGATTGCACTAACGCTATAGAGCGGTATGCCCCGTTTATGGATTTCTTTGAGATAAGCAGGCCAAAACTCGTACTTGACAAAGATTGCCATCTTCGGTTGCACTGCATCGAGGAACTTCTTTACACGCCGAGGCGTGGCAAAAGGCAGATAAAGTACCTTGTCCACCAGCCCGTAGTTCTTTCGCAACTCGTAGCCGGAAGGACTGAAAAAGGTTAGCAGAATCTTCTCGTGTGGACGCTCCTGACGCAGTTTTTCAATGATAGGACGGGCTTGTTCAAACTCCCCCACCGATGCAGCATGAAACCAAATTGGTCTCTCGCTGTTCTCTGCACCCGACGGATACACATCTCTCTGCGCCTGCGACTCACTCCACATAAGGGGGGCTGCCGTTTGTTTGGCGACCTCTCGCTGTCCCTTAATAATCAACCTCGCCTTGCGATGCCCGAACAGGGCGGCTATCCGTATCATCAAAAAATATATCCACATATCCGCATACTTGGGGCTGCAAATGTACAACAAAATTTTGGAATATACAAATAAAAGTGCAAAATTTTTGAATTTATTCAAATTAATAACCTTATTGGGGCAATCGGGAACTTGTTCACAGAAAGACCTGATAAGGTTATTAATGAATGTAGTGCGAAATTTTTATGCAAATAAATTACCATGGCAGATAAAAAGAATCTTTGTTTTCATAACAAAGTCCTGTATGCTCATTTAACCCATAGGGTCGTCGTAATAATCGGGATCCCAAAACTCAACCTCGGGATCGTTTACCGAATAATCATCATCGTTATACATAATCAATACAGTTTAAATGGTAATAAAGGATACTGCTTCCTCTTGCCATGCCTGTTCAAGAATAGGCATAATAGATTGCAACTGGTCGGGGCCGAGACTTGCACCTTTTCCATGCTTATCTACATACGGTACGAAAGATTTGTGTAAAGCGATGTGATTATCATAAAGTTCGCAATAAGTAAGACCCTCGTTCCAAATGGAAACGAGCGGTTTATTGGACTTTTGCTGCTCTGCGAGTGAAAGGGCGCCTTCATTGCGGTCAGTATAAGTACGCTGATTATAAAAGAAAAAATGGTCTGCCCACTTGATGGCATTGTGCCGACCAAATACTTTTTCTTCCCACTTACGTTTTCCCGTTCCTTTATGAGCAAATGGTCCTCCCAAAACCCGTTCAGCATAGTCGGTCATACAATGAGGCGAGAAAATATCGAAATTCAGATTTCCGCAGATATCATCGGTAATAAGGCACGGGTACAATACTCCGGACTCCATGGGAATATAGGCAATGTAAGCATAGGCATTCGGCTCTACCAAGTCATCATAACTGAATGCGAAATGATGCATGTCCATGCGCAGGGCACTATCTTGCATCGTGACTTCAATCTTTGCATGAAGGGGGAAAGGAGTTTGGTCCTTTTTCCATGCACGATAGATAAGATTCTGTGCTTGTGTTTGGGCAATCGATATTGCCCGTTCATCAGCATAAATAGTCCGCCATTCCTGGCCGACTTCATTACAAACCGTCTTCCAAAACGCAACGGGATTGGTGTCCCTTAGACTCGCGAAGGATTTTGTAAATTGTTCTTTCATAATAAATAATTAAATAAAATTAGTTAATAGATCGATTGCAATTACCTATTATGAAAAACTGAGTACAAAAGTATAAAACATTTTTGAGATATGCAAATTTTTCTGCTGTTTTTCCAATATTTTACAGATTTTAGGTCTGTTGCCTGTACTTTTCTGCTTGCAAAGATACCACCATTTAAGGATATATGCTAATTATTTATGCAATAGTAGCAGAAAACACCACAATTTGGCGCACATTTTGTAAATAAATTTGCAGGTATCAGAAAAAAAATGTACTTTTGCAGCGGTATTATAAATACCTGACTAACAATGATAGCCCAAGGACAAATAGCATTGATTACATCCACATCCCGCCATTTTAAGTATATAATCAGACATAAGGGCATTGTTTTTATTGAGAACGGCACGTTTTATGTCGTTCACCGCCTTGTCAAAGGTATTGAGATTGTGCCGCTTGAGAAATTTTTAGAAACGCGCACTATCCTGAATATCAAGCGCTATAAGTTGAAGCACGATGTCAATATCACCGAACTGGTTCGGACTAAACAATACAACCGCTACAAGTTAATCAACAACAACTGTGAGAACTTCTGCAACGACTTTATAAACGAGCACTCCACCAAGAAACGCGCCATCTATTCCGAGCAAATAGCCTTTTGGATTTCAACCGGAGTCTTGACGTTATTTGGTGGAATCGGTGCCGCCTTTATGGACGTAGATTGGTTGACAATACTTTGTGCCGTTGTCCTATTCCTTCCCATCAGCATCTTTATAAAGTCTCACTTTGACTTTATTAAATAGAAAACGCCCACAACTTGCCAAGCGAAGCAGTCTCAACTTGCCGAATGAAACAGTTTCAACTTGTGGATTTTCGTAAACATTTAACTATATGCCTTTTTCTCTTCTCTTTTAATTGCCTACTTTAGAAAAACGGTAGATACGTTTCTTATACTTTGGCTCGTAATAGATTAGTGAGTCGCATGCGGATACCTTGACCTTATACTCGCGAAGAATCGGCACATCACGCATACTCATAGTTGCATACTCGCGCAAAATTTTACCTTTTTTCTCCCAACGAAACCAACCGTTTCCATGATAATCCAAATCCTCTTCCTGCACATCCTCTGTTTCGTCCCACTCTTTCCCCCAGTATAACTGTTCTTCCTCATCATAGTCGTCATAATAAACCTTGTGCCAGCCTTTATTTGCTGCATTCTGCCACTTCCCAACTATCATGGGGTCAGCAGAAGGAATACCTTCTTCAAAAACGACAGCTCCGTGGGTCGCATGATCATTGGTGGCTACATGCGCACTGGGCTCCGACTCTGCCGGACGGGACACAAAAAAACACGCTATACCGGCGGAAGCGGCTATAGCTACAATGACGAGAATCAGTATCAAACTTTGTTTTTTGCTCATTTCAATGCAATGACTTGTGCTTCCTGGTTATTCATTCCCGGCATAGTACGTCCCACTCCGGCGTTGATATAGGTCGGATCACACACAACGTACTTGCTATTTTTGTACATCAGATAATCTCCCTTGACCTCTTCTTTGAAAGCGACAGCCGCAGCCAGATGTCCGGGATAATAAAGCATTACTACATCCAGCCCCAACAAGTCACGCACCAGACGCGAAAACAGGATGGACCGGTCCTCGCAGTCGCAATAAGGATAATAGAGCGTCTCTTGGGCGAAGAAAGCACGGTCATGACCCCAGACCTTGTCGTCATATTCATAGGTGAAAGCGGTCTGTACCCAATTAAGCAGAATGCCGACAGCTTCTTTTTCGCTCATTCCGCTGAGAGTTTTCTTTAATGGCGGATAAAGCATGTCCTTGACAGATGTCTCCAATGGCGTATTGGCGTACGCTGCCCAGCGTGTTGTCGGATTGCCGCTGAAGCACGCTTGAGGATAGGTGTTGAAGAAATCGATCAGGTTTTTGTTCACGCTGGCGGATGCGGTAACGCCTTTCCGCGAAGTGAGTGTCCGTTTGGGTGTCGGTTCTGTACCGAAGGACGGCAGTTTGGTGATCTGCAGGGAGAGAGACTTCTCTTTGTTGTAGTTCGCCTTGGTGATCTGCATCTTGACGTTCTTGTCCCCGCTGACGGTATAGAACTTCGTTCCGTCAATGACATAATAACGGTAATCGAAGATGTCGTACAGACTGGCGACTAACATATACAACTTCGTTCCGCTCATTCCTAACCGTACGCGGTAACCCGATTGGGTCATCAGGAAGGCTTGTGCCAAGACGGCTTCGTTCGTTTTGCCGTATTGCTTCTCCGTTGCCGCTTGCAGCATTTTCATGTACGCCCAATCGCATAAGTTATTGGCTTTACGGGCATTGAGTGCAGTACTGACCGTGATGTCATAGCGGCTGTCGGAGAGTTGTTTCCATGCGTCGGCTATGGCGTTCTCCTCCAGAGCCCGTAGTTTGAGGTTGTCACCTTGCGGGAAACCGACGGTGATGATATTTCCGAAATACCCGATAGACACTTTCTTATAGGCCTCCTCTTTCGGTTTCACCGGTGCAATCGGTTCCGGAGCCGGTTCTGGTGTAGGCACAACCACCACCTTCGGCTTCACGGCTATCTGAACCGGCTTCGTGTCAATCGTCGGTTTTGGCGTTGGTACAGGCTTGATGTCCTCTTCAGGCGGTCGTTGATCCTCCTCTAATACCACCGGTTTAACCTCCGGCTCTTTCTTAGGTTGGTCGGCTTCATGCACCGGAAAGGACTCCCATGACTTTCTCATGAAATCCGCATACTCCTCATTCACGCGCTTACGGAACGCATCGAACTCCGCTTGCTTGTCCGCCTTGAATTGGTCAAACTTGCTGTTCTGTTGTTCCTTGAACCGGTCATACGCACTCTGTTGTGCCCCCAACGGCATCGCCGCAGCCAGTATAATTCCTATAAAAACTCTCTTTCGCATATGGTGCTGTTTTTATTGTTGTATCTGCTCTTTGATGATTTTGCTAATTTTGGGCGATATATCCTTGTATGCCTGTCGTGCTGCCTGTTCATAGTTGTGCGTGTGTCCGCCCTTTTCACTGATGGCATCTTCGTAAATACGCTGTTCTGTTGCCCCTTTCTCAATACTTATTTTCGCATCCACATAGGCAAAATACGAACTTACACCACCAAAGTCACTCTTGTTGTACTCTCTGGCAGTAGCCGTCACAGTGATAACCCAATCTGCTTCACTACTATTCCGCACAAACGTACACCCCATCGGACTCAATGCGCCTTGTATCTCGCTTTTCAAAGCATTGTAATTCTGCCCGAACATATAGGCATTGCAAATCATGTAGATATTGATTCCGTTTTTGAGGTTGGCTATAACGCCTGTCAGACGGTGTTGCAATGTGCGTGTCTCTTGCAGTTGGAGCGTTTCTTCGTCGGCGTTCTCATCTACCGCTGCGAGAATCTTCTGCGTCTCGTCGATCTCGTAGAACTGCGGAAAAGTCTTCTGCGCCAAATCGCGTGCTTGTATTTTTTGCCCGGTCGCTATCAGTTGATCTATCTGGTCAAGTGATGTCTCAATCTTCGTCAGCCCGACCGTTATTTTCTTTTCCAGTTGGCGAATTAGCGTTGCTTTCTTGACATACGCAAAAGCGGCAATCTCTCCCGTCTGCGGATTTCGCCATGCCTCTACCTGCAATCCGGGTATCTCCATATCCACGCTGGTCGTAGTAGCCGAAGAAAACTCCCTTGCCGACTGACGGAAAGTACCTTCCATGGTACGCAAGGTCTGCGAGAGTGCTTGATTGACGGTGGTGTTCTGTACATGTACACGAATCGTACTCATCGCTTCCACCCGCGCGGCATTCTTCATCCGCGACATAGCCGCCTCTACGCTCTCCCCGCTTTGCCGTTGTCCCTCGGCAAAGCCGACAAAATACTGCCCTCGCGGATAATTAAAATCCCTATCGCTGTCGCTATACCAGTTCGGCTGCTGTGCCACCGCCGTCAGCGATAACGCCGCCAGCAAAAGGATGATTATTTTCTTCATATGTTGCAAATATCGATTGTTTATTTAACAAGACGTACGGAACAACTTTCGCAAGGTTCCTTCCATAACAATATACGACCGTTCCCGCCGAGGCACAAGAACCACACGAGAGAGTCATCAGGTGTAGACGACCAATAGCACCCTAACCCGCCTACGCTATGGAGCGAGCCATCACATTTGCGATAGCCCGCAGCGGGCAAAACGATAGATTCCCCACTCTTGCCCTTTACCTTATAACCATTGCCTGTCCAAGTCCAAAGGCAGTTGTCCTTCAGTTCCTCCCATTGCTCTTTAGTCGGGAGATTGGAGCCGTAGAAATTAACCGCTTGGTCATACTTGATCAGACCGCAGTCTTCGTTCTCCGCTTTCCAGAGCGTGCCGCTCGGCAATCCCAAATCCACATAGCCGGTAGGGACTTGTTTTTTATTCGTAGAAGTTTTGGCGGGCGAGGAGCCAAATAGTGACGATGCCATCTCCCTACATTTATTTTTAACGGCCTCTGGTTTAAGCTCCATGAAATCATCTGCGGACTTATCATATTTGCCTGTTGTGACATTTAGAATCTTAATTATTGCCGACAAATATCCTTCATATGCACTCACCTCAGATACTAACACATAATCAACTCCGGCTAACTCACCCATTTTCTTGATTTGAGAATCGTTTACTGCACCGGTTCGCTGGAATGCCTGTTCTTTCTGTATCTGGTCAAATGCGGAACGGTCATATGCTTCGTATTCATTAGACATAGTAACCGCTGATTCCATTGCTCCGCGCACCATTTGCTGGAAGAATACATTGACGCTATTGTCCCGACAAATAGGGTCAAGGACAGCCACTGTTTTCTTATTCTGTGCCACCGCCGCCAGCGAGAGGGCTGAAAGCAAAATGATTAATAGTTTTTTCATTTTTCTATTGTTTTCTTTAATAGTGTTTGTACTATTTGTTGAAATAATTCTTCTCTCACCCTTGCGCGATTATATAGATGTGTATAATGAGGGTACAAACTAATATGTTTATTGTTAGCCGAAGTAATTAACGATTCTAATATTTGATAGGATTCCGTAATAGTCGCCCCATAGTAATCAATAATGATCTCATCTGCTACTTCTGATTCATAAATGACACCAAGATATTCTAATTTAGAACAAAAATGAAGGATTTTCTCATAAGACTTGCGTAATTCTTCTTTTTCTTGGGGTTTTATTTTAATATGCTTCTGCCCTCTCTTATAACATAAATTTTTTATATCATTAAGACTAATATCTTCTTTCCCTAGAAGTCTTTTAATTTTTTCAATATCTCTATTGTAATCATTGGAAAATATATAAACACGACTTTCGTAGAATTTTTGCGAATCTATAATTCCACCTATTGTTCTTGTGAAAATATCAACATCTATTTGCCTATTCAAATCATTGCTTTGCCGATATATACCCCAATAGGCAATTATTAAGGCTATTCCAGAAAATAATGCACTAACTGCAGTGATTATAATATCAGGACCATTTCCTTTTCCTGATAGTACACACCATAAGATTGAAGATATTAGACCTAACAACCACAATCCTGCCACTATACCTATAAGCGTATGTTGCTTAATTTTGTTTCTCATCACCAATCATTATCGCAATAATTATTGCAGTCACAGTCACCTGCATCACAGTCACAATTACAATCGCAAGAATCACATCCAAAGCAGTTGTTGACGCTATTCTCTTGCAAATTCAAATTGCTAAAATCAAATGCAATGATTTTCGTTAAATCTATTTTCATTTTTATTATAGTTGTTTATTCTTCATAATAATCACAGGTGTCACATCCTCCTGAATCACACACATCGCAATCGCACTCATCACAATGATCAGAATCACAGTCACAGTCACAAACCGGCTCATCACAAGGCGATGCAAAGCAATTACTACTGCCACTCTCTTGATAGTTTATGTTGCTGAAATCATAAGCTACCATTTCTTTTGAATCTGTTTTCATAAGCATCAGTTATTTGATTATTTTTAAGATTTTCTTGTTTATAAGGAATGTTATTGCGTCATTGATGTATTTGTCATCTGGCAGCACATCAAACTTACTGCATAACTCACCATATGTAATTATTGGCAGTTCCTGTAAACTAACCACAAAATCATGGAAAGTCTGGTTTACCATACAATATACATCATCCGTCACATTATATATTACATACGCATTTTCATCCTCATGGCGGATTTTAATGTTATCAACGATTTGCAGTTGAGTGTCCGGCTGCAATTCTATTTCCGGTTGCTCGTTTCTCGGTGCAGGCATGGTTAATTTGCCTGTACACCACATATCTTTTTTGTCCCAATCTCCACTATAAACTTTGGCACTTGTCCGGCAACCGCCGTTGCATCTATTGAGCCATGAACAATCTTTACATTCTTCCGGCACATATTTCGCAGAACGCCATTCACTCATTTGCTGCCAAATATCCCGCAAGTCTTCTTTCAACAAGTTTCCATACGAATATGGATTATGCGCACACGGGCGCACATCGCCATTACAAGAAACGGCAATGACCGTTCTTCCGGCTTGGCATTTTCTATTCAAGAATGAGTGTTTGCTTTTCAACACATCTTCGGGGAATACACATTTAGGCAAAGCCTCTAATATATCTACCCGCATCTTCAGATTTTCCTCAATCCACAGCAAATCGGCTATGACCTTGCGAACATCCGCTACGCTCAACAACAAATCAAGACGCGGATATTCCACATTCAAGCCCATAGGTGTAGCAGCAAAAGACTTGCACCCTATCGCCTTCATCTTTTCTGCTGTCAATCGCACTTCGTGTAGGTTATCTTTGGTAACAACCATGTTTACCGTAAACAGCACACCAGCATCTACCAATTTCTTGATTTTGCTTTCAAATAGTTTGTAGTTATCTATGCCAACCAATTTTGCAAAAGAACTCTCTTCACCAGACGGGCAAGAGGTCAACACTCCCACTTTCTGTTCTTTGAGAAATTGTATAAAATCATCATCAGCAAGAGTAAGATTAGTATTAAGTGCAACTTTTGTGTGATTTTCTTTCAAAAGAAGAATAACTTTCTTGGTCAGTTCCTTTTTTATCAAAGGTTCACCGCCGGTTACTATAACACTGAATATTTGATTATCAATCAATTTTTGCGCACAAGCGAGCACCGTCTCGTCGCTCACTTTACGCGAGGGACGGTTCTGTACTTCCGAATCCAGATTATAGCAATGCACACACCGATGATTACAATAATCCGTAATCTCCAATTGCGCCGTTAGCGGAAGAGATAAGTATTTCTTTTCTATTTGCATATATCATTTATTCTAATTAAGGCAAACATACGACACGGAAGCCTAGATAATTTAGGCGATTCCATGTCACAGAGCGACTTCTGGCGGAAACCCTACAATCATATGCTCCATAATGCCAATTTCCACCTCGAACTACGTGAAAATCATTCCCCGATGATGGACCTTCTGGATTCTTTGTATCATACGATAAATATGAATCACTATACCAATCTTTGCACCACTCATCAACATTTCCCGACATATCATAAATACCCAAAGAATTGGCTTGTTTTGTACCACAAAGTTGAGTGGTTCCTTTTTCATTACCGTACCAAGCAACTACAGATGGATAGTTGCTTCCTGCATATTGAGTGCTATTTGCATTTTTTCCACCTCGAGCTGCATACTCCCATTGAGCTTCTGTTGGTAGAGTGTAAGTCTTTCCCGATTTTTCGCTCATTTTTTTACAGAACTCCATAGCTTCTTCCCAACTTACAAAATACATGGGGTAATTATCTCCTACTCCTCTTTCCTTATGTTCTTTATATTTGTATCGCCAATCCTTTTTCCCTTGTTCGATAATAGATGTACCCATCACTTTCTCCCATTGTGACTGGGTCACTTCTAGCATACCGATATAGAACCCGTCCACCGTCACACGCCGCACATTTTTTTCATCATCCTTACAATTGCCTCCTTGCTCCGAAGTACATCCCATCATAAACTCTCCTCCTTCTACCCATATCATCTTCATATTGATATCATATGCTGTTTCTGTATAATCATGCGGCTTGCTAGTTTCCTCTCTTAATTGAGTCAATTCCTCTGTCTTTTTACGCTCTTCTTCTAATTCTTTTTGTTTCTCTGCTCTAATTTGTGCCAACCTTGCATCTTCCGCTTGTTCGGCAAATGTACCCTTTGAAAGGTTAGAAGCAATATCATTTGCCATCCGCAGACAGCTACTCATACTATTCATCTCACCTCCGGCATCATGAGTATTTACGACTTCCGCTGTTTCAACATCTATTAAACGTGCGGAAATATATTTTTCGCCGAATACATCTGACACATCGGCTACGCAAACATATTGCACTCCAAATTGTTTACCTAAACGAGAGAGGTCGCTATCATCAACTGCGCCAGAGTGTTGGTAGTTTTGTTCTTTACTAAGTTGAGCCAAGAAACTATTTGTTCGTTCGATGGCTATATATCGCCCACTATTTGTAAACCCCGCAACAAGTTTATCACCGAGCACTCTACCTATATTTCGACCTGCCTCATTTTTAACGACATAAACTGCGACTTTTTTCAAATTAGATTGTCGTTCTTTCCCTAATGATGTAAGTAATTCGTTAGAGACAGAATTAGCTGCTGAAACGATTCCATCTGATGATTGGATGACTCCACTACTACTTGCGGTACGTTCTACCTGTGCAGTTTCAACGTCTATCAAACGGGCTGAAAGATATTTTTCATTAAAAGCATCCGATACCGCTGCCACACAGATGTATTGTACACCAAACTGCTTTCCCAAACGTGATAGTTCACTATCATCTACAGCCCCTGTACGTTGATAGTTCTGCTCCTTGCTAAGTTCTGCCAAGAAGGATTCC
>OCVV011225603.1_pt1 | contig 24451 bp, 20 predicted proteins | sample 1539721 | NCBI WGS metagenome assembly OCVV01 (sample SAMN02144230, study PRJEB22623) | gut metagenome | biome: sheep rumen | host: Ovis aries | place: New Zealand
CAGGCCGCGGCTGGAAGAAGACTTCGGCTCAGAGAAAGGCTTCGGCTCAGAGAAAGGCTTCGGCTCAGAGGAAGGTTTCGGATCGGAGGAAGACTTCGGATCGGAAGAAGGCTTCGGCTCAGAGGAAGGTTTCGGATCAGAATAAGACTTCAGACCGGAGGAAGTTCCCGGGATATCCGCCTGTGTTTTTGCGCGGTGGGTATGCTGCTTTCTGTATGCGGCGGTTTTGCTCTTGTCCCGGGATTTGCTCGAGCGTTTTCCGTGTAGAAAAAAATTTTTCATGTAGAATCGTTCCCCCTCTTTTTTACAGCAGATTGATAAAGACGGTAATGGTCAGACTGTTGATGAAATCGGCAAACAGACTGCCCACAATCGGGATCAGCAGATAGGCCTTGACGGAAGGCAGATATTTATCGCAGATCGCCTGCATATTGGCCATGGCATTGGGGGTGGCGCCCATACCGAAGCCGCAGGTTCCGGAAGCCAGCACCGCGGCATCGTAGTCTTTGCCCATGACACGGAAAATGACGAAATTCGCATAGAAGAACATCAGCACAACCTGACCGGCCAGCAGAAGGATCAGCGGAAGCGCCAGGTCTGCCAGCTGCCAGATCTTTAAGGTGATCATGGCGATGCCGAGGAAAAGGGACAGACAGATGCCGCCCACATCATTGATTTCTCCCATATGCACGGTATAACGGTTTGTGTATTCCCCGACATTGCGAATGACGGCGGCGGCAATCATGGCGCCGATGTACACGGGGAAGGTCATGCCTGTTTTGGACAGAAAATGGGAAATGATGGTTCCGATGCCGATGGCGATAATCAGCTGGAATACGGCAGGGGCGTACATGTTGAACTGACGTTTGTGCTTTTCCTCGTCTTCCACCAGAACGCTGTCATCCTCGGGCACGGCGGTTTTGAGCAGATCATAGCGGTTGATCAGGCGGTTGCCGATGGGACCGCCGATCAGACTGCCGACAATCAGGCCGAAAGTTGCTGCTGCGGTACAGATGGTGGTGGCTCCGGTGACACCGAAATCTTCCAGTACCGGGCCGAAGGCTCCGGAGGTGCCGTGTCCGCCCACCATAGGGATGGAGCCGGTGCACATGCCGATCAGCGGGCTGATATGAAGCAGGTCAGCCAGGCCTACGGCCACCACATTCTGCAGAATAATTAGGGCGATGACCAGCGCCAGGAAGATGCCCAGGGCTTTTCCGCCGCTTTTTAACACTTTCAGGTTGGCCTGGAAGCCCACGGAAGTAAAAAAGAAGACCATGCATACTTCCCGCAGGGTGTCGTCAAAATTCAGTTCAATGATACCGGAGGCATACAGGATGCAGGAAAAGACGGCAAAGACCAGACCGCCGACAACCGGCGCCGGGATGCAGAACTTCTCCAGAAAACGGATTTTTTTTCTTAAAAATTTTCCCAGCAGCAGCACAACAACGGCCAGCGCAAGGGTCTGATACATATTAAAGGTAAAACTGCTCATGGAATCCCCCTATTTTTCTTTTGTGTTGACGGTGACACCCTGGCTGGCATAGTAATCCGCGGCTCCCTGATGAAACGGAATGGTAATGCCGGAGACCGCGTCTTTGAAATCCAGCTGCAGATGAGCAGGTATATTTTTCTGCAGGGTATATTTGTTATCAAACAGTTCCCGGGTAATGGCCCGGACATCTTTTTCCGACATGCTGTCAGAAGCCAGGAGTACAGACTTGACGCCTACTGTGGAGATGACCTTGTCCTGTCCCTTGTAGGTGCCGGCAGGGATTTCGCAGGCGGTAAAGAATGGATAGGCTTTGCACAGATTTTTCCGCGCCTTTTCATCCAGGGAAAGGAGACGGATATCGGTCTCCTGGGCCAGGTTTTTGATCAGATCCGTAGGTGTGCCGGCAGTACAGAAGAAGGCGTCAATGCTGCCGTCTTTCAGCTGCTGTACCGCGTCGGAATAATTCAGCTGCACTTCCTGTACCAGTTTGTCGGACAGACCGTAGGAAGCCAGAATTTCCACGGCATTGGCGGAAGTACCGGATTCTTTTTCACCGATGCTGACTTTTTTGCCGGCCAGGTCGCTGACGGAGTGAATATCGGATTTGGCGGACACTGCAATCTGGCAGGATTCGGTATACAGACTGGCCACTGCTTTGTAGCCGGTAAGGGCCTTTTTCCCGCTGTAAGTGCCTGTGGCGTAGTAGGCGTCATTGACCAGGTCGGCCTGGGCCAGGGCCAGCTGGATGTAGCCGCCGGATAAAAGGCGCAGGTTTGCGGCAGATCCCGCGGTCTCCCGTGTGCGGACAGTCAGTCCGGTATCATTGTTCAGGGTGGCAGTCAGCGCGTCCGCGAAGGTCTGGTAGGTACCGCCGGCGCCTGCCGTGCCGAAGCTGACATCAGATGAGCGGCCGCAGGCAGTCAGAAGCAGGATGGCTGTGACTGTCAGCGCCAGAAGCACAGATAGCTTTTTTTTCAATTTCATTTCCTCCCGTTTTATGTGATTGCAAATCCGCGGGAAGGACTGCCGGGCGGCAGCGCTTCTTCGCAGGAGCATACGATCAGTAACTGTAAAAGTATATCGTAAAAAGACAGTTGTGACAAATCCATTGTGTTGCACATGCAACGATTTGAGACGGAGGAATATGTTTTAATTGGAGAGCATGGGTTTTTCCATGCAGAAAAAGAAGAAATGAAGACAGACAGACAGGTAAATGAAAGGTAAATGAATATGAAACGATCATGGGCTGACAGAGAGAATCTGAATCAGAATGAACGGGCAAAGCTGGAAAAGGACGGACTGGAGATCCTGAAGGAACTGGACCGGCTGGCGCAGATGAAGTACGAAGACATTGACAGATTTGATATCGAGCGGATGAAGTGGGCCGGAATCTATACCCAGCGGCCGAAGAACGGGCGTTTTCTGGTGCGGATCAAGCTGGCCTCCGGTGAGCTGACCGCGGACCAGGCGGATGTAATCGCCGGCATATCCAGAGATTTCGGCGCCCGTTCCATACAGATCACCATCCGTCAGTGCATACAGATCCACAATCTGACCCTGCCGGACATCCCGGAAGTCTTTGCCCGGATGCAGGCGGCAGGACTGACGTCTGTAGAAGGCTGCGGGGATGTGCCCCGAAATATCCTGGGGAATCCGCTGATGGGCATTGATCCGGAAGAGCGAGTGGACACACAGCCCATTGTGCGGGAAACAGCCCGGCGGCTGGTGGGCAATCCCGCGTACTCCAATCTGCCCCGGAAATACAAGATTTCCATTTCCTCCAATCCCCATGACTGCGGCTTTGCCCGGATCAACGATGTGGCGTTTGTGCCGGCGGAGAAAGAGAAAGACGGCGTTATGGAGCAGGGATTCCATATGTATGTGGGCGGCGGACTGTCCACAGATCCGAAACTGGCGAAAAAGACCGGATTTTTCCTGCGCCCGGATCAGGTGGCGCCGGCTGCGGAGGCTGTGGCGGAGGTATTCCGGGAGTATGGATACCGGGAAAAAAGAAACCACTGCCGGCTGAAGTTTCTGGTGGAAGACTGGGGCATCCGTAAGACAGAGGAAGCGATTGAGCGGATTACCGGACCGCTGGAGCGGGGCGGAACGGCGGTTTCCGGCAGCTGGAACCGGGGCTGCTTTTTCGGTGTGCATCCCCAGAAGCAGGAAGGGCTCTTCTATGCTGGCGTGCATATTCCGGCCGGCGCCATGGACGCGGAGGATCTGGCGGAGTTTGCACGGCTGGCCCGTGTCTACGGAAGCGGCAGAATGCGGACCACCAATTCCCAGAATCTGCTGCTGATCGATCTGCCGGAGCAGGCGGCGGAGGCGCTTAAGAAAGAGCCTGTTTTGCGGAAATTCCCGCTGCGGCCGAAAGCGTTTACCGGCTACTGCGCTTCCTGTACCGGCAATCAGTACTGCAGTTTTGCGCCGATTGAGACAAAGAAACGGCTGCAGACGATCGTGGAAGCGCTGGATGCCCGGTTTCCGGCGCTGCGCATGCCCATGCGCGTGAATCTGACGGGCTGCGCCCATTCCTGTGCCCATCCCCAGCTGGCGGATTTCGGGCTTACCGGAGGGAAACGCAAAGTAAGCGGCGTGTCTGTAGATGTGTTCCGTCTGACGGTAGGCGGCGCGCTGGGACCGGGGGGAGCTTTCGGAACGACACTGGAAGGCTGGCTGCCGGCCGATACGGCAGCAGATGCCATCGGCGAAATGGTTCAGTATTATCTGGAGCATAAGAAATCCGGGGAACGGTTCTTCCGGTTTGTCCGCAGACAGGGAACCGGGGTCTTTCAGGAAATCTTAAACCGCTATACCACAGCAGCGGAAAACGCGTAAATTCCGCCCGGAAAGCCTGGAAAACAGGGACCCGGAACAGTGGTATGCATGTGATCCGGTGGTGTGCATGCGGTCTGCCGGCCAGAGCAGGAGGCGGAGAAGCCGCCGGTGGAGAGAACAGAGACAGACCGTCCTTTGGTATCGAGGATATCGAAGGACGGTCTGTTTTTTGGAGATATTTAGTAATAAAGGTAGGATTGTTCGCCAAAATGGCGGGGGATTACTTCTTTACCGTAACGGTTTTTTTCGCGCTGTAGCTGCCATAGGCTTTCTTGCTGTTTACTTTGGTATACGCGCGAACCCTTACATAGTATTTTCTGCCCTTCTTCAGACTCTTCAGGGTAACGCTCTTTTTGGAAGTGGAGAGTTTCTTTACACCCTTTTTGAATGTCTTGGAAGTGGAGTACTGTACCTCATAACCTTTGGCTTTGGACGCTTTGTAGGTCAGGGCAATCTTTCTGCCTTTTACATTTTTCGCTTTGGTAATCACAGCTTTGCCCGGTTTTGCCACGACTTCTACTGTGATCGTTTTGGAAGCGGCTTTGTATTTGGAGGTAGCTGCAGTGGTTACCGTGATCTTTGCCTTGCCGGCTTTCTTCGCGGTGATCACACCCTTGGAGGATACGGATGCTACTTTCGCGTTGCTGCTTGCATAGGTCACTGCGCCGTCAGAGTTTGTGGATACTTTGATTTTGGCGGTTTTGCCGCTTAAGATCTGCTTCGGAGCGGATACTTTTACGGATGCCTGGGATTTTGCCAGAGTCGGTGCCAGTTTGTTGATATCCACGTAGCCGGATCCTGCGCCTACCACTTCGATGGCGCCGGTCAGAGCGGTATCCTTTGTGGTGTCGATGGCGGTCTTTACGCCGTTGACATATACGGTACCGTTCAGTTTGGCGCCGGCTTTTACGTTCAGGCTGGTGAGCACGGATACGCCGTCTGCGTTCCAGGTGGAGCCTTTCGCCAGGGTAACCGCCACATCATTGGTGCCATTGTAATACGGTTTGTTCATTACATGGCCGAACTGGTTGTAGGTGGATTCTGTGATCTTGGTATTCTGGGTCTTGCCGCCGTCGGTGGTGTGTTTGATGGAAGTTGCGCTGATGGCGCCGGTTACGGAAGAACCGTCATTTAAGTTGACTGCCATCTTGTTGCCGCCTACAAAGTAACCGGAACCATTGTACAGGTTGCCCTGGAGATCCTTGTTGTCGATGTTGACGGTTTCTGTACCGTTGGCAGCTTTGGTATCTTTCGCGGTGGTCTGCCATCCTTCGGATTCCTCAAAGGAAGCGTCGGTGAAGACCGGTCCGTGATAACCATCCGGGAAGCTTACGCCCTTGGCTGCATTGTCCTCGTTGTCGATGAGCTGGTAGATGACGCCGTTTTTGGTGCCGTTTAATGTCTTTTCAGCTTCTGCGTTGGCATCGCTGGCAGCGTTGATCTTGGAATCTGCACTGATGTTAACGGTGGAGTCATAGGCCTGTGTGCATGATTTCACCAGGAATGCGGCTGACTTGGTATTCAGCGTGGAAGCGTCTTTGATATTGACAGTTGTGCCGCCCCACAGGAAGAAACCGAAGTTTTCGGAATTGATGGTGGATTCCGCAGTCTTGTCTGCCTTGATGACCCGGCTGACTTCCGTGGATTCTTTGTTGTCATCCCAGACTGCCTTGTTGATGGCGATCTTTCTGCCTTTGGTGGTTTTGCCTACCGTGATTTCATTATCGCTGGAAGTAGCGATGGTAGCGTATGTGGCAACGTGGAAGGTAGATCCCAGGAAGTGTTCTTTGGATCCGCCGATGGCATATGTGCCGTAGCCGCTGACGGTGCCCTTGCTGGAGTCAGTATTCATGGAAATATTGCTGTTGATGGTATACAGGTTCTGGGTGGAACCGGAGTCTGTGGACAGAACGCCCCAGTTTGCTGCGTATACATCCGCATTTTTCACAGTCATGGTGCCGCCTTTGCCCAGCATGTTCGTGGCGCGGGCATTGCCTGTGATACCCAGGAGCCACGGCGGGCTGACCATTTTCACCGTATCCGCGGTATTCTTGAAGCCGTCATAGAGCTTGCCGCCTTCTACGGAGATTTCCTTGGTGTTGTCATTCCCGTCACCGATGATATCCACATCGCCGCCGTTGTCTGTTTCCACCGCGGGTTTTGCCACGCCGGTGGTATGGATATAGCCGCCGTTGGACAGGTCAATAGTGGTCAGGTATTCGCCGTTGGTATTGGTGGTGCCGCCCATCTGTCCGTTGGCATCGGCAGAGCCGGCTTCTGTGGTGGTGTCGCCAAAGACGGTGACTGCGGTGCCATAGCCTACGAAGTCATTGGTGTTGGAGCCGTCGGCGGTATCTTTGCTGTCTAAAGTAATCTGCGGATTGTCCAGCGCAGCGTCGGATTTGTTGACAACTACCGCGTTGAAATTGGCAGAAGTGCCGCGCAGAGCCAGATTTTTTAAAGTGGTGCCTGCTAAAGCGGCGCCCAGCACATCCGCGCCGATGGCGGTATCGCTGTCCTCGCCGATCTGTACGCCAGTCCGGTACTTGGTGTAGTCGTAATTGCTGTTCCATACGGAACCATAGCCCTTTGCGTGGTACTTGTTGTATACGTATACGGTTGTGCCGGCTTGCACAGCATCTGCCGCGTCTTTCAGAGAGTACTCATTGTGGGCAGATGCCAGGGTGATGGTATCATCATAGGAAACGGTCTTGCCGTCGCCGTAGGTGATGACCTTCTTGTCGGTGTCAATTGCAGTGACTTTTTCTCCGTTAATCGCAGCGGCCTCTTTGGCGGCTGACTCGGCAGCCGCAGGAGCTTTGGTGTCTGCTGCCATTGCAGGTGACGCCATACCGAGTGCGGTTGCTACTGCTATTGCGGACGCGAGCCCGCGGGTCATAAGTGTTTTCTTACTTATCATAACGTTTACCCCCTCCAGGTATACTTTTTTCACCGCCGGATCCTGCTGATGCCGGTAACGGATCCTCCTTTCGCATCAGAAACAGTCCGGCTGAACATTGCAGAGTGACCGTGCTGCAGAAAAATGAATAAAAAATAACAAGTCGCTTTCTCATTTTTCCTATGCATTTATAATGATGCAAAACCATTCGGCACTCAATGAAGTTTTTTGTGAAAAATGTACGGTTTTTAAAGAATTATCCGGAAGAAAGTATAAAAAAAGCACATATGACAACCGCGGGGGAGGCGTGTCATATGTGCTGTCAAAATCGTGCCGGAGCGCCGCCGGCCGGAAGAGGCGGCAGGCAGACGATCAGGCACCGGGTTTTAATTCGGCTGCTTCGGTCCCGTTCTGGGACAGGATGATTTTCTTGCCCTTTACCTTCCAGGTATAGGTCAGGGCATTGCCCAGGGAAGTCAGGGTCAGTTCGTTTCCGTCTGTTTCGTAGGTCTGCTCCAGCACCATGTAGAAGGTGCCGTCAGAATGAAATTCCAGACGGTAGTCTTCGGATCCGCCCACCAGGTAGATTCCTTCAAATTTCTTTTTGGAAGAAAGGCCGTCCGTTCCGGTCAGAAGCGTGCAGGCCAGCTTTTTGGTGGTATCACCGCTGGAGGAAATGCCGGTAAGGGTAGTGGTTTTGTCTGTTTTGCCCAGAGTATAGACCGTAGCGTTTTCAGAGGATTTGAACTGCAGGCTGACCGCGGCGTTGTCCTCCGAATCTTTGGTGTATTTGTAATCGCCGGACAGAACGTAATAGGCGGTATTTTCTTTGCAGAAATAATAGTAGCTGCCCAGGGCGCCCACGAGACGGTATTTGCCCTGAAAGGTTTTCAGGCTGCCTTTGACGGAAGCCCTGCGGGAGGAATAGGATGCGTCCCGGACTGCCTTCGCGCCGGAGGGAACCTGGTTGGCGTAATCCTTCGGATTGGTGGACTTGGTCTTCTTTCTGCCGGAGGCGTCGGAAGCATCGCTTTTTTTGTTTTGCTGACTGGATTTGGAAGTGCCGGAATTGTCCGAGGTTCTGGTATTTCCGGACGTGCCTGATACGGCGGCATTTTCCGATGCTTTGGCATTTCCGGATGTGCCTGATGCGCCGGTGTTTTCCGAAGCGGCAGAGGAGGCGTCGGCATCTGTACTTACGGATGTGTCAGCGCTGCCGGAAGCGGAAGATCCGGAAGAGGCCGTACCGCAGCCGCACAGAAGCAGCGCGGCGCTGAGGCCGAGGAGAGCAAGTTTTTTTCCGCGTGTATGAAAAGTCATGGATGAACTCCTTATCGTCTGACGGAGCGGATGCCCCGGTGAAAACCGCCGGCGTAAGCCCCGGCGGAGGAATGGTTCGACTGTATGGGATGATCCAAGTATAGCAAGGGACGGAAGGGGAATCTATCCGATGGGGCAGGATTCCAAAATAATCACCGTATTTTCATTAAAAACAGTACTTTTTGCCGGCAGGGGAGAGCGGACAGGGAGGAGGATTTTCCGCGGAAAAAGAAAGGGGCCGGACCAAAGGGGGAAGGTCCGGCTTGAAAATGAAAAAGAAATTATGTTTTCGAAAGAAAGATGTGAACCGTTGTAAGGGGGGAGGGGTTCAGATCTCTGTAATCCTTTCGATGATCCTACTATAGGCTGAAAATGTGTAAGGAGTATAACCAAACTGTGAACAAAGTGTGTAATTTTCCGAAAAATAAAAATCAAATACAACTGAAAGTTGGCAAGACACAACTGATTGAAGTTTGACGCAACTTGGAGGTGTGGTATAATGCATAGCATAAGGAAGATGATACAGACAGCAGTTGTGGAAAATACGGCCCGCTGTTTCCCATTCTTCTGAAGCGGTGATACTGACGCCATAGGTATCACCGGACGCAGTTCCACCGATCATCCGCAGATCAGTGGAATTATCAGATCCACAATCTGATACCTCTTAAATTAGATAAATCCAATTCCGGAAAACTGCCGCTCCCGTCAGAGAGCGGCAGTTTTTCGTCCCGGTTTTTCCATGGACAATTTCTGCGGGATGCATTAAAATATGCAATACGCAGCAGAAAACCTGCCGCTGCTGTTTGGATAGAACCGGAACAGAGAGAGGAAGGAAACAGGATATGGAAGCATTTGAAGCAAGATTTCGCAGTTTATATCAGGCAGAGGGGGATGCCCTGCTGGAGCGTATGGGAAACGCGCTGTATCCGGAGGACCTTATCATCGGTGAGGTGCGTTATTCGGTCCGCCGGATCCGGGATACGCGGATCAGTCCGGAATCCGGGCTGGTGCGGACAGAATTTTACTGTGTGCCCCAGGATGGCGCAAAAAAGAAGCTGGAGCGGGGATGGATCGTATATCTTGATATCGAAGCGGAAGATCCGGAAGCAAAGATGACGGTCTTTCATCATCCGAAAGGATACGGGTTTATCAAGCCGGACAAACGCATGATGTATCATGGGGTAGTGGCGGAAAAGGCGAGAGACCTGATTCGGCAGGCGGGAGATAACTCTTTTCTGCACCATGAAATTATGATTATGACACCGGAGAAGACGGTGAGCCGCCTGGATGAATTCGCCTTCAGCCGGTATCCGCTGTTTATGCTGGGATTTGTCAGCGGGGAGTTTGATGTATTCCTGCAGGAAATTTCATAGATCGGACTGTAACGCAGAAAGCGCCAGATTCGGCAGGTTGCCGGAGCGGGCGCTTTTTTTTCGGGAATTTTGGTGCATTACGGATTGACAGATGTTCCGTTCCCCTGTAATATACTTTGGAACCTAACAGTTAGGAAACGAATAAAATGGAGCGGGAGAAATGGAGAAAACAACGCAGAGGATACAGCAGGAACTGACAGCTCCGGGACGCCGGATCAGCGCATTGTCCAATATTTACCGCCGGAGGCTGGACCAGCTGACCACACAGACGGAATACAGCGGCGCCCAGAGCAAAGCCCTGCATTTTATTCTGGCCAATTACCGGGAGAAAGCGATTGTCCAGAAGGATATTGAGCGGGAGTATGGCCTGCGTCCGCCGACGGCTTCCGAGCTGTTAAAGAAAATGGAGGGCAGCGGACTGATTATACGGAAGACCATGCAGGAGGATGCCCGGAAAAAACAGATTCTTCCAACAGAAAAAGCACTCCGCTACAAGGATCAGGTGGCACAGAATATCGAAGGACTGAACGCGTCGCTGATGCGCGGCATATCTCGGCAGGATATGGAAGTGTTTCTGCAGGTGCTGGATCAGATGGTGGAGAACCTGACGGAAGATGTGGAAAAATGCAGAACTGAGCAGTAAAGGAGACAGAACAGGATGAACCAGAGTATTTGTGAGCAGAAAAGTTTCAGCAGAGTCATGGATCTGAAGCTGATTCTGTCGGTGATCGCGGCAGGGCTGCTGTCGTTTACCGGTGTGGTGGTGGAGACCTCTATGAATGTGGCCTTTCCGACGCTGATGCGGGAATTCGGAATCGGAACGGCTGCCACACAGTGGATTACGACCGGCTATCTGCTGGTGATTTCCATTGTGATCCCGGCGTCGGCATTTCTGAAAAAACGGTTCCGCATGCGTCAGCTGTTCCTGACGGCGGTGCTTCTGTTCCTTTTCGGTACGGTGCTGGGCGCGGCCGCGCCCTCATTTGCCATTCTGCTTCTGGCCCGGCTGATCCAGGGGCTGGGGACGGGAATTGCCCTGCCGCTGATGTATAATATTGTGCTGGAACAGGCGCCGGTGGAAAAAATGGGCTTTATGATGGGCATTGCCACCATGATTACAGCGGTAGCGCCGGCAGTGGGTCCGCCGTTTGGCGGCTGGGTGGTGCATGCCGCCGGCTGGAGATATATTTTTCTTTTCCTGATCCCGGTCCTTATTCTGGCGCTTGTGCTGGGACTGACCTCGATTCGCCAGGCTTCCGCGCCGGAGCCGGCAAGACTGGATAAGGGGGGATTTGTGCTGCTGAGTCTTTGCTTTGTCTGCCTGCTTCTGGGAATTAACCAGGCGGGCATCCACGGATGGATCAGCGTGCAGAGCCTTGGACTGCTGGGTGCGGCTGCTGCGGCTTTTGTCATTTTTGCTGTGCTGGGGCATCATAGGGAGCAGCCGCTGCTGAACCTGCGGGTGTTCCGCAATCGCTGCTATTCCGCCAGTGCGGCAGGGATTTTTCTGATGTTTTTCCTGGCGCTTGGTTTGGGATATCTGATGCCGAATTACGCACAGCTGGTCCTGGGCAGTAATTCGCTGCAGGCCGGGGTGATTCTGGTGCCCGGTGCGGTGCTGGGGGCAGTGCTGACCCCGTTCAGCGGCCGGATTTACGACAGGATCGGCGCTGCGGGACCGATTCTGACCGGGAGCGCGGCTGCTGTCATCGGTCTGCTTCTGTATACGGCGTCCGGAACGCTGTCGGTAACGAAGATGCAGGTATTCTATCTGTTTTTTGCCTTCGGTCAGGCCATGGCGGTGGGAAATACCATGACCCACGGACTGGAGGCGCTGCCCAGGGAACTGCAGGCAGACGGAAATGCCGTATACAACGCGCTGCAGCAGGTATCCGCAGCCGTCGGGACTTCCATAATCACCACCATTGTATCCGCGGCCCAGCTGCGTCTGCCCCATGATTTAGTCCGGGGGACGCAGAATGGCGCCCATACCGGGTTTCAGGTATTGCTGGCAGCCACGGTGCTGTTTGTCATCGTTTCGCTGATTTCCATGGGCCGCAAAGAAAAAGAGGCAGGCGTTCAGTAGGGAGAGCGTTTCAGTTTTTCACCAGTTTTCGAAAATCCGGGGCTGATTGGACAAGACGGCGTTCCTGCGGTATGCTGACAGAAAAAAGAACAGGATGGTGAAGAATATGAAGACAGGACTGGTAATGGAAGGCGGAGCGATGCGCGGGCTGTTTACCGCAGGCGTGATTGATGTGTGGATGGAGCAGGGCGTGGAATTTGACGGCGCAATCGGCGTGTCTGCCGGGGCCGCCTTCGGCTGCAATTATCCTACCAGACAGCCTCGGCGCGTCATTCGGTATAACGTGCGGTTTGCCCATGAGAAACGGTTTTGCAGCATTCGTTCCTGGTTAAAGACCGGCGATCTGTACGGCGCGGAATTCTGCTATCATATTATGCCGAACCGTCTGGATTACTGGGATGTGGAAACTCTGAAGAAAAATCCCATGGAATTTTACTGTGTATGCACAGAAGTGTCCACCGGCGCGCCGGTGTATCATAGATGCACCGACGGCGGATACGCGGATCTGGAGTGGATCCGCGCCTCCGCGTCTATGCCGATTTTTTCCAGACCGGTACATGTAGACGGCCATGTGCTTTTGGACGGCGGAATATCAGACTCGATCCCGCTGGCTTATTTTCAGCGGATCGGCTATGACCGCAATGTGGTGATCCTGACTCAGCCGAAATCCTACCGGAAAACAGACGGCAAAATGGATTTCCTGATCCAGGCAGCGCTGCGCCGGTATCCGCAGATCGCCCGGGATATGAAATATCGGACCTGGGCATACAACCGCCAGCTGCAGTATGTCAGAGAGCAGGAGGCAAGGGGAAATACCCTGGTGATCTGTCCGCCCCGGGAGCTGAAGATCGGAAAAATCGAGCATGATACCGAGGTCATGAAGAAAGTATACAAGATCGGACGGAAAACCGGATGGCACTATCTGCATCAGGTGAAGAAGTTTCTGGCATCGGAGGGAAGCGGCCCCGCAGCGGAATACAAATCTGCAGCAGAAACCGGGTCCGAAGCATAATCAAAGCCCGTAGAAGATCAGTTTAAAGAAATCCGAGGGCACGAAATAGATTCCGTCGCTGCGGGTGTGTTTCCAGGTCAGGGACTGATACCAGGGCAGCAGAATCGTCTGGCTGCTGTGATGGGTATTCAGCACAAGGGAGTGCCCCAGCAGATCGGCGGCCACATTGGTCAGGGCCTGGAGATAATCGCTGAAGTTGATCCGGTCAGGATCCGTATCCGTAAATGCCCGGTCGATCATATTTGCCAGAAATTCCTCGTGGGAAATGTAGTAGACTTTGTCCTGGGGACGGTTTTCCATAGCTTCGCAGATCAGGTCAAACAGAATCTGGGGATTGCCGCTGAGATTCTGGCGGAAGGTAATGAAAATACCGCGGCAGTAAGCCTGATGCATATTGCCGGAGATCCATTTGTCCGGGAGGGTATCGGAATTTAGCTGCAGAAGGTAATTCAGTACCGCGTCGATATGGATGGGGCCGTCGATGGCCAGGAGGCCGTCTTTGGAGCGGTGGTCGATATTTGGCTCATAACGGCTGATCATCCAGTCCCTGCCGACTTTCCGGGCGGTTTTTAACGCGCCGCGGCCGGCCTTCTGCCGGGCGGTGGCCGGAGCGATGCCGTTTCGGATGGCCCATTCCTTCAGGGGAATCAGGTCATCGGAAGGCAGTGCGGCAGGCGGAATCTGACCCTGGTCATTGAGGGAAACCACATGTCCCCGGTCGTCCAGAAGACTGAACAGTCCGTTGACGATTTCGATCGGAGTCAGGGCGGTAGTTTCCGCGCGGTTTTCGGGGATTGTTTTATCGTAATCTTTCATATTAACCTCCTGTTCCGGCAAAATGGAAGACAGGGTAGGGGCTTCCTTCTGCCAGCACATAAATACTACGCATAAGTAGCAATGCTTTCAAGAGCATAGTACTACTTATGAGTAGTATTGTCAAGGGAACAGGGAGAGTTACATTTGTTTTCGTACAACGGCATATTCATCGCCGCTGCGGTAGTACGGACAGGAAAAATGACTGTCCGTCATGAGACGCATGGCATCGTCTTCGTCCATATTGATATCACACAGATAATCTTCATATTCTTCATCATAAATCAGATACGCACAGGTATCACAGCTGGTTCGACTGCTCATTGGCACACCTCCGGGAAAGTCTGACGGGTTTCCTTCTGTAAAAATAACATTTTGCAAAAACAGCGTTTTGCGGGTACTGCTGTACGGTCATTATACGTGCGGAACAGCAAATTTACAAATTCCGTGGTCTGTAGTATGATGACAGCGCGAAAAAAACTGCAGGACGCCGCCAGAAACAGAGGCCGGGGAACCACCGCGGAAACAGGCTGGAATGCCGCCAGAAACAGAGGCCGGAGTGCGGCCGGCAGAGACCGCGACTGGGGCGCAGCCGCAGAAACAGAGGCCGGAATGCCTCCGGCAGAAACAGCGGAAGAGCGCAGGAAAGCAGATAAAAGGAAAAGATACGGCAGGAGAGCAGAATGAGCCGAAAAGACAGAGACAGAATGGCAGCCGGAATGAAATATGAGCAGTACTGCGCGCAGTATCTGAAGCACCATGGATTTCACCAGGTGCGGCTGACAAGCGGAAGCGGCGATCAGGGAATCGATATTCTGGCCCGGCACCGTGGAAAACAATATGGGATTCAGTGTAAATATTATATGGGTCCGGTAGGCAACAAAGCGGTGCAGGAAGCTTATACGGGAGCGGCCTTTTATGACTGCGATGCGGCAGCAGTGATGACAAATTCGGAATTCACGCCGGCGGCCCGGGAACTGGCGGAACGGACGGAAGTGCTTTTGTGGGATCATCAGGAGATGCGTGTGGAAGGTCTTCTTTTTCATCTGCTGCGGATCATGGGGATCCTTCTTATGATCTGGGGCGCCTACGCGCTGGGCGCGGACTGGTACAGCCGAAGCGGCCGGACGGCACTGCTGGTTACCCTGCTGCTTCCGGCAGCGGGACTTCTGCTGACATTTGGCGGGAACCGAGCGGCGCTTCTGCGGATGGCGCTTTTGTTTCTGGCAGGATATATTCTGTGGCTGGCGGATCCGGGCGGAACCGGGCAGCTGTGGGCCGGGGACCGGCGCCGGGCAGCCCTGCTGCTGCTGACGGCCGCCTTGCTGACCTTTCTGCGGATTCGGGTGTTAAAATACAATCAGGTGGAAGTGCCGCGGTAAAACAGGATCAATTTGACAGAAACAGCATAAAACAGGGCGCCAAGGAGTCAGGCACTCCGGCTGGATGCGGAAACACCGCCAGCGGGTAAACACAGGGCGCGCCCGAGGAGTCGGAAAAAACCGGCGGAAGAGACGGCGCAGCGGAAACAGACGGAAGAGAGGCAGAATACAGATGGAGATGAAAACAGTGGCACTGATCGGTGCAGGGGCGGTAGGCGCCTATTTTATTGATTGCCTGGCAGATGTCTTAGGGGAAGATTTCTGCGTGGTTGCGGAAGGCAGCCGGGCAAAGCGGCTGAAAGAGAAGGGACTTGTGATCAACGGACACCGACACAGCCTGCGGGTGAAGACGCCGGAAGAAGCCCGGGGATGCGACCTGCTGCTGACCGCGGTCAAGCACAGCGCGCTGGATGCGGTGCTTCCGCAGATTCAGACCATGGTGGAAGAGCATACGACAGTCATCAGCCTGTTAAACGGGATTGACAGTGAAGAGCGGATCGCGTCAGTGATCGGGTCGTCCCACCTGCTGTACGCGGTCATGAAGATTTCCTCCGTACGGCAGGGAGACGCAGTGGTGTATGACCCGGAACGCACCATCGGCGTGGGATTTGGTGAGAAAAACGGCGCGCATACGGAGCGGGTCCGGGCGGTGGAAGCGCTGTTTGACCGGACACCGCTGCATTACTATGTGCCGGAGGATACCGTGGCGGAGATCTGGAGCAAATATGAGTGGAATGTCTCCCACAATCTGCCCCAGGCAGTGCTGGGGGTCGGCTATCAGGCATACCTGGACAGTGAGCATGTGGCTTTCTTAAGAGACGCGCTGATGACAGAGGTGAGAAATCTGGCAGATTCCTACGGGATCCGCTACACGTCGATGCAGGTGCCGCCCCAGAAACCGGGGGCCCGGTTTTCCACCTTGCAGGATCTGGACGCGAAGCGTCACACAGAAGCGGACATGTTTCTGGGGGTATTGATAAAAAAATCGGAAGAACAGGGACTGCAGGCGCCTTACGCGTCAGCCGTGTACCATATGATCAAAGCCCTGGAAGAGAAGAATGACGGAATGTTTGATTATTCTTGAAAGAACAGAGGATAAAACAAAAATTTTGTGATATAAGCTTCCTGTTTGTGATAGTATAGCAATGATTATGCGAAGTATGAAAAAAGGAGATTATATTCGTTTATGAATTTACGCGAACTGGAAATCGGAGATACCGCGATTGTGAAGCAGGTGGGCGGCCAGGGGGCGCTGCGCCAGCATTTCCTTGACATGGGAATCATCCCGGGAGCGGAAATCACACTGGTAAAATACGCGCCGATGGGCGACCCGATGGAGCTGCGCCTGCACGGATACGAGCTGACCCTTCGGCTGGAAGACGCAGAGCGGATCGAAGTAGGTCCCATTGGAAGAAAAGAGAAAAAACAGGACAGACAGTCCGGAGAACCGGCACGAGCCGCCGGAAGAAGGCTGGAGCACCCCGGACTGGGAGAGGAAGGCCGGTATCATGTGAAGGCGGGAGAGCATCCCCTGCCGGACGGTCAGGTGCTGACCTTCGCCCTGGCAGGCAATCAGAACTGCGGAAAAACCACATTGTTTAACCAGCTGACAGGAGCCAATCAGCATGTGGGCAATTTCCCGGGCGTAACCGTCGACCGCAAAACCGGCGTTATCAAGGGACACAGCAACACAGAGATCACGGATCTGCCGGGGATCTATTCCATGTCCCCTTACAGCGCGGAAGAGATCGTGACCCGTCAGTATATTATCGATGAGCATCCGACAGGGATCATCAACATCGTGGATGCCACAAACATCGAACGCAACCTGTATCTGACCATGCAGCTGCTGGAACTGGGCATCCCTATGGTGCTGGCGCTGAATATGATGGATGAAGTGCGGGGCAATGGAGGATCCGTCCGGATCAATGAGATGGAAGCAATGCTGGGCATCCCGGTGATCCCGATTTCAGCTTCAAAAAATGAGGGCGTGGATGAGCTGATCCACCATGCGCTGCACGTGGCGAAATACCAGGAAGAGCCGGGACGGCAGGATTTCTGCGGGGAAGATGACCATGGCGGCGCGGTGCACCGCTGTCTGCACAGCATTATGCATCTGATTCAGGATCATGCGGAAGCCGCCGGGATTCCTCTCCGGTTTGCAGCCACTAAGCTGGCGGAGGGAGATCCTCATGTGCTGGAGGCCCTGAAACTGAGTCAGAATGAGCAGGAGACCGTGGAACACATTATCTGCCAGATGGAGGAAGAACGGGGACTGGACCGGGCGGCGGCCATAGCGGATATGCGTTTCACCTTCATTGAAAAGCTGGTGAAGCAGACCGTGGTAAAACCACGGGAAAGCCGGGAACATTCCCGCAGCCGCAAGCTGGATCGGATACTGACCGGAAAATTTACGGCAATTCCTGCGTTTATTGTCATCATGCTGGTGATTTTCTACCTCACATTTAATGTGATCGGCGCATTTTTGCAGTCCCTGCTGGAGCAGGGCATTCAGGCCCTGACCGATCTGGCGGACCAGGGGATGACCGCGCTGCATATCAGCGATGCCATTCATTCCCTGGTGATTGACGGTGTGTTTGCCGGTGTGGGCAGTGTGCTGAGCTTTATACCGATCATCGTGACCCTGTTCTTTTTCCTGTCGATTCTGGAAGACAGCGGGTATATGGCCCGTGTGGCCTTTGTGATGGACAAACTGCTCCGAAAGATCGGTTTGTCCGGCAGAAGTATCGTGCCGATGCTGATCGGTTTCGGCTGCAGTGTGCCCAGCGTCATGGCCAGCCGTACGCTGCCGTCGGAGCGTGACCGCAAGATGACGATTATGCTGACCCCGTTTATGAGCTGTTCCGCGAAACTGCCGATTTACGGATTTTTTACTGCTGCCTTTTTCCCGAAATACGGCGGAGTGGTAATGATTTCCCTGTATGTTCTGGGCATTGTGGTAGGCATTTTGGTGGCACTGGTGTCCAAGAATACGGTATTTAAAGGGGAAGCGGTTCCCTTTGTCATGGAACTGCCGAATTACCGCCTGCCGGGCGCCAAAAATGTGGCGCGGCTGCTGTGGGACAAGGCAAAGGATTTCCTGCAGCGGGCCTTTACCATTATTTTTGTGGCGACCATCGTGATCTGGTTCCTGCAGAACCTGAGCCCGTCCTTCCATATGGTAACCAATTCCCAGGATTCCATTCTGGCGATTATTGCGGGCTGGATTACGCCGATTTTCCATCCGCTGGGATTTGGGGACTGGCGGATTACCACCTCGCTGATTTCCGGTTTCCTGGCCAAGGAGAGCGTGGTATCCACCATTGGCGTGCTCTTCGGTTCCACGCAGGCGCTGCTTGCAGCGATTACTCCGCTGGCCGCGCTGTGTCTGCTGGTATTTTCCCTGCTGTACACACCCTGCGTAGCGGCCATTGCCTCGGTGAAGAGGGAGCTGGGAATGAAGTGGGCCGTGGGTATGGTAGTCGGCCAATGTGTGATTGCCTGGATCGTTGCCTGGATTGTGCATATAATAGGAATGCTGCTGACCTGACCGGGCAGCGGACTTCTGTCCGTTTCTGTTACCGTCGGTTTCTGAAGGTGGACTTCGGAATCCGGCGGTATTTTTATGCGCAGAAGGCTGATAAATAAAATTTATAAGATAAATTATCAGAAAATATATTGACAGAACAGAAATTATGCGTTATTATAACCATAACAAAAGAGCAGACGAAATGTTCTTTTGATTACATAAAGACACAGGAGGTATGGTCCATTGACAATTTAACACAACAAACGAAAGAAAGAGAGGTTATAAAGTGAAACTTCGGGATATTTCTTAAAGGGACTGTCTGATGACGAGAAAGTCAGATAGCCCTTATTTTTTTGCGTAAAATTGCTGTCTGGGAAAGATTTTGTCCCGGCAGATCCACGCATTTTGTGATAAAATTTACAAAGCACGAGATTTATCTGCATCCGGCATCCGGTGAAATACTCTCCGGTAAACAGGATGCTCAGCTCTGAGAAACAGATATTTTGGAAACATTTTATGAAAACATATAACCATCGTCCGCAGCGGGAAACACTGCCCATTCCCGGTTGCGGAGAAAAAACGCTGTCGGTGATCCGCAGCAAAAGAAAAACAGTCGCTGTTGAAATCAGCCGTCAGGGCGAGGTGCTGGTACGGGCCCCGGAGCGCATGCCTGCCGAAGAAATCAGCGCTTTCGTGGTCAGCCGGCAGCAGTGGATCCGCAGGCATATGGAAAAAGCACAGGCCCGCAGGGAACATCCGGTACAGAAGCTGTCGGGGGAACGGCTCCGTCAGTTAAACAGCCTGGCAGCAGTGGTAATTCCTGCCTGCGTGAAGCGGTATGCGGCCCGGATGGGCGTTACCTATGGCAGAGTGACCATCCGCTGCCAGAAAACCAGGTGGGGAAGCTGCAGCAGCAAGGGCAATCTGAATTTTAACTGTCTGCTGATGCTGGCGCCGCCGGAAGTGCTGACTTATGTGGTAGTACATGAACTCTGCCACCGGATCGAGCCGAACCACTCCGCGGCATTCTGGACGGAAGTGGAAAAAGTTCTGCCGGATTACCGAATTCAGCGGGACTGGCTGAAAGAACATGGCGGGGATCTGATGGATCTGGTCTGGTCCTGACGGATCAGCGGAAAGGAAGTATAAAAGAAAGCATAGGAAAATGGTGGGTTGATGCATGAAATCCCTTGCGCTATCATCAGTACAAAAGCAAAAGACACCGTAAGGGAGGAATAGTTCATGGAACGAGAAACCAAGTGTATTCAGGCCGGCTATGAGCCGAAAAACGGCGAGCCGCGCATGCTTCCGATTATTCAGAGTACAACATTTAAATATGATACCAGCGAGGATATGGGCAGGCTGTTTGACCTGGAGGAATCCGGCTATTTTTACAGCAGACTGCAGAATCCCACTACAGATATGGTAGCAGCCAAGATTGCGGCTCTGGAAGGAGGAACGGCAGCGATGCTGACGGGATCCGGACAGGCGGCATCCTTTTTTTCTGTTTTTAATCTGGCGGGAGCGGGAGACCATGTGATCGCGTCTTCGACGATTTACGGCGGTACTTATAATCTGTTCCATGTGACGATGCGCCGTATGGGCATCTCATTTACCTTTGTGGATCCGGACTGCAGCGATGAGGAGCTGGAAGCGGCCTTTCAGCCGAATACCAAGTGTGTCTTCGGAGAGACGATCGCCAATCCGGCGCTGATTGTTTTTGATATTGAGCGGTTTGCAAAAGCGGCGCATGCCCATGGCGTACCGCTGATCATGGACAATACCTTCGCGACGCCGATCAACTGCCGCCCGTTTGAATGGGGCGCGGATATCGTCGTGCATTCCACTACCAAGTACATGGACGGCCATGACGCTTCCGTGGGAGGCTGTATCGTAGATTCCGGCAATTTTGACTGGATGGCCCACAAGGAGCGTTTTCCGGGCCTGACCACACCGGATGAATCCTATCACGGAATTGTATACGCGGAGAAATTCGGCAATGCAGGCGCTTATATTACCAAGGCAACCGCACAGCTGATGCGGGATCTGGGAGCTGTGCAGGCGCCGATGAACGCATATCTGCTGAATCTCGGCCTGGAGTCTCTGGCAGTCCGTATGCCGCGGCACTGCGCGAATGCACAGGCAATCGCGGAATATCTGGAACAGCAGGAAAAGATTGCCTGGGTGAATTATCCGGGACTGCCGGGAAACCGCTATTATCAGCGCGCGCAGAAATATCTGCCCAATGGCTCCTGCGGCGTCATCTCCTTTGGAGTCAAAGGGGGACGGGCTGCCGCGGAAGAGTTTATGAAGCATTTGAAAGTGGCGATGATTGCGACACACGTGGCAGATGCGCATACCTGTATTCTGCACCCGGCGAATTCCACACATCGTCAGCTGAGTGATGAGGAGCTGGCTGCCGGCGGAGTGACTCCGGATCTGATCCGCCTGTCCGTAGGAATTGAAAATGTGCAGGATATTATCGCGGATCTGGAGCAGGCGCTCAGCTATGTATAGAGGCCGGCGTTCCCTCATGGATGAGCAGCGGCCGCTTCGTCATGCATAGAGGCTGATACGCAGCCATGGATCAGAGGCTGACACGCAGCCGGAGGATGGAAGCAGTCGTTCAGTCAGGCATGAAAGGCAGCGCTCAGCCAGTGACAGAACCAGTCGCTCAGACAGGGACAGGATCAGAGGATCAGTTAGGGACAGGAAGTGAAGAATATGGACAGAATGGGATCCGAGGAAGTGATTGTGCGTCTCCACAATTCACGGCTGATGCATATGGTATCTATGGATCAGGCCAGGGAACTGGTAGAAAATAAAATTGGAAAAACCGCCTACTACAGGCGTGGAGAAGCAGTTATCCGGGAAGGGGAGAATATCGGTTGCCTGGCGGTGATCCTGTCCGGAGAGGTCAGCGTGGAACGGGCATTTTCCGACGGCAGCAGCACACAGCTGTATGTGCTTCACGCAAAGGAGATTCTGGGCGTAGAAGCCCTGAGCCAGATTCATTACAAAAGTTACTACTATTTCTGCGCACAGACAGATCTGGTACTTTATGAAATCCCGGTCAGCTATTTTCGCGAACTCAGTACAGTGAACCCGGAGACCCAGCTGATGATTCTCAACCACGTTATGACCGTGCTGTCCCATGATTACAGCCGCCAGCACGAAAAGCTGGACGTTTTATCCTCCGGTAAACTCCGGACCAGGATTCAGACCTATCTTTATTATCAGGCAAAAAAACACCATGCCTTAAGTTTTGAGATTCCCTTTAATCGGGAGCAGATGGCTTCTTATCTGTGTGTGAACCGAAGCGCGCTGTCCAGGGAACTGAGCCGTATGCAGGAGGAAGGCCTGCTGGAAGTGGACGGAAAGCACTTTACCCTGCATTATGAGATATAAGGAGAAAAAATCCGGCAGATACCTTGCGAGGCCACTGCGGATACCTGCGAAGTATACGGAAGGGATCCTGCGACAGCGCCTGCGGAAATCTCTGTGGGCATCCTGCGGAAATGTTTGCCGGAACGCCCGCGGAAAGGACTTGAAAAATGCGGGGGTGATGATAGAATAAGAATGGTGTTTTAGTAGAAAAGATTAAAGAGAGGTAAAAAAATTATGTATGGTTTCGGTATGCTGATTGACAAGCTGAAAAAAGATCCGAAAAAGATCGTATTCACAGAAGGAACAGATCCCCGTATCCTGGAGGCTGCTTCCCGTCTGCTGGCAGGTACTTTCCTGCATCCGGTACTGGTAGGCAAACCAGATGAGATCAGTGCGGCAGCAGAAGAAGCAGGATTTAACATCCGCGGCGCGGAGATCATTGATCCTGAGAATTATGAGAAAATGGACGAAATGGTTGCCCAGTTCTGCGAACTGCGCAAAAGTAAAGGCGTAACTCCTGAGCAGGCAAGAGAGACCCTGAAAGCAGCGAACTACTTCGGTACGATGCTGGTTAAGATGGGCGAAGCAGATTCTCTGCTTGGCGGAGCTACCTATTCCACCGCTGATACCGTACGTCCGGCTCTGCAGCTGATCAAGACCAAACCGGGCAACAAGATTGTATCTTCTGTATTCATCATGGTACGTGAAGGCGCTACCGGTGATAACGAAGTACTGGCAATGGGCGACTGCGCCATTAATATCAAGCCGAACGAAGATGAGCTGGCAGAGATCGCCGGTGAGTGCGCGAACTGCGCCAAGATTTTCGGCGTAGACCCGAAAGTGGCATTCTTAAGCTATTCCACCTTCGGTTCCGGAGCAGGCGAAGATGTAGACAAGATGCGTAATGCCTGCGCCAAAGCAAAAGAGAAATATCCGGATCTTGTCATTGACGGCGAGATGCAGTTTGACGCAGCGGTATCTCCGCGTGTGGCAGCAACCAAAGCACCGGATTCCAAGGTGGCAGGTTATGCCAATACCTTTATTTTCCCGGATATCAACGCAGGTAATATCGGCTATAAGATTGCACAGCGTCTTGGGAACTTCGATGCTTACGGCCCGATCCTGCTTGGCCTGAATGCGCCGATCAACGATCTGTCCCGCGGCTGCAATGCACTGGAAGTATATTCCATGGCTATCATTACTGCAGCTCTGGCATAAGGATTCCAATTCCAGCGAAAAAGAAACCACAGAGGGTTTTTATCAGAAAATCGCCAGTTCCGGCTTGCTGCGGAACTGGCGATTTTTTCGGTGAGATGGCACCACCCGTGGAGCCGCGCAGGAATCCACCACCCGTGGAGCCGCGCAGGAATCCGGAAGATGCCGGGATCTGCGTCTGTCCGGCGCCGGCGACCGTTCGTTTACTCGGCCCAGTGGCGGATATTGGCGTACTTGCTGCCGGCGTCAACCGGCTGCGGCGCCGCCGGATCCATCTGCCGCCAGCGGCGGGCAAATTCCCGGGCGTTCCGGATGTCATCGGCATCCGGATGGCTGCGGTAGAGCAGCTTGAAGGAACCGTGGCAGCAGAATTCATCGGTTTCTGCCGGAATGCCCCGTCCGGCCAGCCGGGCACGCATTTTTTTGCACGGATTGGTCACGGCGGCATCGCCGAAGAGGATGATTTTCCCTACTTTGCTGCGGTCAAAGTGGTCAATAAACCCGGTGATATTCGGATCCAGATGATTGGCATAAACCGCGCCGCCCAGAAACAGGATATCAGTATATCCGCTCAGCCGCTGGGAGGTGGAGAAGGCTTCACAGCCCAGTTCATCAGCAATCGCCTCAGCCAGCATGCGGGTGTGGCCGCCGCGGGTGTAATAGCGTACGGCATAGGTGTTTTTCTTTTCTTCCATAACAGGTACTCCCTTCCGGCGCCTTTGGCGCTTTCTGCATCGAATGAGGAATCGGAATTCTGAAAAAGGGTTTCCGATTCGTTTCGTTCTGCTCGTTTCTTTCTGATTATAGCAAAAAAATTAAATTTTAGTATTGATTTTTACAGATTGCTGAGATATAATATCCTCGTTGCTGAAGAGTAGCAGAAGATCATAAATAAGCACCCTTAGCTCAGTTGGTAGAGCAGTAGACTCTTAATCTATTTGTCCAGGGTTCGAGCCCCTGAGGGTGTATTTAAAAAAAGCACTGTTTTCGATGCGTGGTGACATCGTGATCAGCCCCCTGTCAAGTAGACAGGTAAAATAATTAAAAATAGTTACAGATATCCGTCATGCTGTTATCGGTGTGACGGATTTTTGTG
>OCVV012860844.1_pt1 | contig 24450 bp, 37 predicted proteins | sample 1539721 | NCBI WGS metagenome assembly OCVV01 (sample SAMN02144230, study PRJEB22623) | gut metagenome | biome: sheep rumen | host: Ovis aries | place: New Zealand
AATCCCCACCCGCTTTTTCCGTAACTACCGATATGTCATATATGGTCCTTACTGTAGACTCTGCCTGGGTATTCACACTGCAGAAGCTCTTGAAATCGTGCTCTCCCTTAAGATACCCTGCTGCCTTCTGCATAAGCACCTCATCAAGCTTATTATATGTCCAATGGGCATAGAGCCTGTTTACGGGACTTTCGAAAGTCGAGCAGATAATGCGGTACTCGTAAGTTTTCCTGGTATCCGTGTGCCTGGGATGAAAGTCAGGCTTAACCTCTGCTGCCCCCACTATCCTGATATCCCCGGGGAGCTGCCTGTTAAGGGCATAGGGAACCTTCTCGGCAGGTATTCGGGCATGGGTATCAAATACGGCGATATTCCCCTTAGAGTGGACGCCGGCATCCGTACGGCTGGCCCCGATCACTGCGATATCCTCCTTAAACAGGCTGCTTAGTGTTTCATTAAGCACGCCCTCTATGGTAGGGACACCGGGCTGGATCTGAAAGCCGTGATAAGAAGTGCCGTCATAGGCCACATATATGAGTATGCGTCTTGTTGTCTCTACTTTTTCATTCTCCATGTTTATTATAATTTTTTTATCTTAATTGATAAATAATAAACTATCTGTCATTTTTCATCATAACATGTTAATAAAAATTTTTAACAACTCCCCCTGCGTAAATCCGATCTGTAAATCCGACTATCATAAATTTGCCATGATCAATACCTAAATCAAAGCGTAATTTCAGAATTTTCAAACAGCAATAGGTATTACCCTGAAAAGAAAACCCCCCATAAGCACTATCAGGGCCGCATATATCACTAACAGCACATATGCCACTATGTCGGCCCGTCTGTATTTTAAAGGGTTAAGTCTGGTCCTGCCTTCACCGCCATTGTAGCACCTTGCTTCCATAGCCTGGGCAAGGTTGTTAGCCCGTCTGAAGGCAGACACAAAAAGAGGTATGATCACGGGAATAAGGCTCTTTGTTTTTTTTATGATATTCCCGCTTTCAAAGTCGGCCCCCCTGGCGATCTGAGCCTTCATGATCTTATTGGTCTCATCCACAAGTATCGGTATAAATCTCAGGGCGATTGACATCATCATGGCCACCTCGTGAACCGGCACCCTGAAAATCTTAAGAGGCTTCATTAGATACTCCAGTGCATTTGTAAGGCTCACCGGAGCCGTTGTTAATGTCATAAGGTTGGAAGCAAGCACTAGAAAGATCAGGCGTCCCATAAGGTATGCCGATCGTTTTATACCCTCTATGGTAATCCTGAATATCCAAAAGGATACCAGCTCCTGTCCTCCCGTAAAGAATAAATTTACCACTACGGTAAAAGCTAAAAGAAAAACAACGGGCTTTAATCCCCTGACCATATACAGCAGCGGTATAGCTGAAAGTATTATCTCTATTATCAGAAAAAGAGCTGCCACAGCATAAACCGCGGGATTTTCAAATACGAACAGGCTCAGAATGTACACAAAAGTAAGCACTATCTTGGTCCTTGGATCAAGCCTGTGCATCACGGAATCCGTCTGATAATACTGTCCTATGGTTATATCCCGAAGCAAATCTACTTTTCCTTTTCTGTACGGTGCTTATATAACTCTGTATTCCCTTAGCACTCTGAGTATCTCTTCTGCTGCATCGTCAGTCGTAAAAATATCGTCCCTTACAGGCATCCCTGATGATAAAAGAGCTGTCATTATCTCCATCACCTCCGGTACTGCCAGTCCTGCCGACTTAAGCTCAGACTGATGCATAAATACTGCACTCACAGTATCATCCAGCAGAAGTTTTCCTTTGTTCATCACCATTATACGTTCCGCATATCTTGCCACGTCCTCCATGGAATGTGACACAAGTATTATAGTCATACCCGCATCTTCTCTAAGGGATGCGATCATGTCCAGCAGTTCATCCCTTCCCTTAGGATCAAGGCCTGCTGTAGGCTCATCAAGGATGAGCACCTCCGGCTTCATGGCGAGAACTCCGGCTATCGCTACCCTTCGCTTCTGTCCTCCCGAAAGGTCAAAGGGGGATTTATAAAAACATTCATCCTCAAGCCCGACTTTTTTTATGGTATCATAAGCCGTAAGTTCCGCCTGCTTCCTGTCCACGCCCATATTAAGAGGTCCGAAACAGACATCTGCAAAAACCGTCTCAGCAAAGAGCTGGTGCTCCGGATACTGGAATACCAGTCCTACCTTCCCTCTGAGCCTCTTCCTGTCATATTTTTTTTCAAAAATATCCTGCCCCTTAAAATATACTGTACCTGAAGCCGGCTCCTCAAGAGCGGTTAAAAGCTGCAAAAGGGTAGACTTTCCGGAGCCGGTATGGCCGATAAGCCCGATAAACTCCCCCGGCCATATGTTAAAGCTTACATCGTATACCGCGCGTATCGTTTTAGCTGCAGCGGTACGGTACTCATATACCAGATGCTTAGCCTCCAGGATAGGGATATCTTTATTCAGTTCAATAAGGGTATTATCCTTTTGCATCCTTATTCACCATACTGTGCGTGATATCCGGGTTACTGCGTTCCCTGATATAACAATTACAAACTAAGATATTTTTCATCTTGTTGCGGACCACAGTTTCATGAGTGCACTTACCAGTTCATCACCGGTAAGTATGCCGTCCCGAATCGGCACCCCCGCCATCTTTAATCTATGTGCCAGCTCCGTTGCCTGTGGTACGGTAAGACGCAGTTCCTGCAACTCTGACACCCTTGAAAATATTTCCGCAGGAGTCCCGCTCATGGCCACTTTCCCTTTATCCATCACAAACACTCGGTCCGCATCCACCACCTCTTCCATATAATGGGTAATAAGGATCACAGTGATCTTTTCTTCTTTATTGAGCCTGTGAGCTGTCTCAAGTATCTCACGCCTGCCTTCCGGATCTATCATGGCCGTAGGTTCATCCATGATGATACATTTAGGCTTCATGGCAATAACTGACGCAATGGATACCCTCTGCTTCTGTCCGCCGGAGAGCCTGTCGGGTGAACGCAGTCCGTACTCGGACATTCCCACCGCATCTAAACTGTCGTAAACTCTTTTCCTTATCTCTTCCGAAGGAACGCCTAAATTTTCCGGACCGAAAGCCACATCCTCTTCCACGATCTGTCCGATGATCTGGTCATCTGGATTCTGGAATATCATCCCGGCAGTACTGCGGATATCAAGCAGTTTATCTTCATCTGCGGTATTCATTCCATCAACAAAAACCGCCCCTTCCGTAGGAAAAAGCAGGGCATTGATATGCTTTGCAAGAGTTGATTTTCCCGAGCCGTTTGCCCCAAGGACAGCAATAAATTCTCCTGGGGACACTTTCAGGCTTACACCATCTACGGCTGTCGTAATGCCGTCAACATTGCCCTCATTGTCCCGTCTTATGTATTCAAATGTGACATTCTTCAGATCGACTATCGGCATATATCCTCTTTATGAACCTGACCGAATCATATAATGTCCCTCAAGAGACACATAATTATCTTCCTGTAAAAAAAACCGGATCCTGCAAGACACTAAAGTCTTTATCAAGATCCGGGAATGGTTGATCTTCAGGTCAGCTTAATGCAGCCTGTGTTGCTTTTTATACAAGCTCAATGATAACCATCATTGCTGCATCACCCTTACGGGGACCTACCTTAACTATTCTCGTGAAACCACCCTGACGGTTAGCATACTTGGGAGCGATCTCATCAAACATCTTAGCACAGAGATCAACCTTCTTTGTAGCCTTCTTCTTGCCGGCATTTGTCTCAGGTACTTCTGTTACATCATAGAATACCTTGAGCATCTGGCGTCTTGCGTGAAGTCTTGAAGGGAGATCCTTCTTGATTTCTTTCTCTACCTCATCATAAACGGTAACTTTCTTGCCATCCTTAACTTCCTTAACACGCTTACCGTCCTTGTCCTTCTGAGGAACCTTAGCTTTAACGGTAACGGTCTCGAAGTTATCTTTCTCCTTTACAGCAAGTGCGATCATGCTCTCAGCAATCTTTCTGATTTCCTTTGCTCTTGCCTCAGTAGTAGTGATCCTGCCATTCAGGATAAGCATAGTTACCTGGTTTCTGAGTAATGCCTTTCTCTGGCTTGATGTTTTTCCTAATTTTCTGTACTTTGCCATAATCTTCTTCCTTTCGGCAGCGCTCGTCGGTCTTATCTGCCAAACTCACGCAGGTCTCCCTGCTCCTCTAAGTAACACAACCTTTCGTAAAATACCTTCGGTTGCCGCCGCGCACTTATGGACTTACCGGCAAATCGCTGATCTATGATCAGTCAATCTCATCCTTGAGATGAAGTCCCATTTCTTTAAGCTTTGCAAGTACTTCATCAAGAGACTTCTTACCAAGATTACGAACCTTCATCATATCATCGGAAGTCTTGTTTGTAAGCTCCTCAACGGTATTGATGCCGGCTCTCTTCAGGCAGTTGTAAGACCTTACAGACAGCTCAAGCTCATCAATGGAAATAGCTGTTGATGTCTTCTGCTGGTTCTGAATCTCACATGCAAGAACCTGTGCCTGCTGCCCCTTATCAGAAAGATTGATGAAGAGCTTAAGGTGCTCACTGAGTACCTTAGCAGCAAGGCTGACTGCCTCATCAGGTGCCATTGCACCGTTTGTGAACACTTCAAGTGTAAGCTTATCAAGGTCTGTAACCTGACCTACACGGGTATTCTCAACATTCATATTAACACGCTCTACGGGAGTGTAGATAGAATCAACGGCGATACCTCCTATTGAGGAATCCTCACGCTTATTCTTGTCAGCACTTACATAGCCACGTCCTTTGGTGATCTCGATATCCATCTCGAACTTTGTATCCTTGCCGCCGCTTAAGGTAGCTATGGTCTGGTCGAGATTTATGATATATACATCAGGATCGTCGATCTTAATGTCTGAAGCCTTTATCACTCCGCTTCCTTCAAAGTTGATGTGTGCTTTCTTACGCTCATCATTGTCACTGTCATCCCTGATTGCAAGAGACTTGATGTTCATAACGATCTCAGTCACATCTTCCTTGACACCCGGAATAGAAGAAAACTCATGCTTTACTCCGTCGATCTTGATCTGGCTGACTGCAGCTCCGGGAAGTGAAGCAAGCATGATACGTCTCAGGGAATTACCCAGTGTTATACCATAACCGCGCTCTAACGGCTCAACTACGAATCTGCCGTACTTCTTGTCCTCGGAGATCTCAGCGATCTCAATATTCGGGCTGTCGAAATCAAATTCTAACATTAATAACCCTCCTTGAATTGTGAAAGTTTCAGTTCCAAAAACATATGCGTGTGAAGCGCCTGACGCGCTTCACCGGCATATACATTAATTACTTGGAATACAACTCGACGATAAGCATCTCGTTTACAGGTACATCAATTGCTTCTCTCTTGGGAAGCTCTTTGATAGTTCCCTTCTTAGCTTCGTAATCCACTTCCATCCACTCAGGAACGATCCTGGAAGAAGTAACCTCCAGCACGTCCTTATATCTCTGCATGCTCTTAGCCTTCTCGGTAAGCTCGATAACATCCCCGGCCTTGATCTGGTAAGAAGGAATGTTGATCTTCCTGCCGTTTACAAGTACATGCTTGTGACCTACAACCTGACGAGCCTCGCGTCTTGTACGGGCAAATCCCATGCGGAATACAACGCTGTCAAGTCTGCTTTCAAGGAGAACCATAAGGTTTTCACCGGTCATACCCTTCATACGGTCAGCCTTCTCATAGTAGTTACGGAAAGGCTTCTCGAGTACGCCATAGATGAACTTAGCCTTCTGCTTTTCCTTAAGCTGCATACCATACTCGGAAATCTTACGATTTGCACGAGAATTACGTATGGACTCGTTCATGCGTCTGTCAAGTCTCTTATTAATATTCTTCTTTCTTCCGTCTACTTCCTTGTGCCAGTCACTTGTGTGTGTATACTTCTCTGAACCAAGGTAAGCAGGGTCAAGACCTAAAGCTCTGCATCTTTTTAATACAGGAACTCTGTTGATTGCCATTGCTTTTTCCCTCCAAATCTGAAATTAAGCGTTAACCATTCTTTAACTGATTATACACGACGTCTCTTAGGCGGACGGCATCCGTTATGAGGAACGGGTGTAACGTCACGAATGCTCGTAACCTGCAGTCCATTTGCTGCAAGTGCACGAATTGCTGCTTCTCTTCCTGATCCGGGACCCTTAACGAAAACATCTACTGTCTTAAGGCCGTGGATAAGAGCAGCCTTTGTTGCTGTCTCTGCTGCCATCTGAGCCGCATACGGAGTAGATTTCTTTGAACCTCTGAATCCAAGACCACCGGCTGATGCCCAGGAAAGTGCGTTGCCTTCAGCATCGGTCAGAGTTACGATCGTGTTGTTGAAGGAAGCCTGGATATGAGCCTGTCCGTGTTCAACGTTTTTCTTGACACGCTTAGCTTTGCTTCTTTTTGCATTATTTGCTGCTGCCATTTTAAACTAACCTACTTTCTTTTTTCTAATATAATGTACAGTTACTTGATACCGGATACGACTGATTATTTCTTCTTTCCGGCAACGGTCTTCTTGGGACCCTTTCTGGTGCGGGCATTTGTCTTGGTCTTCTGACCTCTTACGGGAAGTCCCTTCCTGTGACGAACACCTCTGTAACAACCGATTTCCTGCAGACGCTTGATGTTAAGTGCGATCTCTCTTCTGAGATCACCTTCAACGATCATGTCTCTGTCGATAATTTCACTGATCTTCTTAACCTCATCATCGGTAAGATCTCTGCAACGGGTGTCGGGATTAACACCGGCGTCCTTAAGGATCTTAGTTGCGCTTACGCGTCCGATTCCGTAGATGTAGGTAAGACCGATCTCGACACGCTTGTCTCTCGGTAAGTCAACACCTGCAATACGAGCCATTTTTTATTCCTCCAAATTCTGAATAAGGTGTGTGTTCCTTTTCCTTATTTCCATACAGCAGCCGTGCATATATGGATCATTTATCAAGGAATATGGTATCAGGAACATCAATTAACAGTTACTGATTGACTGGGCGGCATCCCTAAGGCTCTGGGAATAAGAGCCGGATGGTCGGAATAAACCAACACCCGCCGGCAGAAACACTGCCTTGTCCGGATTCAGACGTGTAAGTATCTTACTCCGGTATCAACCGTAAATGCACGGCGCCACCATAATACGCCTCACATTTATTTTTAAACCGGCTTGCCCTTTGACGGAAGAGCAGGCCGCAGCCGCTTCAATAGCTACTACACAAGCAAAAAACTGAACTAAAGTTCTTCTCAGCCCTGTCTCTGCTTATGCTTGGGATTCTCACAAATGATCATGATCTTCCCTTTTCTCTTGATGACCTTACACTTTTCACATATAGGCTTTACTGACGATCTAACCTTCATAATATTCCCTCCTTTCAGAAAAGTCCGTTTTAAAGTATACTACACGGGATTTTTAATTGCAAGGATTTTTTTACTTATTTCTCCAGATGATCCTGCCCTTGGAAAGATCATAAGGTGAAAGCTCCAGTGTAACCGTATCGCCGGGTAATATCTTTATGAAGTTCTGGCGAAGCTTTCCGCTGATATGGGCCAGTACCTCATGTCCATTCTCCAGCTGAACCCTGAACATGGTATTAGGCAGCTTCTCCGTAACTGTACCCTCGATCTCGATGACATCTGTTTTCGACATAGATTCCTCCTTACCGAGCACTTTGTGCGAGGTACGCGCGATGAATATCAGATACATCGCTGCGATCCGGCGATTTGGGCTCGGCACAAACCGCTGGTGAAAAAACGGCTCTTTCAAAGCGATCTTTCACACTATTTCCTCCCGTTTTCCTACTATATATTAAAATCAAACTACAAACTTTTTCACAACTTCCGGTTATAGTCTTATATACCGGCCGTTTTCCCGGGCTTCCGATATATCCCAACCGATCAATCCACTAATGAAAGTATCTCCGGCTCTCCATCCGTAATAAGAATGGTATTTTCATAATGTGCCGCAGGCGACCGGTCCTCGGTAACTACCGTCCAGTCATCGTCCAGCCAGTCCACATCACCCCTGCCCAAAGCTATCATGGGTTCGATCGCAAGGGTCATTCCTGCCTGAAGCTTAGGTCCTCTTCGAGTCATATGGAAATTGGGGATCTGAGGCTCCTCATGAAGTGATGTTCCCACTCCGTGTCCCACCAGATCCCTTACTATACCATATCCGAATTTATCAATATGGTCTGCTATGGCATTGGAAATGTCATAAAGGTGATTGCCTGCCTTTGCCATTTTTATTCCTTCAAAGAAACTGTTCCTGGTCTCATCTATAAGCTGCTGAACCTCGGCCGATATCTTTCCTACTCCGTATGTGCGGGCCGCATCGGAATGATAACCTTTGTATATCATTCCTGCGTCAATTGAAATGATATCGCCTTCCTTAAGGACAGTCTCATCGCTGGGAATCCCATGTACCACCTGCTCGTTTACCGATGTGCAGATATTTCCGGGATACCCCTCATAATTAAGAAAATTAGATACACAGCCGCAATCCTTTATAAATGCAGCTGCCGCTCTGTCAAGATCCATTGTTGTAATTCCGGGCTTAATCATTTTGGCAAGCTCATTATGCATCTCACAAAGCAGCCTGTTTGACTCACGCATAAGTTCGATCTCACGCTGTGATTTTATCGAAATAGCCATTTGTTCCTTCTTTCTCAAAAACCTGAATTAAATCTTTTCTTAAAAACTTTTGTATACTCAGCCAAGGATTGCTGTTATTGCAGCAAACACATCCTTACTGTCAACAGTACCGTCTACTTCCTTGAGAACACCCTTCTTATCATAGAAATCGATAAGAGGCTGTGTCTGCTCATGGTAAACAGAAAGTCTGTTCTTAACGGTCTCTTCTTTGTCATCGTCACGGAGAACCAGCTCGCTTCCGCACTTGTCACATATACCTTCCTTTACAGGGGGAATATGTACTATATGATATGTAGCTCCACACTTAAGGCATGCTCTTCTTCCGGACATACGCCTTATGATATTCTCATCGGGAACTTCTACATTTATAGCGAAATCAATCTTGTCTCCCATCTTGGTAAGCTCAGCATCAAGAACTTCTGCCTGGGGAATGGTACGGGGGAACCCGTCAAGTACATAACCGTTCTTGCAGTCTTCCTGAGCCACCCTGTCTAAAAGGATCCTTACTGTAAGTTCATCAGGGACAAGCTCTCCCTTATCCATATAGCTCTTTGCTTCCTTGCCAAGCTCTGTTCCGTTCTTTATATTAGCCCTGAATATGTCTCCGGTGGAAACATGGGGTATGGAATACTTTTCTGCTATCATTTTGGCCTGTGTGCCTTTTCCTGCACCGGGTGCTCCCAGCATTACGATCTTCATGGTAGTTCCTCCTTTTTTTCTTGAACAATGAATCCGAATTGAATCAAAATTAAATCAAAATGCATAAGCTCATTTTTTCAACGCTTAAACCAAAAGACACTATGCAGTCAGACATCAGGATGATAATCATCCGGTCATCTGACTTACACAGTGTTCTCTTTGTTTAGCAAAGGATTTTTATCATCATTACGAACATTATGAATTAAGAAATCCTTTATAATTTCTCTCAACCATCATGGTCTCAACCTGATGTATAGCCTCGATAACAACACTTACAATGATTATCAGACTGGTACCTGCAAAGGTTACCCTTGCACCAAACATTCCGTTGAAAGCAATAGGGATGACCATTACTATGAACAGGCCTACAGCACCGATAAATATAATGTACTTCAATATGTTGTTAAGATACTCTGTGGTGGGGCGGCCGGGTCTTACGCCGGGGATAAATCCACCATGCTTTTTAAGGCTGTCCGATATCAACACCGGGTTAAAGGTGATAGCGGTATAAAAGTATGCAAAGAATATTACAAGCGCAATATAGAGCAGTACACCGAGAGTATACTTCGGATCATCCTTATTGAACCAGTAGCTTGACTGTAAAAACTTAAACACAGTACTCATGATTCCCTCGTTGGGAGTCTTCTGTATAAGTCCTGCTATCACCACAGGGAATTCCATAAGTGATGATGCAAAGATGACCGGCATAACGCCCGAAGTATTGACCTTAAGCGGAATATTGTTTGTATTCCCGGTTGCACTGATACGGCTCTGGTTACTCCTTCCATTATAATGAACGGGAATCTTACGGATACCATCATTCAGGATAATGGTTAGTACTATCGTTATCAGTATTACACCGATTATGATCACAGCTGCAAGTATGGCACGTCCCACATTATCAGCGGTCTTTACAAACCTTTCATAGAGTCCGACCATATCACTGGGAATCCTGGCTGCAATATTGAAAACGAGGATTATGGAGCTTCCGTTTCCTATACCCTTCTGTGAGATCTGCTCTCCAAGCCACATAACAAATGCGGCTCCGGCTGTAAGGGCTACAGCTACTGAAATGATGTTCAGTGCATCATATTTTGCCAGCAGACCATCCTTACCAAAACCAACAGCCATGCCTATACCTTCTATAAGAGCAAGACCAACGGCTGCATAACGGGTAATCTCATTCAGCTTGGTACGGCCGTCTTCCTCACGACTCATCTCTTCCAGTGCCGGTATGGAAAGCGTCAGCATCTGAACGATGATGGATGCCATAATGTAAGGAGTGATACCAAGTGCAAATAACGACATGCTGGTAAAAGAACCACCGGTAAATGCATCAAAGAAACTGAACGCATCCCCCTGCTGACTGGCAAACCATTCAGCGAAATAGTTCCTGTTGGTACCGGGGACCGGAACCTGACATCCCAGTCTCACGATAACCAGACAAAAAAATGTGTAAAACAAACGCTTGCGGATATCTTTGATCTTAAATGCGTTTATTACAGATTTTAACATTAGATCACCTCTGCGGTACCACCGTTAGCTTCAATCTTGGACTTTGCGGACTCACTGAAAGCATTGACCTTAACATCAAGCTTTTTGGTAAGCTCACCATTGCCGAGAATCTTTACACCATCACGTGTGTTCTTTATGATTCCCTTCTCCACAAGAGCTTCTACAGTAACAGTTGCACCGTTATCAAATACCTCAAGACGGCTTACATTTACAGCCACGATGTCCTTAGTATTTATGTTCTTGAAGCCTCTCTTGGGAATACGTCTGTAAAGTGGCATCTGACCACCTTCGAAACCTATTCTGGGTGCTCCTGAACGAGCCTTCTGACCCTTGTGTCCCTTACCTGCAGTCTTGCCATTTCCTGAAGCATGACCACGGCCTCTTCTGAAATTGTTGCTGTGTACGGAACCCCCAGCAGGTCTTAAATTTGATAATTCCATTTTTCCTCCTTCTGCCGAATCAAGCGGCTTCGCGAAGAGAACTCACCAGAATATAATACTTATATGTGGTAAATCCCCTGCTGCGATAAGGATCATTGATGCCGCATAAACGCGGCCTCAATGTCTCCAGTCTGCTTTATGCTTCCTCTACTTTGAGCATGTATCCTACCTGACGGATCTGCCCTCTGGTTGCTTCATTATCCGGAAGGGTTACAGTCTTGTGAAGCTTTCTAAGGCCCATTGCCTCAACAGTCCTTCTATGCTTGGGAACTGCACCGATCGGGGACTTTACCAAAGTAACCTTTAATGTTTTCTCTGCCATTTTACTGTCCTCCATCTGTTAGAACTTATGCTCTGATGTCACTTACAGACTTACCGCGGTTCTGAGCAACCTCTTCAGGGCTCTTAAGACCTGCAAGTCCTTCGATAGTAGCCTGTACAACATTCTGCTTGTTGTTTGAGCCAAGTGACTTTGTACGGATATTCTTGATACCTGCCATATCGCAGACGATACGAGCGGGACCACCGGCGATGACACCGGTACCCTGAGGTGCTCTCTTCAGGAGCAGAACAGATGAACCGTACTTGCCGATCTGATCATGTGTGATACTGTCGTTCTCATCACGGGCAACAGTTACAAGGTGCTTTATAGCATCCTCTTTGCCCTTGCGGATAGCCTCGGGGATTTCAGCAGCCTTACCGATGCCTGCTCCCACATGACCATTGCCGTCGCCTACAACAACAAGTGCGGAAAATCTCATGTGACGTCCGCCCTTAACAACCTTTGTGACGCGTCTGATAGAAACAAGCTTGTCGTTTAACTCAAGACCGTTTACATCAATAATCTCATGTTTCATGCTTATGTTTCCCCTTCCTTAGAACTCTAATCCGGCTTCTCTTGCAGCATCTGCAAGCGCCTTTACTCTGCCGTGGTAAATATAGCCGCCTCTGTCGAATACTACCTGGTCGATGCCTGCATCCTTAGCACGCTTTGCAACAAGCTTGCCAACATAAGAAGCAGCCTCAACATCATTGGTATTCTTAAGCTCTGCCTTTGCATCCTTCTCAGCTGTGGAAGCTGATACAAGTGTCTTGCCTGCGGCATCATCTATTACCTGAGCATAGATATGATTGTTGCTGCGGAAAACCGAAAGGCGAGGTCTCTCTGCTGTACCGCTGAAGCGATTACGTATTCTGTTATGCTTCTTTATGCGGATTTCCTGTCTTGATTCTTTATTGACCATTTTCTTACGCCCTCCTTATTTCTTACCGGTCTTGCCGACTTTACGTCTGATCGTCTCGTCAGCATACTTGATACCCTTGCCCTTATAAGGCTCAGGACGTCTCTTATCTCTGATCTCGGCTGCAAACTGACCAACCTTTTCTTTATCACAACCCTTCACGATTATGACATTCTGGCCCTCAACAACTGTCTCGATACCCTCGGGATCAGTCATCTCAACGGGATGAGAATAACCAAGAGTAAGTGTAAGTGTCTTACCCTGCTTAGCAGCCCTGTAACCTACACCGTTAACCTCAAGCTTCTTCTCGAAGCCTTCCGTAACACCTACAACCATGTTGTTGAGAAGTGTTCTGGAAAGTCCGTGAAGAGATCTATTCCTCTTTAAATCATTCGGTCTTGAAACCGTTGCTTCGGCACCCTCAACCTTGATTTCCATCTCAGCAGGGAAAACTCTCTCAAGTGTTCCTTTAGGTCCCTTTACAGTCACTTTGTTATTTTCTGCAACACTTACCGTTACTCCGGCGGGTATTGCGATCGGCATTTTTCCTATACGTGACATGCCCATACCTCCTATTGTGGATTGATTTCTGAATTACTGTTCTCTCGGATACCTGCTTTAGTATGGATTACCATACAAAAGCAAGTACCTCGCCACCAACATTAAGCTTTCTAGCTTCCTTGTCAGTGATCACGCCCTGGTTTGTGGAAATAATAGCCACACCAAGACCACCTAATACTCTGGGAAGCTCATCCTTACCTGCATATACACGCAGACCGGGCTTTGAGATTCTCTTAATGCCTGTGAGCACTCTCTCGCTCTTGCCGGCACTGTACTTAAGTGTAATGTGGATGTTCTTGAAATTTCCGTCATCAACGAGCTCATATTTCTCGATATATCCCTCGTCAAGAAGGATCTTAGCGATAGATAATTTCATCTTTGATGAAGGTACATCTACTGTATCATGCTTTGCAGTATTTGCGTTACGGATTCTTGTAAGCATATCCGCAATGGGATCACTCATTGTCATCTTTCCTTGTCCTCCTATCTTTACCAGCTTGCCTTCTTAACGCCAGGAATCTCGCCCTTGCTTGCAAGTTCACGGAAACATATTCTGCATATACCGTATTTCTTCAGTACGGCATGGGGTCTTCCGCAGATATTGCAGCGGGTATATGCTCTGGTCGAGAACTTAGGTTTACGCTGCTGCTTGATCTTCATTGACATCTTAGCCATGAATTAATTCCTCCTTAAATTAAACCGACTGTTTGCCTTACTTCTGGAAAGGCATATTGAACAGTCTCAGCAGTTCTCTTGCCTCTTCGTCTGTCTTTGCCGTAGTTACGATGATAATATCCATACCTCTGACTTTATCAACCTTATCATACTCGATCTCAGGGAAAATGATCTGTTCCTTGATACCAAGAGCATAGTTGCCTCTTCCGTCAAAGCTGTTGGGGTTTACACCATGGAAGTCACGAACTCGGGGAAGAGCAAGGTTTACAAGCCTGTCGAGGAATTCGTACATCTTCTCACCACGGAGAGTTGTCTTACAACCGATTGCAAGTCCCTCACGGATCTTGAAGTTTGCGATAGACTTCTTAGCCTTTGTGATGATAGCCTTCTGTCCGGTTATGGTCTCCATATCTGCAACCGCACTCTCAAGTGCCTTTGCATTATCCTTAGCCTCACCTACACCCATGTTGATGACGATCTTCTCGATCTTGGGGATCTCCATCACATTCTTGTAACCGAACTTCTTTGTCATGGCATCCATGATCTCGTTCTTATACTGATCTTTTAATCTACTCAATGTTTTGGTCTCCTTCCTTAACCGATCACGTCGCCGGTAGATTTTGCATAACGGACTTTCTTGCCGTCAACTTCCTTAAATCCGATTCTGGTGGGCTGTCCCTTGTGAACATACATAACGTTAGAAATATCGATAGGTGCTTCCTTCTCGATTATGCCGCCAGTCTGATTCTGTGCCGAAGGCTTAGCGTGCTTTGTAACCTTGTTAACGCCCTCTACAAGAACCTTACCGTTCTTGTGGTCTATCTTTAAGACCTTGCCTTCCTTACCTTTGCATTTTACTGCATCACCTGCGATAACCCTTACTGTATCGCCGACTTTAATCTTTGTCATTTCCCGGTCCTCCTTACAGTACTTCCGGAGCGAGAGAAACGATCTTCATGAAGTGCTTTTCTCTGAGCTCTCTTGCCACCGGTCCAAATATACGAGTTCCCTTCGGTGTGTTGTCGTCCTTTATGATAACAGCTGCGTTCTCATCAAACTTGATGTAGGAACCATCCTTACGGCGTGCACCCTTTACGCTGCGCACTACAACTGCCTTTACAACATCACCCTTCTTTACAACGCCGCCGGGTGTTGCATCTTTGACCGTAGCAACGATCACATCACCGATAGCAGCATATCTTCTGGTGGAGCCGCCTGAAACGCGGATACAGAGGAGTTCCTTTGCGCCGGTATTATCAGCGACCACCAATCTGCTTTCCTGTTGTATCATGATTAATCTCCTTCCGAATCCTGTTAAAGATTACTTAGCCTTCTCAACGATGTTAACCAGTCTCCATCTCTTATCCTTTGACAGGGGTCTGGTCTCGGCAACTTTTACGGTATCACCGATATGTGCCTCGTTATTCTCATCATGAGCTTTAAGCTTGTATGTCTTCTTAACAATCTTACCGTAAAGAGGATGCTTGATGTGATCCTCAACCGCAACAGTGATAGTCTTTTCCATCTTGTCGCTTACCACTTTGCCGACACGGGTTTTTCTTAAATTTCTTTCTTCCACGGTTATCTCCTTTCTCCCTTAAGCTTCCGCTTTGAGCTTGCCGTTTAATACTGTCTGGATACGAGCGATGTTTCTTCTTACTTCCTTGATCCTTGCAGTATTGTCAAGCTGGTTGGTTGCATTCTGGAATCTTAAGTTGAAAAGTTCCTTCTTAGCATTAACAAGATCCTGATTAAGTTCGCTAGCTGACTTAGCTTCAAGCTCTTTTACAAACTTATTGTTTTTCATTTAGCACCGCCTTCCTGTGCCGGCTCAAGATCAGCCTTTGACACTATCTTGCACTTGCAGGGAAGCTTGTGAGAAGCAAGTCTGAGTGCCTCTCTTGCTGTCTCCTCGGGGATTCCACCGATCTCGTAGAGAACGCGTCCCGGCTTAACAACAGCTACCCAGTATTCCAGGGAACCCTTACCGGATCCCATTCGGGTTTCAGCGGGCTTAGCCGTTACAGGCTTGTCAGGGAAGATCTTGATCCATACCCTACCGCCACGCTTGGTGTAACGTGTCATTGCCACACGGGCTGCCTCGATCTGGTTTGACTTGATCCAGCAGGGCTCTGTAGCCACAAGACCGTACTCACCATATGTTATAGTATTTCCTCTCATAGCCTTACCGGCCATAGTGCCGCGGAACTGCTTGCGGCGCTTTACTCTCTTCGGCATTAACATGATTTATCGCTCCCTTCCGTCCTTATTGCTCTTTGTAGGAAGGACCTCGCCCTTGTAGATCCAAACCTTTACACCGATCTTACCGTATGTGGTATCTGCCTCTGCAAAACCGTAGTCAATGTCAGCCCTGAGTGTCTGAAGAGGAATAGTACCTTCGCTGTAGAATTCGCTTCTTGCGATATCAGCACCGCCAAGTCTTCCGGATACGCAAACCTTGATACCCTGTGCGCCGGTGAGAGAATTACCTCTCTGATCCTTCTTCATTGTCCTTGTCATGCAGCTCTTAACGGCACGTCTGAAGGAAACACGGTTTTCAAGCTGAGCAGCCACATTCTCTGCAACGAGCTGGGCATCTGCATCGGGCTTGCTTACTTCTTTAACATCCAGTGCGATATCCTTGCGGCCTATTGCTTTCTGAAGAGCCTTCTTGGTAGCCTCAACGCCTGTACCGCCCTTACCGATAACAACACCGGGCTTCTGAGTGTAAAGAACTACTTCTGCCTTTTCTCCCTTTCTGGAGATCTCGATCTTTGAGATGCCGGCAGCATAAAGCTTCTTCTTTAAGAACTTACGGATCTTGTAATCCTCTGCCAGATAATCTGCAAACTTTTCCTCACTGTACCACTTTGAATCCCAGTCTTTTATAACTCCGACTCTGAGGCCGTGGGGGTTAACTTTCTGTCCCATACTTACTTAGCTCCTTTCTCATCCAGAACGATGGTGATGTGACTCATTCTCTTCTCAATCCTGTATGCACGTCCCTGCGCCCTGGGGTGTATCCTCTTCATGGTAGGTCCCTTGTTTGCATAGCACTCTGCGATGTAAAGATCATCGGGATTCATGCCATTGTTGTTTTCTGCGTTAGCGATCGCAGAATCCAGGAGCTTCTTTATAACTGATGAAGCATATCTGGGATTGTACTCAAGTACAGCCTTTGCTGTTGCCACATCTTTGCCACGGATCGCATCAAGTACGAAACAGGCCTTCTGTACTGAAACCCTTGCGTATGAAAGCTTTGCTGAGGGCCTCGTATCCTTCTGTGCATTTCTCTCTCTCTTATACTGAGATCTATGTCCTTTAGCCATAGTTTATCTGCCCTCCTTAGTTAATTTACCGATGACTTCTTGTCATCCGACTTGTGTCCCCGGAATGTACGTGTTGGAACAAACTCACCGAGCTTGTGTCCTACCATATCCTCCGTTACATATACAGGCACATGCTTGCGTCCGTCATATACTGCAATCGTAAGTCCCACGAATGAAGGGAAGATTGTAGAGCGGCGTGACCAGGTCTTGATAGCCTGCTTCTTGCCTGATGCATTCATTGCGTCTACTGCCTTGAGTAAGCTCTGATCTGCAAAAGGTCCTTTCTTTAATGATCTTGCCATTTGTCTGCCTCCTTCTTCCGATTACTTGATTGCCTTGCCGTCGCGTCTTCTTACGATCAGCCTGTTGGAACTCTTCTTCTTTGCTCTGGTCTTGAGACCCAGTGCCGGCTTACCCCAAGGTGTGCAAGGACCGGGACGTCCGATACTTGTCTTACCTTCACCACCACCGTGAGGGTGATCGTTGGGGTTCATAACCGAACCGCGGACTGTAGGACGGATACCCATGTGACGGATACGTCCGGCCTTACCCCAGTTAACAAGGTTATGATCGCCGTTTCCTACTACACCGACTGTTGCACGGCACTCGATGGGAACCATTCTCATCTCGCCTGAAGGAAGTCTGAGAGTTGCATACTTGCCTTCCTTAGCCATAAGCTGCGCACCGTTTCCTGCACTCCTTACCATCTGTCCGCCTTTGCCGGGCATAAGCTCCACATTGTGAACCATGGTACCGATAGGGATTCCGGAAAGAGGAAGGCAGTTACCTGTACGGATTTCAGCGTTCATACCGTTCATAACCTTCATGCCGACCTTAAGTCCTTCGGGTGCAAGGATGTATGCCTTCTCACCGTCCGCATAGCAGATAAGCGCTATATTTGCGGTTCTGTTAGGATCATACTCGATTCCGATTACCTTTGCAGGAATATCATCCTTCTTACGCTTAAAATCAATGATCCTGTATTTCTGTCTGTTTCCGCCACCGTGATGTCTTACGGTGATCTTTCCCTGGTTGTTTCTTCCGGCATTCTTCTTCTTTGATGCAAGCAGGCTCTTTTCCGGAGTCGACTTTGTAATCTCAGAGAAGTCGGAACCCGTCATATTTCTTCTTGACGGTGTATATGGGTTATAAGTCTTAATTCCCATTTCTTTTCTCCTTTACTCTTTATGTTTGTCATCACACTTTTCTGTGTTTAGTCCGAGATTCTGCGGAACTCATCTTACAGTCCCGAGAAAATCTCAATATCCTTGCTGTCGCTGGTCAGTGTTACGATTGCCTTCTTTATCTTGGCAGTCTTGCCGGTAACAGCACCTCTCCTCTTGTTCTTGCCATCCTGATTGATAGTGTTCACCTTGGCAACCTTAGCGCCATCGAACATCTTCTCAACAGCATCCTTTATCTGGGACTTGTTTGCCTCGGGATTAACTAAGAACGTATACTTCTTCTCTGCCATGCCATTCATGCTCTTCTCGGTTACGAGCGGCTTTAAGATGACATCATAATACTTAATATCTGCCATTATGCGTATACCTCCTCGATCTTTGCGACTGCATCCTTCGTAAGAACAAGTGTGCCGGCTTTCATGATATCGTATACATTGATCGTCTCAGGAAGAGCGGTCTTTGTACCCTCGATATTCCTTGCAGAACACATAACGTTCTTATCCTTCTCGCCAAGAACAACCAGCGCCTTCTCAGCCTTGATGTTTGTAAGAACTTCAACAAACTTCTTTGTCTTGATCTCATCCATCTTAAGCTCATCTACCACGATAAGCTTGTTGTTCTGAACCTTATCTGTCAGAACAGACCTGAGAGCTGCCTGCTTCTCCTTCTTGTTCATCTTGATAGAATAATCTCTGGGAACAGGAGCGAACACAACTCCGCCGCCGGTCCACTGAGGTGCTCTTGTCGAGCCCTGCCTTGCATGGCCTGTACCCTTCTGTCTCCAGGGCTTTCTTCCGCCGCCGGAAACCTCGGATCTGGTCTTTGCCTTCTGTGTTCCCTGTCTGTTATTTGCAAGCTGCTGAACGACTGCAAGATGCACAAGGTGCTCGTTGATCTTTGCTCCGAAAACTGCATCGCTTAAGTCGATCGTACCAACTTCTTTACCTTCCATATTTACAACAGATACTGTAGCCATTGTAAAGTTTCCTCCTTTCGCTTAAGCTTCTGCCTTTGTTGTTTCCTTAACGGTGATAAGGCTCTTCTTTGCACCGGGAACAGCTCCTTTGATCAGAAGCAGATTCTTGTCGGCATCAACCCTTACAACCTCAAGATTCTTAACAGTTACCTCAACCGCACCCATATGACCGGGCATACCCTTACCCTTGAACACACGGCTGGGTGATGAGCAAGCACCGTTCGAACCCTGATGACGGTGGAACTTTGAACCGTGCTTCATAGGTCCCCTGTGCTGGCCCAGGCGCTTGATCGCACCCTGGAATCCCTTACCTCTTGAAATAGCGGAAACATCAATCTTATCGCCTACTTCGAAGATATCAGCCTTGATCTCCTGCGCAGGAGCGTACTCCTCAGCATTCTCAAAGCGGAATTCTCTTAAATATCTCTTAGCATCAACGCCGGCTTTCTTGAAATGTCCCTGCTGTGCCTTGTTGACACCATGGCGGTGGATCACTTCCTTCTTGCCGGACTTGTCTCTGTTAACAGACTTTTCCTTCTTCTCACCGAATCCTACCTGGACAGCACTGTATCCGTCGTTCTCTACGGTCTTAACCTGAGTAACAACGCAAGGTCCTGCCTGAAGGACTGTTACCGGAATGAGCACGCCGTCTTCATTGAAGATCTGAGTCATTCCGACTTTTGTTGCTAAAATAGCTTTCTTCATTCTTGCCTTTTCCTCTCTTTCATCATTAATTTCGATGTTCCTGATCTCTGTTTCTTTTCGAAACCCGTAACGGAAGCGATTCGTTACGAACAGTCTATATTCTGTTTCGATCACGGCTTTCTACTAAAGCGGTATCCGATGCCGGATACATAAAGTTAGTAGAGGTTTACTGCATTTTTATTTCTACATAAACCCCTGCGGGAAGATCCATCTTCTGAAGGGATTCTGTAATCTTGGATGAGGGATTCAGGATGTCGATCAGCCTCTTGTGGGTTCTCTGCTCGAACTGCTCTCTGGAATCCTTATACTTATGTACCGCGCGAAGGATGGTAACAACTTCCTTCTTGGTAGGAAGGGGCACCGGTCCGCTCACTGCGCCACCGTTCTTCTTAACGCTGTCTACTATCTTCTTAGCAGCAGAGTCGATCAGCTGGTGGTCATAAGCCTTTAAGATAACTCTCATTCTCTGATTTGTCATAAAAAAAGTCTCCTCTCTTTTTCTTACAAGCGGCGACTGTACATGTTTCGGATCCGGGTCCGGGCATCGCTTCCTGATTCATTTTCTGCCCTTTCCTTTTTCCACTCTCCCGTGTGTGTCCTGTCTGTTCTTTAAAAAAGACGCAGAACCACGCGTCGTTTCCGGTCACCCGGACGGTTCTATCTGTACAGTGACTTGTTGTCAATTTGTCTTGACATTCGCTCTGCGTAAAAACCCGCCACAGCTTATGTATTTGCCGGAACGGCAACCTCACGCTTCACAGCTATCGTGTCACAGCAAAAGTTAGTATATAGCAGTATATTTATTTTTGCAAGCACTTTTTTGAAAATATTAACAAAAATACGAAAAAAATTTTGTTAATATCATTTTTTTGCAAAATATCCGGCAATATTTTTGGATGCAAAACTGTTCATATCCGCATCCGGCACGCTTACGCAATCATCTCCCGTATACAAAATTTTACCCTGACACCAGAAAAATGAGTCCATCGCGGTCCGCTCATTTTTAGCCTTATACAGCGAATCTCCCAAAAAAGTATCCGGATATCCTATATTAAGAATATCCAGGATGGTAGGAGCCAGATCAAGGGAATTTCTCCCCTGCGCATTAAGCTGTCCGGTATTTCCTCTGTAATATATCAGAAGCGGTATCTCATCGCAGGACATATCCGCACGGTAATAATCCGGAAATGTATTCCGGAAATCCTCATCGCAGTACGTTGCATGGTCAGCGGTTATCACTACCATTGTATTCGCCGCCAGCGGACTGTTCTTAAATTTATCCATGAAGGCGCCTATCTGGCAGTCGGCATTGTAGAATTTATTCAGCATCCGGTTTCCGCCATTGCCGTATATCTCTCCTGCAGTGTCGAATGACGCATGGGTTCCAAAGCTGTACATCCCCAGGAAAAACGGTGTCCCGCTGCTCCCATAGGCCTCCGCCGTATCGTACAGCAGTTCAAAGGCATCTTTGTCACTGATATCATGAACCACGCCCGTTGCCAGTTCCGTATCCGCAATAACAGTATCAAAACTCATGGCATCAAGGTACGATATAAAGTCAGGGTTGTAGGGTTCCGTATTTATAAATGCGGTATAATACCCGCTCTCCCTAAGGCAGTCCATAATGGACGGCAGCGAATTAGGCTCCATATCTTCCAGAGAATACCCTGAATAGAGCTGTCCCTGCAGCCCCCTGTAAGTAGCAAACGTATGATTATAATAATTGAAGAAACTATACGTCTCCCCCTGAAGCGCTTTCATGTTCGGCATTATATTCCTGCCGTCATCCACCACATTTTCAGACAGACCTTCCACGAAAATCACTATCACATTCGTCCCCGGGGCTGCCGCAAACTTTTCACTCTCTGTTCCTACCGGAAACATCTGATGAGTATACGCCGCTGTCGATGATGCCTTACTCTCTTCCTGAGCAGGGACTTCATCTGAACTTCTGCCGGGATCAGTTTCACTTTCATCCGGCAAAAAACTATCCCCTTCCGCCACGCTGTCATTATCCGCCGTTACCGGATCAGCGTCAGTCAGACCCCCGTCATCTACCGCATTTTTTGCGACACCGGTTTCTTCTTTACCTAAGCCCGATGACGCAGTCTTATTCGCGGGGAGCGGAGCCTTACCCTCCCCATCCTGATCCGAAACATCTGACATGCTCTCTGCCATTTCCGCAAGCATCTGCTCCTTCATAGCTATCATTTCCTGCTTTACCTTCCACTCTTTCCCAAGGGAAACGAGTCCTAAAGCCGGTGTCAGGGCGCCCCCGGCAAGCAGCAGCACCAGCATTTCCAAAGCAGCCGCAACGGGAAGTATATAAAACCATCTGATCTTATCTCCGGTCAGATTTTTTACCGGTAGAAATGAAAAAGCAAGAACAGCCAGGATACCCAGCCCGTAGAGAATAGCCTTTCCGTGGAGATCCTCCACTGACGACAGGTTTTCTATCATCACAAGGGTTACATAACTGTTAGCAAAATGCAGCATAAGGGTCTGGGCATTAAATATAAGGACCAAAACCGCATTAAGCAGATTGAACCACTTAGACTTCCCGACAAGCACATCGGACAGGGAAAAAACAAAAAAAAGTTCCGCTAGGCCGAACAGTAAATACCGCACGTCCCTCATCTCTGCAGATACCACGATAAGGAACGCCATTGCAAAAGCATATTTTATTATAGTAGGAATATATGCTTTTATTGATTTGATTCTTTCCATATCAGTTACACCGCCATAATTATTTTCCATAAAACCAGTTATCGGACAGGAGCCTTCCTGCCCGATTTCCACGGTGTATGAAACCACTTAAATTTGTTTTCGTCAAGGGGAATCACTTATATTCTTCCATTATAATGTCATATTCCCCTATTTTTTCTTTAAAGCGCCCCATTACATCTGATGCCCTGTACAATCCGTTTTCGTCCATTTCAAGCCCGTTCAGCCTGATGCCGTATATACCCGGCGGATTGTCCTCATCAAGTATTTCCACGTTCTGCATCTGCTCCACTTTCTGGTATACAAGATCCAGGCTTATGTACTCTCCGCCGTCTTCTCCCCGCCAGCAGCTGACCACGAATTTGCTTCCTATGGGAGTCCGTTTCTCGAAGGCTTCCGGCAGCCTGTAATTCTCTGCATCAAGCGCCGCCAGAACACTTGCAAGGTTCGAATCATGACCGCAGATAAACGAAAACTTTCTTTGTTCATTCTTAAGCTCACTATCCATTTCCATAAGCAGGGGGTGCGCGATATTGACAGCCACCAGAGGTGAGGTGAATAAAACATCGCCATATATATCCTTTATCCCGCCTATGGCCTCCCACTCCTCAGTTGAAAGCTCTCTGCCGGAAATCTCACCAAACCTCTCCGGGTCCTCATAATTCTGCAGTATAAGCGCATCGCTTAGCTGGCATGCAGTCTTTAGCGATCCGTTCACAGTCGGCTCCGTCCCCTTTGCCAGATTAAACGTCGGAACATCCATGCAAAAGCCCGTAAAGCTGCCTTCCTGCCAGGCATCAGACTCTTCCATATCAAGTACATCTGTCAAAAGTCTGTAATCGCAGGACAGGTCCGGCATGGCAAGATAATACAGTCCTTCCATTTCCGAGAGTGCCGCTTCCCTGTACGCTGCCGAAAAGTATGTAAATCTGGGATAGAAAACCGGATCCACATTGTTTAATCCCTTGTGGTGCTCTACCCCGGTATTGCTTACCGGGAGAAGCCCTGTGGAAAAGAATCTGGCAGTTGCTATCGTCCTTTGCCACGAATTGGAATAGATCCGCACATCCCCCTCAGCCGGTCTGTAATTTTCTTCAAAAACCCCCTCTTCCTCCAGCCATCGTCTGAAATACTGGCCCATTTCCGTTTCAAGGGTTCCGCCTTTTACCGAAAGTTCCGCAGGCGGTGAAGACCATTCGCACCAGCTGTAAGGTGTCAGGCTGTAAAGGGATGAACGGGGACCTGTTAAAGGCGAGCGGATATTGTGCCTGCTTAAGACCACGACTTTCTCCAATGTATATCCCTCATCAGAATAAGGGCCTATGGAATATTTCAAACCGCTTTCGGTTAAATACTGATCTTCAGCATTTTCCGTATCCATGTCTGACGATGCCTGCCCGGCCTCATCATCCCCTGACTCATCAGCCGGTGACAGTGCAGAAAGATCCACTGTTGCGGCATCCCCATTAGTCCCATTATCAGAAGCATCAGAGTACCTGCGTACCCCCACAGCATAAACAATTCCTGCTACCGCCAGCACAGCCAGCAGAGCAAACACAGTTATTTTAAAAATTCTTCCCTTTCGGCGGTCCACCCATTGCCTCCGTTTGGTAAATACTTTAATTAGTAATTAAAACTTCCCACTAACTGAACTACTTAGAACGACACTCGCAATTGCGCCGGAACAATCACGATGCGTTGTTAGCCGAGGGGAA
>OCVV012880596.1_pt1 | contig 24433 bp, 14 predicted proteins | sample 1539721 | NCBI WGS metagenome assembly OCVV01 (sample SAMN02144230, study PRJEB22623) | gut metagenome | biome: sheep rumen | host: Ovis aries | place: New Zealand
TTGGGCAAAGGCATTCCAGTCTATGTCCTTGCCGAGGTTCAGGTAATAGAAACTGTTATTGCGTATGCCGCCGTTGTTTTGTTTGTATAGTTTTGCACTCCATGTGAGTGTTGCCGCAATGACAGTCTTACCTGCTGGCAGGTCGAAAGAAAATTTCATTGCAGCCTGACCGTTCCATCCAGTTTGGCCTGCGGAACCGGCATAGCGCTCCTCGTCGTTGTCGTATGTCTGCTTGTAGGTCTCACCGTTCATGTAATAAGTTGAACCGGTATGCTCAAGCTTCGCATTGGTAACATCATCAGCTTTTACGCCTGCAACCATAATGATGGCCACAAGTAAAAGAATGGTTTTAGCAAAATTGTTTCCTGCCATACGGTTATTCCTAATCTCCTTCATAAAATTGGCAAATGTGTTATTCTAAAAAAAATGTTTCTTTAAATGGTAATTTTTATTAGTTATAATGGATTTTTGTGCAAAGTTACATATTTTTCTCTTTATATAAGAAGAAAATTGTGTATTTTATAGTATAAAAAAAGTTTTTTTCGACATTTTAGCACAGAATACTGCGTTTTGTGGCAAATGATTATACTTTATCGTACAAAGACAAAAAATCGCCAATAACTTTCCCTCACGAGAGACTTATTGACGCCAAAAAAAGGATTTTTGTTTGATGAAACGTTTATTCTTTCTCTATTGTGTATCTTATTCACCAGAAACAAGATATGAGTTTGTCACACTATTGGCATCCGCCATGGTAATCTGACCGTCTTTGTTATAGTCAGCAGCAGTCACATTTATATTTGTAACGTAGCCTGACAGAAATTTATTGACGATACTGTTGGCATCGGCCATGGTCGTTTTGCTGTCCTGATTGACATCGCCTAAGTCTGCCTCTTTGCAGAATGTGATTTTCAAACCGTCGTAGATTTCATACTTACCCAACTCTCCTCCGTTCGCCTTCATAACAAGTTGCCCATCAACGTGCTTCATTACTGGCAGAGATGAGATATTGTAGCTTTGCGTATCAGAACTTGATACATGGATGGCAAGCGCACTTTTTTCCTCTGCAAGAGCGTTACCTGTACACATTATTATGGCCATTAGGCCGAGAAGTATCTTTTTCATAATCTTTTGTCTTTAACTGTTTATGTTGGCAAAGTTAATGTTTTTTTTTATATCTGCAAAATTTTTCACAAAAAAAAACGACAAATATGCCTTTTTAATCTATAAACGGAATTGCACTTTATGCTTTATTACCGAGTTTGGGTCACATACGTAGAAGCACTGCAGCTCTTTTTCCTGTCTGTGCAGGTGCTTTGCCATCGAAAACGGCGTTTGTTGTAACGATTGAGCAGCCATCATTCTATTCATTCTCAATCAGTTAAAGATTGCAATGTAATCAGGTAGCGATTACAATGTAATCAGGTAGCGATTGCAGGGTAATCAGATAGCAATTACAATGTAATCAGATAGCGATTGCATAGGAACAGAAAAACGGTCTTGCAGAACAGTGTCTGCAAGACCGTTTTTCTTGTTATATTTCGAGTTTATTACTCCACGTCTTTTCCTGAGAGGAAGCTGTTTACAATCTGGTTGGCATCAGCCATAGTGATTTGCTTATCACCATTGATATCAGCATTGTAGAGCGGGAAATCACCGAGACTATCCTTGTCATCTGCAAGGAAGTAGTTCACTACCATGTTTGCATCAGCCATGGTAACCTGTCCATCGTTGTTGACATCACCCAGTATGACGTTGGCTGGACGGATGACAGTGAAGTTGAGCAGGCATGTAGCCGTATTGCCATTGCGTCCCAGAGTGAGGCTGTCGCAGTCAATGTCAAGCACAAACTCTTGTATTACCGGATTGACAGTAGTGGTGTTGGTGTTAGCGAAATTCTCTGGTTTGATGATGGCTGTCGTATTATTGTAAATCCAGGTAGTGCCGTACTTTGAAGCATCACTTTTGTTTATGCAACCCAACAAGCGGATGGTGTCACCCTTCTGAAACTGCTTTCCGTCAGCAGCCTTCACTACCATGCAGTAGTCTGGTGACACCTTCAGCGTATCACTAAATCCTATTGTCTTGGCAAACTTCACGCAAGCGGTGCTTACGTTGTTTACCTTAACGGTTGACTCAGCTACGTTGCCCGCAGCCGTTACACTGTAGAGCGTGGTTGCGCCCACCTTGTTTTTCCAGTCATACATAACCGTTGGCTCAGGAATGCTGTAGTCTTCAACGTCGGTTGGGTCGTCATCACCGCCCTCTTCATCAGCAGTGGCGGCGTTAGGAGTCCAGGTGATAGTCTTGAAGTATGACTTGGGATCCATCAACAGATAGTAAGTCTCTGTAGCCTTCAGTCCCTTGAGTTCTGCGGTTACCTCGTCACCATCGAGCGTTGCGATGGCAACTGCGGTCTTGCTTACAGAGGTAGCGAGCTTAACCTCGTTAGCATTATCACCAAACTCTATCGTCAGAGTGCCCGACCCTGAGAGTTTTGGCAGTACGAAATAGCGGTTAGGTGTACTGCTGTACTGTGTCGAACCACCCATTTTCATCTGTTTGCCTGCCTCAATCTTACAGTTGCCTCCTGCCACGTAGGTAAGTTCTGTGTTACTACCGTCAGTGCTTACGAATATGTTTTTCGCATTGGCAGAGAACGTACCACTTTGCGTATAGGATGCGTTTGTCAGGTTCCATGTCACGGGGTCGAGTGACGGAACGGGTATAACGCTGACGTTTACCTGTACGGAGTCGCCCTTATATTCCTCGTTGCCCGCTGCATACACGGTGATGACAGCCTCACCTCCGCTTACGGCCTTGATGGTGCCGTTGCTTACAGTGGCCACTTTCTCATTGCTTGAAGCATAGCTTACGGAGCCTATGGCATTCTCAATGACAAGGGTTGCCGTCATAGTTTTCTCCATTTCAATCTCAATGCTTGTAGGGCCTACGCTCAGAGTATTAGGCTTACGCTGGTCAGTAACCTTGACGGTAACGTTCCATACGCCTGCCTTTACAGTGTTGTCGCCCTCATCGGTGATGGAAATGGTAGTCTCGCCCTCGCCTACTGCGGTCACGTTGCCATCGGCATCAACCGTGGCTACCGTTTCGTCAACGCTGCTATAATTCACCTTACCCACTGCGCCCGTCGGCTCAAGTTTCGTTGCTGTGCCACGCTCCAGTGTCAGTTCCTCCACGGCTTTTAGCGATGAAGCCGGACGATTATCGGGCACGTTGACCGTAACCACGGCAGTGCCAGGACGATTTGTAGTGCTGCCTGGATCACTGATGGTAATCTTTGCCGTGCCGAAGCCTACGGCTGTTACGTTGCCTTCAGCATCAACAGTAGCGATGCTTGGTGCGCCCGACGTATAAGTCAATGGGTTAGCGCATGTAGCGCTGATGCTTGCAGTACTGCCAAGTTCTACGGTTATCTCTGCATCTGAGTTAAGAGTTAGGTCAGAGTTGTCGCGCGTATCGGTCACTGTCACCTTGAATTTCAGCGTGCCGCCGTTCCTTACGTCGTCACCCTTCTGCGTCATGGTGATGGTGGTATTGCCCTCTGCAAGAGCGGTAATCTTACCATTCTCATCGACTGAGGCTATCTTTGCAGAACTTGACTTGTATGATATTGCGCCCGTGCATGATGTAGTGTAGTCCGTACCCTTTGTAAGCGTATAGGTGCTGCCGTTCTTTATCTCTATGGTCTCAGTGGTAAGAGCGGTAAGGTCGCTCTCTGCCAATGGAGAATAGAGTTTCACACCCTGCACGTCGCGCGTGCTCGAATTGGTATTGGTGATGCGCACGTACTTCACAGCAGCGTCAGTACCAGTATATACAGCGTTAGGATGAGTGCCTGATTTGCCTGTAATGACAGAGCCGGAGTTAGTGAAAGTCTTGCCATCGGTACTTGTTGACAGTTGCCAAGCCTGGTCGCCGGTTGACGATACGTAGAAGGCTGCGGTAGAGATGCCGCCCGCATTGTAGAGGGTTACGCTCTCTCCATTGGCAAGGCGTATTGAACCTACATAGTCGGAGCAAGATGTTTTGTCGCTCTTAACTATTGTCTGTTCTGGCTTATATGATGCACCGGAACTGAGGATGATGGTGCCAGCATTTACATATGCTTTGTACTGTGTATCGTTGTCAGTGTTAAACCAGAACCATCCGTCGTTCTCGCCGATTACTTGCTTGCCTGATGCCACGGCAGTACCGCTGCCACCTGCCCACGATGGGGTAAACTCATCGTTCTGTTCCTGATCAAGTCCCTTACCGTCACCACCGTCAACGAGGTCTGTTGCCGGCGTGCGGTCGCTGATGGCAGTACCGTCGCCAAACGACTGCACGGTGCCTTCGTAACTCACCACGGTAGTCTTGAGATCAGAGATGACACCGTAGTTCTCATCCTGCAGGGAGTTATTAAATGTCCATTTGAAGTCACCGCCCTGCATACGGCCTGCACCCAAGCCCTCACGACCGATGAGTTCACCACGTACTGCCGCCGGTATGTCTTCGGGATCGTCAATGATATTTTCTATATAAGTGGTACGAGCAGCTTTGTCGGCGGTGTTATTATAACCCGTACCGCCAGTCAGGCACTTCACCGTTACTTCGTCACTGCGGTTATCTACCTCCACGGCATCCCACTTACCATCGGTCTGCTCACCGTCGTAAAGCTGCACCTTACGTGGGTTGATGATTATGTTGTTGAAGATTTTGTTTACGCCTCCGTCCTCACCAGAGAATGTACCGTCGCCTTCTGCGTCTGTTCCCTGCTTTGATATAAGCACAGGATATTTACAGTTGCGGAAGTAGTTGTTCTCAACGAAGGAAGAACCTCCGCTCGTTACGCCTACTCCGTACTTTGAGTTTCCGTCAAAGTAGTTGTTATATACGTGATAGAAAGCTGTGCGTATGCGTGGATGACGCGAGTCAGAGTGGTCAAACCAGTTGTGGTGGAAGGTCATCCAACAGTCGGTAGTTTCGCCCTTCATACCACCGAGAGAGCACTTGCCAGAGTCCCAGAAGTGGCAGTAAGACATGGTGATGTTGCTTGACTTACCCTTAATATCCACCGAACCGTCGCCCTTTGCCTGGTCGGCATCAGAGCCAGTGCCACCATAGAATATGTCCATGTTGTGAATCCACACGTTATGGTTGTCTGTGTCAACGGAGATACCGTCGTCAAGGAAGAGCATGACGCCGAAGTTACGGAACTCTACTGACTTTGCGTTTCTTACGAGGAAGCCAAAGCCATGCACCGTAGCATCACAGCCGATACCCTCTAATGTGACATTCATATCGGTGGAACCGCTCTTGCCTTTCACCTGTAAACCTTCGTTAGAGTTCATTGCATCGAGGTCGGCAGCCTTCACTGTACCTACGAAACGCACGCACAGTGGACGTGTCTCACCGCCACCTTCGTATGCTCCGATGATGGCCTGTATGCCCTTGTACTGTGTTTCTTTGCCATCTTTCATGACTCCAAGCGTAACGGTCTTGGCAGTCTTAGCCGTAACATAGAGCACACGTGCGTTATCCTTCAGTGTGCCATCGTTCTTATAAGCTCCGATACCGCCCGTCATTCCTACGTGAGCGAAGCCCGAACGGTCATAGGGAGCGGCATAGAACACGTCGGATTCAGCTTCTGAGCCAGTGCTTGAAACAATCTTAAACTGGTACTGTCCGGCCTTCAGTCCCACCATATCGGCACGACCATAGTTGGAATACAGACGTACAAGTTCCTTGTCCATCTTCACGTAAGCACCACCAGCAGGGCGGTAATAAACCGTGTACGTGGCACCTGTCTCGCGAGCCCAGGTCACGTATCCACTCTCAAACCATCCGTTTGTCTCCTGAATGGTCACCGCACCCATGGCTGTCATGCTACACAACAGCGTCAGAAGCGTGAGAGTCAGTGAATAGATTATTTTCTTCATTAGTGTGTTTTTAATATAGTTAGTTATTGATTGTGTATCATCTATTTATGGTGTTTTTGCATAATAAAAAAGTGCTTAAGGCAAAAATACGGATTTGTTTTTCGTAATATACTGGTAACAAGGTGCAAAGTTAATGTTTTTTTTTCGTAATCAAGAAACTTATGTCATATTTTTTTGCATAAAAAATTTACATGAATAATAAGCAGAAGATTTGGCAATGTCAGAAAAGTTTAGTAACTTTGCGTTCAATTCACAATTCAATAACTCAACAAAATATTTTGGATACATTACTCTTCGCAGGGCAGTTTATTATAGGGCTGCTCGCAATAATCAAAGGAGCAGACTGGCTTACTGACGGTGCAGCTTCAATAGCTGAGCGCTTTGGTATTCCAACGCTCGTGGTAGGCATGACTATAGTAGCGATTGGCAGTTCCGCACCAGAACTCGTAGTCAGTGTGGTGGCGGCACTGAAAGGTAATGCTGACATGGCTTTGGGCAATGTAGTGGGTAGCAATATCTTCAACATATTAGGCATCATGGGCATCACTGCCGTCGTCACACCAATCGTTGTAGAGCGTGGCAACGTAAGAAACGATGTGCCGTTTGCAGTATTGTCAAGCATTGTCATTGCGATAACAGCCTTTGACACGTTATTCTCGCCAGAGGCTACGGATAACAGTATCAGTCGCACCGACGGATTACTGATGCTTTGTATGTTTGCTATCTTTATGTCATACACACTCGCACTGGCAGGCAAAGGAAAGGCATCAGAAGCTAACGCCACAGCAAATAATGAAGCAGAGAAACCGCAATCCGTATCAACAGAAAAAGATTCTGACACAGAAAGCAAGCCCATATCTTCGGTACTGCGTTCCTCACTACTTATAGTCATCGGCCTTGCATGCCTTATCTTCGGTGGCGACTGGCTCGTAGATGGAGCCTCAGGCATAGCCACAGTACTCGGTGTGAGCCAGTCAATCATAGCCTTAACCATCGTCAGTGCAGGCACATCGGCTCCGGAACTTGCCGCCTCTGTCATGGCGGCACGCAAGGGCGACACTGCAATGGCACTGGGCAATGTGGTAGGCAGTGTCATCTTCAACGTATTCTTCGTGCTTGGCATCGCAGCAGCCATACACCCTCTCGGTGTAGGCGGCATCACATGGTTCGACATTTCTACGCTACTTGTAGCCTCATGCTTATTATGGATATTCTGCCGCTTCGGCAAACGCTACCTTACACTTACGCGTCCTGAAGGCTTAATAATGATACTAATGGCCATAGCTTACTATTCTTGGCTGGTAATACAGGCATAAAGCCCTACATATATAAAACCTCTCTGCATTTCGTAGGATTGCATTACGTATGCAACATCACATTATACCACATATAATGACTACTCTCTTTTATGACCATACAGTTTAACATACATTATAGTGCCGGGCAAGGTGAATCCCTATACTTAAACATAAGGCACGCTGACAGCGTAGAGTCACACCGCATGAACCTTGTCAATGGTGACGCATGGCAATATGACTTGCGCATAGACACACCGCAAGGCGATTTCGCAGACTACTATTACTCGGTGAAACGCGACACGGAGCTTATCAATAAGGAGTGGACAACCCAGGCGCATCGCATCAATATGGCACTTGCGCAACATTCACATTACGTAGTATGGGATACGTGGATTAGCATCCCCCACGATTCATATCTCTATTCCTCAGCCTTCACCGAGTGTGTAAACCGACGCGAATCAAAGCACTCGATGCACCACGGCGGGGGCGCAGGACCGTTGCTCCGCCTGAAGGTAAGAGCGCCTCAACTGCGTGGTTGCGAGCGATTGGTACTTGTAGGCAATCATCCTGTATTGGGCGAGTGGAACTTGGCACGCTCGCTACCGTGCGAGGAACAAGCGCCAAACGAGTGGGTATGCAGCATCAGTGCGGAGTATTTGGCAGAGCAGGACATAGAGTTTAAGTTCGTTGCCGTAGGCAGTAATCAAGGAGACTTATGGGAAACGGAGGATAACCGCACGCTTCACGTAGAGCGGATACGTCACGGTGAGGTGATGGAATATGAGTTGTCGCAGGCTTTTTTTAAAATCTGGAACGTGAAGAAGGCAGGCACATTGGTGCCTGTATTCTCACTGCGCACGGAAGGAAGTTTCGGCGTTGGCGACTTCGGCGACCTGAAACGCATGATTGACTGGGTAGAATACACGGGGCAACGCCTGCTTCAGGTGCTTCCAATCAACGACACCACGATGCAACGCACGTGGCACGATTCCTATCCATACTCCTGCATCAGCGTATTTGCCCTGCACCCATTGTATGCAGACCTACGACAACTACCAGCCCTGGCTGACAAGAAGAAGGCCGCAGAGATGGAGCAACTGCGCAAGGAACTCAACGCTTTGGCAGAGATAGACTATGAGCGTGTCATACGAGCGAAGGAGGAATACCTCCGTCTGCTGTATGCTCAGGAGCGCACGGCAATATTAAGCAGCGACGATTTCAAGCAGTGGTTTGCCAAGGAGGAGCAATGGCTGTTGCCGTATGCCTACTATAGTGTACTGCGTGATGAATACGGAACGGCCGACTTCACGCAATGGCCGTCACACAATACTTGGGATGAGGCAGACCGCGAGCCACTGCGTAATCCTCGTACCAAGGCCTACAAACAGGCAGCATACTATTATTTTGTGCAGTACGTCTTAGCGCAACAGATGCATTCTGCACACGAGCACGCACGCAATAAACGCGTGATACTGAAGGGTGACATACCAATCGGTGTGCATCCGCTTAGTTGCGATGTATGGCAGGAGCCACACTACTTCAACCGTCAGTATCAGACAGGGGCACCACCCGATGATTTTTCAATCAATGGACAGAACTGGGGCTTTCCTACCTACAACTGGGATGAGATGCTGAAGGACGACTGTCAGTGGTGGGTGCGCAGGTTTCAAAGTATGCAGAAGTATTTCGATGCTTACCGCATAGACCACATATTGGGGTTCTTCCGCATCTGGGAGATACCCGGCGATGCCGTACACGGCTTGTTAGGGCAGTTTCAGCCTGCGCTGGGAATGACACCTGCGGAGATAACGGCTTACGGACTGCCCTGGAACGAGGAACTGTTCACTGAGCCATACATCACGAAGGAGATACTCGAAGACGTCTTCAAGGACGAGGCAGCGATGGCTCGCGACACGTTTGTCGTACCCTATCGCGATGGCCGTTACAATATCCGTACGGAGTATAACACGCAGAAGAAGGTGAGCAAAGACCCCACAGTGAAGAATAAAGAGGGGCTGTACACGCTGCTGAGCAACGTGCTTTTCGTGCGTGACCACAAGAACCCATCGCTCTACCATCCGCGCATTGCAGCGCAGCACTCCTATACTTACAAGATGCTGCTCACGCAACAGGAGCAGCAACGCTTCAACCGTCTGTATGACGATTACTTCTATCATCGCAACACGCAGCACTGGCAGCGCGAGGCAATGAAGAAGTTGCCGCGACTGGTCGAGGCTACCCGCATGCTTGTATGTGCCGAGGATCTTGGCATGATACCATCATGCGTACCCACGGTGATGAACGACCTGCGCATACTGTCGCTCGAGGTGCAGTCTATGCCTAAGGAGTATGGAGTGCGCTTTGGCAATCCTGAGCGTTATCCATATCGCTCTGTATGCATCATTGACAGCCATGACATGGCACCACTGCGCCAATGGTGGGATGAAGACGAAACACGGGCACAGGATTACTACTCGCAGATGCTCGGACGCCGCGACCAGGCTCCCCACCCTCTGCCAGCGTGGCTGGCACGTGACATCATCAGCCGCAACCTCCTGGCTGAGTCGATGCTTGCCGTCATGTCGCTGCAAGACTGGCTTGCCATCAGCGAGGAACTGCGCCACCCTGACCCTTATGCGGAGCGCATCAACATACCAGCCAACCCGCATCACTACTGGCGCTACCGCATGCACCTCACCATTGACCAGATGCTCAGCAACCAACGCTTCTGCGATGACGTGGCTGAGATAATCCGACAGACGGGAAGATAACTAACATACACTACACTACCATGCAGAAAATCATAGGTCTCGGAGAGACAGTATATGACATAATCTTTCGCGACAATCAGCCTGTAAGGGCAGTACCGGGCGGTTCTGCCTTCAATGCCCTGATATCCTTGGGGCGTTGCGGTGCACCATGTCTGATGTGTACGGAGGTGGGCGACGACAGAGTGGCCGATATAGTCACTGATTTCATGAAGCAAAACGGCGTGCAGACTGACTATGTTTATCGTAGTCCTGGCACGCAGTCACACGTCTCTCTGGCTTTCCTCAACGAGCGCAACGATGCTGATTACCAATTCTATAAGATGCACGATGCTCTTTCCATGCCACTGCAGCTGCCTGAGGTAAGCAAGGGCGACTGCCTGCTCTTTGGCTCTTTCTTCGCGGTCAACCACAAGGTGCGCCACTATGTGAAGGCCATGCTTGAGCAATCTGTAGCTGCCGATGCCATAATCTACTACGACATCAATTTCCGCAGCTCTCACTTGCCGGATTTACCAGAGATGATGCCGCGGCTGATTGAGAACATGAGCCTTGCAAGCGTGGTCAGAGGGTCGCACGAGGACTTCCAACTGCTTTTCGGCTGCGACAGTGCCGAGGAGGTGTACGAGAAACACGTAGGCAGCAGGTGCAGTCTGTTTATATATACAGATGCTGACCGTCCCGTCCAGGTCTTCACTCCACATTTCCGCACGCAGTATCCAGCCCAGAGCATACAGACGGTGAGTACCATCGGTGCCGGCGACAATTTCAATGCCGGCTTCTGCTATGCCATCCTGCAAAATGGCATCAAGAGCGCTGAAATGCTGCGCTCTGCCGATGAGAGTATGTTCGGTAGATTGATTGATATGGCACAGTGTTTCTCCTCTCATGTATGTCAGTCCATCGAGAACTATATCAGCATCGACTACGCCCGCCGCATAAGTGGCAAGGCATAATTACAAGACTATAAATCAAGGCGTTACACCTACCGCTGCAAAAGCTATCTGATTACCTCGTAAAAGCTATGCGATTACATGGTAATCAGATAGCTTTTACAGTATAATCGCATAGCGATTGCAATGGCAGGACATAGGAGCAAAAGTTTTTCTCATTTTCTTGCCATACTGATTAAACCTTTTCCTCTCGCGCGCGTCCATTATATAATATTGCACAACTAAACAATTTGACATGATAACAACATCACTAAAACGCAGCATACTACCCATGCTGTGCTTCCTGTTTACCGTGTTTTGCTCCATGACTGCAAGGGCCGTGACTTACATCGAGCGCTTATCGCGCGGAGTAGTGGCTGTGCCCGCAAAGCAGGGCAACTTCATCAGCTGGCGTTTCCTCGCTACTGACAGTCCGCAGACTACCTTCCGACTGATGCGTGACGGCGAGGTTATTGCCGACAATCTCAGTTCTACCACTTGTTTCACTGACGCAGAAGGCACGGTGCAGAGCCGCTATTCCGTACAGACCATCGTGGGCGGCAGTGTCGTCGAGACCAGCGACGAGGTATTGGCGTGGTCTAAGCCTTACATGTCAGTGCCGCTGATTCGTCCGCTTGACCAGACCATGCCCGATGGGCAGACTTGTTCCTATACGCCTAACGATTGCTCTGCCGGCGATGTTGATGGCAACGGCGACTATGAGATAATACTGAAGTGGGACCCTTCTAACTCTCACGACAACTCTCACATGGGCTATACTGGCGAGGTTTTCCTTGATTGCTACAAGACAGAGGGCATACTGATGTGGCGCGTGTCGCTGGGCAAGAATATTCGTGCCGGTGCCCACTATACGCAGTTCCTTGTATATGATTTCGATGGCGACGGCAAAGCCGAACTGATTTGCAAGACTGCCCCTGGCTCAAAAGATGGCAAGGGCAACTATGTCACTGAGGCTGCTACCGACCCCGAGATAAAAAACGCTGACAATGAGGCTGACTATCGCGGCGCCAACGGCCACGTATTGGCTGGCCCTGAATACCTGACCGTGTTCAGCGGAAAGGATGGTCACGCCATCCACACTATATATTACAATCCTAACCGTGCCTTCGGCGTAGGCGGAGCACCTGAATATGCCACCGAGGCGTGGGGAGACCATAACCCCGGCAACCGCGGCGAGCGATACTTGGCGTGTGTGGCTTTCCTGGGGGGTGAGAAGGAAAATCCCTCGGCTGTGATGTGTCGTGGCTATTACACACGCTCTTACCTGTGGGCAGTAGATTTCGATGGTACGCAACTCAAGACGCGCTGGCTACACCAGAGCCTTACGCCTAACGACTGGATAGTGACTGATGCTGACGGAAAAACCATCAACGAGGCTCACGGACTGACCGCCACGGCTTACTCACAGGGTGCTCACGGACTTGCCGTGGGCGATGTGGATGGCGATGGATGCGACGAGATAACATACGGTTCGGCTGCCATCAACAATGACGGTTCACTACTCTATAGCACCGGTTTCGGACATGGCGATGCCTTCCACTTGTCTGATCTCGACCCCGACCGTCCTGGATTGGAGTATTATATGGTACTGGAAACAAGGCCCTACGGAGCAAATCTGCGTGATGCAAAGACGGGCGAGGTGCTCTTCCGCTCGTATGACAAACAGGACACAGGGCGCGGCATATCGGCTGACATTGACCCTACGCACCGCGGTAGCGAGTTCTGGTGCTCGGCAGAGAAGAAGGTTTATGACGTTAAAGGCAACGTGATTGCAGAGACTGAGGGGTGGACCCCGCAGAATTTCCGCATCTATTGGGATGGCGACTTGCAGGATGAACTCATAGGCAACGGCGGCAGGAATACCAGACCCGGTACCTGGGGCAACAGCACAGAGGACCGTCAGCGCAACCGTGGCACCCGTAACGGTTTCGGAGGTCAGCGTCGTGGCAATGGCGAGCACAGCATGAATGGCAGTCAGCGAGGCGACCGCTCTCAGTTTGGGCAGCGAGGCGACCGTTCGCAGCGTGGCGAAGGTATGCAGCGTGACAGCCTGCGCCAGCGTATGCAGCAGCAAGGTCAGTGGCAACAGCGTCGTCAGGACTACTACGTAGCGAAGTGGAATGGTTCCGGTGTTGACCACGTCAGCATCAGCGGAAAGGAGAACCTCAGCGACTGGGGCAACTCGGCATCATGCAATGGCACCAAGGCTACACCCTGCTTGCAGGCTGACCTCTTAGGTGACTGGCGCGAGGAGATAATCCTTTACGATGCCTCTGACCGCTCTCATCTTAACATTTTTACCACCAATATACCCACTGACTACCGCATCACAACCTTGATGCACGACCATATCTACCGCATGAGCGTAGCATGGCAGAATGTAAGCTACAATCAGCCACCGCACGTCAGCTACTATATGGGCGACGTAAAGAAGTAAAGAAGTAATAAAGAAGGGAAAATATTCAGGATAAAAAACGAAGAGAGCCTACCAGTAATATTGGGAAGGCTCTCTTTTATTATGCTTGTTTTTATTTTATGTTGTCTGTTTTGCCGTTGTCATAAATCTATTATGATTTCCACAGGGCAGTGGTCTGAACCCATGATGTCAGTATGGATACTGGCTGACTGCACCTGCGGTAGCAGTCGCTCTGACACTATGAAGTAGTCAATACGCCAGCCTGCGTTCTTCTCACGGGCATGGAAACGGTATGACCACCAAGAGAATGTCTGTTCATCAGGATGCAACGTGCGGAAGGTGTCCTTGAAACCTGCTGCAAGCAGAGCGGAGAACTTCCCACGCTCCTCATCAGTAAAACCTGCATTCTTATGATTAGTCTTGGGATTTTTCAGGTCTATATCGTTATGAGCAACATTAAGGTCGCCGCAGAAGATTACAGGCTTACGCTTGTCTAATGCACATATATAGGAAAGGAAATCGTCTTCCCACTGCATACGATAGTCAAGACGACGCAAGCCGTCCTGTGCATTAGGCACATAGACCGTGATGAAATAGAAGTCGCTGTACTCCAGCGTTATCACTCGACCCTCATGGTTGTGTATATTTTCTGCTTCATAGGATATACTGCCATCACTATTTACTGTGCCCATACCATAGTATGCATTTAGTGGTTTGTGCTTAGTATAGATAGCCGTACCGCTATAGCCTTTCTTCTCCGCATAGTTCCAATATGACTCGTAGCCTGCGAACTCAAGGTCGAGTTGTCCTTGCTGCATCTTCGTCTCCTGCAGGCAGAAGAAATCAGCATCAAGCGCATTGAATGTATCGTTGAAGCCTTTGCCGACGCAGGCGCGCAGACCGTTAACGTTCCAAGATATGAATTTCATGTTTTCTTTGGCTATTTGTTAAAGGTGGGTTCTATTAGTTGCCATGGTTGTACGTGTTTAGTTTCCTACAGTAATGGTTCCTTTGACTATGCAAGCACTTGAGTAGCCCAGTTGCTTTACTTGCGATAGGATAAGACGAGCTTCCTCTACGGTACGGTAGTTACCTATGCGGCATTTCCATGATGGGGAATAGAAATGAACGTATATTGGTTGGTCAGGGAAGTGCGATTTCATGGTTGAACCTATGCGCTCCGCTTTCTGACGGTCAGCGCGTGAGTTGCCACCTGAGAACACCTGTACTCGATAGCCTTGCACCTTCTTGCCACCGCGTATTACCTTCTTACTGGTATCTATTGTTGTTTCCTCCGCCTCTGTAGGTTGCTGCTGCGGCTTGTTATTAGAGGTTGTAGCAGACCCTGACGGTGTCGTAGTAGAAGGTGTCGTAGTAGAGGGCGAGGGCTTAACGGTATTCGGTTGGCTTGGGGTAGTAGGTGCAGTCGTGGTGCTTGGAGTTCTCGGAATACTCGGAACGCTTTGGTTTTGCTGATGTTGCTGTTGCACTGGATGTTGCTGCGACTGCACTTGTGGCTGTTGTGTAGTAGGTTTCGCCTGTTGAGGTACGAGCACTGCATTATTTACGAGGTCTTCTATTTCCGCCGACTGCGTAATAGTCACGCGTCCCCTTCCGTCCTCATACTGGCGAAGGCGGTCAGTAAAAGTCTGTGCCTGTGCTGTGTTGCAACACAAAAGTGAACAAAGAACTGTGAATAGTGAAAAATACAAATTACGCAAAGCAGTATTGCGCAGTCCTATGAGTAAAGTATGTGTATTCATAACAACCATGTGTCTTCTGTTTTTATATGTAAAATGTATTATTCACTATTCACCCTTCGTTATTCTGTTGAGTTATAATTCATGAAGCAGATTATCCCCAAGCATCGATGATGCCCTTGAAGTCTGCAGCCTTGAGTGATGCGCCACCGATGAGACCGCCGTCGATATCAGGCTTAGCGAACAGTTCAGGAGCGTTAGAAGCCTTGCAAGAGCCACCATAAAGGATCGTTGTCTCAGCAGCAGCCTCTGCGCCATAGACCTCAGCTACGCAAGAACGGATATAAGCGTGTATTTCCTCTGCCTGGTCAGCGGTAGCGGTCTTGCCTGTGCCGATAGCCCAGATTGGCTCATAGGCAATGACAATGTTTTTCCACTCCTCAGCGGTCAGATTGAACACAGAACCCTGCAACTCAGCCTTAACGACCTCATTCTGCTTGTTGGCCTCACGCTCAGCCAGTGACTCACCTATGCAGAAGATTACCTTCAGACCATTAGCCAAAGCCAACTGTACCTTCTCCTTCAGAATTTCAGGAGTTTCGTTGTAGTACTCACGACGCTCAGAGTGACCCAATATCACATACTGTGCACCAGTTGACTTAACCATCTCAGCACTCACTTCGCCAGTGTATGCGCCAGAAGCCTTGTCAGCGCAGTTCTCAGCACCGAGTTCGATAGCAGAACCTTTTACTATTTCAGCCACGCTTGCGAGGTGGATGAATGGTGTGCAGATGATTACACCACAATTAGGATTCTTTACTACCTCTGTCAGTTCCTTGGCGAGAGCCACGCCCTCCTGCAGGTTCTTGTTCATCTTCCAGTTGCCTGCTACGATTTTCTTTGCCATTTTCTTTTTTGTTTTTATGTGTAAAATGATTAAATATGTTGAATACTCTGTCAATGATTACCAGCACCATGAGTGGCAAAACGAACCACATCATGATGTTTGCCACCTTACGTCCCGTTACATCCTCCTGTGGCAAGAAGCTGGATTGCGTTGTAATCACTCCATCTTTTCTCAGTTCCTCCACAGGCAGACTATTATGGCTCCACTTGCCTACCACCGTGCCTTGCTTAAGAAGAATCAAACCTGGGTTGCTGCGTATGATAGTCTTGAGCGTCGTTTCATCGGTATTACAGAAGGAATACTCCGCCCCAGTGATGTCAGCCCAGTGAGCCACGGACTTTCCCGTACTCGCCGTCAGACAAAAGAAACCATAGCCTTTCTCCTGCGTAAAATCGAATATCTCGTTGAGATGACCGAAGTTTGTGTCATCGGCTGTCTCAAGATGCGGTGCTATAAGCAAGAAAGTGTAGCCTGGTGCAGAGAGTATGCTGTCGGTGATATCCTCCCCATCACTCATACGTTGTATCGTAAAGTCGTGTATGGGTGGCTCATACCCTGGCTTTATCAACTCAGTTTTTGAATCCACGAACCTCCATGTGCTGTCGGGATATTCCTCCAACGAGAACTCCTGCTGCCTACCGTCTTTCTCCATGATAAAGGTAGTCTTAAACTCCGGTTGTTCTGCGCCCTCAGGTATTTCCATTCCTTTTGGTATATTGGCCCCGATGTGATATGGGCGGAAGTCAAACAGCGGGAGGAAGTATAACGACCATGCAGCCACTGCAATGATGAACACCGTAGAATAATTGAATACTATCCAGCGGTTGGCGTGGCTGATAAGCCGAGGCATACGCTGCCACCAACACACCGTCACGAGACAGAGCGCCGTCAGCACCACGTTCTTTAGCAACGTCTGGCCATTGGTCAGACGCACGGCGTCGCCGAAACAGCCACAGTCACTTACAGGGTTAGCCGCATATATCCACACCGTGAGACACGTCATCACGAGCATGAATGCGAGCGAAAGCCTTGTAGTACTCTTGCGCTGCATGGCAAACAGCATACTTATGCCGAGCAGGAACTCCGTGAGCGACAATGCTATGGAGGCGACCGTCAGCATCCATTCAGGAAACAGACCCGCCAAACCCACAGCCTCTGCATAATCTTGTAGTTTATACACCGTGCCCAATGGATCAACGGCCTTTACGAAACCTGAGAACACGAACGTAAGCCCTACTACGACGCGGGCTACATTTACGAGTACTGCCGATAATATTTCCAGTCTGGTATGTTTCGTCATCTGTGTAACTTTCCGAGTACAAAGTTACACATTATTCACCACGTGGGCAAATAATTTCAAGGAAAACATTCGTTTTTGGTGTTTCTTACTTGCGTGTGTCGTAAAAAAAACGCAACTTTGCATTGTGCAAATAACAAAACCAGTATGTCGATATGGGGGGATTACAGTGGTTTTCTATGTCAATTTTATCACGGCGAAGACGGAGTAGTTGATGATGTCCATATAGTTGGAGTCAATTCCCTCGCTTACGGTGGTTTGACCGTTCTTGTCTTCGATTTCCTTGATGCGCTCAAGCTTGGTTAGTATAATATCAGTATATGATGACACACGCATATCGCGCCATGCCTCACCATAGTCATGGTTTTTCTTCTGCATCAGGCTGAGGCATTCAGCGGCATACTCGTCATACAGAGCCATAGCCTCATCGTTGCTCATGTCAACCTTGTCAGCATAGCCGCGAGCAAGCTGTATCAGCCCCACAATACCATAGTTAATGAGTGCCATAAACTCAGGCAGTATGCCCTCGCCTACAAGCGATTCACCTGTTACTTCAAGCGTACGTATGCGCTTGGCCTTTATGAATAACTGATCAGTGAGCGACTGCGGTCTGAGCATTCGCCACGATGGTTTGTAATCATAGAGCTTCTTCTGGAATATGTCGCGGCAGAGCATCATGGCCTGCTTAAACTGTTCGTCAGTGTTTGCCATACGTTGTTGGTTCTTGTTGTTATACGTCGTGCAAAGTTACGAAGAAAAATCCATTCTTGCAAATTTAATTGTGCGCAAAAGCACAGGCAAAATGACTGCCGATAACATTTGCTCGTATTTTTTTCAACCACATGGGCTTGTAATTCAGAAAAAATATGTAAATTTGCATCGTTAATACATAACCACATACTGAAGACACAATGTACAGACAACTCACTCTTGACGAGACCGCACGGCTGCGCGAACAGGGCTGCCGCTGCAGCAACTGGGAAATGATTAGCGTGGACGAGGGGTTTGACGCTAACGGCATACGCAACGTAAGTTTCGATGGCGAGATACGCATCGGCAGCGGCGTGCACATGGAGAATATAGGCATCATACGCACTACGGACGGTGCCTCGTTTGGCGAAGGTGTGACGGTGAGCGTAAAAAACGAGGCTGGCGACGGCAATGTGATACTTTACGGTGCACTCACATCACAGACGGCAGCACTCATGGTGCGCTCCTGCGACGATGAACAGCTATTCTCACGCCTGCACCAGATGGTAGAAAAGTACGTCAGCGAGAACGTGGCCGCATGCACCACGATAGGCAATGACGTGACAATCACCGACTGCCGCGAACTTACCAACGTAAGCATAGGCGACGGCTGCGAGCTCTGCGGCGCATCGCGACTTATCGACTGCACGCTCTGTCCTACGCCCGATGCCACGATATACATCGGCGATGACGTGATAATGGAAAACGTCATAGTACAGGCTGGTGCCACCATCGTCGATGGAGCACGCCTATATGACTCATTCGTAGGCGAGGCTTGCCACGTAGGACGAGGCTTCACCTCGGAAAATTCACTGTTTTTCGCCAACTCACACATGGACAACGGAGAGTCTTGCGCTGCGCTCTGCGGACCTTTCTCCGTGAGCCACCACAAATCGTCACTGCTCATCGGAGGCGAATACTCTTTCTATAATGCAGGCTCCGGCACCAACTTCTCCAACCACGCCTACAAGATGGGGCCAATACACTACGGCACGATGGAGCGCGGAGCAAAGACCGCCAGCGGTGCCCACATACTCTGGCCGGCACATATCGGTGCTTTTTCCATGGCGATGGGAAAGATTGAGACACATCCCGACACGTCGATGCTACCTTTCTCTTACGTGATAGGCAACGGCAGGAAGACGAGTGTGATGCCAGGACAAAACCTGTGTACCGTTGGAACATATCGCGATGTGACAAAATGGCCAAAGCGCGACAAGCGTCCGCAGGACGGACGTAAGTCACTGATCAACTTCGACTGGCTCTCGCCATACGTCATAGAGCGTATAAAGGCTGGTGCGAGCTTCCTTGATAGTCTGCAGGAAGAGCAAGGGGTTGATGCGGAGGAATACTCATGCAAAGGATTTACCATCAGTTCGGCAGCACTGCACCGCGGAATGTATTTTTATGACATGGCTCTGCGTATGTATGACGGCAGCATGAGCACCGTGGAGTGGACCGACATGCTCGGTCTGCTTGCACCTGTAGAAACGGTGCAGCAAATCAAGGAAGACGTGCTCACAGGCAACATCGACAATATCGAAACGCTTGAATCACGCTTCCGCGACATCTACGACAGTTACGCCCAATGGAAAGGCTATGACGACAACGAGGCGGAGAATGACGAGGCCACCGAGGAGTGGAAGGATGCCATCCGCCGCGATGCTGAGCGTGAATATGCCATGGGCGACGTAAGCGAGAAGCAGATAGCAGAGTTTTTGGAGAGCGTCTGAACATAGTCGCACGGTTGCATACCGTCATCAATTTGCGCACAAATCATCACTGTCTGAAATCGCAAAAGAGAAGTAAATGAATGTTAAATTGCCCCTGGGATGATGCCTTACGGTGTCATTCCGGGGGCATTTCCATTGTAATCAGATAGCGATTCCACGGCTAAAACATTGTTTTCGACACGTAATCAGATACCTATCATGCGGTAAATACTATCTGATTACAAGGCAAAAGCTATCTGATTACAAGATTACAGACGGCCAATAGCATCACAATTCCACATAAACCACACTATACCAACACATTAGCAAAACGACGAAAAATTACGATATTTCGGAATAAAAACATATTTCGTGATTTCCATCGCAAGGAAATGGCAGTAAAATACGTTTCGCAACCACGTGTCGTCACTAAAAGGACAATACGCTGTCAGATATAACACACCCAATGCAGGGATGGGAATATTTTTTTGTTAAAAAAATAAAAATATCATATATATAATAAGGTAGTAGGAAAAGTTTTTGTAATTTTGCACGCAAATTCAGAGAATTACATTATGCAAGACAACTTAGTTATAGTGGAGAGTCCGGCAAAGGCCAAGACGATTGAGAAATTCCTTGGCAAGGACTACAAGGTAATGTCAAGCTACGGCCACATCCGCGACTTGAAGAAAAAGGAGATTTCCATTGACCTCAAGACCCTTGAGCCAGAATACGAAATACCCGACGACAAACGCAAGGTCGTCGCTGACCTTAAAGCCAACGCAAAGAAAGCAAAGAAAGTATGGTTGGCTTCCGATGAAGACCGCGAAGGAGAGGCCATCTCGTGGCACCTTTGCGAGGTATTGGGACTTGACGAAGCCAGCACTAACCGTATAGTGTTCCACGAGATAACAAAGCCCGCCATACTGGCAGCGATAGAACAACCACGACACATAGATATGAACCTGGCCAATGCTCAGCAGGCCAGACGTATGCTCGACCGTCTGGTCGGTTTCAATCTTTCGCCGGTATTGTGGCGAAAGGTGAAGCCGTCATTGTCTGCCGGGCGTGTACAGTCGGTAGCAGTAAGGCTGATTGTGGAGCGCGAACGCGAGATTCAGGCTTTCAATGCCGAACCATATTTCCGCGTGACGGCAGTGTTTACAGTGGATGATGCCGAGATGAAGGCCGAGCTCGACAAGCGTTTCTCTACTCACGAAGAAGCTCTGGCTTTCCTCGAAGAATGTAAGGATGCTACGTTCTCCATCGGCTCCATACAGAAGAAGCCACTGAAGCGCTCACCGGCTACGCCATTCACCACATCAACACTGCAGCAGGAGGCTGCACGCAAACTGGGCTTCTCTGTCAGCCAGACGATGATGGTTGCACAGCGACTTTATGAAAGCGGACACATCACCTACATGCGTACAGACAGCGTGAACCTGTCAAAACTCTGCATCGGCACCGCCAAGGAGGCCATAATCAACCTGTATGGCGAGCAATACAGCAAACCACGCAACTTCACCACCCACACCAAGGGTGCGCAGGAGGCTCACGAGGCCATCCGCCCTACATATATGGAAAAGCAGGCTATTGACGGCACTGCACAGGAGAAACGCCTCTATGACTTGATATGGAAGCGCACGGCTGCATCACAGATGGCTGATGCCGAACTCGAAAAAACTACTGTAACGATTAAGATTTCAGGTTCTGGAAATTCCTTTGTCGCTACGGGCGAGGTAGTGAAGTTTGACGGTTTCCTCAAGGTTTATCGCGAAAGCTCTGGCGATGACGACAACGAACAGAAGGAAGACGACGGAATGTTGCCACAGGGTATGAAAGAGGGCATGGTCATCAACCGCAAGGAAATCACCGCCACGGAGCGTTACTCGCAAGGACCGGCACGATATACTGAAGCCTCACTCGTACACAAGATGGAGGAACTGGGCATCGGTCGTCCGTCAACCTATGCTCCTACCATTTCAACAATACAGCAGCGTGAATACGTTGTAAAGGGCGACAAGAAAGGTGAGGAACGTAAATACACCATTGACACACTGAGCGGTCAGCAGGTCACTACCAAGACAAAGAAGGAAATGGCTGGCAGCGAGAAAGGCAAACTAATTCCTACCGATGTAGGCACAGTGGTCAACGACTTCCTCATGGAGCACTTCCCGTCAATAATGGACTATAACTTCACCGCCAACGTAGAGCAGGACTTCGACGCTATAGCAGAAGGAAAAGAAGACTGGCACAAGATGCTCAAGACCTTCTACAAGGATTTTGAGCCTACGGTGGAAAAGACCATAAAGACACGCAGCGAGCATAAGGCCGGCGAGCGAATACTCGGCGATGACCCGAAGACGGGCAAACCTGTGTCCGTGAAGATTGGGCGCTATGGTCCTGTGGTGCAGATTGGCACCGCCGATGATGAGGAGAAACCGCGTTTTGCGCAGATGCCTAAATCATTGTCTATAGAAACCATAACACTTGACGAAGCCCTTGAACTTTTCAAGCTCCCACGTACGCTCGGCGAACTGGATGGCGAGGTCGTCACCGTCGGTGCAGGCCGCTTTGGTCCTTACGTACTGCATAAGAAGAAATATGTGTCAATACCAAAGGACAAAGACCCTATGACCATCACGCTCGACGAAGCCCGCGAACTCATCGAGGCCAACCAAAAGGCTGAGCAGCAACGTCACCTCAAGAAATTTGAGGAAGATCCAAAGCTCGAAGTGATGAACGGCCGCTACGGACCATATATAGCCTACGACGGCAAGAACTACCGTTTGCCGAAGAACCTGCATGAGAAGGCAGCCGAACTGACATACGAAGAGTGCATGAAAATAGTTAACAAGTAACTATGAACCAGAAAAACGTTATCCTCATCGGCTACATGGGAGCCGGAAAGACGACCGTAGGCAAGGAGTTGGCAAAACGACTTGGCGTAACCTTCTACGACCTCGACTGGTATATCGAAACGCGTATGCACAAGCGTGTGCCTGATATATTCGCCGAAAATGGAGAAGAGGGTTTCCGCGACATCGAGCGACGTATGCTCCATGAGGTGGCCGAATTTGAAAACGTGGTAGTATCATGCGGTGGCGGTACGCCATGCTTCTTCGACAATATCGACTACATGAACAGCTGTGGCAATGTGGTTTACCTGCGTGCAACGCCCGAGGTTCTTTTCCGTCACTTGAAGATGGGCAAGGGCATACGCCCGCTTCTGCAAGGCAAGAACGACGAGGAATTGCTCGCTTTCATAAAGGAGCAGCTTGCAAAGCGTGAGGAATTCTACCTCAAGGCTCGCCATGTCATTGACATTCCATGCATGGAGGACGAAGACAAGATAAACGAAACCGTCGCACTCGTAATGCAATCCATAGGTATTTGAAAAGCGCATACGCAACCGTCTGAAAGCAATCCTACTCCAAAGGCATTGTAAAAGCTATCATATTACAACACTATATGTAATGCATAGGCTTTAAGACATAAAAATGACAGTTTCCGTAGTTTGGAAACTGTCATTTTTCTGTATGTCATACCGCCGTCTTATGTATTGCGGAGTAGTGCATCATTCTGGGACAGCACGTACAGCACGCACACTTAGACCGACGTTACGATCCATGATGCAATACAGATAGACATAGTCAGCTCCTTCGAGACTTTCCAGTTCGAGACATTCTAGAAAATAACCAAGCGTACTGTGGGATAGCGTACTTGACCAGTATTCGCCGAGGGAGGGATAGTGCTGCGTCCCGCAGAAGTCGCCAGCAGCTGGAAGGAACAAGGAACGGTTTGCATAGTCACCCTTGCCTGTGAATATGCAGCCAGCTATGCCTGTGTTGTTGTAGTTATTAGTCCAAGTTGATGTGGTGTTGTCATACAATGCCTTCTGCTCCTCGAGGGTGGGTATGCGCCAGTCTGCGCCCCATTGCACGTGGGCGGCATCATCAGATTCTTCTAATACTTCGCCATCTGTGGTGTATTTTGTGTATGCACTGCCACTGTAGAACGGTTCGTTGTCTGATACATAGCCTGCACTCTTGCCGTCTTTCCAGTGGCGGGCTACGTAGGCTGCATCGTTACTTGCCGTCAGCGTGGTGCCGTTCTGGTCATAGCCGATACACCACGGCTCAGTGACTCCCCAAGCGTAATAGTCGCCATATTCCTCAGGACTGCTTGCGCCTAAGTTGCGGGTGGCGAAGAGTATTTTCTTACCATTGAGACGTATGCCGAGGTCAACCCAGTCTATGCCTTCCTCACCTGTGCCGTTGTTGGCTGTGGGAGCGAATGCGCCTTTGGAGTATGTGTGGGTACACTCATGGTAGGTCTGGCTGGTCCAGCCTTCTGCTACGCTGGCAGTACCCATGTCGATGACTGCAGCACGTTTAAGGACTGAGGTGCTGTTTTCGAAGGAGCGGGTGAGGTCATCGCCCTCTACGGCATCTATCTCCATGGTGAAGCCCTCTTCAAGAGTGCCAGGAAGGACTGCGATGAGGTAGGTGCCGGCGGCGATGCTTGTTGAGCCTGTTGCTGGCACGAGGCTCACCGTGTTGCTACCATTCTCTGTAACGGTGGCTTCGCCTGTGCCACCTGTGCTGATTTCTACGTCAAGGGTACCGGCGAGGTTCTCGGTGCCGTTGCTCCTGAATGTTATCTTCTTGCTTGCGCTCTCGGTGGTTAC
>OCVV012857843.1_pt1 | contig 24430 bp, 11 predicted proteins | sample 1539721 | NCBI WGS metagenome assembly OCVV01 (sample SAMN02144230, study PRJEB22623) | gut metagenome | biome: sheep rumen | host: Ovis aries | place: New Zealand
GATTTAGAGGTATTTCAAAGTTACAACAATTCTTGCAAATAAGCAAGAAAACGTTCTCTTTTTTTATGTCTGTGAATAATTCAGGTTAAACGTTTTTCACTTTAATATATTGATAAAAAAAAGTCATTGTCACGTCGTTTTTTGTTCTACTTTTGCAGACAAATTCAGAAAGATTATGAAAAAACTAACTCTGATTGCACTTGTAACGATGGTATTCTTTTCTTGCCAATCCACGAAACAAAACTCTGAGGTAGCAGTACAAACCCTTTTCGAAAGACTCCAAAACCTGCCCGACAGCTGTTTCCTATTCGGACATCACGATTCACCGATGTATGGCATCGGCTGGTTTGGCGATGAGGACCGTTCCGATGTGAAGAGCGTATGTGGCAGTTGGCCTGCCATGATGTCATTCGACTTGGGTGGACTCGAACTGGGCAATGACCGCAACCTCGACTCCGTTTCCTTCCAGCGCATGCATGATGAAATCGTGAAACAAGATGCACGTGGCGGAGTTGTCACACTGAGCTGGCATCTGCGCAACCCAAAGACGGGTGGCGATTCCTGGGACGTGAGCGACACCACGGTGGTTCGTTCCGTGCTGAACGACTCTCTCCTGCATGACAAATTCCTCGGATGGCTCGACAACGTGGCACAATTCCTCAATTCCCTGACAAGAGCCGACGGCAGCAAAGTGGAAGTCATCTTCCGTCCTTGGCATGAGCACACGGGCTCATGGTTCTGGTGGGGACAGAAACTCTGCACAGCCGAAGAATACAAGGCTTTGTGGAAACTCACCGCCGACCGTCTGAAGGAAAAAGGTGTGAGCAACGCCATTTACGCCTATTCTCCTGGCACAGAGCCAAAGACACAGGAGGCATACCTTGAGCGTTATCCTGGGGACGACATCATCAGCGTCGTCGGTGTGGATTGCTACTATTCCGACCCTGCCAATTTCTTCACGAAGATGGACAATGCCCTCACACTCGTCGAGACGGTGGCAAAGCAGCATGGCAAAGTGGCAGCACTGACAGAAACTGGTTTCGAAGGCATCAAAGAGGCTGACTGGTGGACCCAAACCCTTCTGCCTGTCCTGAAAAGGCACCACATCGCCTACATGGTCGTTTGGCGCAATGCCTTCAACAAAGCCAACCACTTCTTCGCGCCTTATCCTGGTAGCCTCAGCGCAGACAACTTCAAGGCATTCGCCGAGGAAGGCAGTGCCATGTTTGTGAAATAAATAACGATTATCAAAACTACAATAATATAACATCATCATGAGTTTTCAAGAAAAAGTTAACAAACTATTCGCAGAGCATGAGGCACTCATCACTCGCAAGAACGTGCCAGTGGAAGGAGGAAACGGCATCATCACACGATATGCACACCCCATCCTAACCGCTGCTCACGCACCTATCTTCTGGCGTTACGACCTCGACGAGAAGTCGAACCCTTATCTTTTGGAACGTATCGGCGTGAATGCCGTACTCAATTCGGGTGCCATCAAGCTGAACGGGAAATACCTCTTGGTGGTTCGTGTGGAAGGAGCCGACCGCAAGTCCTTCTTTGCCGTGGCAGAAAGTGAGAACGGCATCGACAATTTCCGCTTCTGGGACTATCCCATCACAATGCCCGACGACGTAGTGCCTGCCACGAACATCTACGACATGCGAATCACGCAGCACGAAGACGGATGGATTTATGGCATCTTCTGTGCAGAGCGTCACGACGACACGGCTCCTGCTGGCGACCTCAGTGCTGCCACAGCAACGGCTGGCATCGCCCGCACCAAGGACCTCGTCAACTGGGAACGTCTGCCCGACTTGAAAACTCGCAGCCAGCAGCGCAACGTAGTGCTTCACCCTGAGTTCGTGAATGGCAAATACGCCCTCTACACGCGTCCACAGGACGGATTCATCGACACAGGCAGCGGCGGTGGCATCGGCTGGGCACTCATCGACGACATCACTCATGCCGAAGTGCAGGAGGAAACCATCATCGAGGAACGCCTCTACCACACCATCAAGGAAGTGAAGAACGGTGAAGGACCTCATCCCATCAAGACCTCCAAAGGTTGGCTCCACTTGGCTCACGGCGTGAGAAACACGGCGTGCGGCTTGCGCTACGTATTATATATGTATATGACGGCGCTCGACGACCCAACCCGCGTCATTGCCCAGCCAGGCGGCTACTTCATGGCTCCAGTCGGTGAAGAACGCATCGGCGACGTGTCGAACGTACTCTTCGCCAACGGATGGATTGCCGACCCCGACGGCAAGGTGTTCATCTATTATGCTTCGAGCGACACACGGATGCACGTTGCCACTTCCACCATCGACATTCTCGTCGATTACTGCATGAACACGCCAAAGGATGGTCTAACCACGAGTGCTTCTGTTGAAACGCTCAAGGCGCTCATCAGCAAAAACTGTGCCATTCTAAAAAGATAAAGAAAGTACAAAGAACAAAGTACAAAGTACAACGTGGAGCGAATAACGTGAAGCGAATAACGTGAAGCGTGGAGCGTGAAGCGTGAAGCGACCTTTGTACTTTGTTCCTTGTTCTTTGTACTTTGTCCTTTGTTCCTTGTTCTTTGTACCTCCTTTGTACTTTGTACTTTGTACTTTGTTCTTTACCTTGTATTAATCTTAAAATTCATCCACATCTAAATCAAAATCTATGGCTTCATTCAAAGAAAAAATCGGATATGCCTTAGGTGATGCAGCCGCTGGTGGTATCACATGGAAAGTCATGTCCATCGCTTTCCCACTCTTCTTCACCAACGTGTTCGGACTCACCGTTGCCGACACAGCCACGCTGATGCTCGTTGCGCGTATGTTCGACGTAGTGACCGACCCGCTCATGGGCAGTTTGGCTGACCGCACCCAGTCCCGCTGGGGCACATACCGTCCTTGGCTCATCTTTGGCGCAGTTCCTTTAGGATTGGTGTTCGCCTTGCTGCTCTACACACCCGACTTCGGTCCTGTGGGCAAGCGCATCTACGCCTATACGCTCTATCTGCTCATGATGGCAGTCTATACGGCAGTGAATGTGCCATACGGTTCTCTGCTCGGCGTGATGACCGACGACGACAACGAGAAGAACCAGTTCTCCTCCTTCCGCATGGTCGGTGCCTACGCAATGGGCTTCATCACCCTGCTTTCCTTCCCATATCTGCAAAAGATGGTGGGAGGCACACCAGCTCACCAGTATGCCGTCTTGGGTGCAGCCCTCGGACTCTTGGCAGCCATCATGACCTTGGCGTGCGGCTTGCTCACCAAGGAACGCCTCAAGCCTGTACGCGCCGAGAAGTTCACCTTCAAGCCATTTGCCGACCTGTTCAAGAACAAACCGTGGATTTACCTCACGCTCATCGGCATCTGCACCAACTTCTTCAACGGATTCCGCTATGCCGTGGCTGGCTACCTGATGGAGTATTGCTTGCATGGCGATGTCACCGTGTCGGGACTCATCATCAACTACACCGTCTTCATGACCTTCGGCGAAGTCACCTGCATGATTTTCGGCGGACTCTCCCCTAAGTTCACACAGTGGATTGGTTCCAAGCGCAAGGCATTCAGCGTTGCAGCCATCATCTGCATCGTCTTCTCCGTTGCCTTCTTCTTCATACCAATGGATCCATCCTACATCTGGGTGATGGTAGCACTCGTCGTCCTCACCTCCATCGGTGTCGGTCTCTATTCCCCACTGCTTTGGTCCATGTATGCCGACGTGGCAGACTATGCCACCGAGAAGAACGGAACATCATCCACAGGTTTGATTTTCTCATCGGGAACGATGGCGCAGAAGTTCGGCACAGCCATTTCCGGCTCACTCGTTGCCTTGCTCCTCGGCATCGCGGGCTTCATCTCTGGCACCAGTGCCACAGGCGAAACCGTCATCACCATCACCGACGAGGAATCCGTGCGCAGCATGATTTGGGCACTCTTCTCCATCTTCCCAGCTGTCATCGCACTCATCATGCTCTATCTCATTCACAAATATCCTATCAAGAAATAAGCCATGAGCATCGCAAGACAACTGAAATCCGAGGTGCAGGACGTTCTCGAAAACAACATCCTCTCCTTCTGGCTCGACAAGATGCAGGACAAGGAGAATGGCGGCTTCTACGGACAGATGACAGGCGAAGGCGAACTGGTGAAGACAGCCGACAAAGGCGGCATCCTCAATGCCCGCATCCTCTGGTCGTTCTCCGCAGCCTACCGCGTGCTTCACAAGCCTGAATACCTCGAAGCAGCCACCCGTGCCAAGGAGTACATCCTCGACCATTTCCTCGACACCGAATTTGGCGGCACCTACTGGAGCCTCGACTATCTTGGACAGCCCAAAGACACCAAGAAGCAGTTCTATGCCATTGGTTTCATGATTTATGGCTTGTCGGAGTATGCCAGAGCCACAGGCGACCGCGAAGCACTCGACTACGCCATCCAGCTCTACGAATGTATCGAGGAGCATTCCCTCGACAGGGAGAACAACGGCTACATCGAGGCTTGCACCCGCGAATGGGGAGAGATAGCCGACATGCGTCTGTCCGAACTCGATGCCAACTTCCCCAAGTCGCAGAACACACACCTCCACATCATCGAGCCATACACCAACCTCTATCGCACACTCAAGGAGCTCGATGCCATCGAGAACGACACCAACGAATACGGCTTGAAGCCATACGTCGGACAGTTCGACCCAGTCAACATCTCCGTCGATCCCGACATCGTCCTTCGTCTCGAAGCATCCCTCCGCAACCTCATCAACATCTTCACCGACAAGATTCTCAACCCAAAGACCCACCACCTCGACCTCTTCTTCGACATGGACTGGACGCGCGAGGCAGGTGCCTTAGAGAGCTACGGCCACGACATCGAGTGTTCATGGCTCCTGCACGAAGCCGCATTGGTGCTGGGCGACGAAGCCGTACTGAAGAAAGTGGAACCCATCGTGCAGATGGTAGCGAAAGCCTCCGAAAAAGGACTGAATCCCGACGGCTCCATGATTCACGAGGCAAACCTCGACACAGGCTACGTGGACACCGACCGCCATTGGTGGGTGCAAGCCGAGAACGTCGTTGGTTGGGTCAACATCTACCAGTATTTCGGTGATGAGACAGCCATGCAGAAAGCCCTCAACGGCTGGCAGTACATCAAGGACAACCTCATCGACCGCGTAGGCGGCGAATGGTGGTGGAGCCGCGACCCTCAGCGCAACATCAACCGCAAGGACGACAAAGCAGGCTTCTGGAAATGCCCTTACCACAACAGCCGCCTCTGCCTCGAAATCATAGAAAGAGAATTCTAAATCCCCCACCCCCCCCATAAAACCCATCAACCCCATTAACCCCATCAACCCCATGAAAAAAATCCTCCTCCCCCTCCTCGCCGCCTTCTCCCTCACGGCGCAAGCAAAAATCCATCTGCCCGAAATCCTCAGCGACAACATGGTCCTCCAGCAGCAGACCAGCGTCAACCTCTGGGGCAGCACCGACAGCAAGCGCAGCGTCGTCATCACCCCCAGCTGGTCAGGCGGCAAGACCTACGAAGCCAAGGCAGACAAGCAAGGCAAATGGCTCATCTCCATCCCTACACCCGAAGCCAGCTTCACACCCCACACCATCACCCTCTCCGATGGCGAGTCCATCACCCTCAAGAACATCCTGATTGGCGAAGTGTGGTTCTGCTCAGGCCAGTCGAACATGGAAATGCCACTCAACGGATTCTGGAACTGCCCCATCAACAACTCCAACGAGGAAATCGCCCTCGCTGGCGAATGGGCAGACAAAATCCACGTCGTCACCATCCCAAAGACAGGCAATCGCCAACCCCAGGACGAAGTGCCAGGCAAATGGTACGTGCCTTCGCCCGAAACAGCACCCAACATCAGCTGCACGGCATGGTATTTCGCACAGATGCTCACCCGAGTTCTCCATAAACCCGTCGGCATCATCGTCTGCGCATGGGGCGGTTCCTCCGTCGAAGGCTGGACACCACGCGAAATCCTCAACACCTATCAGGACGTGAAACTCGAAGAAGAACTCAACCGCGGCTGGAACGGCAAGTGGTGGGAATGGTACACGCCACTCATCATGTATAACGGAATGCTCCATCCGCTCCACAACTACACCATCAAGGGATTCATCTGGTATCAGGGCGAAGCCAACGTAGGCAAGGACAAGGACCACGCCACACGCCTCAACACGATGGTCAACGTATGGCGCAAGGAATTCAGCGAAACGCAAGCCCATCCGCTCGGCGACCAACTGCCTTTCTACCTCGCCGAGATAGCACCTTGGGCTGGCTACGGCGGTGCTGATGGCGACAGCGGTGCCCTGCTCCGAGAGGCACAGCACAGGGCTGCCAACGAAGTCATCAAGAACTCAGGTTGCATCTGCACCAACGACCTCGTCACTCCGTTCGAAGCCGACCAGATTCACCCAGCCGAGAAGCGGCAAGTAGGCTATCGCTTTGCCTATCTCGCCCTCAACCGCACCTACGGCATGAAGTCCATCGTATGTGATGCACCCGAATACGACCACCACAGCGTAGATGGCAACAAGCTCGAAGTATTCTTCAAGCACGCCGACGACGGCATTTCCCCTTGGAACGATGCCACAGGTTTCGAAATCGCTGGTGCGGATGGCAAATTCCATCCTGCCAAGGCAAAGCTCAACGAAAGCAACAAGTCCTTCATCCTCACCTCCGATGCCGTTCCCGCACCTAAGCACGTCCGTTACTGCTTCAAGAACTTCCAGATTGGTAACGTCATCAACCACCGCAACCTCCCTTTAGTTCCTTTCCGTTCGGACAGATGATGAATGAAGAATGAAGAATAAAGAATGAAGAATGAAAATTACACATCGTAAAATTCATTCTTCACTCTTTTTTTTATATTAAGGAAAGAAATTATAATAATTATAATAATTTCTCCACAAATATATGTGTTTTTTGAAGTGCCTCTTCAAGGCAGAAATCATACAAATCTATTCAAAATCTGTCAAATCTTTAAAATTTTTGCCATAAGGATTTGTTTGATTTGTTAAGATTTGTGAGATTTCTCGCGAAGCGACTCCTTATACCGAACAGACGTTTTAACACATAATTATTTACGAAAAATTCATGGTCAATTCACGGCAATTCGCGTTAAACAAAAAAACACATATTTTTGGAGAAATTATTCTAATTATTCTAATTTCTTTCCTAAAAACTCATTCTTCATTCTTCATTTAAATACGCCTCCAGCAACTTGCAGGTAGTTTCTGGCACCACATTCAGCAGTTTAGTGGTAGCCGGAAGCAGCACAGTCATGCCTTGGCGGATGAGCAGATGCGCCATCTTGCCGTCCTCCTCCGTGCGGAGCATCGCACTACCCTCCATGCACATCAGCACGACAAACGAATCCAAGTTCTCATAACTCGTTCTGAACGGCTTGGTCAACTCCAAGAGATTCGTCGTGAAGTAAGGACACGACACCAAATCCACACGCTCGTCCTCCGCAGCCTCATAGTGCGTGCGGTAGTCATCCTGCACCACATAGTCAATCACGTCGCGCGCCTCGCTCACGTGCAACTGGCGCGGATGCCCCTCAGCATCCACACGTCCGAAGTCATAGATGCGGTAAGTGATGTCGCTCGTTTCCTGAATCTCAGCCACGAAAGTACCTTCGCCTAAGCTATGAATCCGTCCTGCGGGCAAGAAAAACACGTCGCCAGCGTGGGCATCGCTTTCCGACAGCACATCCAAGATGCTCTCGTTCTGCACACGTTCCTCATACTCCTCCTTCGTCACGCCCTGCTTGAAACCGATACGCATCTTACTGCCCTCATCGGCTTTCACCACGTACCACATCTCCGTCTTTCCTCTCGACCCGTGACGCGCCATCGCCACCTCGTCATTCGGATGCACTTGAATCGACAAGTCGCGATGGGCATCAATAAACTTGATAAGGAGTGGGAACGTCGTTCCGAACTGTTTCCATACCTTCTTTCCCACCAACTGTTCTTGTTGTTCCTCCACGAGTTGCGTAATCGTCTTGCCAGCATCCTTTCCGTTCGCCACCACCGACTCGCTGCCAGGCAGAGCTGAAATCTCCCAGCTCTCGCCGATGTCGTGCAAGTCCGTGTCTAAGCCCTTGAACGCTGCAATCGTTTCACCACCCCAAATGGTTTGTTTTAAAACAGGTTTGAACGTGTACATATTCTCTTTTTTTCTTTTTCGGCTGCAAAGTTACGAAAACCCATTCATTCCCAATGACACAATTTATCCCAAATGATGCTTTTTCAGCAAAAATACAAAATGATTGGGTTTTATTTCAGGAAAGAAATTAGAATAATTAGAATAATTTCGCCACAAATATGTGTTTTTTGTTTTTTATGTTCCACGGAAAGAACGGAAAGAACAGAAATTTTTACTCACACCATGCGGAGCATTTCCGTTATTTCCGTCATTTCTGTGGGACAATATTCGCGTTTTAAAAAATAAACATGGATTTTTCGGGAATTTTCCATGAATAACACGTGAATTTTTCTTTAGGAATTCACGAAGGGATGAGGGCTCGATGAAATTTGAGCGAGGGCTCGGCGTGACGACGACGAGGGCTCGGTGATTCGATAACGAGGGCTCGGACGTAAAGTAGAAACCCAAGCACGATTGGGCGGGAAACCATACACCGAGCGACAGAATCGAAAGAGCGCATCGCGATTTGTCGCAAAAAAGAACAGCTGTCGCAAGAAGGCGAGAAGAAAAACGGGGAAAGATATGGAATCCGTGGCGAAGGCGCGTAAATTTGCAGTGTCGAAAGGAAAAAGACAGACAACCCGATTCGAGTTTGACAAGAACGGCAACTGGGACAAGGTGGATTGCCACCACGCTGCCGTTCCCGCAGCCATCATCCCTGCTTCCATCGCGAACTACGTGAAGGCGAACTTCCCTGACTCGTAGATTGTCAAGATTGACAAGGAGCGCGGTGGTTACGACATCGAATTGTCGAATGACCTCGACCTCAGGTTCAATGCCAAAGGCAAGGTCTTAGGCATCGACGACTAAGTGAGTATTTTAGGAAAGAAATTAGAATAATAGAAGACTACCGTCCTTGGACGCTTGGGGCAACGCTCCCAAGAATTTCCCAAAAATATGTGTTTTTTGTTTAACGTGAATTGCCGTGAACCTTTAGCTCGGCGTAGCCAATTATCCGCGAATTTTTCGTAAATTAATTTTGTGTTAAAAAAAAATTCATGAAAAATTCACGGATAATTGGCTACGCCGAGCTAAAGGTTCATGGAAATTCGCGTTAAAAAATGTTAGATTTTTTACGCTTTAAAAGGATTTGATTAAATTTGCACATTTATTTTTGCCAATTTTTGTTAAAAACGTGGAGATTCATCATCCTGACTTTTTTAGCGAAGTTATAAACACACATCGAGAAATAACTATAATATCAAAAAAGTATAACTATTTAATAATCAATTAAAACAAAACAATTTATGGTGACGCAAAACATCCCGAAGTTGCACTCTTCCACAGCGGAAAGGGCAACACAACGGACCGACAATGGTCTTATCCATTGCCATGCGCTGAGGACGACATTCCTGATGGCGTTCCTCATGCTTGTGTGCATCAGTTCGCGTGCTGACAGGTTCATGCAGGACCAGAGCAATTACAAGTGTATGCTATATGGCATTGACAAAATCAGGTTCGAACTGCCTACGCGCTACGACGGTGCTGGTAACGAAGGTATCTTAGAAGGCCATGTCTATATCTATGTAGATGGTGGCAGCCAGCAGACGCTCTTCGACTGGAGCTGTTCCAGTATTTGGACTCTTGATTCATCAATAAAAATACAAGCATACCAGAAAGGTATATTCACGCTCGCTGGTAAAGCAAAGGATATTTCGAAGAACAATTTCACCCAGAATGACGGTGAGATAACTTACAAACTCGAAGGCGACAGCAACGATGACGACCACTACACCACCACACTCGATTGGACTGTGCCCCGTGAACTGCGAGGTCACCGGCTGAAGCTTGTAGTTAATGCAAAAGTTAAAGATACCTGGACAACAAATTGGGATATTAACCACGAAATGGCTGCTATCGATATGCCCGAAGCAGGTCAAGCCACTGCGTCGCTCAACGAGCCGATGCTCTCCGTTTCACGCGACCATGCGAACGAGGTGATGTTGAGCTACAATTTCGTGGTAAACAAGATTTTCTGGGCAAACTTGCACTATACCGATGCGGTAACGAAAGAGAAACACACATTGAAACTGCCAACCAACTCCAAGGTGGGTTTCACTTACATCCCTGCCGACCGTCCGTGGAAGGACATCTACATCGAAGCTGAAGTGACAGATGTGCAAACAAAGACGGATGATCAGCAAGTCCACATCACCATTCAGTCTGAACATCAGTCCAGCAGTATGCTGCACCACCCGAAGAACCTCAGTGTCCAGTTCACCACGGAGGGAAAAGCTTTGCTCAGCTGGAGCGTGGACAACCCTGAGCTGGCGGACATTTCGGATGGCGACTTCTTCGAGATTCAGCGCAACACCAGTGGCTCCGCTGATATGAACGATGCGAACTGGCGCACCATATCGATGGAGACAGAGTTCAAGCTGGGCACCAAGGATTACAGCTTTACCGACGAGACGCTCTTAGAGCAGTATGAGGGCAAGAAAACGGCATACCGCATACGCCGCTCCGTGACATCGATGTGGCAGTGGGCATCGGCTGATACCTATGGGTTGTACCAGGCTCCTTGGATTTTCAAGCTGCCCGTGCTGACAAACGCCACCGTGCATCGCACTGACACCTGGAACGATGAGCACCGCATCGTGGAGTTCGCTTTCGACAAGCAGAACAGCTTATACGACGAAAACGGCCATTTCATCGTGCGAACGCCAGAGGACTTCAAGCAATTGGATGATTTGGCAAATAAAGGTGAAACTAAATACAATCAAGCAATTGTCAGCTTGAGCACCAGAGCCATGTGGGAAGCGCTCTGCCATGAACTCAACGATCGTGGTGCGAACTTTGCAAAAATCATCTTGTGCAACGACCTCGACCTCCGAGGCTGCGATAAGATGCTGGGAACTTTGTCTATGGACTTCGAAGGAATCTTTGAAGGCAATGGGCACACCATCACCGTTGATTACAACTCGACAGGGAATTATGCCGCTCCAATCCGTCGAGCAAAATATGCTACCATCCGTAACCTGACCATAGCGGGTACGATACGCACAACGGGTCAGTTTGCGGGCGGATTGATTGGACGTGTTTCTAACAATGTCACCATTGAGAATGTGAACGTGGCCGCCACCCTTCAATTAGACAAAGTGGGCGATACCAGCAGTGGCGGTCTGATAGGAATAATCACTTGGGAAAAGAATGTCATCAGGAACAGCGTCTTCTCGGGCAGCATCGTGGGTGCTAAGAGCTACAACAATGGCGGTTTCGTCGGCGTGGGAATAAAGAATGGCGATTTAACCCTCGAAAACTGTCTTTTTGCGCCTGATAGCATCAAAACCCTATATGATGGTTGCCGCACCTTTGCACGCTTAGACCCAACCTCCAAGTACACGGTCACCAATTGCTATTTCACTCAGGTTTATAGCAACGACGTCACCGTTGACGGCAAACCATGCATAGTCATCAGCAACGTAAACGACTGGAATAACTTCGTACAGCGGGTTAAAAACGCCAACGGTGCTGAGGTGAATGCTGTGCTAACCGCCGACATCACCACCTCCATCACCCAACCCGTAGGATTGTTGGACGGTATTGCATGGCATGGCACCTTCGAGGGAAACGGCCACACACTGAATGTAGCCATCGACAACAAGGACACACAGTTCTGCGCACCATTCGCTCGCGTCAACAACGTCACTATCCGCAATCTGCACGTGCAGGGCACAGTGAACGGTGCCATACATTCGTCAGGTCTCATCGGCTATGCCAAAAACAGCGTCAATAAGATAGAGAATGTGCATGTATCGACCAAAGTGAATGGCGGCACCCATGTCGGCGGTTTCATCGGTCATGGCGGCACAGGCAGCAGCACCCTGACCAACTGTCTCTTCGACGGCGTAATCACGACCACCGGCACTGGACAATATGCTGGTGCCTTTATCGGATGGGAAGAGGGCACGACCAACAGCAAGCTGACCAGTTGTCTTGAGAACGGTACCTACACAGGCTATGCCCATGCTGGTATGAACTGTCGCACCGACATGAACGGCGGCGCTGAAGCATGGTGTACTCCAGGCAACTACAACAACCACTACTGGGGTGAGTCGAACAAAGCTAATGGGCTCGCGGCTGAAGAGTTAGTCAGCCAACTGGGCAGCAACGCATGGCTCGTTGACAACGGCAAAGTCCTTCCTGTCATGAATCAGAAAGAAGTCAAGGATGTTTCCGGAGGCACACCAGCCTTCGACTGGGCGGGCACTGACTTGGCGAAGGCATTGGGCGAGGAGAACTGGGTTCCTACGAACACCATTCCTTATCCCACAGTAGAAGAAACCGAGCTCGTCAGTTTTGCTTTCTGGGACAATCGTGCCCGACTGAAGCTGAACATCCAAATGCACGGCGAGAACGGCGTGACGACGAAGGTGGTTGACCTCTCGAACAAAGAGGAGGTACTCAACAACAAGCCTTTCACCGAAGAACTGACACGCAACTGCGTGGAATACTCGTTCGCACTGGTGATGAGCAGAGGCTACTCGCCTCTTGCCATCTCGGGCACCAAAGACGACAGTCTGGTCGTGATGGTGACCAAAACCGACAAGGGCGAGCTCGCCAACTACCGCTACATGAACCAGACCAGCATTACGCAGCTTAAGGCGAATACCAAGCAAAGCAGCGTGGAGCTGACCTGGAACACCACTGGCGGTGAGAGCGACTTCTTCCGCGTGCTGCGCCGCAATCACTCCACCGATGCGAACGCCGAGTGGACCGACACGATTGCCACCGACCTCATGCAGATGTTCTACGTGGACAACGACGTGCTCGTTCAGCAGTCATACGACTACTGCGTGCAGAGCGTGCTGCAATGCGAGGGCATCCACATCGCAAGCTCGACGGCGACGGGCCAGTGCGAGCCTACGGGCCGTGTGAGCGGCTACGTGCGCATGGCAGACGGCACGGCGCGTGCAGGCGTGACGGTGGAATGTCGTCCTAAAGGCACCATCCCTGGTGCTGACGCACTCTACACCACTGTCACCGACGAGACGGGTTACTTCGAGTTCAGCAAACTGCCTTACCAGATTGGCAGCAACGGCACAAGCAACGGCATCTACGTCATCCACGTTCCTACGAAGAGTGGCGATGCCAGCTACACCAGCCCAAACTCTGGCGGCGAGGTGAACTTCACCCAGAACTCCAACTGGACGCAGAACTTCAACTTCTACATGGACACCTACTTCGTCTATAGTGGAAATGTGTATTATCGCGACACCTCGATTCCTGTGCCAGGCGTGCAGTTCAGTCTCGACGGACAAGTGATGCACGATGCCAGCCAGAAACCGATAGAGACGGACACGCAGGGTGCGTTCAAGCTGAGCATTCCAGCCGGAAGCCACAAGGTGCAGGCTGTGAAGGAGGGCCACTACTTTGCCAACGATGGCTTCCTCATCAACCGCGATGCTCCTGAAGACCCAACCCAGTACAACTTCATCAAGAATGTTTCAGCCGTGATTTGGGACTCCACAACGGTGGTGCTCCGCGGCCGCGTGGTGGGTGGCGACGTGCAAGGCAGCAAGCCATTCGGCAAGAACTTGTCGAAGAACAATCTGGGCGAATCGCTGAAGATTGTCATGCAGCTGGAGGGCGACAACGCCTCCTACCTCATCCGCAAGCAGGACGACGAAACCGTGCGCAGCGCGAGCTACGACGTGAACTTCGGTCCTGACAACAAGAACACATCGCACATCGACGTGACGCGCCACACGCTGACCATCCGTCCAGATGCCACCACTGGCGAATACCAAGTGGAGCTGCATCCAGCCAAGTACAAGGTCATCGAAGTGTCGGCACAGGGCTATCCAACGCTCTTCCAGGAAGGCAAAGTGGGCGAGACCGTCGATTTGAGCCTCAACAAGAGGGGCGACATCTGCGAATACAACCGCATCTACCACTCAGTGCCAACCGTCGATGTGACTCAGTTCAACCCAAGCGGCGAGAAATACTTCGGCGTGAAGTCGATGATTTCGCAAGACAACCTCGGCAACAAGGCAACGGTGAATCTGTGGTATTGGAAGAAACTGTCGGAGACCGACAGCGTGGGTGTCTATAGTTTCGGCCACCCAGTGTTCATGGCAGGCTCTCCATACGGCCTCATGCTGCAGGCTTGCGAGAAATACTATTGGAACAACGATTACTCGAAGCGCGTGGATATTGTGAAGCTTGACCAGCGCGGCAAAATCAGCATCAACAACGCCCTGACCACCGACAGCAAGACAGCTGACTGGTCGTGCGAGCTCGACTCGGCTGGCGGATGCTCCTACATCTTCACGCCAGACGACCCAACCTTTGTGTTAGACAACGCAAATGCCCTGAAGACGCTCGACATCAACCTGCTCTACGACGGCACCTACTACGACGTGATGCCACTCGATGGCAAGCCTCTGCAGGCATACGTGATGGCGCAGAAGGCAGTGCCAGGCGGACGCAGAGTGACTGTGGCTGGTACGCCAAAACTTTTTGACATCCTGCGCGACCCTCCAGGCGGCAGCAGTTCCTCTTACATTGAAGAAGGCTCGAAACTCAGCTACGGTTACTCGTTGAACATGAGTGGCCAGATTGGTTTCAGCGTGAAATCATCGACAGGAAGTGGTGCCGATATCTATCACGGCTTCGTGGCAGCACCACAAGGCGCTGGCGAAACCGCAGGTACCTTAGAATTCGCAAAGTCTGAGAAGGGAGTCGACCTGAATGTATTAATCAACTTCGGAGGTGCTTGGACTTGGAACTACAACATGGATATCACCGAGCGCATACAGACACGCGGCGGCAACATGTGGGTGGGTCCAAAGGCAGACCTCTTCATCGGTACCACGGAGAACCTCGTTTTCCAGGAGGCTATGGCAGTTCGTGCCATCACTGAAAGTATGTACCAGATTGTGAAGGGACATGAGGGTGGAACCTACACGACAAAAGACGGCACAAACGTGAAGGTGCCAATCGGCACGACTAAGGTGCTTGCCAAAGGAACCGACAACACAGGAAAACCAATCTACTTGGTGCGCGACGAGGTAATCATGGCATCGCCTACTGTTACGTCAACCTTCATCCACTCGCAGGATTACATCGAGAATGAACTGCTGCCAGACCTCATGAAGATTCGCAACTCGCTCATCCTGCCTAAGGGCTACGACCGCGCCAAGGCGCAGGCTCTTGCCAACGCACGCGGCTATGCCACTTATATCAGTAAGGTGGATGAAAACGACAAAGACTTCGGTGTGGAGTATGAAATCTTCAGACCAGGCACAGAAACCACGGGCGACAGCATCGCTGCCCTCAATAACGAGATGGTGGCATGGGTTCAATTCCTTGCTAAGAACGAGGAGGAGAAGCTCAGCGTTACCTCGCGCGACTTAGTGAAACGCTATGACTTCGACGGAGGAGCTGCTTCCATACAGTACAGCGAGAGTTTCTCTACTTCTGAGTCCTCGCAGCGCTATCTGCACTTACCGATATGGCCTGGTAGCAACAGTCTCTTAGCTGAGGGAGGCATATTAGGATCAATGTTAAAGAATCTCTTGGATAAGATGAAGATGAAAGGAGGAACCGTTGATACTTCAGAAAATTGGGACAGAAAAAATGATTCTAACGATTACAATAAGATAGAATTAGACGTTTTGAATACCACCTGGGAGTGTGAATGGAGACCTGTTATCGGAGTAAACATGTCAGACAAAAACAATAGCTCCGAGACACACTCAAAGAAGGTGGGCTTCACGCTGGCTGCCGCATCCAAGTCGAGCATGACGGTCGATGTGTATCGCACTGCCACAGAATATACCTACGATAAGAATGCCAACTATTTCTATGAGCAGACCCATGAAATGCTTGACAAGTTACGTAATGGTTCCTATATCACTCTAAACAGCCTCAACTATTTGGGCAACAACACAGAAGTATATTCCAACTTCGTGTTCCGCACTGTCGGCGGCACCACTTGCCAGCCTTACGAGGGTGAGCGTGTGACCAAGTGGTATCAGCCAGGCACCGTGCTTGACGCAGCTACGGCTCCAATCGACAAGCCACGCGTTTGGATTGACGAGCCAGAAGTGGCAGGCGTACCATTCGGAGAGCCAGCTCGCTTCAAGGTACACTTTGCCAACGAGACTGACTTCCCAGACCAGGCATCGCTGATGTTCAACTACTACATCCTTGCCAGCAGCAACCCTAACGGCGCAACCATCTGCGTGGATGGCAAGCCTCTGGGCCCTGGCGGTGAGAACATCATCCTCTACCCTGCTTTCAGCGATGGCAAGCACGTGGTCTTCACCAAGGAGATAACGGTGTATCCAAGCAAAGCCTTCGACTACGAAGACCTCACCATCTGTCTCTACGACCCAGAAGATGCAACACGTGTGTTCAGCCAGAAGTTCTCGGCTCACTTCATTCCAACGGCTGGAAAAGTGAAGGTGACGGTGCCTTCGGACAAGTGGGTGATGAACACGGAGAGTCCTTACAATGCTGAACGCAAGGGCTACTACATGCCAGTGCGCATTGAGGGCTTCGACGTGAACTATCCAAACTTCGACCACATCGAACTTCAGTACAAGCTCTCGACACAGGGCGACAAGGACTGGGTGAACGTGTGCTCATACTATGCTAACGACACGCTGCGCGCGAAAGCAAGCGGTGTGACCGACATGATTCCAAACACGGGTATCATCGTGGCATCCTTCTATGGCGAGAACGACCCAGTGGAGCAGTACTACGACTTGCGCGCCGCTGTCTATTGCCGCCATGCAGGAGGCTACCTCACAGCCTTCTCAGATGTGCTGACCGGTATCAAGGACACCCGTCCACCAGTGGCATTCGGCTATCCAGAGCCTACGAACGGCATCCTCGGCATTGGCGACGACATCAAGATTACCTTCTCTGAACCAATCGCTGCGAACTACCTGCGCAACATCAACAACTTCGAGGTGCTGGGACAGTTGAGAAGCAACGACATCTCTACTTCGACTTGCCTGTCCTTCGATGACCATGCTATTGCATTGACTCAAGCGAGCCGCAACTTCTCAGGAAAGAGCTTCACGGTAGATATGATGATTAACCCTGCGAACAACCACAGGGGTATGATTGTCTTCACTCAGGGCTCAGACCTGACAGGCGTCAACTTCGGTTTGACTGAAGACCGCCATCTGATGGCTATGGTGAACGGCAAGACCGTTACCTCCGACAGCCCAGTAGTGTTTACGGGTATGCTGCAGCAGGTGGCATGGAGCCTCGACCAGAGCGGAAGCGACATGGTTATCAACTTCTTCGATGGCAGCACGAGCATCGGCAGCAAGAAGATTGTCGGCAAATATGAAGGCACAAGCCAGATTCGATTTGGTGACAGCAGCTTAAAAGATTACGCTGATTACGAAGGCGACATGCTGGAGGTTCGCCTGTGGAACCGCGCCATGACTGGAGCCGAGTTAGACACCTACAAGAAGAAGCGTCTGACAGGCTACGAGAACGGCTTGCTGAACTACTGGCCAATGAACGAGGGCAAAAATACTTGGGTTTACGACAAGGCTCCAAGCGCTATGGACATGATGCTGTATGGCACGACATGGAAACGACCTTCGGGTATTTCTGTGGCATTCGATGGCGAGAAGGGCTTGTTGCTGAATCCAGACAAATTCACCCGCACTCCGCAGCACGACTACACGCTGATGTTCTGGTTCCGCGCAGAAGAGTACAACTGTACGCTGTTCTCGAATGGCGAGGCTCTGGAAGGCCAAGACAACCAGCTGAACATTGGTCTGCGCAATGGTTGTGTGTATGTACGCTCTGGCGGCTACGAGGCAACGAACGAGAAGTTTGTCGCTTCGGGCGAATGGCATCACTTCGCCATGACGGTTTCGCGCGCCATGAATGTAGCCAATGTTTATATCGACGAAAAACTCGTGATGTCGTTCGCTGCCCAGAATCTCGGCGGCATCCAGGGCGACAACATCGCTCTCGGAGCAACCTACGCAACGAGGAATCATCCTACCAACGTCCTGAAGGGACACATGGACGAGGTGGCTATGTTTGCGAGCGCACTGCCTCAGAACTTGCTGAGCGACTTCTCTACGCTTGCTCCTAAGGGTACGATGGCGGCACTGATGGCTTACCTCGACTTCGGCCAATCGGAAAAGATGGATGACAACACGCAGCACATAGAGCCTAACGGCATCAGCCTGAAACGCTACGTTGACAGCCAGGGCAACATTCTGGCACGTCGGGACACGCTGGTAGCAGCTAACGAGGTGCGCAGCATGGCTGACCGCAACATCTATGCTCCTATGACCAGCAGCGCGCAGATGGACAACGTGAGCTATAACTTCGTGGCTCACGACAACCAGCTGCTCATCAACATCACCGAGCCAGACTTCATGGTGGAGAAGACCAACGTCTATGTGACCGTGAAGGAAGTGCCAGACTTGCAGGGCAACCTCATGCCTTCGCCTATCACGATGGACATCTTTGTGTATCGCAACCCACTGCGCTGGGATGTGAAGAACGTTAGCTACGAAATGCCTTACGGCACTGGACACGAGTTCACTGCAACGGTGAAGAACCAAAGCGGCGTGGCTCAATACTTCGAGCTGGACGACCTGCCTGTATGGATTACTGCTTCGCAGACCAGCGGCACCGTGGAAGCTTTGGGCGAACTGACCATCCAGTTCCATGTGAACGAATATATTAATATAGGTACATACACCGAACAGATTACGCTGACCGCAGAGAACGGCATGGCTGAACCTCTGCCTGTGACGCTGCATGTTCGCGGCGATGAACCTATCTGGGCTGTCAGCGACCGCCTGCGCCAAATGAACCAGACGATGATGATGGTTGCTCAAGTGAAGATTGACAACACCATCTCCTTCTCGACTGAGGACATTCTGGCTGTGTTCGACGACCAGGAACAGACGCTCGGCGTGGCGCACATTGAGGTTGACAACCGTGCCAACGCTGGCGAGGCTCTCGCCTACCTGACCATCTACGGTTATTCTAACTCCGACGGCTCATGGCCATCACTGCACTTCAGGTACTTTGATGCTTCGACGGGAATGATTTACTCCGTAGCTCCTGAAAACGACACCACATACGTGTTCGTGAGAGATGCCCTCGTAGGCTCGGCTTCGAATCCAGTGGTGCTGATTAACAGGCTTGGCTTCGTACAGACGATTCCTCTGAAGAAAGGCTGGAACTGGGTGACCTTCAATGTGAGTCCAGACCAAAAGACCGTGAGTCAATTCTTCAACAACATGACGAAATGGGAACCAGGCGACATGGTCAACACCATCAAGGGAACGAGCGTGGAGCAGTTCAACTGCCGTCAGAACAAGAAATCTCCTACGGGCTATGCTTGGGACAAGGCGGACGAAATCATAGAAATCAAGTCGCCTCAGATGTATAGCATCTACTCCATGAGCGACAAGATTGCTTATCTGGAAGGATACCTGGCATACCAACTGATTCCAGTGAGCAACGGTTGGAACCGCATCGCGTTCCTGTCGAAAATCAACCTGCCAATCGCTCAGGCAATGGCAGACTATGCTGAACATGCTACTGTGGGCGACGTGCTGAAGTCGCAAGAAGGTTTTGCTGTGGTCAGCAATGTTGACAATGGCGTTGTGACCTGGAAGGGCTCGCTCCAATATCTGGAGGCTAACAAGGGCTACATGCTGAAGCGCTTGGCTGCTGATGAGACCGACTTCTCTTACCCACTGTACTTCGACGAAAGCCGATATAGCGGAGACCAAAGCATGAAGGCACCACGTGCAGCGAGCGTAAACACTGCAACCACGATGAACATTGTGGCACGAGTGGAAGACTTCGACATCGAGGCTAACGACCGCTTGGTAGTGTTCAGAGGCATGGACCGCATGGCAGATGTGACAGCTGACGAAGAGCAGTTGTACTATCTGAACATCGGTAGCGACGACAAGAGCAACGACAAGTTCACCTTCGCACTGGAACGCGACGGCGAAATCATTGCCATGACTCGTTCGAACATTGCCTACGTGCCAAACAGCCTCGTGGGTACGCCTAACGAACCAACCGCTATCAAGTTCAACTCTCTCGACGAGATGCCAGAAGACGGTTTGTGGTACACAATCGACGGTATCAAGGTGGGCGAAAGAAAGCCTGCTAAGAGCGGTATGTATATCCACAACGGTAAGGCAGTCATGATTAAATAACCAACATGCAGAAATAGCAGAATATGATGGAATTTAAAATGTTTAGAAAACTTCCGATAGTTTTATCATTCCTATCCTTGGGATTAGTGTTTACAGGTTGCTCGTCAGACGATGACGAGCAACCCCAGACCCCAGGCACAGAGACAAAAGGTTTGGAACCGGGTACAGACCAGCGCCCAAGCTGGCAGATGCCAAACTTCGACAACTACGAGTTGACGATGAGTGTGGAGGTGCAGCTGCAAGACACCTTGCAGCCTCACGCCTCGGCGCAAGACTTGATTTGCGCCACCATCAACGGCGAGGTGAGAGGTGTGGCTTCGCCAACGCAGGTGGAAGGTGTGTGGAAGTTTCCACTGGTTATCGGAAGTAATGAGGGCAATGCTGCCATGTCGCTTTCGTACTATTGTGAAAACTTGCATCGCATCTTCACAACTGAGTGGACCATCTTCGACGCAACGACGGAGCCTATGGGCACGGACGGCATCTATCTACCTCTGTTCGTGAACTAAGAAACTGTAGAGTTATAACTAATGACCAATAGCATGAGGAGTTGAAGGAAAGAAATTGGAATCATTAGAAACGCTCGGGGCAACGCTCCCACGAATTATTCAGAAATAGTTTTTTTGTTAAACGTGAATTTCCGTGAATTAACCGTGAATTAAACATGAATTTGTTTTGAATAACATTATCATTCACGAAAAATTTACGGAAAATTCACGGAAAATTCGCGGTTAATTCGCGTAAAAAAATAAACGTGAATTTCCGTGAATCAACCGTGAATTAATCATGAATTTATTTTGAATAACAATATTATTCACGAAAAATTCACGGATAATTCATGGAAATTCGTGTTCAAAAAAAAAAAATCTGACATAATTATTCTAATTATTCTAATTTCTTTCCTAAAATACAAATCAAGCTATTTAAAAAAACGATTACTAAAAAAAGAAGAAATGAAAAAAGCAAATTACCAGCGTCCGACAATCAGGATTGTGAAGTGCCAACTTCAGACTATGATGTTAAATGAAAGTCAATACGGAATTGAGGGTACTCGCGAAGACTATGTCACCGAGGAGGAAGAAGTCTGGGAATAAAGAAGAGAAAACAATGAAGACAACAACTATTGTGAAGACAAGCTTCTTCCTTCTACTTGCAGGGGGATTGTTCACGGCTTGTTCCAGCGATGATGACGGTGCAAAGCAGACGAACGTCATGGAGGCTGGTAAGACTTATAGCTTGACGGTCACTGCCTCGAAAGGAAGCGACGATGCCGCTGCCAAAGAGAGACGCGCTCTAACAATGGACAACGGCACCATCCGCGCAACATGGGCAAAGAAAGAGCAGGTGTTTTACCGCGACCGTGATTGGAATCTCCAGTACAGTGGATATTTGAAGCCGCAATCTGAAGGCAAAACCGTGCCGCTGAACGGAACCATTTCATCATCAGCCGATTTGGTATTACCCATTGACATCAAGCTTATTTTCCCTAAAAAGGATTGGGACTATACGGGTCAAGTAGGTACATTGTCGGACATCGCTGCGAATTATGACTATGCCACAACGACGGCGAATATCACAAGTATTGAGGCATATCGTATGGATGCCTCTGTGCCAGTGACCTTCGAGAATGAGCAATCCATCGTCAAATTCACCCTGAAGGACAATGCCAATGCTGCTGTCAATGTGAGCAGCCTGCGCATCTCTGCCAAGGGACTGGTGAAAAACATTGATGAACCATTTGGCGATGAAGAATTTGGCGACATCATTGTAACGCCAGCCAATGCTACCAACGAAGTGTTTGCTGCTCTGCGAGGCATCAAGAACGCACAGGTCACTCTGACGGCTACCGTAGGCAGTGACTACTACATCTTCAAAAGGGATAACGTCACATTCAACAATGGCGCCTACAAAGCCATCACTGTGAAGATTCACAAGATCAACTACCCTGTGAGTCTGGCTGAGGTGACACAAGACCACATCGGCAGCGTGGTGGGACGAAACGGAAAGGTGTATCCTAATGCCTCTGCTGCCGAAAGCGACGGCACTGTTGCTGAAGCCATGATTGTTTACGTGGGTACTGAATCCAACTGCACGCACGGCTTGGCAATTGCACTGAACGACGAAGGCGAAACGATTCAAGATGCGGCAAATTCTGCGGCAGCGTCGCATACTGCGGTCAGTGGTGGCACATGGCGACTGCCTACACTCACGGACTGGCAGTATATGCTCATCGGTTGCGGCAATGGTGCAACGTATAGCAATGAGCCTGGCACCGTTGACTACACGGCTCTCAATTCCAAACTTGGCACAGTGGGAACGGCTTTGCACAACGACGGACACTACTGGTCATCGACAAATTACTTCTGCCCAGTATTCTCACCCGAAGGAGATTGCGATATGACTTCGTTTGACCAAACGGGTGGAATGTTAAGCTTTTATGTCCGCGCGGTACTTGCTTTCTAAATTGAAAACCATATCAAACCATTTTAAAAACTTTAAAAACCATGACAAATTAGCGAAATTATCACTCTTGTTGCTGTTCTGCATGACTTGCAACGTAACAGCATTATATGCACAATAAGACCTTGAAACGACCTTCATTCCTGAAGGCGAACGTCCTGACGGTACGGTCTTCTTGCCAGAACCTCCAAAACTCTCTGATGCTACATTCTTCGATGACTTCTACTATTACCAGTGGGGCAAGAGCGTTCGCGACACAGAGCTGGGCAAACTGGCTATTGAACACGATGCTGCTGAACTGGTGGATGTTTATTCTGACATCATTGGCATTGATATCACTCCTGAAGGCACTCCAGAAATCTACAAGCTCTGCCAGTGGCTCTGCAACGACATCCAAAAGGAGAACACTCACACTCGCAATCACTTCAAGCGCACACGTCCATTCGTGCAGTTCAACGAGCCTTCTGCAATTCCTGAGAACGATGAAGACAAGAGACAGAGCTGGGGCTATCCTTCTGGCCACGTAGCACGTAGCTATGCTTACGCTCTCGCTTTGTCGTGTATGCTGCCTGAAAAGTCTGCCGAAATCATGGACTTTGCTGACAGCTACGCTTTGGGTCGCGTTATCTGTGGTCACCACTACAAGAGCGATACGGATGCTTCACTGCGCCTGGCTACAACGGTGTTCTCGGCTGCTATCGGTCGCCCTACTTTCATCCCTCAGCTGGAGAAAGCTGTGAAGGGGTATGGAGAAAAGACAATCGCTGTTGGTGTGAAGGCTGTCAACGAGGAAGCTCAGCAGGTGGAAACTCCTATCTATGACCTCACAGGCCGCAAAACTGGCGACCCTAAGGCTGGCATCTTCATCCGCAACGGAAGAAAATTCCTCAGACTGCTGTCAAGATAATCCATCCCCTGAACTTATATCACAAAAACAGAAATCAGCCTGAAGACGCGCGTCTTCAGGCTGATTTCTCTTTTATCTTCGATTGGTGTTCGAAAAAAATGCCGAAGGCATGAAAGAACACAGGCAGGGGTGGAGAGAAACGGAACCCCTGCTATGTGTCGCAAAGTAACAGAGTGCTGAAGGCACGACGGAACATCTGATTTACATATCCGTCACCCACTTCGGGGTTCCCGCTTGGCTGTATGCTTAGCAGGGGTTCCGTGCTTTGCACTTCACCGCCTGCCTGAGATCTTTCATGCCTTCGGCATTTTTAGCGGACACCTATTATATAATGAAAAATGATTATCCGCAATCAGCCGATTACGTCCCGAAGGGACAATGAGCAGTTAGTCTGGGGCAACGTCCCAGATGGCAGACGGTATGGATTATGCTCATAACCTACCCAGAGCGTTGCCATGCGCTATGTGCTTATTGGCCTTTCGTGCCGTTGTCAGATGCAAGCGGATCATCATTTAATGAAATCAGCCTGGAGACTCGCGTCTTCAGGCTGATTGGCGGAAAGTATATAAAGTCCTTGGTACGGACATGTCCAAGGTGCTCAGTACGGACCAGAAGCAGGCTGTGAAGGTGGCCAGGGAGATGGCCAG
>OCVV011234871.1_pt1 | contig 24409 bp, 20 predicted proteins | sample 1539721 | NCBI WGS metagenome assembly OCVV01 (sample SAMN02144230, study PRJEB22623) | gut metagenome | biome: sheep rumen | host: Ovis aries | place: New Zealand
TTCCTTCTTTCTAAATAAAAAAGGCCACGATATCTCCAAAGGACGAGAATATCGTGGTACCACCTTAATTACTTCTTATTATAATGATAAAGGTATTAAACCATCTGCATCAGAAACCTAATTCATAAATTACTTAACCATTCACTTACACCAACCGTGAACTCTCTTTAGATATTTTCATTTATTACTACCTTTTCGTCATTTGCTTAAACTCGATTATACTAAACTTCTGCCATATATTCAAGAAGTTTAATGAATAAATTAATATATTTATTAGATACACCTAGTTTATTTAACTTACGTACAGCAATACGTTTTTGTTTGATTTCTTGATCACTTAATAATACTTTACCAATTTCTTCTTTTATCTTAGTTTGAATTGGTAAATCATTAAGGATTGATTCAATATCATCATTTACTAATCTTAATGCATCTATTTCGATATCTTTACCCTTACATACAATAGTTATTTGTTTAATAGTTGATAATGATGGTAAATCTACTACGAAATCATTATCATCGACAAATGTAGATATACCTTTAACTTTCTCAGTTCCACATATAACTTTTATATCATCAGGTTCTTTTGTATTTCTAAATCTTATTCTATATGCTCTATAATCAGGTATTATTCCTGACTTACCAGCAACAGGTCTAATAGTTAAAGTAAAGTTATTCTTTTGATAAGTATAATCTATATCTGTAACTATAAAGAAACCTTTTTCATATAATGATGATAAACCATCATCTTCATACATCTCATATGTAGAAGATGCACCAGGGAATACTTGTATTTCCATATTCTTTGGTGGTTTAGTATCATTCAAATTCTTTTCATCTAACATTGCTAAAGGAATAATAGTTCCTTGTTTAGCAAATACAGGATAATCTTCTCTTTTATAGAATGCTGTATATCTTTTACCACCATTATAACGTTTACCATTAGTAAAGTCATACCAAGTACCTTCAGGTAAGAATAGTTTTAATATTGTTCTATCCATTACTGATTCTTGTTTAGTAGTAATTGGTGCAACAAGTAAGTTAGAACCAAAGTAATACTCATTTCTATATGAAGGTTCATCATATATTTCTGGATATCTATAATACAAAGGTTGTACTAAAGGTAATCCTGATCTTGAATATCTATATGCTTCAGAATATAAATATGGTATTAATGAATGTCTTAATCTTAAATATTGAGTAACTATAGAAGATGTGGTAATATCCCATCTCCATGGTTCTCTCTTATAGTATTTACCTTGATCAGCAGATAATCTTAATATTGGTGAGAAACATCCAAATTGTACAAATCTTGCATATAACTCTGGATCTTCAATACCACCTGTAAAACCACCAATATCATTAGATATCCATGATAAACCTAAGTTAGATGCTGTTGAATTATATTGAGGCATCATTTGTAAGTTTTTCCAAGATACTAATGTTTCACCTGTATATATAACAGGATATCTATGCTGTGCTAATCCAGATGTTCTAGCAAATGTAATACCACGTCTATTTAATATTTGTTTAAAATCATTAAAGTGATAATGTGTTAATGCTCTTAATGTAGTTAAATCATTAACATTATCATAGTTTAACCAGAAGAAATCTACACCATAGTTCATAAGTGGATGTATTAAATAATCAAAATAAGCATTTAAAGTATTTGGATTAAATACATTAAATGGTAATATACCATTCTTATCTTCTTCTAGTCCAGATGCTTTCTTAAATGGTAAATAATAATCTTCTTTATTAGATATACCTTCAATTGGATTTATCTTTAAAGCAAGTCTAACATTTTTACTATGTAAGAATTCAGCTACTCTCTTAGGTCTTTTCATTAATTCAAGATTAAATGATAAACCTGATTTCATTTTACCATTCATCTTATGCCAGTCATCACCTAACATAAGTATTGATAATGGTATTCTATATTTACTAAATTGGAATACTAATTTTTCTATATCCTTAGAATTATAAGGAATATTTCTATTCCACCATACTCCTAATGAATATCTAGGTAATAAAGGTGGGAATCCTGTTAAAGTAAAATAATCTCTTAAAGCAGCACCAAAGTCTCGCTTATACATGAATACATAAATATCTAAACGTTTATCATTTCTCTTACCTAATGAACCATCTTCATTATAAATTAATGAATTAGAATCATCTATAGAAGTAAAACCATCAGTAGAATATAATCCTTTACCAAATCTTGCTTTTCCATCTGCTCCATCAAGTGAGAAAGTAGTTCCACCAAAGTTTCTTACTTCTGGATGGTTAACAAACCAATATTTATCTGTATCATTTAAATCAATTCTTAAATATTGATCAGGTGATACTTTTGATCCTGTTAAAGGTTGTTCTTTTTGATAAGTAATAGTGAAATATTCAGTTTTAACTGTTAAATACTTATCATCTTCTTTTTTCTCAAACTTAACAGGTGGAAAGTTACGATTCATAACTAACTCTGTTGGTCTATCTTCAAACTCTCCTGTTAATGAATGTTCAAGTCTAACAAGTAATGGACTTAATATAGTTATTCTATATGTTTTACCCTTAATAACAGATGCTGAATTAGGTAATATTTTTTTATAATCCATTTTAAAATGTTCTTGTAATGCCATAAGAATCACCCTTTTACCCTATTATTACTATAAATAATTTTATCATAAAAAAAGATATAGTTAAACTATATCTTAATTATTTTGTTTATTCTTTTTTAAAAGAATTACACTAATTATTGCACCAGCAACACTAACTCCAAGTAATTCTATATAAATATGAATAGTATCACCAGTTTTAGCATTCTTAGTACCTTTAGTACCAATAGCATAATTAGAGAATGATTTAGTTTTAAATGTTACAGTTCTAGTAACTGGATCATATGATTCAATAGGAATTATTTCAAAATCATCTCCGTCATGAACGTTGTGAACAATAACTATTTCATTTGCATCTATTCCTTCTTCAAGAACGAATGAAATTGTTGCTTCTTCATCTAAATCTTCTATTTGATTAGACCATACATCATTAGCATCATTTTTACCTTTGTAGAACACATTATATAAATCAATATTTAAGTAATTAGATACTGTATATCCAGATGCAGCTTTTTCAAATCCTTTAATCTTATCACCAGATAATTCAACATCACTTACGTTTAATCTAGCTGTACCATTAGATAAATTGTTACCTAACTCAACAGTTCCACTTGAAACCTTTGATGAAGAAGACGAAACGACATCATCTACTTTAGAGAATGTAGCAGCAAAATGAATATTGCCACCTTCAGGCATAATAAATTCAAATCTATTCATTACTCCTGTAGCATCAACTGGTTGTTCATTAATTGAAATACTTGTTAATTGATATCCATATTCAGGAATAAATTCAAATACTACCCTATAACCAGCTTTTGTTTTAATCCAACCAAATCCATTTGTTAAACCAAATTCATCACTTCGAGAACTATCTGGTTGTACTTGAGTATTAATATAATTAGAAGGTTGTAATCTATTATTATTTTCATCATATACTTCAATAGCTCTTGCATATCCATGTACTATTGAAAAATCATTTAACCAATTTATATCATCAGTTGGTTTAATTACATAATCAGGATTAACCCATATAACTGTAGTATCTCGAGATGCAGCTCCACTTGATTCTGCAGATATATTATAACTTGTAGCTCCGGCTACATTATAATGATAACAATCTTCAGTACCTGATACAGTCATTGCTTCACCATTAATAGTAATAGCATTTAGTAATGGCATACCAAATGAACTACAAACCTCAATAGTATTTGTTTCTGATGGATCAGTAAAACCATTTAGTGTTCCATTAAAACTACGTCCCTCTCCTGAATGATCTGTTCCAGTACTTGTTATAGATACTACACCTTCCGTACCTGTAAATGATACTTGTACATTAATGTTTCCTTCGGAAGCATATGCAGTCAATGGTGCAAACATATTTAATACTAATGATAGTATTATTATCAAATTAAAAACTTTCTTTTTCATATAATCTCCTTTATTACTTAAATTGTCTCATGACCCCACCCCCGATGTCAACAACTATATTGAAAGTTATAAACTATTATCATATAATATAAGTAGAGAATGCATTGAATACTCGATGCTATCTCATTTTGTTGGTAGCACCTAGCTTTTGCTAGATGCTTTTTTTATCAACCAAAACCTCAAAGTAGTTTATACTACCTGAATATGATTAACAAAATAATGATTATGAATAAAATTAAAATTACTACCCTCTAATAATATATATACAAGATTGATATACTAAATCTCGACAAATTATTTTTAAAACATTAAAAAAGATGAAACTTTTTAACAAATTTCATTTTTTTATATCTTAAAATCATCTTCTAATGAGAAGTCAACATTCTCATTAATCCATTCTTTACGAGGTTCAACTGAATCACCCATAAGAACTGAAACTCTCTTTTCTGCAAGTAATGCATCATTTATATTAACTTTAATTAAGTTTCTAGTCTTAGGATCCATAGTTGTTACTCTTAATGGTTCAGGGTTCATCTCACCTAAACCTTTATATCTTTGTACAGTATAATTAGATTTATCTTGTACATATTCTTTATAATCTTCATTAGTATAGAAATAATGGAATTCCTTACTTGGTAATGTAACCTTAAATAAAGGAGGCATAGCTATATATAAATGCCCTTCTTCAATTAAAGGTTTCATAAATCTATAGAAGAATGTTAATAATAAACATTGAATATGACATCCGTCATCATCGGCATCGGTCATGATTATAACTTTATCATAGTTGATATCCTTACAGTCAAATTCAGAACCAACACCTCCACCTATACAATGTATAAGTGTATTTAATTCTTCATTCTTATAGGCATCAGCTAAAGATGCTTTTTCAGTATTTAATACTTTACCTCTTAAAGGAAGTACACCTTGATATTTTCTATCTCTTGCTTGTTTAGCAGAACCACCAGCTGATGTACCCTCGACAATGAATAATTCATTTATCTTAGAGTTCTTAGCTTGAGGTGGAGTTAACTTATCAGATAAAGAAGCTTGTTCTTTCTTCTTATTCTTTCCAAGTCTTGCTTCATCTCTTGCTTTTCTAGCAGCTTCTCTTGCAACACGAGAACCCATCATCTTTTCCATTACTTTAGTTGCTTCAGCTTTATGTTCTTGTAAATAGAACTTTAAGTTATCATATACTATATCTTCAACAACCTTCTTAGCTTCAGGTGTTCCAAGTTTTCCTTTTGTTTGTCCTTCAAATTGTAATAATTCTTCTGGTACTTGTAAGTTAATAATAGCAGTTAAACCTTCTCTTGTATCTGATCCTTCAAAGTTAGAATCTTTTTGTTTAAGAATACCATTGTCTCTTGCATATTCATTAAATAATTTAGTAATAGCAGTCTTAAAACCTACTTCATGAGAACCTCCATCTGGTGTCTTAACATTATTAACAAATGATTCTATTGTTTCATTATAAGTTTCAGTATATTGTAAGGCTATATCAACATTAATACCACCTTTATTACCTGATACACTCATTATATTTGATATTTCTTTTTTATCTTCATTTATATATTTAACAAATGCAGATAATCCATCTTCATAATGATATGTTTCTTTCTTAACTTCATCACCTGTTCTATCTTCAATATCAACAGTTAATCTTGGAAGTAAGAAAGCACTTTCTTGCATTCTTTCACATAATGTAGAGAATGAAAAATTACAATTCTTAAATATATTATAATTTGGCATGAACGTTACTATAGTACCTGTATGTTTAGCAGTACCAACAGTCTTAAGTGGTTTATCTACTTCTCCACCATTCTTAAACTTAATCTCAGATATTTTACCATCTGTATAGATTATTACATCCATCCAATCAGATAATGCATTAACAACTGATGCACCAACACCATGTAATCCACCTGATACTTTATAGTTACCTTCTTCAAACTTACCACCTGCATGAAGAATAGTATAAACTACTTCAGGAGTAGATTTACCAGATGCATGTTTACCAATTGGTACACCACGTCCATTATCGGCAACAGTTAAAGAACCATCCTTATTCATAATAATCTTAATAGTATTACCATATCCATTGATAATCTCATCTATACCATTATCAATTATTTCCCATGCTAAATGATGAAGGCCTTTTTTATCAGTTGATCCAATATACATACCAGGTCTTTTTCTTACTGCTTCTAAACCTTCAAGAATCTTAATTGAACTAGCATCATATTTTTTAGTTGCCATACTTCTCACCTTAATTAAATATATCAAATTTACACCATTTTAACAATTGAAATCGTCATATTCTTGTAAAATAAAAGAACCTAATTATAGGTTCTAGAACTTAATTCTATTATTAGTATTTACTACAGATGATAAATGTAAGAATTCATGAGCTGATGGTAATGAATACTTTTCTATACCATCTTCATAATTAATTTTTAAGAATCCAACACTCTTATCATTTCTTACTAATACTTGAAAAATAGAATTATTATAACTTATCTTATAAGTCTTTCTATAAATATGTTTCATACCAACCAAACCCCTTTGATTGGTTATATATTATATATTATTTAGGTATTTTAGTCAAAAATAAAAGCATACACTTGTATGCTATATATTTCTAAATACTATCTTATTTAGTTTATTATTATCATAAGTAAATTCTACTCTAGTATATATTAATTCACTAGGATATTTATTTATTGATGGATCACTATACTGATTATATTCTTCAATAGTTTTATATACTATGATATCGCAATAAATAGTATTATTATCATAACTAACTGCTTTAATATCCATATAATGTTCATCTGCATATCTATCAAATATAGTAGTATATAAAGTATTATCTAATATACTAGGCATCTTAGTTGGATAATCACCATCATTAAATTCTTTTAAACTATTAATATCAAATGATTCCCCATATAGATTATTATAATAATTATTAAAATCATTTAAACTATATTTAACTAAGTCATCCCCTTCTACTTTTGTTTCATCACGAGGAATATTGTCATAATAAATAGTATATAAAGCAAATGAATATTTAAAGTTAGGTTCTTTTAACATATTCATATTGTAATTAACATTAGTTAATAAATTAGGTTCTTCTTTATCAACTACAAGTGTAGCTAATAAAGGTTTAATATAATTCTTTAATAAATTATTATAATTAGTTTTAGATGAATCATCTAAATTAGATATAGTTGTTGTATTTTTGTTAATATCTATTGTCGTATTCTTTGTAGTCAAAATAACTTCATTATCATTTTTAACAATATTAGTATTCTTAGGCATGTTAGTTTTAATAAAGAACACAACTAAAAAAGCTGATACAGCAGCAAATGCTAAAAATATAAGTATAAATAATACAGCACTAGACTTGTCTCCCATTTTTATTCACCTATTATTATTATAACACAAAAAAAGATAGTTAAACTATCTTACTAATGTACTTTGCAATTGTCTTAACGCTTTTAAGAATTCTTCTTCTTTTTCATAACTCATGCATGTTAGACCAGTTCTTTCATTAGATACTTGTCTAGTGCTTGTTTTAATCTCGTTATCAACATCTATCTTTCTAACATCAATATCATCATCCATATGTGTATATGATGTATCATAATTAATTTTATTATTATTCATTTGTTTGACTAATTCATCATATGAGATAATAGCATTATCTTCTTGTTCTTGTTCAAATGATGTTAATCTTACATTTACAGGCTTATAATCACGTTCAATATTCTTTGTGATTCTTTCTAGGTCAAATCTTTCTTTAGTATCTTTCATCATCTTGTTCTCCTTTTTATTTATGTATAATAAAATAACTGTTATCACAATGATTAATGCAATTATAATTAATATAAATATAATATCCTTATCCATATAATCACTTTCTTTTTAAGTTATTATTATAATTTATTTAATTAGTGTTGTAAATAAAAATATATATGCCAATGCATTGTTTATTATATGACACCATATATTTATATAAATATTATCGTATTTAGCATATATATAAGCTAAATATAAACCAATAACTATATAAGAAATACTATTGATTGCTTCAGAAAAGTTAATATTTAATAATACATTATAAAAACTTCCTGATACTATATGTACCGATAATATTGAAACAAATAGCATTACTACTATAGTTAATACATATAGTTTAAATTTTCTATTCTTATCTAATTTAGACTCAAATATTATATCAATTAATATACCTGCTATTAAGATACAGAATACAGGCGATATATATCTTAATACATGTAATAATCCAAAAGTTAATCCACTTACAATTATAAATACCTTTTTATTCTTTATTACCCTTTTTATTGCTCCACGGAATATTAATTCTTCAACAATAGGAGCACATATAGCACCAGTAAGTGCTGTTAATATTGGAGCACAACGGAATATTTGTTCTAATAATTCCTGATTATAGGAAATACTATTTAATCCAAATATTTGAGTTATTATAGCAACTATAAACGTACTACCAATCTTAACCAAATAGAATACTGCAGCACATTTAATAATAGTTGTTATATATGTTTCTACTTTACTTTCATTTCCATCGCCTTTTAAAGGCTTATTCTTTTTAAATATATCTATACTTAATAACACTACTAATATCATTAAAACAAAATCAGCAATTATGTTATACCAAGCTATATGATATAGATTAGTTCGATCATATGTAAAATTAAATATCCATTGGCATAGTTTTAAACATAATGCTGGTAAGAATAAATATATTATTAATGTTATAAACGTCTTTTTCATATCCTTCATACAAAATACCTCAATATATAACTACCAAATGCCATATATAATACAAATGATAAATATATTAACCATATATTCTGATAATTCTTATATAAGTAAGTTAATAACATAATTATTAATGAAGGTATAACTACTATAAAGAATGAACTTTCAATTGATGTATGAAGTCCTAAAGCTATTACAACACCATATAACACTCCAGATATCAATGAAGCACTAGCAACATTCTTTATAATATTAGATGTACCTAATATAAATATAATTACAGTAATAAATGGTTTTAATAAGATTTCTATTATTAGTTCAACAATACTAGTATATGTTAAAGTTTCACCAAAGTAATTAACAAAACCATATCCAGGTACTTCGTGGAATATAGCTATTACTTTATGTAACAAGAAATTAGCAAATACTAATAATATACATGCACCAACAGAAAAAATAATACTTGTTATTTTACTTTTCCTTGATTTATGTTTAGAACCACTTATATTTGATTTGTATATTAAGAATATTAATACACATATAAGAATATACTTAACTAATATCATTGTTGCTAATAAATCACCTGTCGGAGAGAAATGAATCTTATTCAAAAAAAATAAGAAATAATTATCTAAGACATAGTAAACAATAACACTTAATACTAGTTGTAGTATTCCGTTTACACTTTCATTCTTCATGGGGATCACCATAATATCATTATAAATATGATACATTTTGTTTACAATTTATATTTGTAAAATAATTGTTTATTTACATGTTATTTTACAAACAAAAAAAGATTAGCATTACACTAACCTTTTATGAAATCAATTGTTAAATCTAATAGTTCTTTGGTCTCTTTAGTTTTATTTGCAAGTGTTTCGAATGCATGATAAGTATTCTTGTAAATAATGAACTTTGCAGGAATATCATTTTCCAAACACTTATTATATAAGATATATGAATCAGTGAATAAAGTTTCATTATTATCTGCTACTATCATTGTTCTAGGTAAATACTTATTTACATGCAACAATGGACTAGCATATAAATCTTTCTTCTTATATGATCCTAGTATTACTTTTCTACATCCTTTTTTACATGTTTTAAAAATTACTTTATCATCTACTTCATTTATATTCTTATATGTTTCAGATAAATCAGTTAAAGGCGAATATAATACTATACTCTCTAATGGTTTCTTTTTCTCTTTAGCTATTCTTAAAGCTAATGCAAGAGTTATACATCCACCTGCTGATGTACCTATTAAAGATATTTTAGATGTAGGATATTTAATTGATATAAAATCATATATAGAAGCAACATTATTCATGATATCTACTATATTATTATCTGGTCCTAAAGGATAATCTACAGATATAACTTCTGATTGGGATTCTTCAGCTAAAGCAGTTGTAAAATGTCTTGTATATACAACATTACCTAATACAAATCCTCCTCCATGAAAATATATAATAATATCATCATTAGTTTTTTTCTTAGGAGTTATTGTTTCAAACTTTAATCCATTCTTTTTATATTGTTTAATATGAACATGTCTAGGTATCTTATATAATTTAGCAGATACATCTACTACTCTTCTAATCTTTTTCCAATTTACTTTATCCATATTATCATCTAATGGAAACTTAGATGATAATAATTCTTCTTTCTTTCTTAATTTATCTATTTTTTTAGAATGCACTTCTTTTACTTCTATCATATTATCCTCTTAATACTTCAATAGCTTTAATTAAACCTAACTTACCATATGTATATGTTAATGATCCTTGTTGATAAGCTATATATGGAGGTCTAATTGGTCCATCACAAGAAAGTTCTATTGATGATCCTTGTGTAAAACATCCAGCAGCCATAATAACTTGATCAGTATAACCAGGCATATCCCATGGAATTGGTGTTACATGAGCATCGACTGGAGAGCCTGCTTGAATACCTTGTACATATTTAATTAACATATCAGGATCATTAAATATAATATTTTGTACTATATCAGGTCTTGCTTCATTATATTTAGGAGAAACATTATATCCTAACTCTTCTAATACACACGCAGTTAATGTAGCAACTTTCAATGATGATGCTACAACAGATGGAGCTAAGAATAATCCTTGATAGAATTGTTTATTAATACCTAATGTAGGCCCAACTTCTTTACCTTCACCAGGTAATGTTAAACTTTCACCTACTAATTCAATTAAATCATGTCTACCAACTACATAAGCTCCATTAGGTGCTATACCACCACCCAAGTTCTTTATTAATGAGCCAACTACAACATCACATCCTACTTCAATAGGATTCTTTTCTTCAGTAAACTCACAATAACAGTTATCAACCATAATAATAATATCTTTATTAATACTTTTAATAAGTTTAACTACTTTTTCAACTTTATCTATAGTTAAAGATAGTCTTGTTGAATATCCCTTACTTCTTTGAATAGCTATTACCTTAATCTTATTATTTTTTACATATTCTTCTATTCTATTATAATCAAAGTCATCATCAACTAAATCTATTTCATCATATTCAATACCAAATGATTTTAATGAAGAATTATTATCTTCAATTCCTATTACTTCGTGTAAAGTATCATATGGTGTACCAGATATATAAACAAGTTTATCTGATGGTCTTAATAAAGCAAAGAATGTCTTAGCTAAGGCATGAGATCCAGATATGAATTGATTTCTTACAATTGCATCTTCAGATCCAAATATATCCTTATAAATATTTTCTAAAGTATCTCTTCCTAGATCATTATAGCCATATCCTGTAGTAGAATTAAAACATCCTTCAGATACTTTATTCTTTTGAAAAGCATCTAATACTTTATTAGAATAAATAAACTCTAAATTATCTATTCTTTTAAACTCATCCATACACTTTTCTTCACATTTATTAACTATTTCAATTATTTCTTTTCTTTCCATAGAAACATCCCTTTTCATGTCTTTTATTATACAATAAAAAAGTATCTTATACAAAGATACTCTTATAAACAAAATATAATAATACTACAAATCCTAAACCTATACGATAATAACCAAATATTTTAAAGTCATTTTTCTTAATATAATTTAAGAAGTATTTAATTATAAAGAAGCTTATTACAAATGCAGTTACACATGAGACAATTAATATTGTTAATTCAGTTGTAGTAAATACTAAACCAACATTCTTAATATATTTCACTACTTTTAATAATGATGCGCCTCCCATAACTGGAATAGCAAGTATAAATGTAAAGTCAGCTATTGTTTTTCTATCTAATCCAGATAATAAACCACCTAATATAGTAGCTCCAGATCTAGATGTTCCAGGTATTAATGCAAGTAATTGATATACTCCTACTTGGAATGCTTGGAAATAACTAACATCATATATACTCTTTGTAGTTTTACTTCCTATATTCTTATTTTCAAATATGATAAATATAATACCATATACAATTAACATAATAGCAACTACTATAGAATTATATAAATATTTATCTAATATATCATCAAGGAATAAGCCAATTACTGCTGCAGGAATACAAGCAATAATAATCTTAGCCCATAGATTTAAAGTCTTTTTATTATGTTCTTTATCTTTATTAAAATTAAATATGGTTTTGAAGTATAGAATAGTTACAGCTAATATAGCAGCTAATTGAATTACAACTTCAAACAATTCATAGAATTGATCAGATACATTTAAATGTACTAAATCATTAAGTATTATCATATGTCCAGTTGATGATACTGGTAGCCATTCTGTGATACCTTCAACGATACCAAACAACAACGCCTTCAATACTTCTATCATATTATCACCTTATTCTATTTATAAATTCATCTAGTATTTTATTCGAATCTTCATCTAATAATATTTCTGGATGCCACTGAAGAGCTAATATAAACTTCTTATTAGGATATTCAGCTCCTTCAACTATTCCATCATCAGCATATGCATTTATAATTGCATCTTTTAATTCAAAATCTACGACATCATTATGAACACTATTAACATTCATTTCATTCTTGCCAACAATACTCTTTAATAAGGTATTATCTTTAACAACAACTTTATGTTTATATTGATGGGCATCAGTACCTACATGATTAGGTAGTTTTTTTGTTTCACACATATCAAACTTTGTTCTATCCTTAGCAAATAATGAACAAAATGATTGGAAACCTGCACATATAGCTAATAATGGTTTATCATTTTTTATTGCATAATTGATAATGTACTCATCGTATTTAAAACAATAACTTCCACCAGGAATAACAAAGGCATCACACTTATCTAAAACAGCATCCATCTTTTCTGTATTTATTTCATCAACACCTTCTTCAAGTGCATCATAATCAACACATTCAGTTGGAAGAATAGTAAGACATGTTATATCGTCATATTTCATAAATGTCTTTCTTATTCTTTCATGTGTTTGCATAATCGCTTGATTATCTTTATTGAAATATAGTTTCCCGGATATACCAATTATTTTCATTGTATATCACCTACTTAAATATTTTCTTTAATATACTATGCATCTTAGTTGAATCATACTCAGATGCAGTTTTACTAGCAGCCTTAATTAATTTATCTTTAGCTTTGCTATCTAATCCTATAGTTGTATTTATTTTATCAACCAAATCATTTACATCATCCATTTTAAATACATAAGCATTCTTTTTGTTTTCAACATATGATGCAGGTCCTTTAGCATCTGATACTACTGATAAAGTAGAACATGCAAATGCTTCTAGTCCGACAAGACCAAGTGATTCACTCTTTCTCTTAGTTGGATATACAAATAAATCTAATGAATTATATAAGTATACTAATTCTTCTCTAGTTAAATTAGTAAATTGAATAATATAATCTTCTAATTTATTATCTTTTATCATCTTAGTTAATATATCCATTTCAGATCCATCACCAACAATGATATATTTATAATTCTTATATTTTTTATCTTTAACTAATTCAGCTACAGCATTTATATATGTATCATATCCTTTATCTTTTTCTATTCTAGATACATATCCTATATAATTAGTCTTTTTATCTAATCCTAATTTTTCCTTAGATTCATTTTTATCTAAATCTTTAAATAAACTTAAATCTACACCACCTGATGGATAAATAACTATTTTCTTATCAGGTACATTATATTCATCTCTAAGAATATTCATATAATATGCAGAAGGAACAACTACTTTATATGCATGTTTAAGATACTTCATACTTCTAGCTACATTTTTCTTATCTATTTCTGTATCAGGGACAATATCATTTCCATGAGCATTGAATATTATTTTCTCACCTTTCATGAAATGACTAGCAAATACAACACCTGCAGATGAATGAGATATAAAATGTACATATATATAATCGTAGTTATTAAATGTCATCTTAATAATAGTAGTTAAATGTAAATATATATAAGCAAATAATTTAGATAATTTATTATTATGTTTTCCTATTACTACTTTATCTGTATCATAGTATAATGATAAATCTTCATAAACATTCTTAACAAATATACCATATGACTTATTCTTCTTAGTTGGATACATATTAGATACTAATAAGATTTTTTCTTCTTGTTTCTTAGAATCATTTTTAGATAATAAGAATAATAAAGCTATGAATATATAAACTAAATAATTAGTAAATATATTACCTTGGAAGAATGATGCAAATATCATCATTATGAAGATAACTAAATACTTACCCTTTATCTTACCAGATGATAAGAATGATATCATAAAGCCTATATATAGTATAGTTCCAAATATACCTAATAAGAATAATATATCTACAATATCAATTCCTACTTTTTGATATTCATTTCCTACAATGATTCCATATAAATTATTTTGACCATTTATAGTCATAAATGTATTTCTAGTATTAGATAATTTATATGAGAATAAATACTTATCAATTGATTCTATATCATATAATGATGTGTCTTCAGCCATAGCATTATAGATTTTTTCAGTTCTGTAATTTTGATATTGAGGTATTACAGGTAATACTATTACAGTTGCAGACAACAATGTTGCAATTATTAATGCAATATGTGGCTTCTTTTTAAAGAAACTCATTAAACACATAATAATATATACAGCAAGTGATGCATATACAGTCTTAGTACCAATAAATAATATAGATACTATAGTTGTTATATAGAATAATCCTTTGACTATAAAACTCTTACACTTATACGCATAATTTAAAGCTATAGGCATTAATATAGCTATAATTGGACTAATAACATTTGATCCATAGAATAATCCTATAAATCCTTGTTTATATTCATAAGATAATTCTATATTAAATCTAAATATATAACTAATAGTTAATATAATTGAAAAAATTAAATATACATATGATATATATTTTTGTGTAACCCATTCATTTTCATAATTAATAAAAAATAATACTAGCACTGGAAAATATAAGATAGTTAATACATTTTGAATATAATTAAATGTATTAACTTTATTTATATAACTTAGTCCAATAGCTAATAACATAAATATAATATATGCTACTAAAGATTTTCTTTTAACTTTATTTGCAAATAAATAAATGTATGCTAAAACAAAAAGAACACTTATAAGTATAAATCCCATTAAACGAATATCTATATTATTCTTAACACCATAAGATAAATATAGATATAAAAATGGCATAAACATTATAAAAACCAATAAATAATTATCTAAAAACTTTTTCATATTATCACTTCTATTATATATTATATCATTTAATAAAAATTAATAAATAAAAAAGTATGAAATAATTTCATACTTATTGATTTTTAATATCTTTCTTTTTAAATACTACAAAACATACTATCATTAGTACTACAAATGATACAATATCTACTACTACTGCTTTAGTAAATGATAATTGTTCCATAGTTGGCATGTGTCCAAACATATATTGAGTTAAATTATAATTAACTGTTGGCATATAAGATAAGAATTCAAATCTATTCATTAACATTGTGAATATTTCAGTAGATAAATATGCACCAAATCCCATTCCTAATGAGAATGCAGTATTTGTACTTATTATTGATAATGTAAATACAAACAATCCTAATAAGATTATCATAGGTAATGAATATAGGAATGATAATAATGATAATTTAATATAGCTCATTTCCATACATTCATGAGTATTGTAATTAAACACAACTTTATTACCAAATATATTTGTTATATCACCTGTAAATAAAGCGCTTATTATTGTTGTAGATATATTTACTATAAATAATACTATTATAGTTGCTATAAGTACAGATAACATCTTACTTAATAATATTTTACTTCTAGAATATGGTTTAACTAATAATTGTTTAATAGTTCCTTTATTAAATTCTTCAGCTACAGAAGATGCAGATAATGTTAATAATACAATTAATACCAAGAATGATGGTGTCGAGAATTTATAAACCATATCTTCTCCTGATGGATAAGAATCAGTATCGTCTTCTAATAATTCATTCTTGATTAAATAATCAGATACTTTATATGAAGCTTCATTTTCAGCTTTTTCATACTTCTTTTGGAATGATAATACTTCATCATTGCTATCCTTAGAAGCCATATACGATTGATAATTGGCAGGATAAGCAAATAATTCATTTGATGAATAATTATCAGAATATGGAATATTATGTTTTAATCTATATTCTAATGCTAATCTTTGAGCTTGATTTTGATTTAAACAAGCTTCTTTATCATTAGTATAATCACATTGTTTATCATCTATATCAGCTAAATCTTTATTTACTATTTCTCTCCAACCAAAGTTATCTAATTTAGCAATAGCTTCATCTAATGTTTTTTTAGCTTTATCTATTTCAGCTTGATCATATGATTGAATAGATGCTACATAGTAATCCTTATATAAGTTATATACTGTATTATCAATATAGAATGCTTCAGGACTTGTAGAACGTATTTTTCTATCTTGTTTAAGTTTAGCTGTTTCGTATGATACTTTAGCATCAATATATTCAGGACTTGTAGTATCTCCTTGTTTTTCATATGTTTCAACTACCATACTATTAGCAGCAGTTACTATACCACCTTGATTATTAGATAGTCCCTTTTCTATTGCACCAAATAAAATAGAACCAAATATTGCTATTATTAATATTACATATATTAGTTTTTTATGAAATATTTTATATAATTCATTTCTAATTAGCTTAATCAATTTTATTACCTCCAGTCATTTGAATGAATGCATCTTCAAGAGATAATTCTTCCATTACTACTTGATATACTTTATATTTATTATCAATTAGCTTTTTAATACACTTAGTAATATCTTCTTTTTCTACATATAATTCAATAGAATCATCATCTATTATTTTATAATTATCTTTAAATATTTTATCTATATCCTTAGATGTATTTAAATCAATCTTAAATGTAGTTGTATTCTTTTTCTTTAATTCTTTAACTGATGAAGAAGAAATAACTTTACCATTTTGAATAATACATGTATTAGTAACAAAGTTATCTAACTCTGATAAATTATGAGAAGATATTAATACTGCAATACCTTTCTTTGATAATGATACTAATAATTCTCTCATTTCTTTAATACCTTCAGGATCTAATCCATTTGTAGGTTCATCAAGTATTAGTACTTTAGGATTATGTAATAAAGCAGCAGCTATTCCTAATCTTTGTCTCATACCTAATGAGTATTTAGATACTTTATCATTTATTCTATTCTCTAATCCTACTTTTTTTACAATCTTATCAATATCAGATTTAGTAATATTATTATAGTAGTTTGCAATTAATTCAAGATTTTGTCTACCTGATAAATACATATATAAATCAGGGCTTTCAACTATAGCACCAACTTGTTTAATAGCATTAGAAAAGTCATTTTTAATACTATAACCATTTATATATACTTCTCCTGAAGCTATAGATTGTAATCCAAGTATAAGTTTGATAGTTGTAGTTTTACCTGCCCCATTAGGTCCAATAAAACCAAGGATTTCTCCTTCTTTTATTGAAAAACTAACATCTTGCAAAACTTGTTTTTTACCAAACTTCTTATTTAGATTCTTTACTTCTAAAATATTGTTCATATAATCACCTAAAAATTATTATAATACATTTTGTTTTTTTAATAAATATATGTTAGTATAATTCAATATAAGAAGGAATGCATATGACAAAAGATCAAATAGAAGTTATGAATCTATTAACTGAGAATCCTATGAATAAAACTATCAATGTTGAAAGTGTTTACAATCAATATGACAGAATATATCCTTTTACTACTGAAAATATAAAAGAATATATGAAAGATTTAAACAATAAAAAAATACTTACTGTTACAGGATCAGGGGATCATGCAATAGAAGCATATTTAAAAGGTGCTAAAAGAGTTGATACTTTTGATATAAATCTATTAGCAGGTTATTATCAAGAATTAAAAATAGCTGCTATTAAGTATTTATCATATGAAGAGTTCTTATTCTTATTTGAATTAGAAGGATCATCTATAGATTATAGATTATCTTTAAAAATATATTCAAAAATAAGAAATTATATATCTACTAATGCAAGAGATGTATTTGATTATTTATTTAATAATTTTGTTTTAGACAACAATTTCCTAGATAATCAATTATTCTTTAAAACATATACATTAGATGAACTTAAAAATAGAGTTAGTTATTTAGATGAACAATCATTTAATGAAACAAAAAAAATTCTTAAACAAAAAAATACATCATTTACTAATACTCCTATGAATGAATTACCTAGTATTTTATTTAGTAAATATGATGCAATATTCTTATCTAATATAACTTCATATACATACCGTGTAGATAAAGTAATTAGATTATTACAATTATTAAAATCATACATAACTGAAGAAGGAAGAATATATTTTTCATATATATATGGTGATGATGAATTTGAATTAGATCCTAAATACAATAGCATACAAACAGTTAAAAGTATTGAAGTTGATTCAGTTAAGAATCTATCACATAAAGATAAAGTATATTATATAAAAAAGTAAGATATAATCTTACTTTTTATTATTTTGTAAATACCATTCTTGATTATAGTTATTATGAGTATCACAGTATGAACACTTTTCACTTGTAACATCAATAGATGCTCCACAATTATGGCAATTAATCATATTAATCTTACCATCTTCTGTATAAGTGATTGGTTTACTACTTTTAACAAATACTAGTTTTCTAGGTTTAGTAACGTCCTTTATACTATTCTTTTCGTATGATACTACTCTTATTAATGCATCTAATGAAATATATTTGTAAGATGCGTCTTCTCCATATTTAAAATTATAGTAATCAATAATATCATAATCAATTACATTAGTATTATCAGTATAGTAATATCTATCTAATTCATAATGGAAATTATTATAGAATGTTGTAGAAGATATATGTCTTTCATATAAATCCTTCCATACCTTTTTATCGTTATTATTAATCTTACTCTTTTTTATTCTTATAGGTATTGTTACTATTAATCCATCTATTAAATAGAATATAAAGAATAATACTAAAGCAATTGCTAAAGCAACACCAGAAGCTTTAATAATATCAATAGTATTAAATGTTCTACTTACTTTATGAAAATATAGAAATGATATTCCAAATGATATTAATAAATCGAATATTAATGTGAGAACAATATATAATTTACTATGTAAAACATAATCATATGTATTCTTACTGCCTAAATCTTTATTTAAATAATCTAGATTCATATATGATCCACAGAAAGGACATTGTTCTATATTTTCAGTTATAACAGTTTTCATTCTACAGTTAGGACAATCATATTCACTTCCTATTTGTTCTCCTTTAATATAACTATATTCTATTCTAGGATCAAATCCATATAACTTTTTAATTAATTTATTATTTATATAATAATCTTTTTCTATTCTAATACCTTTTATAATATCATCATTATAAGAATTATCTGTATTCTTTATATATTTCTTATCACCATCAGAATAAATAGTTTTAATATTAATATTTAATTTCTTTAATCTATTCTCATGGTTTCTTTCACTTATTAAACTCATAAAATCACCTAATTATTGTTGTTATTATTATTGTTATTATTATTGTTGTTATTATTGTTATTGTTATTTGATGATCCACCACCAGAAGATGATGAATAAGATCCATGTGATGTTGAAGATGCTATATAATGTGAATATATATGTTCTCCTTTATCATCTATTTTTATACCATCAAAGGAATAATTAGCCATACTAGTAATAACACTTGATACTTTTATAGTATCTACTATTTTTTTATCTTTATACATATTAATAACAGATCTATTAGTAGATATATAATTACTAGAATCTTCAAGTAAAAATGCATATATCTTATTTAATTGGTCTATAGTTAAATTATAATAATTAGTTAACTTATAAACACTCTTTTGAAGTTTTAACTCTCTAAATGTTTTAGCTTTATCAGTTATCATAATATTCCTCCTCTAGTACATTAAATTCTATATTTTGGAATGGTAGATTAATTGCTTGCATATGATAATATGCATTATTCTTTTGTTTAGTATAATGATAATCTCTTAATGCTGATGTTGTAAAGAATAAATTATTCGGATTATTTTTATCTAAATCACCATAGTATAATTTCAAAATATCTGATATATCTACTTTATAATACCCTTTTTTATCAGATTTATTCTTTGTTATTACTCCTTCATATATTTGATGAGTCATTACATGTCTTTGTTTTGTTCTACCTTCATCACCATATGTAATTAAATCACCAGATAATAACATCATATATAATGAATTATTATTAGGATAATCACATAGATATGAAAATATTTCTTTCTTCATATATAATTCAATAGATGATTTATTAGATATATATATAATATCTCGATTGTGTTTAAGTATTTGAGATTCTAATTTATATTCATTACCATCTACTTTAAGTATGAATAAACTATCATCATATATATATTTTAATTTATCATCTTTAGCAATTATTTCTTCTAATGTAGGATAGTCTAATGTAGTTTTAGGATAATACTTATTAATTAAATCTGGATGCATATAACTTACATAATAATATGCAGATTCTTCTACATTACTATCTTTTTCATAATTTCTTAATTTATATAGTTTTTGTTGTAGCTTACATGTATAAGATTTATTACTCTTATATACATTCTTAACAAATGGACAACCTGTCTTACAAATATATAGATAAGGGCATTTAGCACACTCATCATTAAAACCTACTCTATTATGTGCTTTTAATATTTGTGTTTGCGCATTAGTTAATATTTCTTCTACAGTATTATTATAAATATTACCATAATAATAATCTTTATTCTTTTGCCCTCTTACACAAGAATATATATCTCCATTCTTTTCAAGTAAGAAAAACTTTTCACCACAGTTAGTACAATTAGTGCAATATTCTGGTCCAAATTCATTAAACCATGCACCATTTACTCCTTCGTCTAAATTGGTTCCATCAAATTCTTTATGCATTCTATCAAAGAACTTTACTTGATCACTTTCACTCATATGATGAAGTATTCCATTAGAATTATAATCAAATCCTATCATGAAATTAAAATCATTCATATTTAATGTAGTATTCTTATCTAACCATTTTATATCTTTTATTATTTCATCTATTCTTTCATAATGTTCTTTAAATATAGTAGCTGATACCTTTCTTTTATTTGGTAAACCATCTAATAGTTTTATATTACTTATTATCTTATCTAAAGTTTTTTTATTTCCTTTAGTTACTCTATATTCATCATGTAAAGATAAAGGTAAATCTAAACTACCTGATATAGATACATTATATTTTTTTATAGTATCTAGATGTTTATCAATAGAATATAAATTAGTTTTAATATGTGGATCACCAATTTTAAATCCATGAGAACTAATTAGTTTATTATTCTTTTTATAATAATTACTTATAAATTTAATAACTCCTTCAAAGTCTTCATGTGATAAACATGTTACTTCTCCTCCATGTAATGAAATATTAAATGGATATACATTAGCTTTATTAAATTTATTAACAGCATATTTTAAAGTATCTAATACTTTCTTATCTGATTTTAAATCTGTTGTATTATCTTCTAAATAACAATACTTACATGCCATATTGCATGCAAGTGTTGGGACATATAGAAGATGAATGAATTTGCAATCATCCATTTAAACCACCCTATCTGTATTTAATACTTGTTGGACTACCTTTAAAAGCCTTCTCCCCGATTGATACGTTTTTAGGTAAAACAATAGTTTTTAGAAGCGAACAATCTCTAAATGCTGAATCACCTATTTCCTTAAGTGTGCTAGGTATATCAACATAAGATAAATAAGAACAACCACGGAAAGCTCTTTCACCTATCGTTGTAACACCTTCAGGAATATCTATACTTTTTATTGCAGTATTTCTAAATGTACCTGCTTTAATTTCAGTAATATTCTTTGACAACTTAGCAGATTCTAAGAATTGACAATCTTGGAATGCATGTGCACTTATCTTGTATACTGAATCAGGTATTATTATAGAAGTAAGGCAAGATGCTTGGAATGCACTTTCTGATATTTGTTCTAATCCATCATTCAATTTAACACTTTCTAATCCTGAATATGCAAATGATTCTTTTCCTATTTTTTTCATAGTAGAAGGCATCACTATATCAATTAGTTTAGTATTATAGAAAGCTTTTTCAGGAATTTCTGTCATTCCTTCTGCTAATACTATTGATTTAATAGGAACGTTATTAAATGCAAATCCACCTAGTGATTTAACAGTTATATTAGGTATTGTAGATAGATTAATACATCCATCAAATGCATGTCCTCCAATTCTTTCAAATTCAGTAGGCATATCTATAATACTTAGTTTTGAATCACCTTCAAAAGTAGAACCTTCAATTGAAGTAACACCTTTAGGAATACTAATTTGAGTTAAACTAGTACAGTTTTTAAATGCTGATCCACCTAAATAAGTAAGTTCTTCTGGCATTATGACAGTCACTAAAGATGTATCATTCATAAATGCTTTACCTCTTATAGTCTTAACTGTTTTAGGTATAACTACTTTAGTTATATTAGGTAAGTTAGCAAATACATTACCTCTTATTTCTACAATAGGTTCATCTTTATATGTATCAGGTATTATTATTTCAGTAGGTAAAGCAATTCCACCGTAGAATCTTATAGCATAACCACCATCTACATGTTCATATACAAAATGATTATTTTTAAATATTATAAATGGAGTACAAAATAACAATACTAATAAAACTATTCTTATTAATGCAAAAGGAATTTTATTTACTCTATTTTGAATCATAGAATTAATAATAAGTTCCATTTCTTCATCAGGTCTAGCATTAAATTCTTTATATATTATCTTATTAAGATTAAATCTTAATAACAATATAATAAATGTTACTATAGTAACAATAGATATAAACATACTCAATCTAGGTAATACTCTTAGCAATAACATAAAATTAGTTATCATAAGAATAATACCAGATATAATAAATAATATTGTTCTTTTAACTTCGACACTTAATATAGAATCGAATGTATTAAAACCTTGTTCTTTTAACTCTGATTTAATAACATTAGTAGCTAATGAATCTAAAGAAGCATTAAACTCTTCTGGTTGAGTTACATACTTATTATCCGTATTAGTATTAATATAATCATTTATAGTTGTTTTATTAGCTTTTTTTGAGAGTTTAGATATTATAACAATAATAAAAACTATAAATAATAATAACATTACACCCATCTATTATCACCATAATAATAATACCATATTTAAATATAATAAAAAAGATAACACAGTTATCTTTTTAATTTGTTCCTATAAAAGTAATTCTAGCATATCCATTTCCGGTATGGCCTGTTGCAGTTGTTCCATCAGGTTGTATTTGTCCTACATAAGAACCTTTCGCATTTGTCCAATTATAACCTTGACCATCTATCATTATAGTATTAGTAAATACTAATCCAGAATAGTGATTAGGTTGTCCTGTATGTGTACCTGATGCATTAATAGCATCACATCCTAAATGGCCTGATATAAATGATGAACCTCCACCACCAGAACCATCTTGTGGGCCACTTCTAACTCCACCAGCACCACCGTAGTAGCCGCCTCCGCCACCACCACCGATTGATGATCCGACAGAACCAGTACCAAATGAACCATTAGTTGCGCCATATCCACCATTAGTTACAGTACCACCTGATGTTTGAGTACCACCGCCACCATTGTATTGTGAATATCCATTTTTTGCTACATCTCTTATTCCTATTAATCCACCAGCAGCTCCACCATTACTATAGTTTGATGCACCACCAGCACCAGCTGCTACCATTATTCTAGATCTTAAACCACTTGTATTATTCCATGTTCCATTAACTAGACGAATATCAGTAGCGCCTCCACCACCTGA
>OCVV012851070.1_pt1 | contig 24406 bp, 24 predicted proteins | sample 1539721 | NCBI WGS metagenome assembly OCVV01 (sample SAMN02144230, study PRJEB22623) | gut metagenome | biome: sheep rumen | host: Ovis aries | place: New Zealand
AAGGGCCGGATTGCGGATTTCGTCGATTTCCAGAATATCTCTCGTGAGAATGGGTGAAATGATGGTGCCTTCCATCAAGTCCCGCCAACGGTCTTCGTCTTTTATGTCGGGGGCCAGGCCAGGGAAACCTCCGAAATAGATATACTGCTGCATGGTAAAGCCGAAGGCGTCGCGCATCTCGTGCCACTCCCAGTAGCCCATTTTGATGGCTTCGAACCGGCCTTCAAGAGATTCGTCCAAGCCTTTTTGGAGAAGGACTCGAGAGGAGCCCAAGAGAATGACTTTCAAGTTGCGTTTTTCGCGGGTGTCCCGGTCCCACTCTTTTTTCACCTGTTCACTCCAGGTCTTGATCTTCTGGACTTCGTCTATGATTAGAATGCGCTCTTTCTCCCCATGGAGGTCCATTTTCATCCTGGCTTCCTGCCAGCGGGCCGGTATCCAGGTGGTATCTTCGCGATTTACGCCATCGGCAGCAAAGAAGTCGTAAGGTGTGTCAATACCATCGACATACTGCCCGACAAGGGTAGATTTGCCCACCTGACGAGGCCCCATGATGATTTGCATACGTCTTCTGGGCTCGGCCATCCGGCTCTTTAAGATGGATAAGTGCTGTCTCTCGTATAACATATTTCTAAATTCTGTTTTACAAATTTATAAAATATATTTTACAAAATCGCAAAAAGTTTATTTTTTTCGGGACATATCAGCACAGATTCAAATCAACCCCAAGTACCGCGATGCCGTGGCCGGTGCCATGGACTTTGAGCTCTCTAAAACTTTGATACACCAGGAAAAGGCCGATGCCAGGCGCTTGTCGCCATCCTGGAAATGACCTCCGGAGTTCCATTCCAGCGTGCAGTTCTCACTTCCAAGCCGGGCCTTGAGAAGTTCATATTCGCCGCGGACGCAGTCCCCTACCCGTTTAATGAACCGGTTTTTAACATGTTCTTCCTGGTCTCCGAGGCTTAAATAAACCTTTGGAGCCATCACAGGATGAGCCTGTGCAAAGTCCAGCCAGTTTTTGATCCAAAGGGACGGGGACGCCGCTGCGACAGCGGAAAAACGGTCCGTCTGCATGGACGACCAAAGGGCGAACAGTCCACCTAACGAGTAGCCGCCCAGAATGACGGGGAGTTTGCCATAATCGGCCTCCAGCGCAGGCAGAAGCGACTCCGTAACATATTGAAGCGTATCGCCTGTCTTGGTTCCCACTTCCGGGTTGCGGTTGATGGCATCGTCGTGCCAGGGCGTAAGGTCCAGATCCCAGTCGAACACCTGGAAAGCCGCCAGCACAAACGGCACGCCGCAGGCCTCGGAGATTAGTTCTGCAGTGCTGTCGAAGATGCCACGCTCATGGTTTCCTAGCGTCTGGATTAGGATATACCTTGGCTTGGCACTGTCCCATATAAAGCACTCACGGCCTCCTATGATGGAAGTTTTGTGACTCATAACACGTAAAGGTAAGCATTTTCCGCTATCTAACCAAATGGCCCGTTTCCATCAGATCGGTTTACTCCGCTCCCAGGCTTCGCCTTTGCGGTGACGGAAGCAGAAGTCGCATTTTTCTCCGCCTTGGCAAAGTGTCTGGGAACGGATGAAGTCGATATTGTGAAGGTTGCCGTAATTGGGGTAAGTTTGGGCGATACATGGCGCAGGTCGGTATCTTTTTGGCGCAGGTAAGCAGATATTTGGCGCAGGTCCGATTTTGTGTTGGGGGCCTGCGCCGCAAATCGGCCTTCTGTGCGTTCTGGTGGCGCAGGTCAGTGGCATGAAAACGCACCTGCGCCAGATTGTTACCTACCTGCGCCGTACTGTATTGTATAAGGGCTCTCTTCCATAAGGAAAAGGCCGTAAACGCCATATTCACAGAGGCAATGGCGGCACTGCTCCAACTCGTCATAGTGGATGACACTCACCAGCGGATGCAACTCAGGTGCACCCACATAGCGGGCGTAGTCATTGACAGATTCTACATGAAGGACCTTTCCCTGGCCCCTAAGTTACAAAAAAGGATGCAGATTCCGTAAAATTGATAGGTAAATCCGTAAATCGGATAAGCCCTTTTCGAGAGAAATTCCCTAACTTTGTACCGAAGAAAACGGCCACTTTATGAAAGAGACAAAAATAGCACCCTCTGGGACACGGCAACCGCTTATGGCATGGGTGAATCGGAAGACCTATTTTCTGACAATGCAAAACTCCTTTTCAAATGAAACTGCATAAAGCAATCGTTGTTTTAGCCTTAATGATTATGGCAATTCCCTTGAACGCCCAGCTCTCCATCAATATCCGCTATACCGGACCCAAAGGCGCGGCCAAGAAATACGTGAAAGAAATGGAGCAGAGCGGCATCGCTGCCCGCATCCGCGCCGTGGAAGGTTGTATCCGCTACGACTATTTCTTCCCGGCCGATGACCCTGACGGCCTCCTCCTCATAGACGAATGGGCCGACCAGGCCGCTCTGGACCGCTACCACGCATCGCCCATGATGCAGGAAGCGGCAGCTCTACGTGAGAAATACAAACTCGGCGGGCGGCAGATACGCATGTTCAATCCTCTGGTCCGGAATCCCCAAAATGATAACAAACAACAAACTATGAATAACGCACTTACACCCCGTCGGCAGGGACTTGCCGTCATCGCGGCACTGGAAGCCAAAGGCGACCAGGCAAGACTCGAGAAGGCTGCGGCCGAAGCGCTGGACAATGGCCTGACCGTGAGCGAAGCCAAGGAAGCGCTTTCGCAGCTGTATGCCTATACCGGTTTCCCGCGTTCTCTTAACGCCCTGGGCACCCTGCAAAAGGTTCTGGCCGCCCGCCAGGCAGCAGGAATCAAGGATAATCCCGGCAAGGAGGCAGACCCTCTTTCGGCCGAATATGACGCCCTGAAACAAGGTACGGCCGTGCAGACTCAACTGACCGGAAAGCCGTTCGACTATGGTTTTGTTCCTGCGACAGACTACTACCTCAAAGCCCACCTCTTCGGCGATATCTTCGCCCGCAACAACCTCAGCTTTGCGGACCGCGAGATTGTAACTGTGAGCGCCATCTCCGCCCTTCCCGGCTGCGAACCGCAACTCATTGCACACGTCTCCGGCGCCCGCAACATGGGAGTAACGGATGCCGAACTTCGCGCTTTGCCTGCACTGCTTGAAGAGAAGATCGGCCTGGCCGAAGCGGAGCGCCTCCGCGGTGCTTTAGCGGCCGTCCTGGGCGATGCACATACCCCTGTCCAGACCGTTGACTTTTCCGTCTGGCCCAAAGGCCAGCCCAACACGGCTTATGCCCAGTACTTCACCGGCAACAGCTACCTGGCACCCCTGGACGGCGGCATCGCCAACGTCACCTTCGAACCCGGCTGCCGAAACAACTGGCACATCCATCACAAACAAGTCCAGGTCCTCATCTGCGTGGCCGGCCGCGGCTGGTACCAGGAATGGGGCAAACCGGCCGTACCGCTTGTCCCCGGCACCATTATTGAGATCCCAGAAGGCGCCAAACACTGGCACGGAGCCGCCGCCGACAGCTGGATGCAGCACCTCACCTACCACAAAGATGTGCAGGAAGGCGCTTCCAATGAGTGGTTGGAACCCGTTACCGACGAACAGTACAAACTGGCACTTTAATACCTTCCCAGCACCCCGCCCCTCACTTCGCGAGGTGCATTTTTGCCCGTTTTTGCACCTGAGGCACAGCTTTGACCGACCTTCAGGTGCAATTTTGCCCGTTTTTGCACCTGGGAGGCTGAGCCGTGCGGCAAGAAGAACAGGAAGTTTGCCAGGAACCACACTACGGCCAGAGCATAGTCCCACCAGAGGAAACTGTTTCAGGCCAAGTTAAGACGCGTCCGGCTGCTGTCCGTCGTGGGCCTTCCACATGCACTCGGTAATCTTCATGTCGGAGAATACAGCCGTGAAAGAAGACTCCTCCGGAGAGCAGGCGTATATGCCGAAGGAAATCTCACCGCCGCCTGCATACATGTGGCAGATGCGCATCTGGCTGAAGTTCACGCCGTCCGTCGAGCACTCGATACAGTAGTCGTCGGCCCGGCGGGAGAAACGGTACCACATGGTTTTGACGTCGGCAGGGATGGCCGTGGTTGCCCAGTCGGAGAATCCGTTGTTGGTGGCCACGCTGCCGAGATGCTGGAACTCCTCGTTTTCGAACTCCACGGAGCCTTTGAGCCAGTTCTCGCTGTCCAGGTACATCACGACACCGCACTGGTCGAAGCGCTGGTGACTCTGCGTGAAGTCGGTCTTCACCACAAAGCTGAAGTACTGTTCACGGGTTTTCATCTGCAGCACGGGCGCATTGTCGTTGCGGAAATGATAGTAAGTCCGCTGCCAGAGGTCCGTGTGCGGAGCGGTGGTGACAACGATGGTGTCGCCTTTAATTTCACAGGCCGACGGCTCCCTGGTCCACTGGAGATGGTCCAGGTTGATCTGTCCGCCGTTGGCGAGGGCTTCGGCCACGCTGTCGGTGAATTCAGTTGTATCCTGAGAAGGATTTCCGCAAGAGACTGCGAGAATGCACAGTCCCATGCAAAAGTGTTTGATGGAGTTGTTCATGGTATTGTTTTATAGATTTTACTTGCTGGCCAACGCTTTGACGCACCAGGAGAAGGCCGCTGCAAGCCGCCTGTCTCCATCCTGGAAATGCCCTCCAGAATTCCAGACCAGCGTGCAGTTATCATTTCCGAGCCGAGACTGCAGCAGTTCATACTCCCCTCTTACGCTATCCCCAACACGCGCAATCAACCGGTTTTTAACATGCTCCTCCTGGTCTCCGAGGCTCAGGTACACCTTCCCCGCCTTTACTGGATGCCGTTTCGCAAAGTCCATCCAATCCCTGATCCAGAGAGAAGGAGAAGCCGCCGCGACAGCCGCAAAACGGTCTGTCTGCATAGACGACCAAAGGGCAAATAGTCCACCTAACGAGTAGCCGCCCAGGATGACGGGCAGTTTACCATAATCGGCCTCCAGGACAGGCAGAAGCGAATCCGTCACATAGCGGAGCGTGTCGCCTGTCTTGGTTCCCACTTCCGGTTTCCGGTTGATGGCATCGTCATGCCAGGGTGTAAGGTCCAGGTCCCAGTCGATAATCTGGAATGCCGCCAGGACGAAAGGGACGCCGCAGGCATCGGCAATCAGTTCAGCCGTCCGGTCGAAGATCTCGCGTTCATGTCTTCCAAGTGTCTGGACCAAAATGTATTGCGGCTGAACAGAGTCTGAAATAAAGCACTCACGGCCTTCTATTGTGGTAACTATGTGACTCATATGATACAAAGTTAGCATTATTTTCCGTAAGTAAGCATCCCGCAGAAACCGGTTGCAAGCGGGAGCTGCGTCTTGCCGTCGGTGTAGTAGCACAAGAACATGGCCTTGAAGCCCAGGATGCACTTCATCGCAGTATGGGGAAACACCTTTCCAAGGCCCTCAGCCTTCTTACCCCGTTTCGGAAGGTCAGTGTCATCGAGGATGACACAACGGGTATTACCTTTTGCATCAGCCCTGCGGCTGATGAGTCCGATGAGTTGGCGGTTGATGGAGTAGATGATGCTACGCCAGTCGATCCGTCCGTCATCCATCAGGCGATAGAACGAGTCCTTCTTGCAGGAAAACAGCCTGCCAATGGCGCTGTTAGCATAGTATGACGGGCTTGTTCATCACGTTGTTTACCGCATTGACCGCCTTGCTGGAGTCATTATGTTTAAAAAAGACTTTGAGTTCAGAGATTATTTGTGTATTTTTGTTCATGGCTAAAGTTGACTATATTTGTGTTGGCGATACTAATATAGTGATAATCAATGAATTATCAAAACACCTTAGCCTTTTTTCGCCTATTTTTCACTTGCGAAACTTGAGTAACTTTGTATCATAACCAACAATCAGACAACAGGCTATGACAATCCAGCAAAAGAAATGCGAAGGCCGGGCTTTTTATGAAGCTCCCGAGGTGGAGATCATTGAACTAACGGCAGAGGGTGTTATGAATATCAACAGTCCCAACTATCCTGGCTGGGACCAGGAAAACATTTAATCTCAGGAGGACAGCGCGATGAAAAAAGCAATCTTTCTTTTGGGCCTGGCCGCGGGACTTTTCTCCTGTACCAAAGAACCAGTCACCACACAAGAGCCAGCCACCGGTGTCCCGATGAACTTCGAGATTAGCGTGGCGGAAACCAAGGCAGCCAAGACCGGCTGGGCGGATGGTGATAAGATCTATGTGTTCTTCAATGGCTTGGCGGCCAAATACCTGGTAATGACCTATAACTCCGCCACAGGCTGGACCAGCACCTCTGGAGGCGATACGCTATTGGATACCGATTTCAGCGCATTGGGCACCAGGACCCTTACTGCCGTGCATTTCCCCGTGAATGTGAACGTGACCTATGACAACGGCAGGTTCTCCTTTGCCAACAGCCTCGGTCTCAAGCCGGTCTATAACTACTACCTGTTCCAGACCGGCAATGCCTACACCGTAGCCGGGGCTACCGTTACGGCCACCCTCACGATGGGCAAGCCTGCGGGTATGGTGCAGATTCACGTGGCCGGGATTCAGGGCAATGTATCCTCTTACACGTTCGGCTGCTCGAAGATAAGGCCCGTCGCCTGCAAGAGCGTGGGCATGGACGGCACCATCACAGAGAACGTCCTGCACGCCGGTGCCCTCCTGAGCGGCATAGCCGACAGCGACGGCGGCATCTTCGCCGGCCGGCTCACTGACCCGGACGTAGAGACCGATTACACCTTTACGGTGACCGACAACTCCAATATCTACACCCTGACCCGCAGCAACAGAGAGCTCACCGCGGGCAAGATGTACAATTTCCCGGCGCTGAGCGAGACAGGAGGTGCCAATTGGAGCGTCAGCGCCAAAGATTCCGAATACACCGACCTGAGTGCCGAGGAGGCAGCCAATACCTATATTGTTTCTTCGGCGGGGAAGTATAAGTTCAATGCGACAATCAAGGGCAATGGCGGCCTGGATCCGTTGACGGGCACAACGGCGACGACCATCAATCCGGCGGATATTTCCGGGGTGAAAGTGCTGTGGGAATTATACAATGATGTAAACAAGGGGATAAGCCCAGCCTATCACACTATCAAGTACGACAGCGGATATGATATCAGCTATTCGGATGGCTATGTGACTTTCTCTACACCGGATACGTTCAAAGAAGGGGTTGCATGTGTGGCCGTCTACGATTCTTCGGACAATATCTTATGGAGCTGGCTGATCTGGGCGACGACCGAGCCGGGTACCAAGACACACAACGGCCGGACCTTTATGAACAAAAACCTTGGCGCCACCAGCAGAAATGGTTATAGTGACAATTATGTAAGGGGTTTCCTATATCAATGGGGCCGCAAAGATGCGTTCTCAGCCGCTTCTGGTTCTATCGACGCTGTATATTGGTATACGCCGGTTGCTGCAGACGTGTTTACAGGTGTCACTACGGTAGAGTCAATGGCTTACACGGTCGCGCATCCTACGACGAGAATCGCCTGCTGGACGAGTTCAACCCACTCCTGGATGCCGGAGGAAGAATATAGCAAACGTCCTTGGCGGGAGGAAGTCAAAACCATCTATGATCCTTGCCCTCCGGGATGGAAGGTGCCTGCAAAAGATGATATGGATAGTATTTCCGGATTGCCTGCCACTGGTTTGTATGGAAGTGATGGCCCCGGTTTGAGAAACTTCGGCAATGCCGGTACCGGCTATTACTGGACCAGCACGATCAGTGATGATCCGACGCTTCCGGGAAACGCTTATGCCTTCTGCAATGACGGGCGGAATATCAATAACTGGTCCCAGGCCGAAGGCTACGCCATCCGCCCCGTGCGGGAATAAAGCTCTGTACCGTGCCCTTCCACGGGGATCGATGAACTCCGAGGCCCCAAGGCCGAAAAACTCATCACTAAACCATGAAAAAGACCTATCTTTTACCGGCAAGTTCCGCGGCAATCAGCGGAAGGAGACCTTCGTCGGCGGGAAGCCAATGGACGGTGCCGAGCGTGTCGGCGGTCAGCCAACGGGCGGCCTCGTGCTCGTTCAGATGGAGTGCCTCGGTTACAAGAGAACACATATAGCAGTGCATATGGAGGTGGAACTCGGGATAATCCCAATCCACCGTATGCAGGAACTTGTCGATGCGGATTTCCGTGGCCAGTTCCTCCCTTATCTCCCGTACAAGGGCTTCTTCAGGCGTCTCTCCCGCTTCTACCTTGCCTCCGGGCCACTCCCAGAAGTCTTTCCACGGGCCATATCCACGCTGTGTCGCGAATACCGCATCCCCCTTCCTGATAATTGCGGCAACTACTTCTATCGTCTTCATCTGTTTGATTCTTTCTGCAAATTTACGCCAAAACCGATGCAATTCCAAAACTGCGGATACTTGAAAATCGTCAGATAATTCTTAACTTCGCATACCATCGCCATTTAAAGACAGAACAATGACTGAAAAAGAAAAAAGGGATGCCGGGGAACTCTATTATGCCGGCGCGGAATCTGATTTCCTGGACGAGGTAAGGCACGCCAAGAACCTGTGCCACAAATACAACCAGCTTCCTCCGATGGATTTCCAGGCGCAGCGCGAAATCCTTGAGGAACTGCTGGGCGGGATCGGTGAAGGATCCGTCATCTATCCCCCTTTCTGGTGTGACTACGGCTACAACATCAGCTTCGGGAAGGAATGCCTCGCCAATCATGGCCTTACGGTCCTGGACGGGGCAAAAGTCCAGTTCGGAGACCATGTGCTCATCGGCCCGGGATGTTACTTCCATACGGCAGGACATCCGCTTGATCCGCAGCAGCGGAAAGACTGGCTGGTCTACACAAAGCCCATCCGCGTCGGAAACAACGTGTGGTTCGGTGCCGGCGTCCATGTCCTCCCGGGAATCACGATCGGGGACAATGCCGTCATCGGCGCCGGGTCGATCGTCACCAAGGACATACCGGCCGGAGCGGTTGCCGCCGGCAATCCCGCCAAAGTAATCAGGCAGTTATAACCCCGGAGAAGGGACTAAGATTTCAAACCCGAGAGTGACTTGATGGACTTCGCCATGTTGATCAGATGGTCGGCGATACGCTCGGCATTGGAAGAAAGCTCCAGGTACTGCGCACCCACCGAAGGCGTGCATATCCCTTTCTCCATACGGGCAATGTGCCCTTCCTCCATTCTCTTGGTGTAGTCGTCAATTCCCTCTTCAATGGCGTTGGCGTCGCGAAGGGATTCAAGACTCTCATTCTGATAGGCGTCCACGGCCTTGGAGTACAGCTGATGGAGCAGCGCCTTCAACTGGCTGATCTCGTACTTGGCGTCGTCGGAGAACTGCTGGGAAGTGTCGGCCAGGACAGTGGCATATTCGACGATGTTCTCGGCATAGTCGCCCACGCGTTCCAAATCCCGGATATTGCGGTAAGTGCCTGAGAGATAGGTTCTGTCCTTCTCGCCCAGCCCGCTTCTGCCGCTCAGCCTGACCACGAAGCCCACCAATTCCCGGTTGATGAAGTTCAGCTGCTGCTCGTCGCGCTCAAACTGACTCTTTCCGGAGAAATCCAGCTGGACGGCCATATCCAGTGAACGGTCCACATTCTCAAGGGCGATACCGGCCATCCGGAGAATCTCGCGCTTAACCTGAGAAACGGCGACAGGCGGCGTACGGAGCATATTATCGTTCACATAACGGAGGCTGAACCCTTCCTCCTGCTTCACGACGTGTTCGGGGATCAGACGGGTCACCAATCCTACCAGCGCTCCCGTCAAGGGAAGCATGATTGCAACCGTAGCCGTATTGAAGAAGGTGTGGAACATAGCCAGCTGGACTTGCGGCGCCGACGGGAAGAGTTTCTCGAACAGGCTCCCGTAGGAGATGTCGAACCAGCCCAGGACCATGGCCAGCAGCATGAATATGACTACGCCCGCGCAGTTGAACAGCAGGTGAATGAGTGCGGTACGCTTGGCGTTTGTGCCGCTGGTGACACCGGCGATGACAGCTACTACGCAGGACCCGATGTTGGAACCCATCGTCAGGTAAATACCCTGGTCAATCCCGATGAGCCCGGTCACCACCATGGCCAGTGCGATGGAAGTCATGACGGAAGAGCTCTGGATGATGGCGGTAAAGACCGCACCCAGAAGCACCAGCAGGATGGGGTTGCTGATCCCGGCCAGGAATGTCTTTACTCCGTCAAGGGCGGCAAACGCTTCCATGGAACCGCTCATCAACTCCAAACCCACGAACAGCAGGCCGAATCCCGCGAGGATGCCTCCCAGCGTCTTGGGACCGCTCTTCTTGGCAAAGGTGCTCAGGAAAGCGCCCAGCCCGGCGAAGGCCGAAAAGATGACGCTGGTGGACACGGAATTGCCCCCGAACATACCCAGGGCAACGATCTGGGCCGTAACGGTCGTACCGATATTGGCACCGTAAATGATGGTGGCCGCCTGCGCCAGAGTAATGATTCCGGCATTGACAAAGCCGATGGTCATGACCGTAGTCGCGCCGGAGCTCTGGATGGCGGCCGTTCCCAGCGCACCGATTCCGACACCCATCAACTTACTGCCTGAAGCTTTGGAAAAGAGTAATTTCAGTCTCTCCGAACTCGCAGCTTCCAGATTCGAGCTCATCATCTGACACGCGATCAGGAATACACCTATTCCTGCAAGGAGTGTCAGCACAGAAGTTAGAATTGCTGTTAAATCCATAAACGTATCAGTGTGCGTCCAACTTAAAAACAAAAGCGTCCTGCCGGGCAAGGCATTTTCCCGTCAGGCTTTCCGGGCAGGCGGCAATCTGGGACGGTGCACCGGCAGCGACCACGCGGCCGCCCTGGACTCCCCCGCCGGGGCCCATGTCCACGATATAGTCGGCCTGGCGGATGACGTCCATGTCATGTTCGATGACAATGACCGTGGCCCCGTTGTCAATCAGATGGCGGAAAACGCCCATCAGCGTCCGGACATCCAGCGGATGCAGGCCGATAGTGGGTTCATCGAAGACGAACACGGCATCGCCCTGGCTGCGGCCCATTTCGCTCGCAAGTTTGAGGCGCTGGGCCTCCCCGCCGGACAGGCTGGGCGTCGCCTCCCCCAGCGTCAGATACCCCAGCCCAAGACCGTGCAGCACCTCAAGCCGGCTGCGGACCAGAGGCAGGTCGGCACAGGCGTCCAGGGCTTCATCCACGCTCATCTCCATCAGCTGCGGCAGCGTATGCCCGCTTTTCCGGCGAATCTCAAACGCTGCATGCCCGTAGCGGGAGCCATGGCAGTCCGGGCAGGGAATGTCCACGTCCGGCAGGAATTGGACGTCCAGGCTGATGGAGCCCGTTCCGTCGCAGGTGGGACAGCGCAGCCGGCCGGTATTGTAGGAGAAGTCCCCCGCCTTCCAGCCGCCGGCCTTGGCGTCTTCACTGCGGGCAAACACTTTCCGGAGTTCATCGTGGATATTCGCGTACGTGGCTACGGTAGAGCGGACATTGATGCCGATCGGCGTCGCGTCGATCAGCTTGACCTGCCGGATGCCGTCGGCCTCGATTTCCAGCACGTGCGGGGGCAGTTTGGTGCCGTCTGTACGCGCTTTGAGTCCGGGAACCAGACTTTCCAGGATCAGGGTCGTCTTGCCGGAACCGGACACCCCCGTAACAACGGACAGGCGCCCTTTCGGGAATGTCACCTCCAGAGGCTGGACGGTATGGATGGCCCCGGTACGCAGGCGGATGGCCCCCAGGTCAAAAAGGTCCGGCCTGCGCAGCGCCGGCTCCATCCCGCCCCTCAGGAACGGGCCGATACGGGATGCAGGATTCGCCTCCAGCTCAGGGACTGTCCCCTGAGCGATGACCGTTCCGCCTTTGGCCCCCGCTTCCGGACCCAGTTCGATGATCCAGTCGGCATGTGTGAGCACCTGCGTGTCGTGGTCCACCAGCACGACGGTATTCCCGTCGGCCACCAGGTCGTCCATCACACCCGTAAGGCCCTCCAGATTGGAAGGATGCAGGCCGATGGAAGGCTCGTCCAGCACGTAGAGGACGCCGGTGGTCCGGTTGCGGACTGCCCGGGCCAGTTGCACGCGCTGCCGCTCTCCGGTGGAAAGCGTCGCGGCGGCACGGTCCAGCGATAGATACGACAGCCCCAGGTCCACCAGGCGCCTGGCCGTGTCAAGGAACGACTCGCAGATGCGTTCCGCCATGGGACGCATGGGCTCCGGCAGGGATGCCGGCACACCCTTCACCCATTCGATGAGCTCCGAAAGCGTCATCTTGCAGGCGTCAGCCAGGTTGATTCCCCGCAGCAGGGGCGCCCGGGCGGCTTCCGACAGACGGGTGCCGCCGCATTCCGGGCAGACATCCTCTTTGAGAAACTTCTCCACCCGCTTCATCCCGGCTTCGTCCTTCACCTTGGAAAGGGCGTTCTGAACGCTGTAAACGGCGCTGTAATACGTGAAATCCATCTCGGCAAAACCGTTGGTCTTCTCGTTCTTGTAGATGATATGGCGTTTCTCGGCAGGGCCGTGATAGACGATTTCTTTTTCCTCGGGAGTGAGGTCCTTGAACGGAACGTCCGTGCGCACGCCCATTTCCCGGGCGATGTCTTTCATGAGCGACCACATCAGCGACCCCCAGGGTGCGACGGCGCCTTCATCGATGGTGAGCGTGTCATCCGGCACCAGGGTGGATTCATCCACCGTACGGACGATGCCTGTTCCGCCGCAGCATCGGCAGGCACCTTCGCTGTTGAAGGCCAGCTGCTCGGCGCCGGGAGCGTATACCCGCTCTCCGCAGACGGGGCAGAAGATGGGCTGCTCGGCGGCTACGTCCAGCGTAGGCTCCAGGTAGTGACCGTTGGGACAGCGATGGCTGGACAGGCGGGAGAACATCAGGCGCAGGCTGTTCAGCAGCTCCGACATCGTGCCGAAGGTGCTGCGGATGCCCGGAACGCCCGGACGCTGGTGCAGGGCCAGCGCAGCGGGGACATAACGCACATCGTCGGCCATGGCGCGCGAGGCCTGTGTCATCCTGCGGCGTGTGTAAGTGGACAGGGACTCCAGATAGCGGCGGGAACCCTCGGCATACAGGACGCCAAGGGCCAGGGAGGACTTTCCGGAACCGGAGACACCGGCGATCCCTACGATCTTCCCCAGCGGAATATCCACGTCTATATTTTTGAGATTGTGCGCTTTCGCACCGCGGATTTCGATGTATTTTGGCATATATCGGTCTTTTCTCACTTTTTTGCACTGCGAAGATACTTTATTTGCATGGATTTTCCTTAAAAAAATACCTATCTTTGCGGACATGAAAAAATGGTAACACCCAAGAAAGAAAACCTACAAGATACAATTCTCACGACATGATTCTGACCATCCTGAAACTCCTCGGCTGCATCGCCCTGCTCATGTACGGCATGAAGGTGATGAGCGAAGCCCTGCAGAAAATGGCAGGCCCGGGTCTCCGGCACATCTTAGGCACCATGACCACCAACCGCTTCACCGGCGTGCTTACCGGCATGCTGGTCTGTGTCGCGGTCCAGTCCTCGGCAGCCACCACCCTGATGACGGTTTCCTTCGTCAATGCCGCGCTCCTGAGTCTCTCGCAGGCCATTTCGGTGATCATGGGCGCCAATATCGGCACCACCCTGTCGGCCTGGATCATGTCGGCCGGCTTCTCCTTCAATATCACCAACCTCGTGTGGCCGGTTTTCCTGATTGCCGTCATCCTCATCCAGTCCCGCAAACGCCGTTATCTGGGCGACTTCCTCTTCGGTCTGGCCTTCATGTTCTTCGCGCTGGGCACCCTCAACTCCACCGGACGGGAAATGGACCTCGCCAACAACCAGGCGGTCGTGAACTTCTTCTCCTCCTTCGACTCCGGCAGCTACCTGACTGTCCTGCTGTTTATCGTGATCGGCTCCATCCTCACGTTCATCGCCCAGTCATCGGCCGCCCTGATGGCCATTACCATGGTGCTGTGCACCAGCGGCGTCCTCACCATCTATCAGGGCATCGCACTGGTCATGGGCGAGAACATCGGCACCACCATCACGGCCAACATTGCAGCCCTTACCGCGAACACGCAGGCACGCCGCGCCGCCCTGGCCCACCTGCTGTTCAACGTGTTCGGCGTACTGTGGGTCCTCACCCTTTTCTATCCCTTCGTGAACACCGCCTGCCAGCTGGTCGGCGTAGACCCGCACGCCGAGGCCCAGAGCCCGGCCAAACTGTCCTTCGTGCTGGCCATGTTCCATACCATGTTCAATGTGACCAACACCTTCATCCTCATCTGGTTCATCCCGCAGCTGGAGATGATTGTCAGCAAGCTCATCCCGCAGAAGGCCGGCGAGGAAGGCTTCAAGCTCCAGTACATCCAGAGCGGTATCATGAAGACCCCGGAACTGGCCGTTCTGCAGGCCCAGAAGGAAACGGAACTGTTTGCCGAAAGAATGCATGGCATGTTCCAGGAGGTCCGGGAACTGTATACCCTCTCCGATGCCGACGAATTTGAAAAGAAAGCCCTGCGCATCAAACAGATGGAAGAGATGAGCGACCGGCTGGAAAGCGAAATCGGCGGATATCTGGCCCAGGTCGGGAACGCCCACCTGAGCGACGACACCAAGCGGAAGGTCCGCAGCCTGCTGCGCGCCGTCAGCGAACTGGAAAGTATCGGCGACAGCCTGTACAACCTGTCCCGCACCATGGAGCGCAAACGCAGCCAGAAAGCCGTATTCACCGACGGCCAGGAACAGGGAATCGCTTCGATGTTCTCCCTCCTTGACAAAGCCATGGAAAGCATGGAAGCCATCCTGAAAGGCAACGGCGACTACGACCTCTCCCAGGATTACGAGAACAGCATCGACGCCCTGCGCAATACCCTGCGGGCCAAGAATACCGCCGACGTGGATGACAATGTCTACAGCTTTGCCGTGGGCACCATTTTCATCGACCTTGTGAGGGAATGTGAAAAGTGCGGCGACTATGTCATGAACGTGGTCGAATCCAAGATGGGCAAGCGCGACAATGTCCCCGACAGCGGCGCCCTGAAAATCGACACCGTACAGCGGGTCGCATCGATCGAGGGAAAGGTTCTGGACCTGACCCGCACCGAATTCGAACTGCTGAGCCTGCTCACGTCCAACCCCGGCCGCGTTTTCACCAAAAACGAATTGCTGGAGCTGGTATGGCCTAAGGATGTGGCCCTCGGAGAAAGGGTCGTAGATACGGACATCCGGCAGATCCGGTCCAAACTGGGTCAGCTGGCCGGACACATCCGTGCCGAAGGCAGCTACGGCTATTACTACGAATAGCTTTCCGTCTCTTCGGAAAAGATGGTTTCAAAAAGGGAACGGAGCGCCTTCCGGTCCCGGATCAGTGCGCGGAGCTGCTCCAGCGCCGGCCCGTTCGGGGACTCCGGAATCCAGAGTTTCAGATAGCCTCCTTCGGCATATTTCTCGTTCAGGTGCTCCACGGTCCGTTCCCAATGGCCTTCCCTGGACAGTTCCGGATAGTGCGAAAGTCCGTACTGAATGGTGCGGCGTACAATCTTCTGCGGAACGATGAGCCTGTCCGCTTCCGCCACAATCCGGCCATACAGGCTGCGGGGGGCATGGTCAGAAGAGGCGCGGTGATCTTCCGCCGCCTGGGCGATGGTCTCAATCTCATCGGGGGAAAACCACTCCCTGAGCCGCGTCATTTCCCGGATGATGCGGCCGCTCACCAGATGGTGGGTGGCCCGGTCCACGGAAAGGCCCAGGTCGTGACAGGCGGCCGCAGTATAGACCATACTGACGTTTACCGGATAATAGGCCGACAATTCCAGCGCACGGGCGATGACCGCGCGGGCATGGTCCTCTTGATGCGCCTTGTCGAAGGCGGCATACTGCGGAATCACTTCCGCCTCGATGAAGCCGGCAAGGGATGCGGGAATCCCCTCGGGCAAAACTTCTGCAGGAAACATGGCGCAAAGATACGATTCGTTTGTAGAATCCGCAAAAAATAGATAATTTTGAGGTATGAAAAAATGCACGAAAATCGGCCTTGGAATCCTCGTCGGCATCCTGGCCATCCTCCTTGCCGGCTGTCTGTATCTGAACAGCCTCATGCCCATCGTCACCGGCTATGCCGCCAAGAATCTGGCATCGGCCGTCTTTGTCTCCGGACGCGACGCGCAGGATGTCCAAGACCTGGACCTTCATTTCTCCCTGATCCAGTTCACCCGTAACCGCGTGGACAAGGATGCCAAAACGGTCACCAGCCGCTTCCTCTGGAGCAAATCCGTCGCCGTTTACCGTGAAGGCTACGGCGTCACCCTGGTGCGGGGACAGAAACCCGCGCAGCTCCAGGCCCAGGCCTTTCCCCTGCCTCCCATGGATCCCATCCCCGAGCGTCTGGAACAGGGGGATTCCGCCCTATGCGCCGCCCTCTCCCCCATCGGAGAGACGCTCGTGGACGGGCATGCCTACAACGGCACTCCCTTCGCCTTCGTCGTCCTGCACAAGGGAAAAATAGTGGCGGAACGGTACCGCGACGGCATGGGGCCGGACACCCGGCTTCTGAGCTGGAGCATGGCCAAGAGTTTCACCAATGCCCTCATCGGCCTGATGGTGAAAGACGGGATGGTGGATATCCACGCTCCCCTGAACATTCCCGAGTGGCAGCATGACGGCCGAAAAGCCATCACGCTCAACCACCTGATGCAGATGCAAAGCGGCCTCCAATGGAACGAGAACTACGGCAACCGCTCCGACGTGAACCTCATGCTCCACTGCGAGCAGGACATGGGCCGGTTTACCCAGGACAAGCCCCTGGAGCATGAACCCGGCACCTATTGGTACTACTCCAGCGGCAGCACCAATCTGGTTATGCGCTACCTGAGGGGGAAGTTCGCTGACGACAAAGCCTTCCTCAGCTACCTGAGAGAGCGGCTGTTCGCCCCGCTGGGCATCTGGAACCCCTGTTTTGAGCCGGATATGACCGGCACGCCCGTCGGCTCCTCCTACCTGTATGTCACCGCCCGCGACTACGCCCGCTTCGGCCAGCTTTTCCTGGACGACGGCTGTATCGCAGGGGAACGCATCCTCCCGGAAGGCTGGGTGGACTATACCACGACGCCCGCGTCGGCCAGTGAAGGGAAATACGGAGCGTTTTTCTGGCTCAACCGGAGCCTCGCCTGCCCCGACGCCCCCGAGGACATGTACTCCTGCCAGGGACATGACGGGCAAGAGATTTACATTGTCCCCTCCAAGGACCTGGTGGTCGTCGTCCTGGGCTACTCTCCCAAACCGGACCGCGTCGTCGACTTCAACGCCCTCCTCAAAGACATCATCGAGACCCTCTGAACGCCATGCCTGAACAAATACTTCGCTCCCTCTTCGCTTCCTATACCGGAGGACAGCCCGACACCCTTACGGAGCTGCCCTCGTCCGGAAGCCACCGACGCTACTTCCGCCTCCAGGGTAACGGGAACAGCCTGATCGGCGTCCTGGGCACCTCCCTGCAGGAAAACCGGGCTTTCATCGGCCTGGCCAGGCATTTCCGGGAAAAGGGACTGCAAGTGCCGGAGGTCCTCGCCGTCAGCGACGACGGGGCGGCCTATCTGCAGCCCGACCTGGGGGAAAAGACCCTCTTCGACGAGGTGGCCCCCGGACGCGAAAGCGGTGTCTACAGTGCCGCCGAAAAAGCCCTCCTCTGCCAGGCCATCCGCGAACTGCCCCGCCTCCAGTTCCTCGGAGCCGAAGGCCTGGACTGGGACAGAGACTGCCTGTACGCCCGTTTCGACGGCCGCATGATCGACTTCGACCTCAACTACTTCAAATACTGTTTCCTCAAGGCCACCGGACTGGAATTCGACGAAGTGGCCCTGCAGGAAGACTTTGACCGCCTGAAGGCCGACCTCCTCCAGGAAGACAGCAACACCTTCATGCACAGGGACTTCCAGGCCCGGAACATCATGATGCACCAAGGCCTCCCCTACATCATCGACTTCCAGGGCGGCCGGCGCGGCCCCATCTATTACGACGTAGCTTCTTTCATCTGGCAGGCCCGCTCCCGTTTCCCGGACGCCCTCCGGCAGGAACTCATCCAGGCCTATCTGGACGCCCTGGGCGCGTTCCGGAAGGTTGACACGGCGCAGTTCCATGAGCGCCTGCGCCTGTTTGTCCTGTTCCGGACGCTGCAGGTCCTGGGCGCCTACGGGTTCCGCGGGTACTTTGAAAAGAAACCCCACTTTGTCGCCAGCGTCCCCTACGCCATGCAGAACCTGCGGTCCCTGCTCGAGACCCCGTTCTCCGCTTATCCTTACCTGAACGGCCTGCTGAAGCAGCTGTCGGCCATGCCGCAGTACAATGAGATTCCCGAAGAGCATCCGCTCCAGGTGCACATCTACAGCTTCGCCTACAAGAAAGGCATTCCGGCCGACAACAGCGGCAACGGAGGCGGTTACGTCTTCGACTGCCGTTCCATCAACAACCCGGGCAAGTACGAGTATTACCGCCGCTTCAACGGAATGGATCCCGAAGTCATCTCCTTCCTGGAAGACGACGGAGAGATCACCGTGTTCCTGGAAAGCGTATACAAACTGGTGGACGCCCATGTAACCCGCTTCCTGGAGCGGAAATTCACCCACCTCCAAGTCTCGTTCGGCTGCACCGGCGGCCAGCACCGCTCCGTCTACTGTGCCGAACACCTGGCCCGTCACCTGGCCCACAAATTCGACGTCCGCGTCCTTGTGACCCACCGGGAACTGAATCTCGAAAAATCCCTGTAAGCATGAAAGCGATGATTTTCGCAGCCGGCCTGGGTACGCGGCTGAGCCCGATCACCGACACCATGCCCAAAGCACTGGTCCCCATCTGCGGGAAACCGCTGCTGGAGCATGTGATCGGCCGGCTGAAGTCGGCCGGATACGACTCCCTCGTGGTCAATGTCCACCACTTCCCGGACCAGATCCGTTCCTTCCTGGCCTCGCGGGACTGGGGCGTGGAGATCCGGATTTCGGACGAGTCGGCCCGCCTGCTGGAGACAGGAGGGGCGCTGAAACACGCAAAGACGCTCCTGGAGGGCGGCGAGGTGCCTTTCCTTGTCCATAATGTCGACATTGTCTCCAATCTGGACATCCCCTGGCTGCGGGCGCAGACCCGTCCCGACGCGCTAGCCACCCTGCTCGTCAGCAGCCGGGAAACCCGCCGCTACCTGCTCTTCGACCGGGAAATGCGCCTGGCGGGCTGGACGGACATCGCAACAGGCGAGGTCCGCTCCCCTTTCCCGGACCTCAAGGTCAGTGACTGCCTCCGCCTGGCTTTCTCCGGCATTCACAATCTGTCGCCCCGCATTTTCTCCGCCTTTGACCGATATGGCATGCCGGAACGCTTCCCCATCATGGATTTCTACCTGAAAGCCTGCCGGGATTACCCCATTTACGGCGTTCAGGCACAAGATCTGACTCTTGTCGATGTGGGAAAGATCGAGACGCTTTCCCAGGCACAGGAAATCTGCAGAAAAATCTTACCGGAGGATTAATTCCTCAATGAAACCGACAGTTTTATTGTCGGCGGTAAACAGCTCGTCTGAAGACAGATACGCGTTCATTTTCCGTATCAGTTCGGCGCGCTGGAGGAAGAGCTGGCTCCGGAGCATGGAAGAATCCAGCGTGATGTAGAGTTTGCCGCCCCGGAAGTAACGCTTGAGCGTAAAGGGGCCGGCCCCGGAGCAGGCGTCCCAGGCCGCGAAAATGCGCTGGGTGTTCAGGCCGGAGGCGATTTTCATGGACCGGATGTACTCGGACACGATCTTGTCCATGCCCACGGGTTCCTTTCGGTGAATGCGGATGGCCATGACTACTCGACTTTGGTGAATTCTCCGGCAACGGTGTCAAAATACGCACGGTCCTCGGTAATGCGGTCCACGATACCGGAAAGGCGCTTTTTGTCGGTGTCGGTAATGAAAATCTGGCCGAAGTCGGAACCGGCAACCATCCCGATCAGGTTGGAAATCCGGCCCAGGTCCAGTTTGTCGAACACGTCGTCCAGCAGCAGGATGGGGGCGAAGCAGTAGGAGCGCTTCATCAATTCGTACTGGGCGAATTTGAGGGCGACCAGGAAAGATTTCTGCTGCCCCTGCGATCCGGCACGGCGGATGGGATGCCCGTCCATGGTGAAGGAGAAGTCGTCGCGCTGGATGCCGGAAGAAGTATAGCGGAGCTGAAAGTCCCGCTCCCGGTGAGCGCGGAAAACCTCTGTCAGCGAAGCTTTTGCAAGATCCGATTTGTATTCAATGCCGACCGTTTCACCGTCGCCGGAAATGAGCTGGTAATAGTGGGCTACAATGGGGTTGAGATCCTCGGCGAAGCGGGCTCTGGAAGCGTAGATGCGGGCGGCATGCACTTCCATCCGTCCGTCCAGCACATCCAGCAGCGCCGCATCCGGAGCAAAGTCTTTCAGGATCCGGTTCCGCTGGGCAAGGAGCCGCGTATACGCCTGAACGGCGGAGAGATACTCCCGGTCCATCTGCGAAAGCACCGCATTGGAAAGCCTCCGCCGCTCCTCCCCGGAATCACTCACAAGGCCGATGTCACCCGGCGAAACCATCACCACCGGCAGGGTGCCGATATGTTCCGCGAGGCGGCCGCAGGGCTTGTCGTCGCGGACGAGTTTCTTCCCCTGGTCCGTCACTTTGATGGAGAAGCGCGAATCCAGCCCGTTTTCCATGGCATAAGTCCCCCCGACCGTAAAGCCATCCGTCCCATAGCGGTAATTGTAACGGTCCGGTGCCGGAAAAGCGCTCTTGGTCATGGAAAGATAGTAGATGGCGTCCAGCAGATTGGTCTTCCCTTCCCCGTTGTTTCCGCTGATGCAGTTGACGTTGGGACTGAAGGATAGTTCCTGGAATTGGATGTTCCGGAAATCCTGGACTACTATTTTCTTGAGAACGGGCATATCACAGATGCTTTAGGATTGCAAATATATAATATTTTTTGTAAATTTGCGGGCTCATAAGCTAATTAGAAACAACACAAATATGGCAAAGATTACCAAAAACGAAGAAGAAGTGCGTCAGCAGAATGTGGCCGACGCCGTCTCCAAAACCGACCAGTTCTTCAAAGAGAACGGAAAAATCATTTACGGCTGCGTCATCGCAGTGCTCGTCATCGCCCTCGCCATCCTGGCCTACAACCGCTTCGTGCTGCAGCCCAAGATCGCACAGGCCACCGAGCAGATGGTCCCTGCAGAGCAGTGGTTCGAAGCCGGTGAATACGAACTTGCCCTGACCGGCGACGACAACAACCCCGGTTTCGAGGAAATCATCTCCAAATACGGCTCCAAAGCCGGAGAGGCCGTCTACATGTATGCCGGTATCGCCAAACTCCAGACCGGTGCTTACGAAGAGGCTATCTCTTACCTGAAGAAATATGCCGGTAAGGATCCCATCATGCTCGCCCGCGCACAGGCTTGCATCGGCGACGCCTATGTAGAGCTTCAGGACTACACCGCCGCCATCGACTGGTTCTCCAAAGCCGCCAAGACCACGGACAACGCCCTGGCCGCCGCTTATCTACTGAAAGCCGGCATCGCCGCCGAAGCCAACGGCAATGCCCAGCAGGCGCTCTCCTTCTACAAGGAAATCAAGGACCAGTGGGCCAACGCTCCCGAATCCCTGGAAATCGACAAGTACATCACCCGCATCGAAAACGCTCAGTAAACTATGGGTCGCGCATTTGAATTCCGCAAAGAGCGCAAGTTGAAGCGCTGGGGCCACATGGCCAAGACATTCACCAAACTGGGCAAGGAAATCACCATCGCCGTCAAGCAGGGCGGAGCAGAAGTGACCGGCAACCCCCGTCTGAGGGCCCTGATCGCCGAAGCCAAGTCCGAGCAGATGCCCAAAGAGAACATCGAACGCGCCATCAAGAAGGCCACCGAGGCCAAGACCGGCGACTTCAAGGAACTCATCTATGAAGGTTTCGGTCCCTTCGGCATCGCTTATCTGGTAGAAGCGGCAACGGACAACAACACCCGCACCGTGGCCAATGTCCGCAGCTATTTCACCAAGTGCGGCGGTTCTCTCCAGACCAGCGGCTCTGTCGCCTTCATGTTCGACCACAAGTGCGTCTTCCGCATCAAGGAGGATCCCGCCAAGCCCATCGACGTGGACGAACTGGAACTCGAACTCATCGACTTCGGCGCTGAAGAAGTCTTCAAGCAGGAAGTGGAAGACGAGGACGAGAACGTAACCGTGGAAATCTCCATCTACGGAGACTATTCCGCCTACGGCCAGATCCAGAAATACATCGAAGAAAAAGGCTACGACCTCATCTCCGGCGGTTTCGAGCAGATTCCCAACGTAGACCTCAAGGAAGTCACGCCCGAGCAGCGTGCCACCCTTGACAAACTCACCGGCCTTCTGGAGGACGACGAGGATGTCACCAACGTCTACACCACCATGGCGCCCGAAGCTGAATAAGCCACCCCGCCCAAACTGAAAAACCGGGCCGCAAAGCCCGGCTTTTTTATGCTATGAGAAAACTCCTTTCCTTCCTGCTCGGCATTCTGGTCCTGTCGTCCTGCGGAGTCGTCCGCTGGAGAAATTCAGAGATCTACCTGCCCGGTCCTGCCATCCGGAACTACCAGCCCGAAAACCTGGTGGAGGAGGTGCAGTACTCCTGCAGCGTTCCCGGGCCTTCCACCCGAAGGATGATCGTATACCTTCCCAAGGATTACTATACCTCCGGGAAGCGGTATCCGGTCTTCTACCTGCTGCATGGCGCCCGTGGGTACGAGACCTCCTGGATCCGGAAAGGAAGAGTCTATCAGACGACCGACAGCCTATGGCGTGAAGGAAAAGCCGTTCCCTGCATCGTAGTCATGCCCAACGTCAACCAGTACAACGACGACAAAGACTACGAAGGAGGCCGGTTCAAGGATGCCTTCGAAAGCATCTTCGAGGTGGACGGCGTGGTGGAATCGGCCTTCGTGCGGGACGTCGTGCATCTTGTGGACAGCCTCTACCGGACGGTGCCGGAGAAATCCCACCGGGCGGTGGCGGGCCTTTCCATCGGCGGCTGTCAAAGCATTTTCCTGGGGGCCAATCACCCTGACTTGTTCGGCTACATCGGCGCTTACTCTCCTTATATGTGGGGGATGGGCAAGCCGGGAAAATATCGCTGGAAGTTCTACCACAGGCTTTTCCCGAAGCTCAAGGTCCAGTTCCAGGACGCCCCCGAGGGCTACTACCTGTATGCCGGGAAATGGGACATCATGCGTCCCAGCACCCTGGACCTGCACAAAAAGATGGAAAAACTGGGCTATCCCCATACGTACGCCAAATATCCCGGCTCGCATGACTGGCACAACGGCTGGATTGAAGAGTATGCCGACATGCTCCAACGCGTATTCCAAGACTGAAAACTATGAAAATCCTCTTTATTATCAATAACCTCTATGCCACCGGAAACGGCCTTTCTGCGTCGGCCCGGCGGACCATTCAGTACCTGAAGGAGACCGGCAACGAGGTCAAGGTGCTTTCCGGACCCAATCCGGACCCGGACGGCCCCGCCCCGGACTTCCCGCTCAAGCACTTCAGCTTCCCCATCTTCGAGCCCCTGATCGCTGCGCACGGCTACAGCTTTGCCAATGGCGACCCCAAACGCATCGAAGAGGCCGTCAGATGGGCCGATGTCGTGCACATGGAAGAGCCCTTTGTCCTGCAGGTGAAAGCCGTACGGATCTGCCGCCGCCTGGGCGTTCCCTGCACCGGCACTTACCACCTGCATCCGGAGAACATCTTCTCTTCGCTGAGCATGGGCGGCTGGAAATTTCCCAACCGGTCCCTCCTGAGATTCTGGCGGAACTGGGTGTTCAATTTCTGCGACCGGGTCCAGTGCCCCACCCAGAACGTGATGGACCGGCTCCGCCGGTATCACTTCAAACCGGAACTGGAAGTCTTCTCCAACGGACTCGTTCCCGACACCTGCCGCCGCCCGGCCACGCCGCCGGAGAATTACGAAGACCCGGCCCGCCCGCTCCTGGTGGTTTACATCGGCCGCCTGTCCGTAGAAAAAGACCAGCCTACGCTGCTGGAAGCCATGAAACATTCCGCCTACGCCAAACGGATCCAGCTGTATTTCGCCGGCCAGGGTCCCAAAGCGAAAAGCTACAGGCGGAAAGCCATGAAGCTCTATAAAGACGGCGTGCTGGGCTACGAACCTGTCTTCAAGTTCTGCTCCCGCGACGAACTCCGCACCCTCGCCTCCCGCGCCGACCTCTGCGTCCACTGCGCCACCGTCGAGGTGGAAGGCCTTTCCATCATGGAAGCCATGCAGCAGGGCGCTGTCCCCGTCATCGCCGAAGGCCGGTACAGCGGGACCTCCCAGTTTGCCCTGGACCGCCGCAGCCGCTTCCCGGAAAAGAACCCCGAAGCCCT
>OCVV012889205.1_pt1 | contig 24394 bp, 29 predicted proteins | sample 1539721 | NCBI WGS metagenome assembly OCVV01 (sample SAMN02144230, study PRJEB22623) | gut metagenome | biome: sheep rumen | host: Ovis aries | place: New Zealand
ATTTTCTTAATGCTGAGTTTGGTTTCTTTGGAGTTTTAGTACCTACTTTAGTACAAACACCACGCATTTGTGGATGGTTAGTATTAGTAGTCTTTTTTTCCATTGAGTTGTAACCAAATGTTAGCACTGGAGATTTACTCTTTCTAGTTTTCTTACTTCTACCTTTTTTAACTAATTGATTAACTGTAGTCATAAATATTCCTTTCTATGAGCACACATCCAGGTGTGCCAAATACCCTTTAAAATTAAGCTCAACAAAAGTTGAACTAATAATTTCAAATGCACGCTTAATATAACATATCGAAAACCCTATTTCAAGTATTTTTAACGTATTTACGCTATATTTTCGTAATTTTTCATTTAATTTTTTAGTGATTTGTATTTTTTACATTTTATTTGAGCATTATAGCTATTTTTCATGTGATTATTAGTTACAATTACACTACCAGAACATGTATCATCTCCAACACTTATTGAATCTATATAACCTTTGTTTTTAAGTTTTTTAATATTTATTTTTACTTCACCGCCAGTTAAATCTACATTTTCATTATGAACATAAATACTAGCAGCTTCTTCTAACTCATTTTCTAGGTGTATATAGTCACTTATTTGTTTGTTTGTTTCAAAACCAATAAAAACAAGTAATCCTATAATTGATACAACTAAAAATCCCCAGGCAATATATACTTTTTTACCCATAATAATCACCAAAATAATTATAACAAAAAAAAGACTAGTAAAACTAGTCTAATTTCTTGTTAATCAAAAACTGATTAAGCTAATTCTACAGTAGCTCCAGCTTCTTCTAATTTAGCTTTAATTTCTTCAGCTTCAGCAGCAGGAACGTTTTCTTTAACATTTCCACCATTGTCAGCTAAACCTTTAGCTTCAACTAAACCTAATCCAGTAATTTCTCTTATAACTTTGATAACTTGGATTTTAGAAGCTCCACAGTCTTTTAATACAACAGTCTTAGTAGAAGATCCTTCATCTTCAGCAGCAGCAACTGGTGCAGCAGCAACAGCAACAGCACTTGGATCAACACCAAATTCTTCTTTCATTGCATCAACTAAATCTTTAACTTCAAGAATAGTCATTTCTTTTAATGCATCAATAATTTCTTTTGTAGATAATTTTGCCATTTTAATTCCTCCTTAAATAAATTATTTGTTTTCACCTAATTTGTCGGCATATAAATTAAGCGCAATAGATAGATTTTTTAAGTGCTCTATCAAGCCACCAGCAAACATAGTAAGTAATCCTTCGTATGATGGAATTGCTGAGTATTCTTTAATAGTATTTAAGTCAACTACTTCACCATTGATCATACCACCAACAATTTCGATGTTCTTATGATCTTTAGCAAATTTGTCAACAACCTTAATTGGATCTAATAATTCTTTACCAAATACGATAGCATTAGGTCCTTCAAGGTAACTAGACATATCAACACCCATTGATTCAAACGCTTTATTAACTAAAGTATTCTTATAAATTTTTACTTCACTATCGACCTTTTTAAGTTCTGATCTTAGTCCTTGTAAATCTGCAACTGTACTTTGTGCGTATCTGAATAAGATAATGCTTTCAGAATTTTTAGCTTTTTCAGATATTTCAGAAACTACATTGCTCTTACCTTCAAGAATTTTTTCGCTTGCCATATATGTCCTCCTTAAATTTTATATAAAAAAACTTTCCGCAAAGGAAAGTTTATCTTATTTAGTAAGTTAAACTATCCCTCGGCAAGATTATTAAAACATAAAGTTCCTTGCTGTCTTCGGTACTCGTTTTTTTATTCGATTAATAATTTAACACGTAATTAATTACATGTCAATAGAATTTTCATCTACATGGATTCCAGGACCCATAGTAGTTGAGATAGAAATATTTTGAATGTATTTACCTTTAACAGTAGTAGGTTTAGCCTTAACTAATGTAGCATATACATATTGAATATTTTCTTTTAATGCTTTTGCATCAAATGATACTTTACCAATTGAACATTGAACATTACCAAATTTGTCAGTTCTGTATTCAATCATACCTTTTTTAACATCAGCAACAACTTTGTCTGGTGCAGGTGTAACAGTACCAGTCTTAGGGTTAGGCATTAATCCTTTTGGTCCTAAAACTTTACCAATTTTACCTAAAGCAGGCATCATATCTGGAGTAGCAATGATTACATCGAAATCAAACCAATTTTCATTAGCGATTTTATCGATCATTTCTTGTTCTCCAACATAATCAGCTCCAGCAGCTTTAGCAGCTTCTGCAGCAGCACCTTTAGCTAAAACTAAAATCTTTTTAGTTTTACCATTACCGTTAGGTAATACTAAAGATCCTCTTAATTGTTGATCAGCTTTTTTAGTATCAAGATTCATTTTTACAGCTATTTCAACTGAACTATCAAATTTAGTAATAGCAGTTTTCTTAGCTAATTCAATTGCTTCATCTAATGAGTAGTTAGTATTTTTGTCTACTAATTTAGAAGCTTCCACATATTTCTTTCCTGATTTTCTCATCAATTTTTCCTCCAATCGTGGTTTTATTAGCGGATTAAAAAATTTAAATTATTTGTTATATTTTTGTTTTTAATTTAATTAGTCTTCCATACCTTCAACTTTAACGCCCATATTCTTAGCAGTTCCAGCAACAATTTTCATTGCGCTTTCAACATCATAAGCATTTAAGTCTGGTAACTTAATTTCAGCAATAGTTCTTAAATCTGCAGCACTTAAAGTTGCAACAGTTTCAAGGCTACCCTTCTTAGATCCCTTAGCAATATGAGCATATTTTTTAATTAATGCTGCAGCTGGTGGAGTCTTTAAGTCAAATGAATATGATCTATCATCATATACATAAATTTCTACTGGAATAATGTCGCCCTTTTTGTCTTGAGTAGCAGCGTTGTACTTTTGACAGAATTCAGCAAGATTAATACCAGCAGGTCCTAATACAGTACCAACAGGTGGTGCAGGAGTTGCTGCTCCAGCAGGAATTTGTAATTTAATCTTTTTTACGATTTCTTTTGCCACGTAAAACACTTCCTTTCGTATTTTCGCTTAGTGGTATAGGGCTAATCCGCATTCCCTCCCACTTGCCAAATAAACAATTTAGCACTTAAGATAATAACACACACATTTGTCAAAAACAAGTATTTTTTTTCATACCCACGAAAAAAGACAGCAAACATGCCATCTTTTAAAGTTTTTTAGTATTTTTATATAAAATATCTTCGGTAAATTGTTTTAATGCATAAATCATTTCAAGCAATTCATCATTTGGATACTCTCTTGATTTATTAATGATCTTAAATAAATCATTCCATGAATTATATAAGTCATAATGACTTTCTTCTAAAGCATGTAGCATTTCATGACTTCTTTTTCCAAGATATGCACCATTATCAACAGTAGCATTGTAGTCTAAATTATCATGTTTTAAATCTTCTGCTTTATTTATATGATGATAACTTGGTTTATTATCCTCAGTTATCTGATATCCCATCCAATCTATATAGGGTTTACCTTTAGGATAAAATATCTTTCTCATTTCATGAAGAACTAATCTATTTACATTTGGATTCATATTACATAATTGAAACTTGGAATAATTCTACTTCAACTGGAGTTTCTTGACCAAATAAGTCAATAAGAACAGTTAACTTAGAGTTTTCTTTATCAATAGCGTTAACAGTACCTTCCATACCTTTGAATGGTCCATCAACGATTTCAACTTTAGTACCAATTTGTAATTCAGCATCTGCATCCATTCTTGATAACCCCATATTGATTAAGATCTTATCAATTTCTTGAGGTGGAAGTGCAGTAGGTTTAGCACCCTTACCAGATGATCCAATAAATCCAGTAACACCAGGAGTATTACGAACTATATACCAAGCTTCATCTGACATAACCATTTCTACTAAAACATATCCAGGGAACATCTTTCTATGTTTCTCTTTTTTAGTACCGTCTTTTAAAGTTTCATAATAAGTTTCAGTTGGGATAATAACTCTATAGATATTATCTTGGAATCCCATTGAAGCAGCTCTTGCTTCTAGTTTTTCCTTAACCTTATCTTCATGACCACTATATGTATTAACTACATACCATAATTTTTCCATCTAATCTAACCTCTTTCTATTCTATCCACATAATTTTTGTATAAGTAAGAATAATAAATCAATTAAGAAGAAGAAACCTGAGAAGAATATAATGAATACTAATGTTGCAATAGTATATTTAGCAACTTCTACTTTAGAAGGCCATCTTACTAAATGCATTTCTTGCATTACATCACCAAAGAATGTATCCTTAGGATTTTTACCAACATTGCTTCTTTCTGTTTCTTTCTTAGAAATATTCTTTTTACTATCTTTAATATCTTTCTTTAAAGATCTAATGCTATTCTTATAAGTTCCAACTACTGCTTTTTTATCAGTATTTTTCTTATCTTTTCTTAATTCTTTCTTAGCAGTTTTTAAATTTTTCTTTTCATTTTTAATGTTTTTCTTAGTTTCTTTAATTGATTCATATATTTCATCAATTTCGTCTTCAAGTCTTTTCTTTTCTTGAGCAATCTCTTTCTTTCTTGCTTTTGCTTTTTCTGCTTTTTTCTTAGCTTGTTCTTTTCTTTCTAATTTTAAAGCAGCCTTTTCTTCTTTAGTTAATTTTTTCTTTTTTGCTGTCTCTTTTACAGCTTCAACTTTTTCTTCAACAACTTCTTCTACTTTTACTGCTTTTTCAGTAACTTTTTTAGTTGCTTTTTTAGTTGATTCCTTTTTCTTTGCCATCAAAACACCTCTTATATTTTATTGTATAAAAAAAACACTTTCGTGCTTACACCCATAATATAGCATCGAAAAGTGTTTGTTTCAAGTATAAATTTCACTAAATAAGCTCTTTTAGCTTCATTCTTATCCTAGCAGTAGCATTATAGACTCTTTTTATATCTACACTAAGGATACTAGCTATCTCTTCTGATGAATAATCATTAAGCATAAGTTCTAATACTTCCTTTTCAGAGTTACTTAGAGCTGAATCAATTTTTTCTCTTAATTTTTTAACAGATTCTTTTTCTTCTTTAATTACTTCGGGATTACTTCTATTATCTCCTACTACATCGGCGAGTGTTAAATCTTCCCCGATTTCATTATCTAAAGAATAAGCTTCTTTAAGCATTTTTATTTTACCAGTATTATTTTTTCTAATTATATTTTGAAGTCTTCTTTCAACACATAAACTTATAAAAGAACTTAACTTCATATTCATATTATCATTATAAGAATGAATTGCATCTACATATCCAAGCATAGCTTCTTGTTTTAGTTCTTCAATATCTACATTTAAAGCATATGCACTTCTTAAATATTTATTAATACTAATATCTATAATATGTTTATATCTTTCGAATAATAAATCTCCTGCTTCCTCATTCTTTTCTTGAATTAGATATAGTAATTCATTATCTGCTAATTTTTTATCCAATATCAATACCATACATTAAAATACCAGCAGCAACAGAAGCATTTAAACTGTTAATAGAACCAATCATAGGAATACTTATTATTTCATCAGAGTTATCTCTAACTATTTTAGAAATACCTTTTCCTTCATTACCAATTACTAATACTACTCTATCAGCATAGGTAACCTTTTTATAATCTCTTCCATCCATAGCAGATGCATAAATAAAGAAACCATCATCTTTAAGCTTATTAATTGCATTTACTAAATTAGGTACCATTATTATATTAACTCTATTTAAAGCACCAGCAGAAGTTTTCATAACCGTGTCATTTACAACTACACTTCTATCTTTAGGAATAATAACTGACTTTATTCCTCTTGCTTCACATGTTCTAATAATTGCACCAAAATTATGAGGATCTTCTAAATGATCTAGTAATAAAACTAGATTTTCATCTTTACCTATTACTGATAAATCTTTATATTCATAATCATTTATTTCAATAACAATTCCTTGATTATGTAACATTAATCTATCAAGTTCTCTTTGATCAGATACCATATATTTAATTCTATTATCTTTAATCTTTTTCATTATATCTTGATCTCTAAAATTAGAACTAAGTCTTACTCTTCTAATACTTTTAGGATCAGTTTCATTAAATACATTCTTTCCACATACTAACATTCTTCAATACCTACTATGTAATCTAATAAATAATTACATCTTTCCAAATTATTTTGATATAAATATCCAATTAAACATTCAAAACCTGTACTCTTTTTATAAGTAACAATATCTGTTGACTTACTTGAATGACTACTTGCATTTCTACCCTGTTTAACAATCTCGATTTCTTCTTCAGTTAATACATCATGATTGATCATATATTCTAAAAACTTAACTTGAGATGCTGCAGAAACATATTTAACCGCTGTGTTTTGTAAATCCTTAACTTTTTTAATTTGTTTAACATTAATTAAATAATTTCTTATATATAATTCATAAACTGCATCACCTAAATATGCAAGCACTAAATTGTTCATTTTCTCACCGCCTTAAATAATATCACAACTTATGTTTATACGCAATTTAAACAAAAAGAATAGGAATTAACCTATTCTAAAATTTTATATCTGGTACATTTTGAGTATCATTGTATAAATCATCAAGTTTACTTTTCTTAGAGTTAGATACTAAAATTGATAGGCCAATTATAAAGAATAAAGCAGAAATTACTTGAGCTATTCTAATGCCACCCACTTTAAGCGCATCAAGTCTTTCAAATTCAATTAAGAATCTTATAATTCCATATCCTATTAAATAAAATGCAGTTAAAGAACCAACTTTTAAATATTTACTTCTTCTAACTAATATAATTAATATGAATAATACAAAGCATGCTATTGATTCAAAAAGAAAAGTTGGAGTATAAACAACACCATTAATAGTCATACCTTCAACAATAAAGTCAGGTATAAAATATTTACTTAAAGTTTCTGCAGTAGTCTTTAAACCATAAGCCTCACCATTGAAAAAATTACCCCATCTTCCAATTGCTTGAGCAATAAGCAAACCTGGTACTATAAAATCAGTTAATCTTATTAGTCTAAATTTATATCTACGACTAAAATATAATACAACAAGTAAACCTGCAACTATTCCACCATGAATAGCAAGTCCACCTTCCCATATTTTAATAATTTCAAATGGATTAGATAAATAATCTTTTAAATTAAAAAGTACGTACCATATTCTTGCACCAATTACTCCAAATATAAATACCCAAAATGCTAAATTGAATATAAAGTCACTATTAACTCTAAATCTTCTTGTTTCTTTTGTAACTAAATAATATGCAAAAATAAATGCTACTAATATAAATAAAGAATACCATCTTATTTCTACACTACCAATTGTAAAAATAACAGGACTATATTCTAATAACATAATTATCACCCATGATAATTATATTATTTTATAAGCTTTATTACAATAAAAGGGCTTTCCATTTGTCTATTCGTGTACAAAAAAACTTAAACTTTCGTTTAAGCTTTTTCAAGTATACGTTTTAAATATATTCCTGTATAACTATCTTTATTTTTACTTACCTCTTCAGGAGTACCAGTTGCAACTATTGTACCTCCGCCATCTCCTCCATCAGGTCCTAAATCAATTATATAATCAGCTACTTTAATAACATCTAAATTATGTTCAATAACAATAACTGTATCTCCATTATCAACAATTCTTTCTAGAATAACTAATAACTTCTTAATATCATCAGTATGTAATCCTGTCGTAGGTTCATCAAGTATAAATACAGATTTACCAGTTGCTTTCTTTTGTAATTCTTTAGCAAGTTTTACACGTGATGCCTCTCCACCTGATAAAGTTGGAGCACTTTGTCCAAGTTTAATATATGATAATCCTACATCCATTAAAACTTGAAGTTTAGATTTAACTTTAGGTATAGCATCAAAGAATTCCATTGCTTCACTTACTCTCATATCTAGTACTTCACTTATATTTTTACCTTTAAATTTAATATCAAGTGTTTCAGAATTATATCTAGTACCATGACAAACATCACAAGGAACATATACATCAGGTAAAAAGTGCATTTCTATTTTCTTAACACCATCTCCCCAGCAAGCTTCACATCTACCACCTTTAACATTAAATGAGAATCTACCTTTATCATATCCTCTCATCTTAGCCTCTTTTGTTTGAGCAAATACATCTCTTATATCATCAAACACACCTGTATAAGTAGCAGGATTACTTCTTGGAGTTCTACCAATTGGATCTTGAGTTATTTCAATTACTTTATCAACATTCTCAAGACCTTTTATAGATTTATTCTTACCTACTTTTACTTTAGAACCATATACACTTTGTTGAAGTGCACTACAAAGTATTCTATTAACTAATGTAGATTTACCTGAACCAGATACACCAGTTACACAAGTAAATGTTCCAAGTGGGAAATCTACATCTATTTTCTTAAGGTTATTCTCTTCAGCACCTTTAATCTTAATAAATTTACCATTCCCTTTTCTACGAGTAGTAGGTATTTCTATTTTCTTTTTACCAGATAAGTATTGTCCAGTTATAGAGTTAGGATTTTTCTCAACTTCTTCAGGAGTACCTTCAGCCATGACTCTTCCACCTTCAGTACCAGCACCTGGACCAATATCAATTAACCAATCAGCTGCTCTCATAGTATCTTCATCATGTTCTACTACTAAAAGAGTATTACCTAAATCTCTCATACTCTTAAGAGAGTTTATTAATCTATCATTATCTTTTTGATGTAATCCAATAGAAGGTTCATCAAGAACATATAATACACCAGTTAATCTCGAACCTATTTGAGTAGCAAGTCTAATTCTTTGAGCTTCTCCACCTGATAAAGTAGATGCTTCTCTTGAAAGTGTTAAATAATTAAGTCCAACATTATCTAAGAATTCAAGTCTAGAACTAATCTCTTTAACAATTAACTCACTTATTTCCTTTTGAGTCTTATTAAGTTCCAAGTTTTCAAAGAATACTCTTAATTCTTTAATAGACATTGTACAAAGATCATATATGTTCTTTTTATTAATTAAAATATTTAAAATATCACTTTTTAATCTAGAACCATGACAAGTATTACAAATATCTTCTGCCATGAAACCATCAATCCAATCTCTTACCCAGCCAGATTGAGTTTCCATATATCTTCTTTCTAAGTTTGTAACTATACCTTCCCAGATATCATAAGTAACTCTATTATTTAAATTATATTCATATATAATATCAGAGCCATATAAAATAATATCAAGTTCTTTTTTAGTAAAATCCTTCATTTTCTTATTTATATCAATATTATTATATGCACATACTGTATTTAATTTTTGAGTATCAATTCTTTCATTATCATTTTCTCTACCAAAGAAGTTTTTACTCTTACCATATTTAAATGCTAATATTGCTCCTTCTGGAATAGAAAGATTCCAATCAGGTATTAAAGCATCTAAATCTATTCTCTTAGTAGTTCCAAGTCCTTTACAAGTAGGACATGCACCATATGGAGCATTGAATGAAAATATTCTTGGTTCTAACTCTGGTAAACTAAAATCACAATCAGGACAAGCATATGATTCACTCATAACAAGTTCTTTATCCCCAATAAAGTTAATAACTACTTTACCATTAGATAATTTAGTAGCTGTTTCTATAGCTTCAAATAATCTACTTCTAACATCACTTTTAAGAACTATTCTATCAACTACTACCTCTATATTATGTTTAACATTCTTATCCAAACTTAAGTCTTCTGATAAATCATGAATATCTCCTTCAATTCTTACTCTTGAGTATCCATCTTTTCTTAATTTATCAAAAAGATCCTTTTGAGTTCCTTTTTCACCATGTACAACAGGACTTAAAACTTCTAATTTAGTACCTTCTTCTCTTTCCATGACTTTATTAGTCATCTCTTCAACTGATTGACTAACAATAGGTTTATGGTGATTAGGACAATAAGGAACACCAATACGTGCAAATAATAGTCTTAAATAATCATATATTTCCGTAACCGTACCAACTGTAGAACGAGGATTATTATTAGTACTCTTTTGATCAATAGATATACTAGGAGAAAGTCCTTCAATAGAATCAACCATAGGTTTTTCATTACCACCTAAGAATTGTCTAGCATAAGCACTTAAAGATTCAATATATCTTCTTTCACCTTCAGCATATATAGTATCAAAAGCAAGACTTGATTTACCTGATCCAGATACACCTGTCATAACTACAAGTTTATTCTTAGGTATTTCTATATCTACATTCTTTAAATTATTTTCTCTAGCACCTTTTACTATAATTTTATCCATAGATTTCACCTCCATCGATTCAAATACGCCTTACATTATATATCAAATTTAATTAATTAACAATTATTAACTATAATATGTTATATTTATGTCAAGTGTAAGGTGTGTAACGAAATGAAGAATTATAAAAGTTATAGTAATAAATCTATAAAAGAAGATATTAGAGCTTTGGAAAACATAAGAAATCATATATGTGATCATATAGATGATTCCAATGACATATTAGAAGATTTAAGTAAGGCTCAAGAATTAAATGATTATATAGAATATCTACGAGAGTTATTGGATGATGCTCCTCAAGTAGATGAAACATTTATACCAAGAGAAGATGGTATTTATAATTCTCTTGTAAGTGACTTTGATACAATAGATAAACGTTTAGAATATATTGATCCAATTAAAGAATTCTTAGTAAATGGAATAACTCACTTTGTCGAAACACCATTCTATGATCAATATATGAATTTTCAAACTCCAAAAGATATAAAATTAACAAACAAAGAAATCATGGAATTAATTCATGACTTTTATCAAAGTCTTCCAGATAAAGAAATAAGAAACTTATTTAATAAAGCTTTTTCTAAAAATAAAGAAAACTATCGTATTAAGGGTGATGAAACAAATACCTTATTATTACCATATATAAATTCTTTTTATATAAATGTTGCAGCAAATGCAAGTAACACTAAAAAGGTTATTTCATCTATTCATGAATATGGACATGCAATCGACTATGGTATAAGAAAAAAAACAAGTGATTATGAAAGTACTTATCCATTTATAGAACTTCCCTCTCTATTCTTTGAGTCTTTAGCAGGAGATTATTTAAAAGAAAAACTCCCTAAAGCAAAAAGAAATATAAAAGATGAAGAACTATCAAGACTAGTAGGACTATTTAATATATCAAATACTCTTATAACGGAATATGATGGATTTAGACAAGAAAAATTAAATGATCCTCTTAAATATGCTTATCTTTTAAGGGTATATGGAAAAGAAGAACTTGAGTATATTCCAAATAGTCCTGCTCTTCGTACATTTAATTATGTAATTCCATTTCTTACATCAATTGAATTACTTGAAGAATATAAGAGTGATCCAGAAAAAACTCTTAATCTTTTAAAAACTATAATAAAAGCAAAAGATGAAGAAAACTACTTAGCATATTTAGAAAGTAAAAATATTATTCTAAATAACAATTCTTGTAAATATATACAAAGAAAAAGAACTCTTAATTAGAGTTCTTTTTAAGTTCATTAATATAATTTTCTAATATATCAAACATTTCTTTCTTAGTTTTAGTTTGGCATATTTCATTTTTAACTGCTGCATTCCCTGGAAGTCCTTTTATATATGATAAAGCATGAGTTCTAATTTCTAATATTGCAGTCTTTTCATCTTTATCTTGAACTAGTAAATCAAAATGATGTTTAAGCATTTCAATTCTTTCATCTTCACTTGGATAATTTGGATCAGGTTCTATTCCTTTTTCTAAATAATCAACACATTCTTTAATTAACCAAGGATTTCCAAGAACTCCTCTACCTATCATGACAGCATCACAACCAGTTTGATCAAGCATTTCTTTTGCTTTATAGCAACTAGTAACGTCTCCATTTCCAATAACAGGAATAGATACAGTTTCTTTTACCTTCTTTATATAACTCCAATCAGCTACTCCTGAGTAACCTTGAGCACGAGTTCTTGCATGAAGAGCAATTGCACTTGCTCCAGCCTTTTCTGCACGTTTAGCAATTTCAACACAATTAATATGTTCACTATCCCATCCTAGTCTCATTTTAACAGTAACAGGAACACTTACAGCATCAACTACAGCTTTTATTATTTCTTCTATTTTATCCGGATCCTTTAATAATGCTGAACCAGCCTGAGCACGAAGCGCTACCTTAGGAACAGGACAACCCATATTAATGTCTATAATATCAGGATGCATTACTTCCTCAATTTTTTTAGCAGCTACCACAAAAGAATCTAAATCACTTCCAAATATTTGTTGAGCAATTGGTCTTTCTTTTTCATCCATCTTTAGTAAATCTAATGTTTTTTCATTACCAAACATAATAGCTTTATCAGAAACCATCTCAGCATATATAAGTCCAGCACCCATATCTTTAATAATCTTTCTATATGAAGTATTAGAAATACCTGCCATAGGAGCTAAGACAACTTGATTCTTAATTTCAACATTACCAATTTTCCACATATAAATCACCTATTCATATTTAATTGTATCAATAATATTCATTCTTGATATACCACGAAGTGGAATTCGAGAACCTATTGTACATAAAAATACACTTAAAAGCAAAATAAATAATAAAGAACTAATTCTTAAAACAAATATATTATCTATTCCTGTCATACTAAATAGTAAATTATTAATAGGTATCCCAAGTAATAAAACTACTAATATACTAATCATAGAGCCTATTAAGCCAATAAAGATACTTTCAAATAAAAATATAAATCTAATATTTCTATTACTAAAACCTAAACTTCTAAGAATTCCTATTTCTTTAGTCTTTTCAACTATATTAATATAAGTAATAATTCCTATCATAATAGTAGATACTATTAAGGATATAGAACTAAAACATATCAGTATTACACTTATCGCTTTAATGATACCATCACTTATACCTTTTATAGAACTTGAGTAATCAGTAAATGTTATATTTTTTTTATTTAAAAAGCCAATTATTTTATTCTTATTATTATAGTCTTTAGGATAAAGATAAATTGTACTAGGAAGCATCCCATCATACTTTTTAAACAAGAAGTTACTACCTGTGAATACACTATTGTTATTGGCTTTAAGTATACCTACTATTTTTTTATCATTATACTTATATCCTACTAAATCTTTATAATCATATACTTCTTTTGTTAAACTCATATTATCTAAATAAAATGAATCAATACTATTTTTATCATCTATAACGATAATTACATCATTATTATTTTTTATTTTACTTCCAGCAATTAAAGTAAATTCACTATATAAACTATCACTTATACTCTTATATAAATTATCTGTTTCAAAATCATATATTTTATATTTTAAATATTTATCTATTTTATTAATACTACTAATCAAATTATCATCAATCTTATTTACTATTGAATAACGTCTTGAATGTACTCTTTTATCATCAACACTTTCTTCCAGTAAGTTTTCTAAATCACTTTCTAAATTAGTAGAACTTTTAGATATTATCAAAGGATACTCACTCATCGTATTCTTTTCAAAATCATCTAAACTATTCTTAAATCCCTTGCTAATTGTTAAAACTAATAATAAAGCAATTAACCCAATACTAAATGCAATAGATGTAATAATATTTCTTTTTAATTTAGCTTTAATATTATTAAAAGAAACCTTTAAAAGTTTATGTATTCCTATTTTTTTGTTAACAACACTGAACTTATTAACAAACTTTATATTCTTCATATTATTATCTTTTATAATAGTTCCATCTTTTATTTCTATTATTCTATCTGAATACTTAAGAGCATCTCTATAATTGTGAGTAACCATGATTACCAGAATATCTTCACTTATGTTTTTTAACAACTCCATTACTATATTTCTGTTTTTAGAATCTAATGCACCAGTTGGTTCATCTGCAAGAAGTACTCTCGGATTTGTAGAAAGTGCTCTTGCAAGAGCAACTCTTTGTTTTTCTCCACCAGATAATTTAATTACCTTTTTAGTTAATAAGTGTCTTATTTTCAACATATTTATTATGCTATAAATATCTTTATTATCATTAGTAATAGTAATATTATCTATTACACTCATATTTTCAATTAAATTATATTGTTGAAATATAAAACTAAAATAAGTCTTATGAACATTATCTATATCTTTTAAATTTAAATCTTTGATACTTTTACCATCTATTAATAGCTTTCCTTCATCATATTTTTCTAACAATCCTATTATATTAAGAAGTGTACTCTTACCAGAGCCTGACTCTCCTACTATCGAAATAAGTCCATGATCAGGAAACTTTAGACTAATATTATTAAGCACAGTTTCATTACTATATTTCTTTTTTATGTTAATTAATTCTAACATATCATCCTTTCTACTCTTTCTCTTTAAAATGAATTATATAATAAACAAAATAAAAAAAGATAGGAAAACCTATCTTTATAACGTTTGTTATATTCTATTTTTTAAAATCTAAAGGTATTAGTTCATCACCTTTAACTTGATATGCTTTCTTGGCAAGTTCAAGAATTGGATAATCACTTTTAATTGAGTCTGAATAACTTTCCATGACAGTATAATTTTTATACTTTTCATTAAGTCTTCTAACCTTCTCAGTATCATGGCAATTTATTCCATCATACTTACCTGTTTTTTTATCAACAATGGAAGCCATCATGTCTTTTACTTTAAGTTTCTTACAAATCGGTTCAAGTAAAAACTCCGGAGAAGCAGATATTACTATATCATTTGAGTGATCTTTATCTTGATAATACTTCTTAATTTTCTTATCATGAGTGTTCCAAAAATCTTTAAGATCTTTATCAATATCAGGAATTAGTTTAAACATAGAATAAAATTGTTCTTTCATCTTTGTTTTATTAATAATATGTAATTCTTTTAATATAACAGAGATACCAATTCTAAATACTTTAATTAAACAAATAGGATGTCTTTTAATTAAAAACATCATAAAGTCTGCGGTTGAATCTCCATCATATATAGTTTTATCAAAATCATATAAATTAATCTTAATCATTATTTCTTATCCTTCTTATCATGTGCAAATAATATATTAGTTTTAAATATTAATACTAAGAAGAATAGTAATAATGCTCCATATATAACCATGCTTATTTTCTTATCTCCCAATGTATAGAAAATAGATACTAAAGCAAATAATATATTAATTGCATACATAACTAAAACAGTAATTTTAGTTGAATGAGTTGTTTTTAATAATTGGTGATGTAAATGTTCTGCATCCCCAGATCCAATACTCTTTCCCTTTAAAGATCTTCTTCCCATAGCAAGAAGAGTATCAATAATAGGTACAAATAATACTAGTAATGGAATAATTAAAGAAGTAATTGTAGCAGTCTTAAATCCAAGTAATGCAATAACTGCAATAATGTATCCTAGGAAGTTACTTCCCATATCACCCATGAACACCATAGCTGGTGAAAAATTAAATATTAAGAATCCTAAACAAGCACCAAACATTATTAAACAAAGAATAACGTCTAGTCCTCCTAACTTTTGCATTATAAAACCAATTATAGCAATAGTTAAGAAGTATATTGACGAAGTACCACATGCTAGTCCATCAAGTCCATCAGATAAATTGATAGCATTAATAATAGCTACAATAAAAATAATTGTTAAAGGATAAGCAAATAATCCAAATTCAAAATAATGACCAAATATTTGCATATCACTAAAAGTAATATTCCCATAAAAAACAACTACTGAGGCAGCACACACTTGTCCAATAAATTGAGCTTTAGCACTAAGTGGTTTAACATCATCAATAAAACCTAAAAGAATTATTAGGAAACCACCAATAAGTACTGATAACATTTGAGTATTCTTAGGAACAAATAGCATATAAGCTATTAAAAATGATAAGAATATTGCTAAACCACCCATTCTAGGCATTGGTTTATCATGAACTTTTCTTTTACCATCAGGTACATCCATAGCTCCAACATGTTTAGCTACTCTAATAGCAAATGGTGTAAAACATGCACTTAATATAAATGATATAAGTACTATAAATATTACATTATGACCATTAATAAAAATATTTAAAGGATTCATATATTTCACCTCTTAGAATAATTATAAACTATTTAAATCTAATTATAAATAAAAAAAGAAACTCTAAAAGTTTCTTTTATATTCTAATGGTGATCTGTATGGGATTCGGACCCATGTATGTAACCTTGAGAGGGTTATGTGTTAAACCACTTCACCAACAGACCAACCTGCGTTTATATAATAACACAAATAGTAGTAAAAACAAAACATTTTATCTACTATTTGTGTTCTTCTTCTAAACTATTTTTCTTTATCTTTCTAGCAGGTGCAAAATATCTAACAATAAATATTAAAACTATTAATACTATTACGCAAATAAATAAAACTGTATCGTTTGTATAATAATCAATAAAAGCAGGAATATCTAATTTCATATCTTCATCTAAATATAAAGTAAAGTTACCAATTAATTTATCTTTATAATAAAACTTTGCATTACCTATCGTTTTCCCCTTTAAAGAATTATACATAATTGAATCTATTAAAGTTCTTTCAACATGTACATCATCAGGACTATAGTCACTTGGTAAATATATCTTTATATCTTCAGGTGCTTTGATTAAGTAATTACGCTTTTCTGATAAAAATGTTGGTATAGCACCAATAATATCTCCCTTGTTAACAACAGTATAATAATTATAATTATCATCTATAAATTTAGCTAAATGAGCAAAGTCACGTATATTACGACCTTCCTTATATTCACCATCAGCACCAATTACAATTATTAAATATTCATGTTCATCAGATAAATAGTATCCTGCATAACACATACCCGCGTCATCAGTAAAACCAGTTTTACCACCTAGTAAATTATTGGTATCAATTCCTTCTTCTTTAAGGATTCCTTCATACCATCTTTTTAATGTAAGTCTTTCATTAAACTTATACTCATTTTTATTATAAATATCTTTAAAATCATTATTTTTAAGTGCTTCTATTATAAGCTTATTAAGATCATTAATAGTAGAATAATGATTACTATCATCTAAACCATGAACATTAGCAAAGTGAGTATTAGTAAGTCCTAATTCACTTGCTTTTTTATTCATTAAATCAACAAAAGCATTTATAGAACCAGCTACTTTATAAGCAATTACATTTGTAGCATCAGCTCCACTATCAATAATTGCTGCATAACATATTTCTCTTAAAGTAAACTCTTCTCCTGCCTTTAATCCACTTAAATGTAAGTCATAAGGTATACCTTGTAACATTTCATTTGTAATTAAAACTTTATCTTCTAAATTTGCCTCACTAACAGCTACATAAACAGTCATTAATTTAGTAAGAGATGCAATACTAGTAACTTCATTAGTATTTTTTTCATAAACACTCTTATCTTCAGTTTTATCATATACTAATACTTTAGTAGCATATGTATTTGGAAACTCTAAAGCAAATACTCCAGTAAAAAAAGAGAAAAAACATAATAATATAAATAATATTTTTTTCATATATTTCACCATATAAAAGAGTAGCATAAAAACTACTCTTTTAAAACAATAATATTAGATTTTTGATATTAGTATTAACCAATTGAACAAATAGTTCTTTATCTATTTTATTTAATAAACTCTTTAATTGATCAATAGGCATTATAACTAAATCCATTCTATGAAGAATTAGTTTATAAATACTTGTTTTTAAACCAAGTTCATTAAAATATAATAAATTTTCTCTTACACATGATTCCGCAAGAACGAGTCTTTGAATTTCTTCTTGAGTAAGATGTGCCATTAAATATTCATAGTCAAAATTACTAACACCATATTCTTTAATATACTCTATCATTCTTTAACACTCTTTCTAGCCTTTTTAAATACACTATTAATTATAATACCATTAATAGTATCATAATTAGTAAATGAATATTTCTTAATTGCTTTCTTAGTAATTAATTGTTGAAGTATATTTTCTAAACTTTCTACTTTAAGAAGGTTAAAGTCATCTTTACCACTCTTAAAATAATTAAACATATTAACTTTATGACTTAATAGTACACTTATATTGTTTATTATTATTGTTGGATTAATAGTAAGTGTCTTATAACATCTATTAATAAGTTCTTTAGGATCACATCCAAATTCATGACAATATTCTAAAGTATATTTAAACATTTCATAGTTTTGACTCAAGAATAAAGGATCTCTTTTAATTAATACTTTATAATTAACTTTAAATTCTTTTAAGGCATCCATGATATTTAAATAATCATCATTCTTAGGTTTAAAGAAATCATTAACTCTATCTATAAATATACTCATATTATAGTTAAGTAATATTTTAAGAGATTCAATATCAAGTCCATCTTCTTCCGTTGTAAGAGAGTCTACTACATATTTAACTGCAGCAGGAGATGAATAAAGAACTAATACTACTCTTAATATCGCATTTTCTTTAGGTATTAAATGTAATACTCCTCCATCCTCAGCTTTATTCTGTTTTATAGTTTCAAATGTACTATATATTAAAGTAGGATCTGTTTCTTTTAAGTCTTTTAAAAGAAAATCAGGTAGAGTTCTATAATCAATATCAAACTTATCAAGAATTTCATGTATCTCATCACTTAGTTCAATATCTTCTATTATTTCAATATCAAAGTCTTCAAACTCAATATCAGGTGGATTAAGAATCTTTAAATTATGCTCATTGATATATTTATATATTTTAAGCATATTAGTTTCAAAATCTTTCTCATTATACTCTTGAGCAAGTTCCTCAATAAATTCAAAATTTTTAATTAATTTATGATTATCAAGACCTTGTTTTAATTGAGTTAAATTCTTATCAACTTCTACGAAATCCCTAGCATGAGGAGATTTTTTATTAATTATTTTTAATAAAGCAGTTTTAAAAGTATCAAATGCACTTTGATACTCTTTACTTACTTTAACGTATAAGTTATAGTTTCTTTTTCCTATTAAAAGATCTCTAAATTGAAGTAAGTTCTTTTTTAAATTAACATCATCAAGTTTTCCATCTTCTATAACTTTATCGATAATAGAATCAGGAACATCACATAAATTATCCATATCTTTTTCAAGAGTATCAGCTATATCTACTAAATTAATACCATCTACAACTATATCTTCTTGATTAACAATAGACATGTTATCTTCTTTAAAGTCAATTAACTTATAAAGAAGTTCTTTCCCTTCATCCATATTATCACCTTTTTATTCTTTGTATTTTTATCTTGTTCTATCAACAAATTCAATTAAATCTGTATCTATATATTTCTCACATAATTGAGAAATTACTTTCTCATATTCTTCATCTTTTTCAGGATTAGTATTGTTATCATATTCGTTTAACTTTTCTTTTATAACATAAGCAATCATAAGTTTTTTTGTTTGCTTTCTAGAATCAAACTCTTCTCTATTATCCGCATCACTTACAACAATATCTTCAGGAGCAGTAAATGTTACTTTTCTTAATTTATCAATTTCTCCTTGAATAATTCTATTAGTTTCTGCAATAACGATTCTTTTATCACTGTTAGCCATGTTATATAATTTTTTAATAGTATCTGTATGCTTAGATGCACCAGTTTCTGCAAATCTTTTATATTCTTGATCTGACAAAATACTAATAATTATATTTTCTACTAACTCACTTGAAACATTGTTTGCTTCTGCTATTTCACGAGCAAAACTTTTTATACCATGTAGTTCTATTCTATTTCCATTTTTCTTAATTTCAGATAGAATTACATTCTTAAGAGTCTCAACATCAACTCTAAATCCTGTTTTAAGTTCTACATCATTAGTTTGATATCCATGTAGATAAGTAGCTTTTTGAGTTATTTCAGCGTGTTTAGATAATGAAATAATTCTATTAGCAACTAATCTTTGAATAAATAATTTTTCCTCAGATAATAAACCTAATGTTGTAATTATTTTATTAGTTTTTTCAACAAAACCTTTAGTAAGTACTATTTTACTATTTTTATTTGTAAGGAAGTCTACGAAATCATTATAATCTTTTAAAAAGCTTTCATTTTGATTTATTCTATCCTTATGAACTTCAATAAATCCTTTTATCCAATTAAGAAGTTTTTCTAATCCTAAATAATCAGTTAAATCAATATTAGAAAAATCACTCATCTTCATTTCTATAGCTTCAATTATACGTTTTAATTTTGAAAGTGGTTGCTCTTTTAAGTCATCAATAGTAAGTGTATCAATATCTCTACTAAATAAGTGTTGTAGATTTTCTAGGGATAGTTTATCCTTTTTAATCATCTCATCATATAAACCAATTTTGTTTTGAACTGTGTTTAGTATATTAACCAAACTCTTATCTTTCTTATCCATTTTACCACTTTCCTACTATATAAAGTATAACATAAAACATTTGTTTTAATCAAGGAAATATATTAAAGAAACCTTATTGAAGCGAAGTATAACATGTGATAAGATTTAAATGCAAAGGAAGTGATAGTATGGCCTCATCAAACATTAAATTACTAGATGAAAATAATAACATTTCACCTGATTTTAACGAAACAGTGGAAATAGTTTTAAAAGGCATACATGGAGACAAATATTACGATGTTGATGAAGAACTACAAGATACTAGAGCAATTGCTACACTAAAAGAAGAAGTAGAAGATAAAAAAAATAATACAAAAAAACAAAAAGTTTCAATTAAAGACTTTATACCTGTATTATTCTTCATAATAGTTACTATTCTTTTATGTATAGGAGGATATTTATTCCTTAATCAGTTTGATCCCTCATCAATCCTAGGAGGATAAAATGGAAAATAATACATTTAATAACATTGATATAGATATTAATCCAGATTATACAATGATGAAAAAACAAAAAAATGGATTATTCTTATCTCAAGAACAAGTTGAAATATTAGAGGAAAACAATATAGATTACAGTAAGTGTAAAACTCTACAAGAATTAATTTACACGATTGAACAATATATAGATGATAATAATTACGACGTTTTAAACAATTTACTTGACATATTACAAGAAAGAAATTACTACCAAAACTATAAATAATTGTTGATAAACAATAATAAAATGGTATAATTTATTTATAAACGATAAATCGGAGGTGTAGTATGAAAATTATTATACGTTTAGACAGAGTGATGGCAGATAGAAAGATTAGCTTAAATGAACTTGCACAAAATGTAGGAATTACTCCTGCTAATATGAGTAATTTAAAAACAGGAAAAGCTAAAGCTATTAGATTTTCTACATTAGAAAATATTTGCAAAGTATTAAAATGCCAACCAGGCGATATTCTAGAATATGCTGAAGATGAAATGGATAACTTACTATAGATGAAAAGATATTTTATAGATTTTGATGGTGTCATCCTAGACACAATCCCAATATATAGACTTGCATATTCAAGATATCACTTGGAAAATGAAAACAATCTATTTAGATATCTAAATATTTCAGATGTTTTTTCTAAAAAAAGAGAAATAAATAATTCTCTTAAATATTTAAGAGAAGCTCAAAACAGATTAGATATATCAATATTAACTAAAGTTAACAATGACTATGAGGCTCGTGTAAAAAAGGATTTCTTAAGAAAAAATGGTATAAATGTACCAGTTATAACAGTACCTCAATATGAAATGAAAACTAACTATGTAAAAAATATTGATAAAAACACTATCTTAATAGATGATCTACAAACTAATATTGATGACTGGGTATCATCAGGAGGAACTGGATTACTATTAAAAGAAAAAAGTATAAAATATTATAACTGTATAAAAGATTTATCAGTTATATTAGAACAAGCATAATAAAAGAGTAACTTTCGTTACTCTTTATTTGTTGGAAAAATATCAAATTCCTTTGGGATTGGACTTACAAACTCAAATATATGATTTTTAAATGGATGTTTTAATTTTAAACATCTATGATGTAAGCACATTCTTCTTAATGGATTCTTAGTTGAACCATAGTTCTTATCTCCAATAATAGGATGTCCCATATTAGCAAGAGCTACTCTTATTTGATTCTTTCTACCAGTGTCAATAGTTACTTTTAACACTGAATAGTTTTTACTAGCATAAATTGTTTCAAAATGAGTAATTGCAAGTTTACCTTTTTCTTTAGATGTTGCAAATGTATGAAGAGTTTTGCTTTCAGTTAAGTATTCTTTTATAGTACCTGTTTTTTCCTCTACTCTACCTTCTACTATAGCATAGTACTCTCTTAATTCAGAATAATCATTCCAAGAGTCTTGAAGGGCTCTTTTTATTTGCTCATTTTTAGCAAACACTAATACTCCTGAAGTATCTTTATCAAGTCTATGAACTACAAATACTTTTTGATTCTTCTTATGTAGATAATCATAAACTTCTCTATATAAAGTATTTACTTCACCCTTATCAGTAGCAACAGTTAATTGATGTGCTTTCTTATTAACAACTAACAACTCTTTATCTTCATATATAATATCTAATCTATTCTTTTTCATACTTATAACTCCATCTTAATAATAATACGAGTAATAGTAATATGGAATTATCTAGAACTAAACTTTTTAAAGTTGACTTACTAAATTTACTTACATTAGCACTTTGAGTTTCTAAGGAGTTTTCACTTATAGCATCTTCATTTTTACTACAAAATTCATCCTTGGCACCCTTACTCCAAATACCTAAGTTATTCTTTATAGCGTCTTTTTCATTATTACATAACTCTATCAAATTACTATATGCACTTTTTACGTTATCTACTTTCCCATATCCAAGTTTTATTAACTCGTCTTGTAATAATACTCCATCTACATATATCCATACTAAATCTCTATTATATTTATCTGTCTCTTTATTCTCAGGATCATACTCAATTTGAATAGATGAAGCATTATTAAATTTATTACAAATATATTCTAATATATCGTTATTAAGCTCAGTATCATCAGTACTAAAACCTAACATACCTACTCTTTTAACTTCTCCATTTATGTTAAACCAAAATGAATTTGTATTACTACAGTTTTCAATAGTAACATCTATTCTATTTTCTTCTGCATTAACATCAAAAGGAAGTAATAAAAATGAAATTAATATAACTAGAATATATTTTCTCATATCATCACCTAGGAACATATTATAAACACTTTGTCTAAAAAAGTAAATTACTTGTTTTTTACGTCTATCATAGATATAATTATTAAGAGGTGAACAACATGGCTGAAAATGTTAAAAACGAAGAAACTAAAAAAAATACAAAGAAAAAATCTACAAATACTGCAAAGAAAAACTCAAACACAAAAAAGAAAACTACTTCTAAAAATACAACTACTAAGAAAAAAACTACTTCTACTAAACCTAAGAAAAAAGTATTGCCTGTTGAAGAAGTAAAAGAAACTAAAAAGCAAGAAGAAGTAATTGAAGAAGTAAAAGTTGAACCTGTAGAAATAGTAGAAGAAAAAGAAAAAGAAATAGATCCAGATACATTTGATCCAAAAGAAACAAAAGAAGAAGATATTGATACTATTGAAGAAAAAAATAAATTAGCGGAAATTATAAAAGAAGATAATAAAGAAGAAATTGCTTTAATTAAAAAAGAAATTAAAGAAGAAAATACTTCTAAAAAAGATAAAGTAATTGATGCTGGTATTGTTGTTGTAGTTCTAGGATTATTTGTATTAGTACTTACAACATATTTAACAAGTGTAATTCAACTTAGTTATCAAGAAACTAACATTTTAGTAATAGTAGCACTAGCAATTGAAGCACTTGGTGTTGCAATCATGTTAGTAGGAACATTTAAAAAATAAAAATCAGGAAATATCCTGATTTTTTTATGCTTATTTTAATAAAAAAAAATACTTCAAAATGCTATAATATAACTGGTGATAAAAATGGATTTTTTAACTAAACTAAATAACAATTCAATTCTAATATTACCAAGTAATTTAAAAAGAAAAGTCTTGGAATATATAAATAATAACAGTTTATTATTAAATATAAAATTCATGTCCTTCAGTGATTTAAAAAAAAGATTAATGTTTGATTATAATGATGAAACAATAAACTATCTGATGAAAACCTATTCTCTTAGTTATGATATAGCAAAAGAATATATTAATAATATTTATTATATAGATAAAGATACCTATGATAATCAAAAATTAAATAAACTTGTTAGTATAAAAAATGAACTTAATAATCAAGGATTATTAATTAAAGATAATTTAT